>Ga0187850_10005102_pt1 | contig 10077 bp, 7 predicted proteins | sample June2016WEW_4_15_FD_132436 | JGI IMG/M metagenome (GOLD analysis project Ga0187850, IMG submission 132436) | Peatland microbial communities from SPRUCE experiment site at the Marcell Experimental Forest, Minnesota, USA - June2016WEW_4_150 | ecosystem: Environmental > Terrestrial > Soil >... | reverse complement strand
TCTATCAGAAGAAGAGGGGTTATAATAGTTGTACAAAGGACTATACCCCGTGCCGGAGCTCCCCGATCTGGAATACATCGTCACAAACCTGCGGCCGCGAGTGGCCGGGAGGACAATAGCCGAAGTGATCGTCCGTGAGCCCATCGTCCTGCGCATGCTCCTGCCGAACGCCGGAGGATTCGCAGAGGCGCTGCCGGGCCGCGTCATCGAGGGCCTGGAGAGACGGGGCCCTTTCATGGTCTTCGCCCTGAGCGGCAATGCTGAGCTTATCGTGCATTGCATGCTCGCGGGCCGCCTGCAGATCGCAGGAAAGGCGGACAAACCGGTCAGCCACCTCTGCTTCTCGCTGGCCCTCGACAACGGGGACTGGCTGCGCTACGGGGACGAGAAGCGGATGGGCAAGGTCTATCTCACGGCGGCCGGCGCCTGTGACTCGATTCCTGGATACCGGGAACAGGGAGTGGGGATCCTCACGCCCGAGTTCACATTTGAGCGGTTCGAAACGCTCATCCGGGGACGCCGGCACCAGGCCCGTGTCTTCCTCATGGACCAGGCGGCGCTCAGCGCAATCGGAAACGCATATGCGGACGAGATCCTCTTCGCCGCCCGCATCCACCCTAAAACACCGTGCAGCAGCCTGTCCCCCGACCAGCGGCGCGCCCTGTACGAGAGCATCCGCTCGGTCATGGCCTGGGGCATTGCCGAGGTGGAAAAGGCGGGCCAGCCCGTGGAAGTAAAGGTTCGAGACCATATGCGGGTGCGAAACCGCAAGGACCAGCCCTGTCCCGTGTGCGGCAGCACGATCCGCCGCGCCGGTGTCCTGGGGTACGATGCGTTCTACTGTCCGAAATGTCAGCAATCCGCGAAACCCCAGAGGATCCCATGGTGAAATCCCGTTCTCTTCTGATCTGCCTCGCGGCCTACTGCGCCGCGGCGCTCGCCGCTGCCGCGGTGATCCGTCTTTCCGCCGGCCTGTCCCCGGTCTGGTCGGCGGGCCTCGCCGACCTGGCGGCAACCATCGTCGTATTCGCTTCCAGCGTCGGGCTGAACAACTCCAGCATGTACGACCCGTACTGGAGCGTCGCGCCCGGCGTCATCACGCTCTGGTGGCTCACCCGGTTCGGCGGCGTGGGGGGAGTGACCGCCGTGCGGCAGATCGCCGTGACGGCCCTCGTGCTGGCGTGGGCGGCCCGGCTCACCTGGAACTGGCTGCGGCGCTGGAACGGGCTCAAGGACGAGGACTGGCGCTATGCCGACTACCGCCGGCTCGGCGCAGGGTACTGGCCGGTGAGCTTTTTCGGGTTCCACATGATGCCGACGGTGGTCGTCTTCGTCGCGTGCCTGTCACTCGTGCCCGCACTCTCGGCGAACAGCCGGGGTGTCGGCATACTGGACGTGCTGGCCGTGGTGGTCACCGCGGCCGCGATCCTCGTGGAGGCGGGGGCCGATCGGCAGCTTCGGCGATTCCTCGCGCATCGAAAGCCCGGGCAGATCCTGGACACCGGCCTCTGGGCGCTCTCGCGGCACCCGAACTACTTCGGCGAGGTGCTGTTCTGGTGGGGGCTGTGGCTCTTCGGACTTGCCGCGGACCCGTCACGATGGTGGACGATCGTGGGGCCCGCGGGCGTCACCGCCCTGTTCCTCGGCATCAGCGTTCCCCTGATGGACGGGAGGATGCTGTCACGGCACCCCGGCTATGAGGTTCACATCAGCCAGCGTTCGGGCCTGGTCCCGTGGATTCCCCGGTCATGAAGCTCGTCGGCCTGGACATCGGCACGACGACGATCTGCGGGCTCGTCGTGGACGCCGGGACTGGAGAGATCCTGTCCGTTGTGACACGGCCGAATGCTTCGCGGCTTGCGGGGCGTGCGCCCTGGGAAGCCCTCCAGGATCCCGGCATCATACTGGAAACGGTCAAGGGCATCCTCGACGCTTTTCTTGATCAGCAGGCAGACGTCGGCGGGATCGGGGTCGCCGGCCAGATGCACGGAATCCTGTACGTGGACAAGGCGGGCCGGGCGAGAAGCCCCCTGTACACCTGGCAGGACGGCCGGGGCGACCTTGCGGGAGCGGACGGATCGAGCACGGCGTCGCGTCTCACAGAGTCGCTCGGCAGCCGGGTGAGCACCGGGATGGGGACCGTCACCCACTCCTACAATGCGGCCCATGGGCTGGTTCCAGGCGATTCCGCGTCACTGTGCACGATCTCCGATTACGTCGCCATGACCCTCGGCCGAAGCACGGTACCGCGGATGGACGCCTCGAACGCGGCAAGCCTCGGGTGCTTCGACGCGGCTCGACGTGACTTCCGCCGCGGCGACATGGAAGGGCTCGGCATCGATTCCGGGCTTTTCCCCGAGGTCACCGACTCCTTTCCCGCGCTCGGGGACGCACGGGCGGGCGTGCCCGTCTTCGCCGCGGCGGGCGACAACCAGGCCAGTTTTCTCGGCTCGGTTCGCGACGTCCTCTCCACGGTGGTCTTCAACATTGGAACGGGTAGCCAGGTATCTTTGCGAGTGGATTCTGCCAGTCACATCCCCGGTCTGGACCTCCGCCCCTTCCCCTTCGCAGGGTACCTTGCCGTCGGCGCCGCTCTCTGCGGAGGCCGTGCCTATGCGCTCCTGCGAAGTTTCTTCGAACGCACGGTGCGCCTGTTCACGGCGGGAGGGTCCGCCGTGAGCTGGGAGCTCATGAACGCGGTTGCCGAATCGGCGCTTCCCGCCGGCAGGCTCGCGGTGGACACGCGGTTCAGCGGGACCCGCGAGGATCCCTCGATCCGCGGCCGCATCTCCGGGATCGGGCAGGACAATCTCACGCCGGAGCACCTCATTGTCGGTGTGAGGGAGGGAATCGCCGCGGAGCTGCTGGGATTCTACGAATGCGTGCCTTCGGCCCGGCGCGCCCGGGTCTCCTCGATGGCAGGATCCGGGAACGGGATCCGCCTGAACCCCGCCCTGCGTGAAGTCTTCGAGCACCGGCTTGGGATGCGGATGCGGGTGCCCGTGCACGGCGAGGAAACGTCCTTCGGGGCGGCGCTCATTGCGGGGGTCGCAAGCGGCGCCCTGCCGAGCCTGGAAGCCGCCGGGCAGCTCGTTCGCTACCGGTGATCAGGCGAGCCCGCGCCTGCTGACCGCTTCCTCCACCATCGCAAGGTAGTTCTCCACGGGGATGTAGCTGGGCACCGAGTTGCCCGATCCCACCGCGTAGCGGCCCCGGCGCCCGCACTCGTCCATGAGCTTCCCGATCTCCCGCCTCACCTCGGTCGGCGTCGAGCGCGTGAGGATGTTGATGTCCAGTCCGCCGAGCACGGCGATGCGGTCCCCGTACTTTTTCTGAAACTCCTGGACCGGCATGATCCCGTTCTCGTACGAATGCTTGCCGTCGATCCGCACGTCCTCGATCAGGTCCTCCATGATGGCGGCGAGGTTGCCGCAGGAGTGCAGGAAGTAGGGCCTGCCCTTGTCGTGCGCCATTGCGGCAAACTTCTTCTGCCACGGCAGGCAATATGCGCGAAGCACATCCGGGGCGAGGAGCGTGCCGGTCTTGAATCCCATGTCATCGCCCTGGAAGATCGCGATCACCCCGTCCAGGTCGAGCAGGTGCGCGTAGAAGCCGGTGAGCAGGCCGCCGATCCGGTCCGCGACTGCCCGCACGAGATCCGGCGCGTCGTACAGGGCCATGCACAGCCCTTCGTAGGACATGATCCACGACAGGTGCTCGTAGATCCCGCCCCCGTGGCAGGTGATCATGCCCATGCCCTCCGGCAGGTGGGAGCTGATGTGTTCGAACGGGAAGAAATCGAACTCCTCGACCTTCGGCCACGGGTAGCGTTCGAAATCCTCCCAGCTCGCGATGCTGCCGTGGTGCTGGTCCGCCCACGCCCTCTGCTTGGTCGATCCCGGCGCGGTGTCGGCCAGCTCGAGGTGCGGCTCCTGGAAGCCCATGTCCTGCTCGAAGCGCACGAAGTCGTATCCCATCCTCAGCCAGAACTCGACGAACGTGTCCAGGTACGCCTTCTGCGCCTCTCGCGCGGGGGCAGACCTGCGCACCTCGTGGCTCGTGCCGGTGGAACCCGCGGGCACCCATGGGCGGCCGAGGAGGTTTTCGACGATCGGCCTCATCACCACGTCGTCCACGAGGTATTCGACGAGAGGGGGGACCGCTTTCTTCCGGCCCATCAGGACATCGAGGAAATGCCCGGAATCGGGGCGGGGCCTCTTGAGGGGCATGATGCGTCGCATGGGGGGATCCTCCGCGCCGCTCATTGAACAGGTCGCTTGACTTTTCCACAAGGGGCCGCTGTAATGGCGCATCATGAGCACGCAGGCATGCAAGGGCGATCACGCGGGACATCTCTGCGTACTGGCCAGCACCGGCAGGTTCGGCGAAATCAAGGAGATCGCGCGCGTTCCCCGCTTCATCTGCTTCAACTGCGGCCGGGTGGCCGAATGCGACGTGAACCTCTGCAACCCCATGCCTCTCGAGTGATCACCCCTTCCCTTTTCACGCCCCATCCTCTACGATCAGGGACAGCCGATGCGCTTCGCCCCGCTGGACCGCCATTTCACGGGCATCTCGGTTCCCGTCGCCGCCCTGCGGACCGCCGCGGACTGCGGCGTCGGTGAGTTCGCCGACCTCGTCCCGCTCGGAGAGTGGTGCCGGGGTGTGGGACTGGACCTGATCCAGCTCCTTCCCATCAACGATTCGGGAACCAACAGCTCGCCCTACAGCGCCCTCTCGGCGTTCGCCCTCCATCCCCTGTACCTGAACCTGGACAACGTGCCGGGTGCCGCGCGGTACGGGGAGGAGATCGCACGCTTCAGGGCGGACGCCGCGCCCGACAGGGTATCCTACGCCGCGACCCTCGGGTTCAAGCTCTCGGTCACGGAACGCGCATTCGCGGACAGCGCCGCGGTCATCGCCCATGATCCGGGATTCGCGAAATGGCGCCGAGAGAACCCCTGGGTTGTTCCGTATGCCGTGTTCACCGGTCTGAAAAGGGAAACCGCCAATGCGCCGTGGTCTTCGTGGCGCGAAATGGCAGACCCTTCCCCGGCACGGATCACCGCATGGTGGGATTCGCATGCGGCGCTGTGCCTGCCGGCCGCATGGGTGCAGTACCTGCTGGAGACACAGCTTGAGAGTGCATCGCGGGCTCTGCACTCGATGGGGGTGTTTCTGAAAGGAGACCTTCCCATCCTGATGAGCCGGGAAAGCGTGGACGTCTGGGCGGAGAGGGGCTTTTTCGATCTCACGGGAATCGCGGGAGCGCCCCCGGACATGTTCTCACCCGACGGGCAGAATTGGGGATTCCCCGTCTACGACTGGGAGAGCCTCGGGAGGGAGGGCTACCGGTGGTGGAAGGACCGGCTGCGGCAGTCGGGCAAGTTCTTCCATGCATTTCGTATCGACCACGTGCTGGGATTCTTCCGCATCTGGCGGATCCCGCAGGGAGAGGTCACCGGGCTGCTCGGCAGGTTCTCGCCATCCGCGGGTTTCACTCTCTCCGACCTCGAGGCCATGGGTTTCGACGAGGGGCGCCTGAAGTGGCTCAGCCTTCCGCACGTGAGCGGCCCGGAGATCGCGGCCGCGCTCGGGAGCGACGCGGCACGGGTGGCAGGGACCTACCTCCGGCGCGTCGGCGATGAAGACCTGTACAATCCCGCACCGGAGTACGACAGCGAATCGGGCCTGCGCGCTCTCAACGAGCCGCAGGCGGTCAGGAGCTTCCTCCTCTCCGTGCATTCGGACAGGACACTGCTGGTCGACGGCCCTGGGCTGTTCCATCCGGCGTGGCACCTCGAAACGAAGAAGGGCTTTCAGAGCCTTTCCGAAGAGGAGCGGAGTAAGCTGAAGGACCTCGCGGCCCGGCGCCGGCAGGAATCCGAGGAGGGTTGGGAAAAGACCGGGCGACAGCTCCTCTCTGTGCTCAAGAACGCAACGGACATGCTGGTATGCGCGGAGGACCTCGGAGACGTGCCGCGCTGTGTGCCCCGGGCGCTCGAAGACCTGGGGATCCTCGGCCTGAGGATCGTGAGGTGGGCGCGCGATTACGAGAAAACGCCGCCGGGACAGCAGGCTCCCTTCATCCCGCCCTCCCGGTATCCCCTGCTCTCCGTCTGCACCCCGTCCGTGCACGACACATCCACAATCCGCGGATGGTGGGAGGAGGACCCCGTCGAGCGCGAGACGTTCTTCCGCTCACTGGGGGAGAGCGGTGTCTGCCCGGCGCACATGACCCCGCTTCTGCTGGAGAAGATCATCGAGCACTGCGGCCGGGCCCGCAGCCTGCTCTGCATGTTCCAGGCGCAGGATCTCCTGGATCTTGACAAGGACCTCTGGGCACCGGATCCGAAGGCGGACAGGATCAATGTTCCCGGCACCGTCACCGGCGAGAACTGGACGTGGCGCATGCCGCTCGCGGTGGAAGAGCTTTCGGGCAGGACAGCGCTGGCAGGGAAGATCCGCGCCCTGGCTGCTGCCAGGAGACAGCGGCCGGCGAAGGAGACGACGGCATGAACATGCAGGGAGCCCGATTCAGCTTCCACGTGTCACGATCTGCCCGGGAGCGCTACAGTTTCTCCGGTGACCTTTTCTCCACCAGCGGCAACGTCGTCTTCCTCGATCTTCATGCCGCGCAGATGTTCACCCAGCGGATGAACGAAACCCGCGGCCTGGCGGGTGCGGCCCCCGAGGGTTCTCTGCGGGCGGGTGACATGAACGCCATGGGCCTGATCGACGAGATCCTGCACTACGTGGCAGGACTCTACAGGCAGCGCATCGAGCCGGGTGTATTCACACGGGCCCTCGAGTTCGCGGAGAAGCGCCTCGGCCGGGAGGCCGTCGAGGAGGCGCTCGCCCGATTCCAGGGGGAGTTCCCGCCAGCTGACGCAGAGGAGAGGGCAGCTCGGGAGATGACGCTGGAGGAGATGCTCATGCTCTCCCTGGCCAACGGGAATCCCGCCTTTGCCCCCTTTTCCGAGCTCTTCGATCACGCGGCGCTCGCCGGCACGGCGTATGCGCCCCTCGTGGAGGCGATCGGGGATTTCTTCCGAAACCAGCCTGTCTTCGGTCCCGATGACCAGGATCTCGTCACGATGCTCCGCAGCCCGGTCCTTGCCGCGCCCGATTCGCTCGCCGGGCAGCTGGAGTACATCCGCACCCGCTGGGGCTCGCTGCTCGGAGATCTCCTGCTGCGGCTCCTCACGGGCATCGACGTCATCCGCGAAGAGGAGAAGCTGCGGTTCGGCACGTTCACGCCCGGTCCCCCTGAGGTCTACGAATACGCGGGACAGACGGCGGAGGTGGAGGCGTTCAGCGAGGACCGGGACTGGATGCCCCGGGCGGTGATGATCGCCAAGAACGCGCTGGTCTGGATGGACCAGCTCTCCCGATCGTACCGCCGCGAGATCCGACGGCTGGACCAGATTCCCGACGAGGAGCTCGACCAGCTGTCGCGGTCGGGATTCACCGCGCTGTGGCTGATCGGCGTCTGGGAGCGAAGCAGCGCCTCACGCGAGATCAAGCGGCGGATGGGAAATCCCGAAGCCGAGGCTTCGGCGTATTCGCTCTTCGACTACGCCATCGCGGAGGAGCTCGGCGGCCAGGCGTCGCTGGAAGCCCTCAAGGGGCGCGCGTGGCAGCGGGGAATCCGCCTGGCAAGCGACATGGTGCCCAACCACACCGGCGTGGACTCGCGCTGGATGGCCGAGCACCCCGAGCGGTTCCTCTCCTGGCCCCACGCCTGGCCGCCGTTCCCGTCGTACACGTTCAACGGCCCGAACATCTCCCAGTCTCCGGGGCTCGGGGTGTACCTGGAGGACCGCTACTGGGACAGGAATGACGCCGCGGTCGTTTTCAAGAGGGTGGATTTCGCCACGGGAAACACGCGCCTCATCTACCACGGCAACGATGGCACCCACATGCCCTGGAACGACACCGCGCAGCTGGATTTCCTCAACCCCGAGACCCGGGAGGCCGTGATCCAGACCATCCTCCACGTGGCCCGCATGTTTCCGCTGATCCGTTTCGACGCCGCGATGACTCTTGCCAAGAAGCACTTTCAGCGCCTCTGGTATCCCGAGCCGGGCAGAGGGGGCGACATCCCCTCCCGGGCCGGCAATGGCATGAGCCGTCATGATTTCGACAGGGCGATGCCGATGGAGTTCTGGCGCGAGGTGGTGGACCGGGTGGCGCGGGAGGCGCCGGACACCCTGCTCCTCGCCGAAGCCTTCTGGATGCTCGAAGGGTTCTTCGTGCGCACGCTCGGGATGCACCGGGTCTACAACAGCGCATTCATGCACATGCTGAAGAAAGAGGACAACGCCGGCTACCGTCAGACGATCCGCAACACCCTGGAGTTCGATCCCGAGGTGCTGAAACGGTTCGTCAATTTCATGAGCAACCCCGACGAGGAGACGGCGATCGAGCAGTTCGGGGACGGGGACAAGTACATCGGGGTGTGCACGCTCATGGCGACGCTTCCGGGGCTCCCGATGTTCGCCCACGGGCAGGTGGAAGGCCTCCGGGAAAAATACGGGATGGAGTTCCGGCGCGCATACTGGAACGAGACGCCGAACGCCGACCTCGTGGCCCGTCACGAGCGCGAGATCTTTCCCCTCCTCCGGCGTCGCCACGTTTTCTCAGGCGTGCAGGGATTCCTCCTGTACGATTTTTTCTCGACGGACGGATCGGTGAACGAAGATGTCTTCGCCTATTCGAACAGGCGCGGAGAGGAGCGGGGCCTGGTTGTGTACAACAACCGCTACGCGGAGGCGCAGGGCTGGGTGCGCACGTCCGCGGCGTTCGCCGTGAAGACCGGGGACGGGAAGAGGCTTGTTCAGAAATGCCTCGGGGAGGGCCTCGCGCTCCCGGACGATCCGGCGTGCTTCGCCGTCTTCCGCGACCATGCAACCGGCCTGCAGTACATCCGCGGCTGCCGCGATCTCTGGGAGAAGGGGCTGTACGCGGAGCTCGGCGCCTATCGCTGCCAGGTCTTTCTCGACTTTTCCGTCGTGCACGATGACGACAAGGGCCGGTGGTCGGGGCTGGCGGCAGACCTTGCCGGTCAGGGCGTTGCGAGCATGGACGCGGCACTCAGGGAACGGGAGCTGCGCCCCGTCCGCGAGGCTTTCAGGGCGCTCCTGGATATGCGGGAGATGCCGGACACCGCCGTGCGGAGCTACAGGACCTTCCTCGACGCGGCGCTGCCACTCTCTTCCGGGCGGCTCGATGCCGCCGCCGCCCTGGAGATGTTCGAGCAGCTTCAGGCAGGCTTCCGGGCCCTGGAGTCTCCGCGGGGGAAAGCGAAGATCGCGGACGAAGCAGTGAAGAGATTTCTCCGGGCGTGGACAATCCTGAGGCCGATGGCCGGCTCGTCGCCGGCGGCAAGTGCGGTCCCGGCGTGGCTCGAGGAGTGGATGCTTGCGGACATCCTGGGCGGCTGGCTGGCAGGATCGGGGTGGGACGCGCAGACTCCGACGACGGCTTTCTTCAGCATCCTCCTATCGATCCCGGAGAAACCGGCCAGAATCGACTGGGGCTCCCTCTTTTCCCAACCCGCAGCGGAACGACTCTTCGGCGTTCACGCTTTCGAAGGCACGCGCTGGTTCCGGAAGGAATCGCTGGAAATGTTCGCCTCCTGCGTCTCGATTCTCCGTCGCGCGCAGGGGAGGAGAGCGCCGAAAACTGCGCCGTTCCTCGACACCGCACGGAGCACAGGCTATCGGTGGGAGGAATTCCTCAGGATTCTGCAGTCTCCCGCGCGGTGATCGTACCCCGCGGCATACCGCGCACGATCCAGATGCTCGCCGCGGCAGCGGGAACCCCGATAAGGAACGCCCACCGGTAGCCCAGGGTCGCCCACAGAATGCCGCCGAGGAACGGCATGGTCACCGAGGCGACGTGGTTGGCGGCCACGCCCATGCTGAGCGTCGGCCGGTGCTCGCTCTTCGGCGCGATCTTGTTTACGTACGTGGTGAGGCCTGTGTTGAAGACGAACGTGGCATTGTCCAGGATGTACACGGCGTAGAGGATGTATTTGCCCTGGAGAAACGCGTACCCGAGGAACATCACCGT
>Ga0187850_10005098_pt1 | contig 10084 bp, 10 predicted proteins | sample June2016WEW_4_15_FD_132436 | JGI IMG/M metagenome (GOLD analysis project Ga0187850, IMG submission 132436) | Peatland microbial communities from SPRUCE experiment site at the Marcell Experimental Forest, Minnesota, USA - June2016WEW_4_150 | ecosystem: Environmental > Terrestrial > Soil >... | reverse complement strand
CCATATCCGACGCTCGAAGGCACGGCAATCACCGGCACGCCCACCATGCCTGCCACTACGCTGGGGAGGGCGCCTTCCATGCCTGCGACGCAGATGATCACGCGCGCTTCGCGCAGGTGATGGCTCTCACCCAGCAGTCGATGGATGCCCGCCACGCCCACGTCGTAGAGCGGCTCCACGCGGCTCCCCATGATGTCGGCGGTCACCAGGGCCTCTTCTGCCACAGGAATATCCGAGGTGCCCGCGCACACCACCAGGATTTTGCCCTTGCCGCGAATCTTGCGGTCGCGGCGAATGCTGATGGCGCCGGAGAGGGCGTGAAACTCCACCTTGGGATCGAGCGGGCGCAGCAGTTCGTAGAGTCCGCGGTCGCCGCGCGTCACCAGGATGTTGTGACGATTGCGCAGCATGCGGCGCACGATGCCTTCGACCTGCGCGGGGTCCTTGCCGCGCGCAAAAACCACTTCTGGAAACCCCTGCCGCAGCGAGCGGTGATGGTCGATCTTGGCGTAACCCAAATCCTCGTAGGGCAGATTGCGCAGGCGGTCGACAGCCCCCTCCACGGAGAGCTTGCCGCGGCGCACCTGGTTCAACATTTTGGTGATTTCTTCGGGAGTCAAGACATTCCTCCGCTGTCATCTCAAGAGTTAATGCCCGGAACAGAGCTTTTAGCGCTCAACTGACCGCCTCTTGCCGGGTTGGTGCTGAGCGCTGACTGCTGACCGGAAGTTCATGCCCAGATGTTCAGTATAGCAGCCCCTGCGGTGTTTCTGACTTCCTTGACGGGATAAGAGATAGGGCGATCTGAAAGTGCACCCCCCCCTTTGTTGCACTGTTTTTGTGCAATTGTGCGCTTCGAGCGCGCGTGCACCATCGGGTTGGCGGTGTTGGGCGATCCAAAAGTACACCCCCCTACGCTGGGCCTGCCTCCCTTGTTTCTCCGCCACGCCAGGGCGTTCCGCTCATTTGCAACTCTGCTTCACCGCCTTTTTGGGGTTAACACATGGGATGACCATTCAGGAAGGCTGAATTGCACACGAATGTGAGCGCGTTTTGCCTTGAAGCCATTTCAAAACCCTCTGCAGCCCATTGAAACGAATGGCGTTGCCATGATGACTCGCGCTTTGGGAAAACCCGGCAGCAGAGCCTTATTGGAAATAAAGGAGTTAAGCCACCGCGTCAGTTCGTCGTCCCGGATCATTCGGGTATGGTTAAGCAATTCAACGAGTTCCATGGGGTTTTGAAAAGGCTTCTAACCAGCCTGTTTGGTTGGATAAGGAAACCTACCTCCGAAAGATTCAGCCACTCCTTTCTGGGGTCCAGGTCCGGTTCTTATCCGCGGCTCTCGGTATACCCGAACCTTACACTGCGAAGGCCCGCGCCGGTCGATACCTGCCGCATCCACGGCACTGGCATACCCTTGCAAAGCTCGTTGGCGTCTCGCCAGAGGTGCGAAGTGGACCGAATGGGCCGACACGGTAGTTTCGGCACTAAATCAAAGTGCGAACACTGTTTGTTGCGAATCGGCTCAAGTGGGCCGAAAAGGAATGATTCCGACACGGTAGGTCCGGGTAGCTTACAGGTTTCCGCAAAGGCCGCAAAACGGGTAAGTGAGTTGTTTCCGAGTGCGCCGTCACCTGGGCACAATCCCCAGTAAGCGCCTAACGGCGCTTAGATATTCGAAAAAATGGGACATCTCAAAGTAGGCGTTTTCGTCGAGCAGCGGAACCCGTTGCGTCACAAATAATCGCCGTAAGCTCGGCTGCCCCAAGTTGGTTTGGGGACGTGTGCCAGCGCGTGTTAGAGGGTACTGGTGTCATTTGAAAATAGAGTGGCAGGGTGCCCTACTAGTTCATCGAGATCCCCGCGTTTGTCTCAAAAATGGGGACAATTTGACGTAACACTTTAGTGCCCTTTGAGTCGGCACATATGCCGAAAAATCGGCATATTCGGGCCATTGCGCGATTCTTTCACGCTGCTATAATCATGTAGCGGTAAACCGTCATCCATGACCGTGGGGCTTTGTCGATGAAGACTGAAAGTTGAGTGGCTGCAAGGCAAAGACCTTGCGCAGGTTCATGAGTTGGAATCTCAGTAGTGGGACAAGATGGCTGGAAGATTTACAAATCAACTGCTCAAGGGAGGCTCTATGAAGAAGAACTTTGTTATGTGGAGAGCCGCGGGGCTCGTTGTGCTGTGCTTTGCTCTCTCGGGGATCGCCAAGGCGGGTACTATAAACCTGACGGCCCTCTCAACCAAAACCCCGACTGGGCAGACCGGTGCGGACCCCAATGTGAACGTCGCATTTCCCACCGCCGGCGATGCCTATTGCAGCGCCACCAATGGTTGCGGAACCATCCCGACCGGCGGCATGACTTTACCCCAGTGGACTGCGGGCGACTACGTGCAGTCGGATATTTTCAAAAGTACCGGTCTCACCTCAGTTACGGACGGAACCGCTGACTGGTCATTCTGGGATTTCCTTGGCGAGGGCAACAATGAAACTTGGGATGTTTACGTGAACGGGGTCGCGGTTGCGGACCTCGTCATCCCGGATTGCGACTACTGCGGTACCAACGGGTGGGTGGGTGGAACGGTGAACTTTGCCGGCATCGCGCCCGTCGCTGGCGGCTACCAAGTCGAGCTGGTGTTGCAGAATACGATCCCTGTTGGCGGCGGATCGGTCGCTTGGCTGGACGGCGGGACTACCGGGCTCTCCGGGACCGCCACGCCGGAGCCCAGTTCCTTTATGCTTATGGGTACGTTCATCGCCGGGCTGGCCATGGTTCTTCGCCGTCGGCTGGGGCTGGTGTAACCCGGCGCGGGACCAGTTACGGGAAGCCGCCGGGACCCAAGCTCTGGTCCTGCGGCTTTTCCAGTGGTGCAGGTTCGCGCCGCGCCGCAAACAAGATAATCTGATTGCCTTGGCCGCACTCCCAGTTCGCGTCGCGATGGAAGTGTCGCAAGGCTGGAGAGTGAGCTTTGCGGCACATATTTTTCCAGCGGATAACCCTGTCAGTGTAGTCCTGAGCGTGGGCTTTTCTCATGCCCGATACCCCAACGGCATCCCCGCCGTGTAACATAGAGGGCATTTAGTTCGTGACCACTGCCGAAGGTGTCCCGGGCGTCGTTGGAGGTGCCCTTGGGGGAATCTCGACCCACTCGCGCTAACAGGTATGACTAAAACTGGATGCTAGTCAGAGTCAGGCTCACCGTGCAAGTAACGTCCTCACCGCAAGTGGGTAAAGGCAGCCCGAGTGCGCTACCCTTTCGTCCATTGCGAACTAAAGGAACAGTCGATACCCGTCGTCGTGAGAGGGGGCATCGTTTATCCACCAAACCGTTTTACTTCCTGATGTAGACGCCTGAAACCTTGTGCGGCACGGCAGCTGCGGTCTTGGCTGCAGCCAGTTCGCGCGCACTTGGCTTGATCTTCAAAATCCAACTGGTATGCACGACATCTTCGGCACTGATCGAGTTCAGAAACTCATCGTTCCCGTACTTGTTGAAGCTGACCTCGATGTTCCGGACCCGCTTCCGGGATGCGCCCGCTTCGAAGGGAACCTGTGCCTCATACTTGCCCTTATCGCTTTTGACTAGCAGTACGCCGGGGCGAGCGCCCTGCGTGATGTGATATGACCCGGCTGGCAATTTTGTATCCGCGGCATAAAACGCCATCGGAGCTGTAAAGCTCACATCGAAACCTTTAACGCCAGTCACTACGTCCTGCGCCGCTGCTGGCATAACTGAGACCAGCGCCATCAACCCTGCAAGGATGATCATCGTCCAGAAGTTTTTCATGTATTCCTCCCAGTTGGCCTTAGTTGGCGATATTGTAGTGCTTGTCGGGTCTCAGAAACACAAGAATATGATGCCGAAACAAGATCGGCGCATCTTCTTGATCCCATCAATGCTATTCAGGTTGCATCATCTCCCGCAGTTGGATTTGAGAACCCTACGAGGTGGCCCTGGCGTTCGGCTCCCCTGTTTCTTGCGTGCGCCTCCGATGCGATTCCATTCCGCACATACGCAGTTGCGGAATCAACTGGCATACGTGGCGACAAGCGGGCAGGGCACTTCTCCCCGCCCGGCGGGTGGGGGAGTACACTCTTGAATCGCCCTGTCGGCACCGCCCGCGCCTTGTGGTGCGCGGCCCGGCGAGTGCAATACGCGGGGATGACTGTTTTGAAGCGCGCTCGCTCAGCCAGCCAACTCGTAGCGCACGTCCACTCGAAGCGCAGAGTTGCACAAAAATGGTGCAATAAGGTGCAGGTGTGGCAGTTTTCCCCTCTGCATAGCTATCCCCCTCACTTCCTTGACTTCGCCTCGCATGCCGACTAACATCCGGCCGATGAGTTCCTCGCAGGGTGCGGGCAGGAAACGGATCATTCTGGGTGTCACGGGAGCGAGCGGTGCCTGGTTCGCGCGCCGCACGCTCGCGATGCTGGAAGCCGACGCGCGGGTCGAAGAGATTCACCTGGTCATTTCCGGCAGCGGCCTCAGGCTGCTGCGCGACGAGCTCGACCTCGAGGTTTCGAAGTCCGCCGAAATTCCCGCTGCCCTGGCGGGGCGCCCCACCCCTAAGACGGAATACCTGCTGGACTCCGACATCGGCGCCTCGATCGCCAGCGGTTCTTACGCCGTGGACGGCATGGTGGTGATTCCCTGCACCACCGGGTGCCTGGCGCAGATCGCCGCAGGGATTTCCGACACGCTCATTGAACGCGCGGCGGACGTCTGCCTGAAGCAAGGCTGCAAGCTTATCCTCGCCGTGCGCGACGCGCCTTTCAACCGCATCCATCTTGAAAACATGCTGCGCGCGCAGGCCGCCGGCGCGGTGATCTTCCCCATCATCCCGACGTTCTACCACCGGCCCCGGACTCTCGACGACCTCGTGACGCAGTTCTGTTGCCGCGTGCTGGCGCTCGTCGACCTGGAGCAAGCGGAGCAGTTTCGCTGGCAAGGTGCAAAGAGCCGGGATTAGGGGCTCGCCGTGGCGCTCCCAGTCCTCATCGTCATCCTCGCCATCGCCTGTCCTCTCTGCTACACTGCGCATGCGATCAATGCCGCGCTTTTCGTCCTGTTGATCGTCTTCGCTCCCTGGGCCCCCGCTGCGAAGTCCGTCCTTCGTGCCCATTACGATGTTGAGGAGTCTCTGATGAAAACTCATGCGTCATTTAGAATTCGTTCCATCTTGCTCGTGCTGCTTCTCTGTCCGGCGCTCAGCCTGGCGCAGGAGCTTAAACCCATCAGCTTGCCTGCACCGCAGACCGAGGGCGGTAAGTCGCTCATGCAGGCTCTGAAGGATCGCCACTCCACCCGCGAATTCAGCTCCGAAAAGCTCCCGCTGCAGGTACTCTCGAACCTGCTCTGGGCGGCGTTCGGCATCAATCGGCCGGACACGGGCAAGCGCACGGCGCCTTCTGCGATGAACTGGCAGGAAATTGACGTCTATGTGGCAACCGCCGACGGGCTCTACGTCTATGACGCCAAGGGGAACAAGCTTGACCCCGTGGTGGCGGAAGATGTGCGTGGCGCGACCGGCGAGCAGCCGTTCGTAAAAGACGCGCCCGTGGGCCTTGTCTATGTCGCGGATTTTGCCAAGACGGGGAAAAGTTCCGCGGAGGATAGGAGTTTCTACACGGCGGCGGACGCAGGCTTCATCGCGCAGAATGTTTACCTCTTCTGCGCCTCGGAAGGGCTCGCCGTCGTGGTGCGCGGCAGCATCGACCGGGCGGCACTCGCCAAGGTGATGAAATTGCGTCCCGACCAGAAAATCCTGCTGGGGCAAACCGTGGGGTATCCCAAGAAGTAGGGAGTGTTAGGGAAACGTCAGGCGGTAACGAGTTGGAAGCTATCTGGCATTTGGTCCCACGTTCTGCCTTCCAATTCGCGTCCGGCCCTCTTTTTGTTCACACCGCCCCATTGCTTAAAGAAAAATGGAACGTTTGACCTAACGCATTGATCCCTGATGTCTGTAACCCAATCAGGGTCCATCCAGCGCGCGCCGGGACCAGACTCCCCGCCGGCAATGACCCAGTCGATTCCTTCAAAGTCCAAGTTAGGCATTGGCCCCAGCAGAGGTTCCAAAGAAAGGAACTTGACCTTAGAGGTGGTCTTCCGGAGATGGTCAATGCGGAACGTGTATTTCTCGCTCTCGACGCTGACGCCCATCCACATGTGGGGCATCCAGGGGAGCAGTGGACTGAGTTCCAAGAGCCGATCCGAGCGTTTGGTCAGAATTTGATATTGGTGCCAATCGGCGCGCCGCATGATGTCAAAGGTGCGCAGCACAAACGCTACCGGAACTGATTTGTGGAACAGATCACTCATGGAATTTACAAATATCGTTTGCGGTTTTTTCCATCGGAGCGGCAGCTCCAAGGCATGCTCGTGCAGCGTCAGCTTAAAGCCATTGGAGTAATTGGGCTGACCCATGGCCTGCAGCCGGTGGGACATGCGTTCAGCGTAACAGTGTTTGCAGCCCGGACTGATCTTGGTACAGCCCGTCAACGGGTTCCAAGTGGACTCGGTCCACTCAATCGAGGAATTCGTTGCCATGACTCACGCCATCCTTGCGCGGTACTTTTCAAATATACCATCAACTATTTCCTGTGCCACGGGCTTTGGAGATGCGAAGAAAAGATAGTAAACGACCGCCCCCCTGGAATTCGTCATCGGGAGAGGGGTTGCAACATGTGCGAATCCTCCCGCTCGCTTCAAGCGTTCCGCAAACCCGTCAGCGACAGTCTGATTGTCCGTCTTCTCTTCAAAGCCAAACAGGTTTCGGTCCCTCGTGTACGCGAGGTTCCTCCACGAATCATCCCCCCAAAAAGCGTTCATCCGCTCGATATCGGCAGGGTCGACACCCTCTGGGTTCCTCCAAAGCACATTGCGGTTGATGTCAGCCACCGGGAAGTTCAAGAACATATCAATACTTTCCATCCTGCCCGCCGCTTGAATGACATCCCACTTTAGGTGAAGACCATATGGATCGAGAAGGCAAAGGCCTCTACGATAGTCGGCGAACCTCACCCTTGGAAATACCTCCCGCAGCAGAATATCGTTGCAGTCGCCACCCCAAATATGAACATCTGAACGTTCTCCGCATGCCGATTTCAGAGCTGAGACCTTCTCGTCGCATAGGTCGATCAGGTAGTACGCCCTGAACGGCGGGCTCACTCGGAGCGCATTTGTGGGGCTACCGGCGACGAGCTCCCCAGTTGTCCGAGATATGTTGTGGCCTGAACCAGCAAAGGCATCGATGTATGAGTGGTGAAGTGTAGGATTGCGCCGTTTCGCCATGATCTTTGAGTAGGCAGCGGCATATTCCCGTATGATATCAAGTTTGATTTCCGACCAATACCCGATTTCGTCAAATTTCAATCCCGCCGGTAGGATCATGATGTTTCTCCGGAGAAGGGCACAGACTTTGAGATGCCACTGATCCCGCCTTCCAGACAGCAATTTCCAAGACAATTACGAGGCGAGGGATTGCGACGTGCTACCAATGTGCATTCAACACTCGATAGCAGATAATGCTTTTAGCATTAAGTGGTCAGAAATGAAAGCAAACAGTTGCAGATGTGTCTGCCAGAAAAAGTTCCAGCGAGGGCTCAGGGAGTCTGTTTGCTCAGGCTTCTTGCGCACGAACGGGCCATAGGGCATCATAAATTGCCTTTTCATATGGACACGAACCCGAATTTGGACTCGGCCGCGCGTCTGGTGGGCAAGCTGCGCACCACGCTTGAGATGATCAAGTTTGAGCACTCGATCTTCGCTCTGCCGTTTGCGCTGGTGGGAGCGATGCTCGCGGTGCGCGGCTGGCCCGCCTGGCGAGAGGTTTTCTGGCTCATCGTCGCCATGCTGGGGGCGCGGAGCGCGGCGATGACCTTCAACCGCATTGCGGACCGCAAGTTTGACGCCCTCAATCCGCGCACGCGGATGCGCGCTCTGCCCGCGGGCCGCCTCACGCTGCGCTTCGCAGTGGGTTTCACCGCGCTCTCCTGCGCGCTGCTGGTACTCGCGGCCGGGGAGCTCAGCCCGCTGGCTTTCAAGCTTTCGCCCGTGGTGATCGCGATTCTGCTGCTCTACTCTTACACCAAGCGTTTCACGCTCCTCTCGCATCTGGTGCTGGGCATCTGCGACGGCCTCGCTCCCGTCGCCGCCTGGATCGCCCTGCGCAACAGCGTCAGCCTGAGCGCCTTACTACTGGGCGCCGCCGTGGCCTTTTGGGTGGGTGGATTCGACCTCATCTACGCCTGTCAGGACATCGAGTTCGACCGCCGCGTGTGCATTCATTCCCTTCCGCAACGCTACGGCGTAGCCGCGGCACTGTACGGGTCCATCGGCTGCCACTTCGCCATGCTGGCTCTGCTGGTGTGGGTGGTGAGAATCGAGCGCCTGGGCTGGATTGCGGTCGCGGGGCTTGCCCTGATGGCGGCTCTGCTCGCCTACGAGCATTGGATTGTCAGACCTTCCGATCTTTCCCGCCTCAACGCCGCCTTCTTCACGGTGAATGGCTATATCAGCCTGCTCTTCTTTGTCACCTGGGGAGCGGACATCCTGAGGCACTGAGTCACTGAATCAGTGATTCAGTCTCATTGCGTCTGATGCGGGGAGGGCATTTCCCGGAAAACCAGAGTATCGAAAATGGCGAGGACGTGTTTGCGGTAGGCGAGCATGCGTTCCAGCATGCCGTGATACATGGGATCGCGCTCGGCCAACCGCTGCCAGCGCTCCAGCACGTGCGGTGGAACGTCAATGTCTTCACGCAGTTTCTGCAGAGGGTGGCCGCGCAGGAAGAGGCCGTAGAAAAACGCCGCTTCGTGCTGGGGTTCGGCGAAATTGAGACTGGCAGTAGCCATATGCTCGATGTTCCCAAACCAAATTCTAATCAGAAAAAGCCGTGGCGCGCCAGCAAAATTCTTCCCGCGTGCCCCCGCCCGGAAACATAATGATAAGCCCCTTGTCAAGCCCTAATCAGTATTCATGCGGGTTTGGCGAAGGTACCCCCTGCAATATTGTTGCCAGAACGGAATGGCCGGCGAATTGCTAGGGGTCCGTCCCGTTTGCAAATCGGGCTCCATGCCAGTAAAATGAGAAACTTGGGTATGCTTCCTCGAAACCTCCGCATCGAAGATTCCTCCCTGCTGCCCATTGCCGAGAAGGTTCAGGTGGGCGAGCGGCTGAACTTTGCCGAAGGGGTAGCGCTCTACAATTCCACCGACCTGCTGGCCCTTGGCTACCTGGCCCATCAGGTGCGCGTGAAACTGCACGGAATGCGCACCTACTTCAACGTCAATCGGCACATCAATCCGACCAACGTGTGTGTGGCGAGCTGCAAGCTGTGCGCCTTTGGGCGCAAGCCTGAGGCGACGGGCGCCTATACCATGGCGCTGGAGGAAGCCTTCCGCATTGCGGGTGAGAACTGGTCGGAGGCGGTGACGGAATTTCACATTGTGGGCGGCCTGCATCCCGACTTGCCGTTCCAGTATTACCTTGATTTACTGCGCGGCCTTAAGGAACGTTTCCCCAGGGTGCATTTGAAGGGGTTCACGGCGGTTGAGATTGGTTACTTCTCACACCTGACGCGGCTTTCGATTCGCGAAATCCTGGAGCGGTTGAAGGACGCCGGGCTCGACTCGCTGCCGGGCGGCGGCGCGGAGATTTTCGCGCCGGCGGTGCGCCGCGTGATATGCGACCACAAGATCGGCGCCTACACGTGGCTGAAGGTGCATCGGCTGGCGCACGAACTGGGCATGCACTCGAACGCCACCATGCTTTACGGCCACATCGAGTCCGCCGAGGACCGCGTTGACCACCTGCTGCAACTGCGCAAGCTCCAGGACGAGACCCACGGCTTCCAGACGTTCATCCCGCTGGCCTTTCACCCCGCCAACACCGAGCTCGGCAAGCTGGTCGAACACGCGGAGACGAGCGGCTTTATGGATTTGAAGAACGTCGCTGTGGCGCGCCTGCTGCTCGACAATTTCCCGCACATCAAAGCTTACTGGATCATGATGACCCCGCGGGTAGCGCAGGTGGCGCTGCGCTTCGGGGCCGACGACCTGGACGGCACCGT
>Ga0187850_10005086_pt1 | contig 10093 bp, 8 predicted proteins | sample June2016WEW_4_15_FD_132436 | JGI IMG/M metagenome (GOLD analysis project Ga0187850, IMG submission 132436) | Peatland microbial communities from SPRUCE experiment site at the Marcell Experimental Forest, Minnesota, USA - June2016WEW_4_150 | ecosystem: Environmental > Terrestrial > Soil >... | reverse complement strand
GCTAAAACCGGGCACGAAATATTCACGGTGGCGCCCGACGATTTCAAGAAGCTAGCTCCCGATTGGTGGGGCGTTTGCCGGGGAACATTGACGGGTGGACCGGTGTGGGACACGAAGAATCGACCGTTGCCGGATAACGTGAGAGTGATATCTTTGGATGCCGCTCTTCGCATGCATTTTGATGTTTGCATCGTCCATGCCTTGCCTTGGCTTGAAGAATTACGGAACGTATCTTGTCCGATTATCTACAAAGCTCACGTGATTCCTCCTGCCGACTTTCTGCCTAAATGGGCCGAGAAAGTCATATCTGCATTAACTTTTGGCAATGAGGTAACGATGAATAAAATCGTTACCAAGCGCCCGATTTTTAGGAATGTCATTCGCGTCCCCATTGACTCCAGTATATTTGACGGTTATGTCGGCGGTACAGAAAGATGCCTTGCGATTGCAAATCTCGTTCGGGGCCGACCGGATAAAAGATTTGATCGTCTGGACAAGATCGCTTCAGTGGCGCCGGTTGACCTCCTCGGTGGCGGGAACAACGGGGTCTCCTACGCCATAGGAGAAGCGCGGTCATTTGACGAGCTTTTGTCGTTCTATAGAAATTACGCCGTATTTCTGGAGGCCGGTGATTATGTCAGTATGTCCTGCCGGGAAGCGATGATGGTGGGCATGCCGGTGGTGTTATTTCTTCATGAAAATCGTAAGCAGAAGCTTTTTAGAAACGATGAAAATTGCATTATTGCGGAAACGGAAGAGGAAGCCGCGGAGGCGATTAAATCGCTTTTAGGTGACCCAGCGAGGAGAAAGAGGATCGGCGCGAACGCCCGTTCGTCCGTTTTGGACCTTTTTGACGTCAATACATTCCGCCGTCAGTGGAACGATTTATTGCGGAAAGTGGTTCGAGAACATAAGATTCTTTCTTTGTCCGATAAAAAGGGGTCAAAATTTTAAAGATAAAAATGGTTTCGAAAATAATTCTTATCGGTCTCTTCATTACGTTCGGCCTCTACATTGCGCTTCAAGCCGTTAGTCCGAATTTGATCAACTCCGGCAGCCCTGGGGTTTCATCGTCAACTCCGGCAAAACTCAATGTGGCCAGTAGTACCGACGGAAGTAGCATTGATGGTCAGCCGTTGAAACCGACCTGGGATGCGAAGACATTTGATTGCGATTCACCGCCTAAAGCGGCCGGTGTTGCCGACCCACGGGAGATGGTTGCTCTCTCTTGCCCCGTTGGAGTAACGGGAGACGGCGTCGCTCTCCCGGAAGTCAGGGATGCGCTCTGTAAAGCTGGCGAAGCGGCCGCGCGCGAAGGATATGTGATCCGCGTGGCCTCAAGTTTCCGTTCATATGAGTCACAAGTTGCGCTGTGGTGCGGAAAGGAGGGGGACTGTTTTTCAAAATATCCGGATGTCAATGAACGCAGGGGGTACTGCGCGGTTCCCGGCTATTCCAGTCACGGATTGGGCCGAGCGATCGACGTAGTGCTTATGAAGGACGGCAGAGCGCTCTATAACATTGATTACGGAGAACAGTGTTCGATGGATAAAACCGTTATTGGGAAGATTGCTCAGCTCATGTACAGCGGGGGGTTTGTCCGCTATGAAGGTGAAATTTGGCACTTTGAAGTTGGGACTAATCTTGCTGCCCGCGGGAGGTACACAAGCTATCCGGCAAAATGCGGTAAGTAGGGATTCCGGAGCGGGAAAATATCTCAGCGAGATTTTTAGCGTTCGTGTGAATTGTAGCGCGCCGCTAAATTGCCTTTCCCGCTACACGTTCATATAATGGTATGAATAGAAAACGCTAAAAGATGAGAACGCTCGCAATTATAGCTCTTCGGGATGAAGAACGTTACGCGCCCGGTTATTTCGATCATCTTAGGAGGTTTGTGGATGGGTTTGCTGTTGTGGATGACGGTTCGCTGGATAAAACCCCGCTCATTATACGGCAGGAGCCGAAATTGAAGTTTAGTTTCAGACGGGATGTTCGCGAGCCCGACCATTTTTTTGAGGTTGATAACAGGGAAATACTAATGAATGCCGCTAAGGACTTGAATGCGGAGTGGGTGCTTTGTTGCGATACCGATGAGCGTTATGAAACACCTTTTTTGGAAAAAATAAATTCCGTTCAGGACGAAGCCGACAAGATTGGCAAACCAGTCGTGGGATTTCGCGTACTTAGTTTGCGTGAGAGCCTGAAAACCTACTATGCGGTCGAACAAAGCAGAATATTGACGAAATTCCTAATGTTTAGAGTTCCAAATGAGATTTCGTACGCGGATCGTCCAAGGCGCGCACTGCATACTCCATGGTTGCCGGCCGGGTTGCGAGATCAACATCTCCTATGGTCGACCGAATACCGAGTGTATCACTTTTGCTCGCTCCGCGCCGAGGATAGGCGAAGGCGATACGAGAAGTTCAAGCGTATCGACCCCGACAATAAATGGCAGCCCATTGGTTACGATCACCTGATTCAGGAAGATGGAGTGAGGCTGAAAGAAATAGAGCCGGGCCGGGAGTTTGATCTCCATTCGGTGCCGCCCGACCTGCTTACTTGATGACGGGAAAGTTTATCGTTTCCTCCAGATACTTTTCCAGTTCCTCGGCCGCCAGCTTGTTTCCGGCGATATTCCAATGGATGTCGTTGGGTTTATAGAGCTTGAGCCCCCGGTCGTGGGCTTCCTGGAACGGTTTATAAAGGTCCAGGAACGGTACATTATTTTCCCGGAACCATTCAGCGAGCGCAGTGTTAGGATATGAGAAGTCGTACTCCCCGCTGTATTTGTCGTCGTTTACATTGGCTTTTTGGATTTCCTCTCGAAGCGCCGGGTCTATCTGCATTTGCTCCGGTATGACGACGAAAGCGATTTTAGCGCCGTTCTTTTCGCTCAATGTCTTCAGTGCACCAAGTTGGGCCATAACTTTCCCTCGGATATCTTCAAAAACGGGGTAGGTTTTTCTGGCGCCGGCCAGTATGAATACGTAGGATTCTCCTTCCTCTACTTTTATGAATGCATTCTGATTGAAAGCTGGTCGGTTGTCGTCATAAACATCGGCACTGAAGTCAGTTCCCTGGTAAAGGGAAGGACGGATGAAAAAGACATAGCGCAGAAGAGAGGCGACGTAGGAATATTCTTCCGGCTTATCTTCTTTATTTGTGGTGAGGGTAGTGAAGTCATTGCCCATGAAGAAGGAAACCAAAACGAGGTCGGGGTTCAATTGAAGCCCCTCATTCGCCAGGACCGATACGTAATCCTGCGGGCCGGTCTGGGGTATTCCCATGTTCAGCACCTCAACGTTGTAGCCCTTATCCTGGAGTTGTTTCTCCACAAGCTTCAGATAATTGTTCTCGCGGGGCACTACTCCGAAGGCAAAGGAGTCGCCCAGGGCAACGATACGGAATACACCCTTTTTCTTTGGCTGGAATTCCGCGTCGTTGAATCCCCGCGAGTTCAGCTTGGAGCCGTAAAGCTCGGAAAAGGGTTTTCCCCGGAAGCGGTTGTAGGATTGGTCGTAGAAGATGAAGGAAGGCGAGTATGAATTATAGACCCGAAGCAAAACCTCGGAGAGACCAAGACCGATGGCTATCATAAGCACCGCGCCGAGAAATCTCGTCAGGTATTTTCGTTCCATATCAACTGAATATTATACCTTCCATTTGTCTGGCGCTCTCGTCCCAATCGTGCGTTCTCGCCCACGCTCGGCATGCTCTTTCCTTTTCGCTGAGCTTTTTAATACTGAGCCACTCGGTGATTGCCGCCGCGAAGCGGGAAGTGTCGTAACAATCGACTAGGAGACCGGTTTCTCCGTTCTTTACGGATTCCTTAAGTCCCGGAACGTCGTTTGCGATAATGAAGGTCCCGGTCGCATTCGCTTCCAGGACGGTAATGCTATACCCCTCTATTCTTGACGGAGCCACGAAAAGCCAGGCTGTCTTTAGAAGCTCCCGCTTTTGCTCTTCCGATACGAAGCCCGGAAACGATATTTCCCTGGGCGAATATTCACGGCGGTAGCATTTTAAAATGCTCCGAGTGCGGTTACTCCCGAACGAGAATTCTCGCCCCGCTATGACATATTGAACATCTCCGATTGCGCGTTTTACGAGCGGGTAGGTTTTCAAAAGAAGGTCGGTGCCTTTTCTTCCCTCAAGGCGTCCCAGAAAAAGGACCGTCGGCCGGCGGGCGTACTCTTTATTTATGTTTAGAAGATTTTTATCAATTCCGTTCAGGACCTTATAGACGTTGGAAAATCCGTTGCCCAGTAACTCCTCGCGCATCCATTCGCTCACCACCACCACGGTTTCTTTTTTATAGAGCACACGGAAGAACGCCTCTGCAATGACTGAAATTAGGGCGAAAAACGGCCTTTGGGAAGAAAAAGCATGTACCCCGTTGAAGTTATGGATCATCACCGCCTTATTTTGTTTTGGATAGAAGAGGGGTGTGAAAAGGGGTATGACGCTCACGTCTTCAAAGAGAACGTCTGGCTTGAGCGTTTGCAGGTATCCTTTGAGCACAAGTGGCAGAAGCAGATGGATTCGGATGACGTTTTCCGAACGGGGACTTCCGATTCGGATGATATTGATGTTCCGATAAATTTCCTCTCTTTGCGCTCCCGGAAACATCGCCGCGAGAAGAAAAACCCGATTGTGCGCACCGATGCGCGAGAATATTTCGGCGAGGTTTTTTTCGGCGCCACCCGCCTTCGGGTGGAGGGGACAGAATTTATTTATGATGAGTATCGTTTTTGCCATTCTTGTCCGATATCCAAATTATCGCATTTTTAAGATACAATGTGCATGTGGATGAGGTTTACGGTAAACTGAAAAAATTATCGCTCGGCCTAGGCCGAATTATTTTGGGAATTGTCGCGGTGCTTCTTATCGGAGAGGTCGTCTCAATATTGCTTTTTACCGTAAAGGATGGGAAATTCATTCCCGCGAAGGAAAGATTCCTTTCTCGGGCTGACGCTTACGTTCAGGAACTCAATGGCTTGACCAACGATAATTGCACTGCCGACGAGATGTACGCGCCCCATCCTTATCTCGGATATGTTTTGAAAACCATTGGCCGTTGCAGTGTTCCCACCGCGAACAGTAGCGGTCTTTTCGGAGATAATCCGCCGCTTGAAAAATCCAAGGATAAGTTCACCGTTCTTTTGAGCGGCGGCTCCGTCGCGACCGAGTTCGGACAAATGAGTCCGGGCGGGCCGAAGTATCTGGAAGAAGCCCTGAATGCCAAGTACATTAGTCCCAACGGCAAGCCGTTTTTGGTCTTGAATGGGGCTATCGGGGGATGGAAAGAACCGGACCAATTCATATTGTTTTCTCTTTATGCGAACGTCCTTGATGCCGTGGTTACTTTGGATGGCTACAATGAATCCGGAGTGATAATGGTAGACCATCGGTTCGAATTTCCGCCGCCGTATTACTTCTCGGCCAATCCTCAGGGTTTAGCGGGGGGCGGATATGCTCCGGCCCTTGTGAGCTGGATAGCCGACAGCATATACTCGGCACTCTTAAAGAACGGCCTGACCTCCAATTCCCATTTGGCGTATCTTTTGGGTACTACGGCGGAACATGTCGCGAAATACTACGGTGCCGGAAACCCGGGGGGCGAAAACCTAGTCGATTCGGTAATGAAGTTGCCCTCGGATTGGAGTCCCGACAAGCGCTTCGATTGGCAGATGAACCAATATAAGAGCTATATTAGAATGATGAATTACATCGCGGAACGCATGGGCATAAAGACCGCGAATTTCATCCAGCCGATGCCCCTTATCGACAAGCCGCTTACCGAGGAAGAAAAGTTGAATAGCGACGAGAATGAGAATCAGCTCTTAAAACAAAATTACGCGAGGATGACGGATGATCTCATGAGCTTGCGCAATGAGAATATGCCGATTTTCAGCTTGCTTGATATATTCGCGAATGATAAGGAAACCATTTATCGGGACCATATCCATCTGAACGATGAAGGTTACCGGATTATGGCCGATGTGATGGCGAAGGATATCGGTGAGGTTTGGGGGTTGAAAACGAAATAACATAGAAATTCATGTTCAAGGATTTTTTCAAAAGTACTTCAACATATACGAGAACCATTGCCAATCTCTTCCGTTTCCTTTGGAACAAGCGGCTTTGGTTCCTTATTCCTCTTGTCATCGTACTCGTGATATTCGGGCTTTTCATATTTTTGGGTCAGACCACGCCTCTCGGTCCTTTTATCTACACTATTTTTTAGATGCTAGGCCGCCTCTCAAGGGGATTGAAGAAATTCGGCGATTTTATCTCCACCTTTATCTTGGTGATTTTTTATTTCACGCTCTTCGCCGTCTTCGCCGTTTGCGTAAGGTTATTCTCGGATTTTTTGGGAAAGAGGCCCAAGAGTTCGAATTTCATCGGAGTTCGGTCCCGCTTCGAGGATTTGGAAAGTTTCAGACATGAGGGATAAAAGCGTGAAAATTCTGGGGCTTTCGTTCTTCTACCATGATGCGGCGGCGGCGCTCTTGATTGATGGCGTGCCGGTGGCGATGGCGGAGGAAGAAAGATTTTCGAGAAAGAAACATGATTCCGGATATCCCGAGAAAGCGATTGATTTCGTCTTGTCCCGGGCGGGCGTTTCCCCCGAAGAACTGGATTACGTGGTCTTCTACGAAAAACCCTTCGTAAAACTTGAACGGGTTTTAAAGACGCTTATCGCCACCTGGCCCTGGACGCCCATCGTTTTTGCCCAGTCCGTGAAGAGCTGGTTCATCGATAAGTTGTGGATAAGGAACATTATCGCGCGCGGACTGAAAATCGAATCAGGGAAGATTCTTTTCTCCGATCATCATCTTTCCCATGCCGCTTCGGCATTTTTCTCTTCCCCCTATGAAGAGGCGGCGATTTTGACGATTGATGGAGTAGGCGAGTGGGCCACGATGTCTCTGGGCGTTGGCCGGGGCAATAAGATAGATATCCTCAAAGAAATAAACTTCCCCCATTCGCTCGGCCTCCTTTATTCCGCATTCACGGCATTTCTGGGGTTTGAGGTTAACGAAGGCGAATATAAGGTGATGGGAATGGCTCCTTACGGGAAGCCCCGGTACGCCGACGAAGTGCGTAAAACGGTGAATGTTCATCCGGACGGTTCATTCGAATTGAATTTGGATTACTTCGATTTCTATCGCTCGGAGAAGCGCTCTTTCTCCGACAAGTTCGTAAAGCTTTTCGGAAAGCCCCGCGACCCCAAATCGAAGTTCTTCACGCGGGAGTCCGGCTGGCTTACGTACTTTGGGGAGAGGCCGGATAATTGGGAAGCGCTGGCCGAAGAACAGGAACGCTATGCCGATATCGCCGCCTCCGTTCAGAAGGTGACTGAAGATATTATTATCGGCCTTTCGGATACAGCTTGCCGGGAGACCGGATTGGACAAGCTTTGCTACGCCGGCGGCGTTGCTCTAAATTCGGTGGCGAATTGGAAGATCGTTCAAAATACTTCTTTCAAAGAAATTTTTATCCAGCCGGCGGGCGGAGATGCCGGCGGGGCGCTGGGCGCAGCTCTCTATGTTCACTATGCGCTTCTCCATACTGGAGAAAAAAGGAATTTCATGTTGAACCATGCTTTCTATGGCGCCGAGTACGGGGAAAATGAGATAAGAGGTTTCTTAGATAAAAAAGGTGTCGCTTATTCCCATTTCGACAAGGAAGAAGAATTGCTCACGCACGCCGTCTCCGCCTTGACGCGAGGGAAGGTGATGGGTTGGTTTCAGGGAAGATTTGAGTGGGGTCCCCGAGCGCTGGGTGCGCGCTCAATTTTAGCCGACCCGCGCAATGCCGAGATGAAGAATATTGTGAACGTGAAGATAAAATTCCGCGAACCTTACCGTCCTTTTGCACCCTCGGTCTTGGCGGAAGATGCCGAAGATCTATTTGAATTCCCCGATGCTCTGCACCACTTACCCGGACGGTTCATGCTTTATGTGGTTCCAGTTAAAAAAGACCGCCGGAAAGAAGTTCCGGCCATTACTCACGTTGACGGAACCGCCCGGCCTCAACTGGTCTTTAAAGAGACGAGCGAGCGGTACTATCGATTGATTAAAAAGTTCAAGGAAGTTACCGGCGTCCCGATGGTCCTTAACACCTCTTTTAATCTGAAAGGGGAGCCGATCGTGAATACTCCCGAAGATGCCTTGGCGACATTTGAAAGAAGCGGGCTGGATGTCCTGGTTCTGGGGAACTTCGTGGTTACGAAGAATTGATACCCCGGTTATTTTATGGATAGCGTTGAGAGAACGATGGAGTTCGAGATGGTCTCTAGGCCGATGATGGTTGAAACGAGCATCGGGTCGAAAAGGGAGGAGTCCGCTCCGGCTATCTTCATTATTACGGGTACGCCGATTAGGAGAGACCCCAGTGTAAGGGCGGACGAGAGGCGGAATCGGGCGTAAAACTTTCTCAAGGATTCGTTGGTCTCATTAAATCGCGTCATCAGATAGGTTTTTGCGAAAAGCCCAAGGAAGAGTATCTGAACCCCGAAAATGGGGAGAAGGATTCTGACCGTGGCGGTCGCAAAGATGGGACTGATCCCTTCGCCGGTTGCGAGTCCGAAGATTCCCAAAAGCAGGAGAATGCCACCCACGGCCAAATAGGCCGATATCGGCGTCTGGATGAGTATGTACTTGACGTGGGAGAAGCCGTCCCGGTAGGGCCTTAACTTAGAGGCGCCTTTTCTCCTGAAATAATTGATGGGCATCTCTTTAATTACAAGATTCCTTTTCTTCGCTTTTATGAGCATTTCCGTCGCGAATTCCATCCCGGCGGTTTTAAGTTCAAGCTCGTCGAAGGTTTTCCGGCGGAGGACCCGGAAGCCGGATTGGCTGTCGGACATTTTGATTCCGAAGAATAAAAGAAGTAAGGCATTGATTATCGGAGTACCGATGAAGCGGTGCGAGAAGGGCATTGCTCCTTTCTCGATATTCCCCATCTTCCGGCTTCCAATGACAATGTCGGCATCGTGAAGCGCGCGGACAAGATTCGGAATTTCGGCGAAGCGGTATGTCCCATCCCCGTCTGCGTACGCCAGAATTTCGCCGTGCGAATTCTCGACGCCTTCCCGGATAGCCACCCCGTAGCCCTCCTGGTCGTGTTTCGCGACCGCCGCCCCCATGTCCTCGGCAATGCGGCGGGAACCGTCTTTTGAAGAATCCGAAACGATTATTTCACCGTCAATGTTTTCTTTCGCCAGCACTTCCTTGATCTCTCGGATGCATTCCCCGATGGCTTCCTTTTCGTCCCGGCACGGCACGATGACGGAGATTTTTATGCCTTTCATCCGTATTAGCTTATAATAGAAATATCCTCATGTCGATTTTGATTGCTTCCCCGCTCATTTTTCTTTTGCCCGGCTATGCGATTACTCTCGCGATGCCATGGGTGCGTCGCGCAATTGCGCGGCTGGGATACGCTTTGGTAACGAGTGTTGCTCTTGGGGTGGTTGTAAGCTCCGGAGCGGCGTATGCAAAATTTCCATTGGGAGCTTCGCTTTTTGCATCGCTCGTCGCCGTAACCCTTCTTTTCGGATTGGCGTTCAGGCGGCGGATTACGCAGGTAGCGGAGGAGTGGCGGGACATGGCGAGGGCAGAATGGCTCTTCCTCGGATTCGCGCTTCTTATTGCCGTAGCCGCGGCCGTTTTCATCGCCGTTCCTCATTTTAATTATCCATGGCCGAGCCACGGGGATGAATGGTGGTCGGTTGGCACCGTTCAGAACCTTTTGAGCGGTAAATCTATCAATACCCACCCTTATCTCCCCATAGATTTTCCGGATTATAAGCCGGGTTTTTACAGCTACATTGCTTCCGTCCTTAATCTTGTGGGCGCTGATCCGGTGAGTTCCTGGGCTTTTTTGCCGGCGCTCAATGTTTTTCTGGTTTCATTCGTGGCCTCGCTCTTTCTCTTCGGACAAACGAAGAGATCTTTTGCGGGTTTGCTCCTGCCGGTTTTTTTGGTCGCTCTGCGGTCGGATATCAACATTCTGGGTTGGTGGTTTTTCGTTCCCTCAATGTTCGCGTTCTTTTTTATCCTGCCTCTACTCTTCGGTATGCGCG
>Ga0187850_10005078_pt1 | contig 10107 bp, 6 predicted proteins | sample June2016WEW_4_15_FD_132436 | JGI IMG/M metagenome (GOLD analysis project Ga0187850, IMG submission 132436) | Peatland microbial communities from SPRUCE experiment site at the Marcell Experimental Forest, Minnesota, USA - June2016WEW_4_150 | ecosystem: Environmental > Terrestrial > Soil >... | reverse complement strand
CGTTCAGCGCATGGCTAGGTGAGATGAGTTCGGCCACCAAGTCGAGCTTGCGCTTGTTCCAGACTTCATCGTAGAGGCGGCGAACGATGTTTTTGTTCTCCGTGGACATTGGAACAGGCCTCCTGCGCTATTTTGCTCGGGCATGAAGGAAGATGCTGCCTTACCTGCCGGAATGGGTATGCAGAGATTGAGGGTGTAAGGCTCGTGAAAGACTACTCCTGAGTCGGTTGGGTTGCAATGATGATTTGCTGCGGCGCGCGGGCGAATCGGTGCGCCCCGCCGATGACAGCAAATAGCTCGCGAGCAGGGATTAGAACGGTTGTGCAGGCTCTTCGGCAAGAATCGAGGAGAGCGTCGAGGTGAAAAAAGCGGCGTCGCCGGCTGAGAAAATCAGCGGTGGGCGCAGCTTGAGCACATTGTGGTGAGGGCCGTCGGTCCCGGCGAGGATGCCGCGATCACGCAAACGGTTCACGACGTCGTGGGCCAGAGCTGTGGCGGGAGTGCGCTTGCCGCGATCGGTGACGAGATCGATGCCCAGGAAAAGGCCCATGCCCCGCACATCACCGACGGCCGGATAAAGCGTCTGCAGAGCCCGCAGATCCCCCAGCCATTGCGAGCCGACGTGCTGCGCATTCTCTTGGAGTTGATTCTCTTCGAGGACATCGAGGACGGCCAGGCCGGCGGCGCAGGCAACCGGGTTGCCGCCGAATGTGCTGAAGAACTCCATCCCGTTCGCAAAGGATGCGGCGATTTCCGCGGTCGTGACAACGGCCGCAAGCGGGAACGCGTTGCCGATCGGCTTGCCGAAGACGGCGATGTCCGGCACCACATCCTGCGTTTCAAATCCCCAGAAGTGCGTCCCGAGACGGCCGAAACCCACCTGCACTTCATCGGCGATGCATACTGCGCCCGCAGCCCGCACGTGCTTGTAGACTTCGCTGAGATAGCCCGGCGGAAAAACGATCTGGCCGGCGACGCTGGGCAGGGTTTCCGCAATGAAAGCAGCGGCCCCACGCCGATCACTTTTCAATCCATCCAAAATCGCGGCCACGTGTGTGGCATATTTCTTGCCGAGATCGAGTTCGCCCCGCCGGTAGATGCCACGATAGTCGTCGGCAACCGGAGCGACATGCACCCAAGGCTTTTGGCCCTTTCCGCCCGGGCCGTTGAATTTGCAGGGACTGATATCAATGAGGGTGGAGGTGTGGCCGTGGTAGGCGTGCTCTAGAACGATGATATCTTCCCTGCCGGTGTGGGTGCGCGCCAGGCGAAGCGCGAGCTCATTGGCCTCGCTGCCGGAATTCACAAAGAAACAGACACGCAGCGGCGCGGGAAGAAGCGCTGCAAGACGCTGCGCGTAGCGAAGAAGATTGTCGTGGAGGTAGCGCGTGTTGGTGTTGAGGAGCGCGACCTGCCTCTGCACGGCTTGCACGACGCGCGGATGGGAATGGCCGACCAAAGGAACATTGTTATAGACGTCCAGGAACGCGCGACCCGTATCGTCATAAAGATATTGCATCCAGCCGCGAACGATTTTGAGCGGTCGATCGTAGGAGAGGCTGAGATTGGAAGAGAAGAGTTTGCGGCGGGTAGAAAGGGATTGCTCGAGCGACGGGAGAGACTCCCTCGAGCCCGGGCGATCTGTCGATCGCGCATTACCCGGAGAAGATGTCGCCGCGAGAAGCCGCTCATTTGCCTGCGGCACAGGTATTTTGGTGAGGCGCTCGAGCGCAGCCCACGCGGGAGTCTCGGTAACGGTAACATAAGGATCGTCGGGAATAAGAGATTTACGATGCGCTGAGTTGATAACGCTGACAGCGAGCCGCGTGGCCATAAGAATGAAAAAAACCGCGATTTCGTCGTCGTTCAGAGGAAAACGCCGATGATACCCGGCGAGGACCGACCCTGCGGCGGAGATCGGGTCTTCTTTGCCGAGAATTGCGTAGGCCGCGGCGAGGGAAGGCTCCGCGACGGTCAGGCCTGCGTGCATGTCGCCAAAATCGATGACGCTCACGACCTCTCTGGGCCTCGACGAAACCGGCCCGACAAGAGCGTTGTGATCGTTGCCATCGCCATAGATGACGCTGCGCCGGAGGCGGTGGAAGCGGGGAACAGCCTCCTGCTCGAACAGATTCAGGAAATGCTCAGCAAGAGCGCGCCGCTGGGGGTCAACGACAGAGGGAAGCATCTCGAAGGCCCAAAGCGACCGGCTGAGATCCCACTTCAAAATGCGGTTTGCCGCCGGGTGAGAAAAATCCAGTAGGGCCGCGTCCATCTCGGCAAGCAGGCGGCCGAGACTCTCCAGGAGTTCGGGCGAATGGGGTCGCACTTCGGCCAATGCAGAACCAGGCACGAACGAGAGCAGCCAGACGATGCGGCGGGCGCCATCAGAGGTCTGAATGTGCACGAACAATTGGCCGCTGGAGTTGGGAATCACCCTGGGAAGAGCAAGATGCGGCGCGCGGTCAGCCAGATGGGCGAGTGCCCGGCACTGCATGTCAACGAAAGAATCCTCGCGCGCGGCGTGCATGATTTTCAGAACGAAGGCGCGTCCATCCGAAGTGGCCAAATGGAAGTTATCGTCGTATTCGCCGGGCAGAGGTCGCACATCCGCGTGGAGTGAATAAAGTTCAAGGGCAATGCGCGCGGCTTCAGCCGGAGAAAGAGGAGGCGTAACGCGAGATTCCGGTAGCATGAGCGAGATTGTAGCGAGCGGACTGCAGGTTCGTCCAATCGCTTGCGCAAAGCACCGGCGTGCGCCGTACTACGCCCATTTGCAGGTGTGGATAAACTCTTAAGCCGCCACAGACCGCGGGCGCGCGCGCAACAAGAGCATAGCCATGACTACGGTGACGACCGCCGGCAGTATGAGACCCGCTCGCAAGGAGTTCGTATGCGCTGCGATGATGCCGACAAGCCAGGGCAATACGGCGCCACCGAGCGCCCCACCGCCGAAATAAAGTGTGCTGAGCCAGTTCGCATCCTCGCGAAAAGTCTCCGCGAACCAGGTCACGTATAGAGGATATTGTGGCGCTAACCCGAATCCCGCCACCGCCGCGCCGGCCTGGAGCAGCAACGGTGTTTGCGAGTAAGCGATGATTCCCGCGCCGGCCATTGCGCAGAGCAATCCACCCGCGGAGATAACCACCTGCGATAGACGCCGGAGAGCCAAAGGCGCGAGCCCACGGCCGATCAAGAGGAAGAGGTAAAAAACCAGAGGCGCCAATGCCCAGGCGGAGCTGTCCATTCCGGGCATGCGTTTTTGGTAAGCGGCCACCCAACCGCCGAGGGCAGTTTCCACCCCCACATACAAAAAGAAAAGTAAGAGCAGGGGGACGGCAGAGGCGTGACGCAACTGGGCTAGCCAGGCTCCGGGCGGCCTTCCTGGGGGTTTCGTTGTGCGGAAACGGGTTGTTGTAGGACGAGTGAGATGGAGCCCTGAAAAGATGAGCGCGATCGCGGCGAGAGCGGCAGTGAAGCCACGAAAGCCGAGCGAAGGCAAGAGAGCAGCGAACAGGAATGGACACAAGACCGCCCCAATTCCCCAGGAAGAATTCAAGAGGCTCACAGCGGCTGCGGTGTTCGCGGAAGGCAATTGCGTGGCGCGAAGGTTTGAAGTGGGAACGGAGAGGCCAAGGGCGATGCCATAAAGGAATATGAGAAGGCAAGCAAGCGTCCAGGGGCCGGCCCCGAGGAAGGAGAAGCTGAAGACAAAAAGGAGGAAACTGCTTCCCATTACCTTGGAAAACCCGATTCGCGGCAGCAGCAAACCCGTCAGCAAATTCCCCAATACGCTTCCAGAGTATTCCGCGGTAAAGAGAAATCCGGCTTGTGAATCCGTGAGAGACCAGTGGCGCGCAAGATATGGGAGTAGCGGGCCGAGCAGAATGGTGACAATTCCGATGTAAACAAAACCAGTGTGGAGACGAACCCACTCCGTACGAGTGTTCACTAAAGAAAACAGTTCGGGAGGAATTGGGGGTTGGTCAGGAGTCCCGCCGCTGGCGGAAGAGGATAGAGAGGATTGCCGGTCGGGCATGAGGGGGTACGCAAAGGGAGTCTGGCACAACTCGCAGGGTGGAACAAGCCACGTGGAGTATACTTACGATTCCTTAATGCGCCGCTCACCGTTTTCTTAGAGCGTTTGCGTAACCTAGGATGCGGGCCAGGAGCCATTCATGACTGATGTGATTTTTGTGATGTGCACAATCCTGTTTTTCGCCCTCGGCATTTTGTATCTGAAGGGCTGCGAGCGGCTGAAATAGAGGGCTGAGACGATGCTGGGGAATATTCTTCTTATCGTAATTTCTATTCTTCTTTGTGGCTATTTGCTCTACGCGCTGCTGAAACCGGAGAAATTCTAGCCATGACGGGCAACGGGTGGTTCCAGATTCTACTGTTTTTGGGCGTGGTGCTGCTTGTCACCAAGCCGATGGGCGTGTATTTGTACCGCGTTTTTGAGCGCAAATCGACGTGGCTCGATCCCGCCCTGCGGCCCATCGAGCGCTTGATTTATCGCCTCTGCGGAATCGAAGAAAAAAAAGAGATGAAGTGGACAGAGTACGGCGTGGCGATGCTGGTCTTCAGCGCTGCGTCATTGCTTTTGCTCTACTTGATCGAACGCGTGCAACTGTGGCTCCCGTGGAATCCGCAGAAGCTGGCAAACGTGGGGCCGGACCTGGCATGGAATACCGCGGTTTCCTTCACCACGAACACCAACTGGCAGGCGTACACGCCGGAATCGACAATGAGTTATCTGACGCAGATGGCGGGGCTCGCCTATCACAATTTCGCGTCGGCGGCGGTGGGTATCGCCCTGGCGATCGCGGTGATTCGCGGTGTGGCGCGCAAGGAATCCTCCACCATAGGGAATTTCTGGGTTGATGCCACGCGGGCATTTCTGTGGGCGCTGCTGCCGTTCAGCCTGGTCGCCGCGCTCTTCCTGGTGTCCCAGGGAGTGGTGCAAAATCTGCATCCCTACACCAACGCTAACCTGCTGGAGTCGCAGGTTGTCGAAACGAAGAACGCCGACGGCAGCGTGAAGCGGGATACGGTGACAACGCAGGTGATTGCGCAGGGGCCCGCGGCTTCCCAGGAAGTGATCAAGGTATTCGGCACAAATGGTGGCGGCTTTTTCAACGCCAACAGCGCGCACCCCTTTGAAAATCCCACGCCGCTCTCCAACTTCTTTCAAATGCTCCTGATTTTTGCCATTCCTTCCGGGTTGACCTACACGCTGGGCCGGATGACGGGATCACGGCGGCATGGCTGGGCGGTGTGGAGCGCGATGGCCGCCCTGTTCCTTGCAGGCGTTGTGGTGGCCTACTCGTCGGAAGCGCGCGGCAACCCTCTGCTGGCCGGCGTGAACACCCGGGCATCGGACTCGCAGTCCGGCGGGAATATGGAAGGGAAAGAAGTGCGTTTCGGAATTGCGAATTCGGCGCTGTTTACGACCGTGACCACGGATGCCAGCTGTGGTGCGGTCAACAACATGCACGATTCCCTGACGCCGATTGGGGGGATGGTACCGCTCATCAACATTCAGCTCGGCGAAGTCATATTTGGGGGAGTGGGAGCCGGGATGTACGGAATCCTCGTGTTCGTGATCCTGTCCGTTTTCATCGCCGGCCTGATGGTAGGGCGCACACCGGAATATCTGGGCAAGAAGATCGAGTCCTTTGACGTGAAGATGGCGGTGCTGGCCATCCTGATAACGTCGCTGACAATTCTGATCTTTTCGGCTGTTGGTGTGGTCACGAAATTTGGAACGTCCAGCATCACCAATCCGAGCGCGCATGGGCTATCACAGGTGCTCTACGCCTACACTTCGGCCGTGGGAAATAACGGCTCCGCGTTTGCCGGGCTCAACGCGAACACTCTCTGGTACAACACGAGCCTAGCTGTGGCGATGCTCCTGGGACGCTTCTTCATGGTAATTCCGATTCTTGCCATTGCGGGAAGTCTTGCGGCAAAGAAACAGGTGCCGGAATCGCTGGGCACTTTTCCGGTTACGGGACCGTTGTTCACCGTGTTGCTGATTTCCGTGGTTCTGATTGTTGGAGCACTCACTTTCTTCCCCGCGCTGAGCTTGGGGCCGATTCTGGAGCACTTGCTCATGAATGCAGGGAAGGCGTTTTGAGGAAAAAGATGACGACGGCACAGGCAAAAAGCGCTTCGATAACCGACCGGAAGATATTAAAGACGGCCATCGTGGATTCGTTCTGGAAGCTGAACCCGCGGCTGCAGATCAAGAATCCCGTGATGTTTGTCGTGGAAGTCGGCGCCGTGACCACGGGAGTCGTGCTGGTGCTGGAAGCGTTCCAGCACAAAGGCAACTTCTGGTTTGGATTGCAGATCACGCTATGGCTGTGGTTCACGGTGCTGTTTGCGAATTTCGCGGAGGCCATGGCCGAAGGACGCGGCAAGGCCCAGGCGGAAACGCTGCGCAAGGCGCGGGCGGAGACGGCGGCGCGCAAATTGCGGCCGGACGGAAAGACGGAGTTAGTGCCGAGCTCGAAATTGCGCTCCGGCGACGTCGTCCTGGTGGCTGCAAGTGAGTTCATCCCCGGCGACGGTGAAGTAATTGAAGGCGTGGCATCGGTGGACGAGTCCGCCATTACTGGCGAATCCGCGCCCGTGATCCGCGAATCGGGAGGCGATCGCTCGGCTGTGACCGGCGGCACGCGCGTCCTCTCCGATGAAATCAAGGTGCGTATCACGTCGAACCCCGGAGAAACGTTTCTCGACCGCATGATTGGGTTGGTAGAAGGGGCGTCGCGACAAAAAACTCCAAATGAAATTGCGCTTAATATCCTGCTGGCCGGGCTGACGATCATTTTCTTGCTGGCGGTGGTGACCTTGCAACCCTTTGCCATCTATTCCGGCGCACCCCAGACAGTATTTGCGCTGGTGTCGCTGCTGGTTTGCCTGATCCCCACGACGATCGGCGGATTGCTTTCCGCGATCGGCATCGCGGGAATGGATCGGCTGATTCAACGCAACGTCATCGCCATGTCTGGACGCGCCGTGGAAGCAGCTGGCGACGTCGACGTGCTGTTGCTGGACAAAACCGGCACGATCACTCTCGGCAATCGCGAAGCAACGGCGTTCCACCCGTGCCCGAGCATAGCCGAGGCGGAGCTCGCGAGCGCGGCGCAATTGGCTTCCTTTGCGGATGAAACTCCGGAAGGGCGCTCCATCGTGGTTCTGGCAAAGGATAAGTATGGCCTGCGCGGTCGCGAATTGGCGCCGCACAACCCCGTGTTCATTCCCTTCTCCGCGCAAACACGCATGTCTGGCGTGGACATGGACGGCAAGGAAATCCGCAAGGGCGCGCCCGAAGCGATCGCGCGCTACGTCGCGGAAAAGGGACAGATTGTACCGGAGGAGATGCAGCAGCACATCGAGCGGATCGCTAAGTCAGGGGGCACGCCGCTTTTGGTGGCGCAGAATTTCCGCGTCCTGGGCGCGATTGAGCTGACCGACATCGTAAAAGGCGGCATTCGCGAGCGCTTTGATCATCTGCGCGCCATGGGCATCCGCACCATGATGATCACGGGAGACAATCCACTGACGGCCGCTGCCATCGCGCGCCAGGCGGGCGTGGACGATTTCCTTGCCGAAGCCAAGCCCGAAGACAAAATGGCGCTGATCCGCAACGAGCAGGGCAAAGGCAAACTCGTGGCCATGACCGGCGATGGAACGAACGATGCCCCGGCTCTGGCGCAGGCTGACGTCGGCGTGGCCATGAATACCGGAACGCAAGCCGCAAAGGAAGCCGGCAACATGGTGGATTTGGACTCCAATCCGACAAAGCTCATCGAAATCGTGGAAATCGGCAAGCAATTGCTGATTACGCGCGGCTCGCTGACAACTTTTTCCGTGGCCAACGATGTGGCGAAATACTTCGCCATCATTCCGGCGATGTTCGCCGGGACGTTCCCCCTGTTGAACACGCTGAACATCATGAAACTCCGCACCGCGGACTCCGCCATTCTTTCGGCGGTGATTTTCAACGCGCTGATCATCATCGCACTGATTCCGCTGGCCCTGCGCGGTGTAAAGTACCGCCCGCTCGGCGCAGCGGCGCTGTTGCGTAGAAATCTGTTCATCTACGGATTGGGCGGCGTGATTGCGCCGTTCGCCGGAATCAAGCTGATTGATATTCTCCTTTCATGGCTGCACCTGGCATAGAGGAAGGTATGAAGAATCATCTGATTGTTGCTCTGAAGTTCACGCTGATCACCACGCTGTTGTTTGGGCTTGTTTATCCGCTGGCAGTGACTGGACTGAGCCAATTGCTCTTCCCTAAGCAGGCGAACGGAAGCCTGATCGAAAAGAATGGCCAGATCCTCGGGTCGCGGCTGATCGGACAGGCCTTCACGTCGGACAAATATTTCCATTCCCGTCCCTCGGCAGCGGGGAACGGCTACGACGCCACGGCATCGTCAGGCTCAAATTTAGCCCCGACGAACCAGCAGCTCGTGGATCGCGTGAAGCAGGACGTGGCGAAATTGCAGCAGGAGAACCCGGGAGTGGCGATTCCGGCGGATCTGGTTACGACGTCGGGATCGGGGCTCGACCCGGACATTTCGCCAGCCGCCGCGGAATTCCAAATCCCCCGGATCGCGCGCGCCCGGGGAATCAGCGCGGAGACGCTGCGGCCATTGGTGGCGCGGCACACGCAACAGCGGCAGTGGGGCATCCTGGGAGAGGCGCGGGTGAATGTACTGGAATTGAATCTGAATTTGGATGCAAGCTTCCCCGCCAAACAATAGAAGTCCCACTGGTGGGTGAGGCCGCTTGATTATTTTCCTGCGGAAGTTTTCGGCGGCTGAAAGCGGTAGCCAATCCAGGGCTCCGTCAGTATGTATTTCGGCCGCGCATGGTCTTTCTCAATTTTCTTGCGCAATTGGTTGATCACCACGCGCAGATTCTCTGTCTCCTCGCCGTATTCAGGCCCCCAAACTGTTTGCAGGAGCCGGCGATGAGTGACGGGCTTCCCCTGATGCATGATTAATTGCTTCAGCACCTCAAATTCCTTCGGGGCCAGGTGGACCTCCTCTCCATTGGCAGTGACCCGGCGCGTTTCAAAATCGACGGATAAGTCTTTCGCGTGAAATGCGGGCAGTGCATCCGCGGGAGCGTGCCGGCGGAGGGAAGCGCGCACGCGCGCCAGCAGTTCCTCGATGCTGAAGGGCTTGGTGACGTAGTCATCGGCGCCGGCATCGAGCGCAACCACCTTGTCCCTTTCGGCGTTGCGCACTGTTAGCATGATGATCGGGGCATCGCTGGAGCGGCGAATCTCCCTGCACGCCTCAATGCCGCTTATGCCTGGCAGATTGACGTCAAGAAGGATCAGGTCGGGTTTCAGCTTGCGGGCAAGCTCGACACCTTCCTCGCCGGTAGAAGCTTCGGAAATTTCGTAACCCCGGAAGGAAAGCGTGGAACGCAGGACGCGCCGAATCTGCGGCTCGTCGTCAACCACGAGAATGCTGGAGGAAGTCATCGGACCTCGCCGCGCCGCACAGCGACGGGCAGCGTGAACGAAAAAACGGAGCCGTGGCCGAGCTGGCTTGTGACGCTGATGGTACCACCGTGGGCGGTGGCAATGGCTTTGGCGATCGGCAGACCCATGCCAGTGCCGCGAACCAGGTAGCGTTGATCTCGCCCGCGATAGAACTTGTCGAAAATGAGTCCCTGCTCGAAGGAATCGATTCCCGGGCCGCTGTCGGCCACACTGAAGGTAACAAAGTCCCCCCCGTGCTCGGCCGTAATCGTGATGGGCTTCTCCTTGGGAGAGTAGAGGTTGGCATTGTCAATAAGCTGCACGAGGATGTCCTTCGCCCGGTTCAAATCGGCGCGGACAGGGGGCAAATCGCCGGCAAGCTTGACGATGATCTCGCGGTCCCCAAGCGCCTTTTTCAGTTGCAGCACGGAAGTCTCAACGAGAGACACCACCGGGACGGCCTCAAAGTGCAACTCGAACTCGCCGCCTTCCAGTTTGGCCATATCGGCCGCTTCCTCCACCAGATGGTTCAAACGATCGCACTCTTCATTGATGATCGTCAGGAGCTCCTGTTGTTGCGGATTCTGGGCTTGCTGCGG
>Ga0187850_10005075_pt1 | contig 10108 bp, 3 predicted proteins | sample June2016WEW_4_15_FD_132436 | JGI IMG/M metagenome (GOLD analysis project Ga0187850, IMG submission 132436) | Peatland microbial communities from SPRUCE experiment site at the Marcell Experimental Forest, Minnesota, USA - June2016WEW_4_150 | ecosystem: Environmental > Terrestrial > Soil >... | reverse complement strand
ATCTGGCTAGGATTCGCTGCATACGAAGCTGGTGCGGGCGCAACGTCGAATAACAAACAGCGAATGACCCGCAGTCGCAAAGACTATTGGTCCATTGCCATAACCGATGTGTTCAAGGATCTTAGGACCAGCGAACACGGCTTATCCGAACAAGAAGCTCGAGAACGTCTCAGGATTTTTGGTTACAATGAGATACCCACTCATGCTTTCAGCTGGGTACGAATTCTCGTCAGACAGTTCAAGAATCCGTTGTTCTTCATACTACTTGTCGCTGCAATAATCGCCGGGTTCTTTGAATTTACACAGTCGATCGCGATCATCGCGATGATTGGCCTGAGCGTCGTGTTGGGGTTCTTCAACGAATATAGAGCGGAAAAAATCATCGAGAACCTGCGACGAACCGTGTCGTTAAAGGCTGTGGCAATAAGAGATGGAAAATCGGCACAAATCGACTCAAAACTACTTGCTCCTGGAGACCTTGTCTCCGTCTACGTTGGAGACATCGTCCCATCCGATATGCGGATAGTTGACTGTAAGGACCTAGAGGTAAACGAAGCGGTACTGACCGGAGAATCCTTCCCGGTTGAGAAGACTTCTGCAACTATACAGGTTCAGTATCCTACTCCGCAACATCTAACGAATTACATGTTCATGGGTACCGTAGTTGTTCACGGTACCGGTCACGGTGTCGTGGTCTCAACTGGAAGACATACAGAGTTTGGATCCATATCTAGGAGTCTAGCGAGGGCTCGCCCTGAAACCGAGTTCCAAAGAGGAGTCCGGAGTTATGGGAATATGCTTATCTCGCTGACGCTGGCGCTCGTTATCGCTATCTTCGCTTTGAACGCGCTTGTGGGTCATGCTATCATTGAATCCCTCTTGTTCTCGCTTGCAGTCGCCGTTGGCCTTGTGCCAGAACTGATGCCCGCAATAGTGACCATCAGCCTATCTCAAGCAGCAAGAAATCTAGCCAAACGGAAAGTTGTCGTAAAACGACAGGTTTCCATCGAAGATTTCGGCAACATGGACGTACTATGCACTGATAAGACTGGAACGCTGACCAGTGGAAAGATTAGCCTCAAAGACTACTGGGCACCGAACGGAAGCGGCGATCAGAGAATTCTCCAATACTCACTACAATGTAATAGTGCTGTCGTTGGTGGGGAAGATATTACCGGCAATCCGATGGACGTTGCCATTTGGGAATACGCCATACAGCATGGTACCCAAAGAGACGTAAAATCAAACACGGTTCTGGACGAGATCCCATTCGACTATCAAAGGCGAATGATGTCCGTCGTTGTCAAGAACGGGTCAGATACATTACTAATCACAAAGGGGGCTCCAGAATCAGTCCTCTCCAGATGCGAGCACGTTGAATGCCCCGCTGGGACCCAACCCTTAGAGTCCGTCAGGCAAATGCTTGATTCCAAACTCGCCACACAATCTGGGGCGGGATACCGAACTGTCGCAGTCGCCTACCGAAACGTGGAACCTAAGACTTCGTATTCGATAGATGATGAGGCTAAACTCACACTTCTTGGTTTCATCACGTTCACTGATCCACCAAAACGAGATGCCCGTCAAGCACTCGACAAACTCAAAGCGATGGGGGTTGACGTGAAGATCTTGACTGGCGACAACGAATTAGTCGCAGTGAAGATCTGCGAAGAAATCGGTGTCCCAGTCCATCGAGTACTTCTTGGATCAGACCTAACCCAGATGACCTCAACTGAAATTAGAATAGCGGTCGAAGAAGCAACCATTTTCGCGCGCATAACCCCAGAGCAGAAACTCGATATCATAAAGGCTCTGAAGTTGAATAAGCACGTCGTGGGTTTCATGGGTGACGGAGTCAACGATGCTCCGGCCCTGTTTGAATCTGACGTCGGGCTGTCAGTTGATTCAGCCGTCGACGTTGCCAAGGACGCAGCAGACATCGTTCTGCTCAACAAGGACCTCCTTGTACTCGCAAATGGCATAGAAGAAGGGCGCAAGGTCTTCGGCAATGTAACAAAATACATCCTCATGGGAACGAGTTCAAACTTTGGGAACATGTTCAGCGCAGCAGGCGCATCACTATTCCTACCATTCCTGCCCATGTTGCCCATGCAGATTCTGTTCATGAACTTGCTCTACGATGTCGCCAACATGACGCTTCCAACAGACGTAATTGACACTGAATTCAAGGATTTACCAAAGCGCTGGGACATGAATTTTGTCAGGAGCTTTACACTGTTCTTTGGGCCTTTCAGCTCCCTCTACGACTTCCTAACCTACGGCATCATGCTTTTCATATTCGGTGCTGCCCCGGCACTATTTCAGACCGGATGGTTTGTTGAATCATTCTGGACAGAGGTACTCGTTATCTTCGTGATACGGACCAGGAGAATACCATTCTACAAGAGTAAGCCTGGAAAATGGGTTACAATCCTCACATTATCTGCTGTGGCCTTTGGAACGATCATTCCATTCACATCTCTGGGTAGCTTTCTAGGGTTCGTGCCCCTCCCGACCGAATTTTGGATACTCCTAGTGCTGATGGTAGCCACGTATCTTCTGCTCGTAGACGCAGGAAAGGTGTTCTTCTACAAAGTCTGCAAGTTCTAAGGAGAATTTAAAATTGCAATATTCACAACTTCTTCTCTGGTGGGCGATCAGCATCAGCTGGAGTGCGGCCTTCCTGATAGCGGTCAGCTTCTACCTTTATCTTCGCAGAAAGAATCGCATGGCCGACAAAACTTCAAGCCACATTCGATCGACGGATTTCGTTTTTGTGATGGTATTGACTGGACTGCTAGGACTCTACATCATTTCGATTGATCTGGCGTCATCTCTCCTCTTCGCTTTAGGCAACATCGTCGTTGAAGTAATCTTACTGGTCTATACGGAAAGGAAACAGACCGCTTCTACCTAATCCAAGAGAGGGTTAAGAGATTAATATTCACGCATGAAGAAGCCACGTCCCCAAGAAATCTCTTGTAAGCTTGCGTTGAGGGTTCAAGCTAGGGCACAGTGTGCCACAGGATTTGGGCCATTCAATCGTTGAAAGACGGGTAGTGGGTCATCGCATATTGCTGAAAGTCTAGACGGCCGCCAGCGTAACTGGTATGCTTCAGAAATTACACGGAATGCGGCTTATCGTTTATGAAAGTTATAGAGGCCTCACACTAACTAGCAACAGAGAGCGTTTTGCAAAGTCAGTTCAACAGCGGCATTCGACAATTCAAGTACCTTCACACCCTTGGTGTTGAAGAGAAGGTTGCGCAGTTGGATGCAGAAGGCACTGAGCGCCATGTTCATCAATTTACTATCGTTCGCATCACGAGCTTCGTTGACGTGCAGCACGAACGTCTTGGTTCAAGATCTTCGAGGAAACTCTAGCGTAGTTTCTCTGAGTCATCCATGTCTGTTCGAAGCTTGGATCTCAAGATGTAGTTTGCTTTACATATCTCTCGATAGCGTCCAGTGCTTCTTGTAGCGTATCTTCTGGAGGGAGGAATACCGCTCTGAAGTGATCTTTACCATAGTGCGGATCGAATCCAGAGCCGTTAACGACCAGTACTCCTGTTTCCTGCAAGAGTCCGGTAGTAAATTCAACATCATCTTTCCATGTAGAATTTAACTCAATCTTCGGAAAGAGGTAGAAAGCACCTGAAGGATTGGATGCATGAAGCCCCGGAATATCGTTTATGCGGTTCCATGCGTAATCTCGTCTCTTTTTCAATTCTGTCACCATTTCGCGAATGTGATCTTGCGGTCCTCGAAGCGCTTCCACTCCCGCGATCTGTATAGGAGTAGCCGCGCAGAGTCTAACACGGGAAAGTCTTTGAATTCCATCCCATACCTCCGTCAGTTTACCATTCGGATCTTGGACGAATAAGTATCCAAGCCGCCACCCTGTCATTAGGTACGTTTTTGAAAACCCGTTCAGCCCGATGATTGGAACATCTTTTGCGATTGAAGCGACGCTTGTGAATTTTCCATCATAAATTATGCGGTCGTAGATCTCGTCTGAAGCGACCGTGATGTTATGAGTGGCAGCTAAATCGATGATCTTCGAAATTTCTGGTTTAGAGTATACTGAACCACATGGATTGTTAGGATTCACTATCACAATTAGTTTTGTTCGGCTGGTGATTTTGTTCTCAAGATCAGCAAGATCCGGTGCCCATCCCTTATCTTCGATAGTCCGATACGTAACTGGTTTGCCATCGAAGAATTTTGCGTATGTGAGATATGGCGGATAACAAGGGCCGGGAATGAGGACCTCATCGCCTGGATTGACGAGTGAGCTCATTAGAAAGAGAATGGCTTCTGAAATCCCAGAGGTTACAACAACATTGTTTGCATCTATCTTGGCTCCGTTCATTTTGTTCTCCTTCTCAGCAATTGCCTCTCGCAATTCCTGGATTCCTTCGGATGCCGAATAATAGTTCGAGCCACTTTCTGTTGCTCGTGCAAGCGCTAGCTTGATGTGATTAGGGGTGTCAAACCCATACTTGACTGGATCGCCTATGTTGAGCGCGAGTATCTTTTTCCCTGATCGCCGAACTTCTTCTGCCTTTCCCATAATATCCCGAATGGCATACTCAACTTTCTGAGCGCGGTTAGATGCCGAGATCATTTTCGTTCCGAAGTAGTTAGATCGTGCATACTAAAAGGGGTTGATCTCATCTACAAGATAATAAGGTCAACTTCAGGTTTAATGCAGCAATGCTAGGACAAAAAGCGGAGCCATCGCTAGGGTGATAGTGTTCAGCAACTTAACTACAACGTGGAGTGACGGGCCAGCTGTGTCTTTGAGGGGGTCACCTAGAGTATCTCCAATAACTGTAGCAGCGTGTGCAGCAGAACCTTTGCCTCCGAGACTTCCCGTCTCAATGTACTTCTTAGCGTTGTCGAGAGCCGCTCCTACGTTGTTCATGAACAATGCCATCAAGACTCCGACGACTGTTCCGATCATAAGTAATCCTCCAACTGCTTCCGCCCCTAGGATTAATCCTACAACTATCGGCCCGATTACTACTAACAAACTTGGCCACACCATATTTTTGAGAGCTGCTTTAGTGCTTATGTCAATGCACCGTGAATAGTCAGGCAATACTTTTCCCTTCATTATTCCGGGCATAGCCTTGAATTGTCGTCTAATCTCTATGATCATAATAGCTGCAGTTCTTCCAACCGCTTTGATTGCTAGCGAGCTGAAAAGAAAGATTAGCATCGCTCCAACCATTGCTCCAATGAAAACTTCTGGTCGAGCAAGGTTGACAGTATTCAATCCAGACACTTCTAAGAATGCGCTGAAGAGCAAGAATGCGGAGAGGGCAGCAGAAGCTACTCCATACCCTTTTGTAAGAGCCTTCGTAGTGTTTCCAACCGAATCCAGTTTATCAGATATTGCTCGCGCCTTTGCTCCCACACCTGACATTTCAAGAATGCCACCCGCGTTATCGGTTATTGGGCCGAAACCATCCATGGCAAGGATCATTGGAGTAACAGAGAGCATGCCCATCGTTGCTATTGCTGTTCCATATATCCCCGTTTGAAAGGAAGGGTTCGTAATATCAAGAGTTGGCCCCAGCGACTGAAAACCGTTCCCGAGTCCAAAGGCTAGCATTATCGCTATGCCGATTACGATGATGAATAATCCTGACGATTCCATCCCCACTGCGAGCCCAGTGGCTATGCTGGGAGCAGGACCACCTTCGGAAGCGATGGCGATTTCAAGCGTAGGTCTCTTTCGATATGACGTGTAATAGTCAGTGATCCAAGCAACTAAAATCGCCGTCACAATCCCAACCAATGCAGCGTAAAAGTAGTTCATCTGACTGTTTAGCAAAACCACAGTAAGGACGTAGAAACCGATCGCACAAAATAGTCCTGTAACTACGAGACCACGTGTCAAGGATGAGAAAGGATCCTCCTTCTTTCGCGAGTATACGAAGAACATTCCAATCATTGTTCCAATTAGCCCGAAACCTCTAGCCAATAGGGGAAAGATCAACCCGTTAATCCCGAACATGGAATAGACCGCAGGCGCAACTCCAAGAATCATTGCTCCAATGTTCTCAGCCGTAATCGACTCAAACAGGTCCGCTCCACGACCAGCAATATCCCCAACGTTATCACCCACCAAGTCAGCAATCACCGCAGGGTTTCGGGGGTCATCCTCTGGAATCCCAGCTTCGACCTTGCCAACGAGATCCGCGCTCATGTCGGCCGCTTTCGTGAAAATTCCACCGCCCAACTGCGCGAAGAGAGCTGCGAAGCTCTCGCCAAAACCAAATCCAACAATAAGATGAGGATCACTGCCAAGAATCAGGAATAGACTTGATATCCCGAGAAGGCTCAGTGAAACTACTGCTAAACCGAAGACTACTCCTCCTCGGAAAGCTATCTTTAGAGCTCTATCGAGGCTGGTCATTGCTCCTTTAGCTGATCTAACGTTCGATCGTACAGAGATGTACATTGCTATGTAGCCGGCAAGATTCGAACATAACGCTCCAAGCAAGAAACCCAGAGCGGTGTCTATGCCGAGCCAAGAATTAGTGGGACTGCGAATAACTATTGCCAACAAAACGGTGAAGATAGCTACTATGATGCTTATGGTCTTGTATTGTCGCCAAAGATATGTTTCGGCGCCCACCTTGATTGCTGCGGAGATCTCCTGCATTCTCTTTGTGCCTTGATCCTGTTTGAGGATCCACCTAACAAGAAAACCAGCTGCGATAAGGGATAGGAAGCTAACTACAAACACGTAGTCTATGAGCAACAATACCACTCAATTGTCTATAACGATTTCAGCGTAGGATTACGTTTCATTATTTAAGCTAAACGAATCCTACGCCAAACTCACCGTTTGGTCACATTATAGTAATACCCGAACTGAACTTGCATCTCCAAAGGAATCTAAGTGATACTTGACTCTTACCATACTGAGGATTGAGGCTGGACATCTGTTTCCTTCAATGGGGCAGTTATGAAGATTACATGATCTTTCAAATTCGCGTTGAATTCAATGCTTGTTTGATGGCTTGCCACGGAGACGATCGAGCATGCCACCTAGCGGGTAGTAGTAGTGGTTCCGGACGAGCAGGCCTACCAGTATAAGGATGAAAATCGTTGTAGCAATAACAACTCCTGGATCCGGAAGCATATACCGGACCAGTATGGGCGCCGCGAGCAGGGAAATCAGATTTATGACCTTGATCATTGGATTCAACGCCGGACCCGCAGTGTCTTTCAAAGGATCTCCTACGGTGTCACCGACGACGGAAGCCTTGTGAGCGTCTGAGCCCTTTCCACCGTAGAGCCCATCCTCGATTGTTTTCTTGGCATTGTCCCAAGCACCTCCTGACGTAGACATAAAGACCGCCAATAATTGTCCTGAGAGAATCGCACCACCCAAGAAACCCCCAAGTGCCTCCACACCGAGGAGCATGCCCACGGTAAGAGCACTGAGAATCGCAATCAAGGCCAGACCGATCAAGTCTCTTTGGGCTGCTAAGGTGCAAATGGACACCACTTTCTTGTAGTCCGGTTGCACCTTTCCCTCCATCAAGCCTGGAATGCGGAACTGACGCCTAACTTCTTCTACAATGAGCGATGCAGCCTTGGCCACCGCATTGATGGTTAGAGATGAGAAGAGAAAAGGAATAGAGCCACCAACTAGCAATCCTATGAAGACTCGTGGGTCGGAGAGTCTGATGCCTGTGGAGAGAAGGCGAGCGCTTTCTGAAACTCCCATTTGCGCCTGCACCATGGTCACATCTGTCAGGTAAGATCCGAATAGAGAGAGTGCTGCTATAACGGCTGAACCAATTGCGACTCCCTTAGTAATGGCCTTCGTGGTATTGCCGACAGAATCCAAGTCGGCCATGACCTGCCTTGCCTCTGGTTCAAGATTGGCCATCTCGCCGATGCCGTTGGCGTTATCTGAGATCGGCCCATAAGAGTCCATGGCCACATTGTTTCCCGTCAGAGTGAGCATACCGATGCCGGTCATGGCAACTCCGTAGAGAACGTAGGAAATGGGTTGACCCCAGTAAATTAGTACGGCTGCAAGAATTGTGCCGGCAATAACGAGGATCTGCCATGTTGCAGCTTCAAATCCGACAGCGAGTCCACGGAGAACCACTGTGGCTGCCCCGGTCTTGGAAGCAGCCGCGATATCTTTGACCGGCTTATGATGTGTATCGGTCGATAGTTTTGTTACTTCGTCAATCACTATAGCCAGTGCTATACCAGCAGCTACGGATAGAAAGGCTCTAAATTCGTGCATGTAAAACGTAGCTACGAGCAGGAAAGCGAAGATTGAGATGGCAGCTGAACTATAGAACCCACGGTTTATGGCCGTCATGGCGTTTCCGCGGCGCTCATCCTTACGGCCTCTTACCAAGTAAGTTCCAATAATGGAAGAGAATACACCTATGCCACGAACCAACAGTGGAAATACGATCCACTTCAGTTCACTCGTCAACGCATACAGCGCCAAACCCAAGATAAGGGCTGAGACGATCGTCACCTCGTAGGATTCGAAAATATCGGCTGCCATTCCAGCACAATCACCAACGTTGTCCCCTACCAAGTCTGCAACTACAGCCGCGTTACGTGGGTCATCCTCGGGGATACCTGCTTCAACCTTGCCGACCAAATCAGCACCAACGTCTGCTGCCTTTGTGAAGATCCCGCCTCCAACACGCATAAAGAGAGCCAGCAAAGTTCCCCCCAATCCGAAACCCAAGAGCACATCTGGGGCAGCTAGACCAAATATAATGAAGATAGATGTACCTCCCAAAAGGCCCAATCCATCCGTGAGCATTCCAGTAATCGTACCAGCTCGATAGGCGATCTGCAGCGACTCAGAGAAACTCTTGCGGGATGCGGCTGCAACCCTTATACTACCCTGCACGGCCATCCGCATACCAAAACGACCCACCATGAGCGAAAAAAGCGCGCCCATCACAAAGGCGATCGCGCGTCCGATCCCAACGATCATACGGATCTGATCCGGACTGTTTCCAGCAAATCGTTGCAACGCCTCCGCGCTAGGTGGCACGACGTAAACTGAGAAGAACAATACAACTGTTAGAACAATAATTAGCGGGGAAATCGTTCTTAGTTGTTGATTCAGGTATGCGTCAGCGCCGACTCGAATTGCCTGCCAAATCTCCTGCATCTTCGGAGTCCCAGTATCTTTGCGCAGGATCTGCCTACGGAGGATTAGCGCATAGATTAGGCCTACGAAAGCAATTGCGAGGACTCCCCAAATTGCGTTCGTCTCGAAAGCAGTTGCACCAACGAGTGTGTTCATGAAAATTCCTTGCAAGTCTTTGAATTTCGAGTCGACAGATCCCTGCACATTGATTTAAGTAAGAAGGATAACTGTCGTACCTGATATTCAACGATGAGAAGAACCATTTCAGGCATGAAAAATGGCTCAGACAATTTCAATAATTGGGTTGGATAGCATCGGCCTCATTCGATGTGGCGATAATTTATCCAGAATAATCTATGATGCTTCAATATCAGAGAAATCAGAACTTCAAGACAATGATGTTATCGTAATATCACAGAAGGTTGTCTCTAAAGCTGAAGGGCAACTCGTTGATATCTCAACCATCAAGCCCAGTACTAGAGCTAAGAATATTGCGAAGAAAACGAAAAAATCTCCACAACTAATCACTCTAATACTTCAAGACTCGGCACGAGTTCTCCGAGCTGAGAAGAGAGCGTTAGTTGTGAAACGTAAAGACGGCTTCATCTGTCTAAACGCAGGCGTTGATAAATCAAATGTGAAGGGTGAAACGATTTACGCACGACTTCCGAAAAACTCGGATATTTCAGCACAGAAGCTACGTACTAACCTTGAACTACTTTCGGGCAAGAGACTTGCCGTCATAGTTGCAGATACTTACAGTCGACCATCTCGCGTGGGACAAGTGGAATTTGCAATCGGAATCGCCGGCATGCAACCTATAATCGATTATCGAGGGGAGGAGGATCTGTTTGGATACGAACTCAAGTTCAAGTACGTAGGATTGGCCGATGAAGTTGCAGCTGCAGCAGAGCTGGTTATGGGGCAAGGGACGGAGCAGATCCCGGT
>Ga0187850_10005072_pt1 | contig 10111 bp, 10 predicted proteins | sample June2016WEW_4_15_FD_132436 | JGI IMG/M metagenome (GOLD analysis project Ga0187850, IMG submission 132436) | Peatland microbial communities from SPRUCE experiment site at the Marcell Experimental Forest, Minnesota, USA - June2016WEW_4_150 | ecosystem: Environmental > Terrestrial > Soil >... | reverse complement strand
ATGAATTGAAATAATCTCCCAGGACTTTTTGGAGGTCGTTAGTTTCGGTGATGACGTTATCAACCTCTTTCGCCGCCAGAACCGCTTTTAGCGGATCGGAGTCGAAGTTTAGGATGGCTCTATAAACCACCAATTTCTTCTCCCAAAGGTTCAGATTTTGGATGTGCCAGACCTTCATTTGTTCCGGAACCTCAAGGGCCAGAAGCCCATTTACTTGGTTTCCGGCTATGTCGACGTACTTCGCGAGCGGTGCAGAGTTGTTCTGTTTGAAGAAGTTATCCAGCATGTCAGTTACGGACACCTTGAATCCAGAAAAATTATTGTCGGTGACTTTTCCGAGGTTGTTAATGTAAGCCAATTGCGCGCCTACAGAATTATCCTTTCCGACCCTAATGTCTTTGTCGGTGAATATCGGGAATTGAAGACCCTGGTTCATTGAAGCGTCCAAAGCATTGCTCATATAATCCGACGACGGGAGCCTGATGGTAGATGTCCCGTTGGAAGTAACGCTCCCATTCGCCTGAAGAATATTCTGCGATAGGGTTTGGGCCAGTTGGTCGGTGAGATTATTCGCGTCTGCCGACGTTTCACCGGTTGGAGCCGGATTGGTTACGATGTTTCGGTTCTGATTGACTTGGTATTGGAGGCCGGAGTCCAGTCCTACCGCACCTCCCGCGTCGTTTGGTGACTTTTGGACGCCACTTCCAGCGGGTAAATTTATTATCACGACGAATAAAACTAGCCCACCCAAGACGATGGCGGCGGAAATAACCTTCCGTTTTCTAATATAATTGTGGATACTATCAGTATACTATATTTGAAGCGGATTTTTTACAGATTTAGTCGTTAAACTCCTCAGCCAGTCGCTTGATTTGGGTGATATTAAGGTTTTGCGGACGACATTCGGCCTCAATCCCGATTTTTTTGAGTTTTTCATCGGCAAGTTCCCTATTCTTTGCGAGTGGAGAGAGGTTATTCAGAACGGTTTTCCGCGGTTGTTTGAACAATACCTTCACGACTGAATAGTATTTTGCCGTGTCGGCATCAACCCCTCTCGGGGTGAGTTTTATGATCGCCGAATCCACCTTCGGCTGAGGTGAAAAACAGGTTTTGGAAATCGTGCCTATGATTTCCGGCTCGGCCCAAAACTGGACGGTTGCGGCAAGAAGGTTCATCTTGGGCGGTTCGGCAGCGATTCTCTCCGCCACCTCTTTCTGGATGGCGAGAACAATAAGCCTCGGCTTGATTTTTAATTCCCCCAGGGTTCTCAGAAGGAAGCCGGTAATATAGTGCGGAATGTTCCCGACCACCTTGTGGTCGGAATCCCTAATCAACGACGGGAGGATTTTTAAAGCGTCTCCCGTTATGATTTCTACCGAACCCCCGTACGTTTTCATTGAATTTCTAAGGGCATCTGCCAGTGCCTCGTCCTTCTCAATGGCGATTAATTTGGAATTTGGAATTTGAGATTTAAAATTCTCGACTATAATCCGGGTGATTTCTCCGTGTCCGGGGCCAATCTCCACTACCGTGTCGCCGTTTTTTAGTTCGAGCGCGCGAGCGATTTCCCTGATCTTGTTTTTGTCGGTCAAGAAATTCTGCCCCAAATTCTTTTTTATCATAATTTTGTAAATTTTTAGCGAAGCGACGAAATTTATCTAAAATTTTGAATACCCCGTGAGATGGCGAGCTTGCGAACCCTATCTCATGGGGTGTGGCCATTATTTAATTTAGACAAAACCCGATGGGTTTTGTATAATAACCACATTAGTACGATTCTAACCCAACTTAGAGACCTTTTTAAGGGGATGTTGAAGACGGCCAGTTTCTGGTCGCTCCTTTTTGCGGTTTTGCTCGTCGGTTTAAGTGCCTTCTCCATATCGCTTTCTCATGGAGCCGGGGCCTACGAAAGATCCGTCGTTTGGAGTTCGGGCGGACCGGTGGCGAGACCGGAGCTGGAACGGTCGGCAGCGCAGGGAGGAACGGTCTACCCGGGAAGCGACAGCGCCTCATTGAATGACGGGCCGGCGCTTCTCGCCGACAACTCGGCCGTTTCCGGCGCGTCCGACCCGCTCACCAACCTCATCTCTTTGGGTGACGGTCTCAAAAGATACAAAATAAAGAAGGGTGATACTTTCACAAACCTCGCAACCCGTTTCAACATATCTGCGGACACGATAAGGTGGGCGAACCCGGGCGTTACCTATTTAAAGCCGGGCGATACGCTCGTAATCTTGCCGGTTTCGGGTGTTCTTTACAACGTTTCAAGTGGCGAGGCGATGGAGGATATCGGAAGCCGCTACCAAACCGATATCAGCCTCATCAAAACCTATAATCCCAACTATCAGAAAATCTTGAGTGACGGCGGATATCTGGTTTTACCTTTTGCGAAGCCGATTTCCGCGAGAGTTTCCGCTCTTCCGGCCGATGCGAGCCTTCCCGACCTCAAAAATTATTTTTCTTTGCCGGCCATCGGGTGGAATTGGGGGCAGCTTCACAACTACAATGCGGTGGATATCGCGAACCAGTGTGGGACACCCGTTCAGGCCGCCGCCGAGGGGCTTGCGGTCTCGGATGAAAATTTTGGGGACGGCTCGAGCGGATGGAATGATGGTTACGGAATTTTCGTTCTTCTGGAACATCCGAATGGCACGAAGACGCGTTACGCTCATTTGGACAAAGCGCTCGTGAAGGTGGGCGATTATATTACGAGGGGAGAAGAGATTGGCTTAATGGGAAACACCGGTAACACTCACGGTCCGACTGGCTGCCACGTTCACTTCGAAGTTTACGGCGCGAAAAATCCTTTCGCGGTGAGCAAGTAATTTTTACTCCCCGATCTTCAGTCTGTATTGGAACGCCTCCGCAAGGTGTTCCGTTTTTATTTCCGGCACATTGTCCAAATCGGCGATGGTTCGAGCCACCTTGAGAATTCGGTAATAACCCCGAGCGGAGATGAAATTCTTTTCCAACGTTTCTTTCAAAAACATTTCTGCCTCGCTTTCCAATTTGATTACCTGGTCGGTTTGGCGGGAAGATAGTTCTGCGTTCGTGAAGATTTTGAAGCCGTTCTTTCTAAAACGTTCGCGCTGGATGCGGCGGGCAGTTTGGACGTTTCTTGTCTCTGTTTTCTCGCCGGACTCGTTTCCCCTTTCGCGCAGTTCGACTATCGATATTCTCGGCACCTCAAGCTGAATGTCGATCCGGTCCAAAAGCGGCCCAGATATCTTCTTGCGGTAACGGAACACTTCGTTCGCTGTACAGCGGCATTCTTTTTCCGGGTCGCTGAAATACCCGCAGGGACACGGGTTCATCGCCGCAACGAGTATGAAGCGGGCCGGAAAAACGAGAGCTTTTCTGGCCCGGGCAATCGAGATACAGCCGCTCTCCAAGGGCTGGCGGAGTCCCTCCAGAACATCGCGGTGGAACTCCGGCATTTCGTCTAGGAAGAGCACACCACGGTGGGCCAGGCTTATTTCACCCGGCTTGGGATTGGTCCCGCCGCCGATGACGGCTATCAAAGATGCGCTGTGATGCGGAGCCCGGAAGGGACGGGAAGAAACGAAGGGTTCCTCCGCAGAAAGCAGCCCGGCAGCGCTCCAAATCTCGGTTATTTCGACTGCCTCCTCGAAAGACAGGGGTGGAAGGATGGAATTTATCGCCTGGGCGAGCATGGTTTTGCCCGTACCCGGTGGTCCCGAGAAGAGCAGATTGTGGCCGCCGGCCGCCGCTATCGTAAGAGCCCTCTTCGCTGCCGCCTGTCCCTTGATCTCGCTCAACCTCACCGATGATTCGGAGTGTCCCGGCACCATTTCGGTTTTAGTTTGGGGAGTAATGTTCTTTTGTCCTTCCAAATGTCCGATAATCTCCTTAAGATTATTTACCGGTACGACTGATATCTTTTGGAGGACCGCGGCTTCCGCCGCATTCTCTGCCGGAACGAAAATCTCTTTCATATTCTTCCTTTCTGCCAAGAGCGCGGCGTTCAGAATGCCGGTTACCGGCCGAAGAGTGCCGTCGAGCGAAAGTTCGCCCAGAAACATTTTATCCGATGAGTCGAAGGGTTTCAGCTGTTCGCTCGCGAGAAGGTAGGCCAACGCTATCGGCAAATCGAAGCGCGAGCCAACCTTCTTCACGTCGGCCGGCGCGAGGTTCACGGTTATCTTGCGATTCTCTTTGGTCGGCGGTTTGATGCCGGAATTCTTTAGGGCCGAGTTCACTCTCTCTTTCGCTTCGGAGAGCGCCTTATCGGCGAGTCCCACGATGTTGAAAGAATGAAGGCCGACGTTCAGGTCGGCCTCCACCTCGATGAGTTCAGCGGCGATTCCGTCCAATTCGGCTGAATATAATTTTGGAACCGCCTGCATCTTTTTCCTAAAGCCCCCGCTTGCAGTTCTTGCAGTAAAGCGATTCAGGGTCCACGTCCAGTATCTTTCTTTCTATCGGACCGCCACATTTTTCGCAGACGCCGTACCTCCCTCTCCTAATCTTTTCGAGAGCTTTATTGATTTGTTCCAGACGGGCATCCTGGGTTTTCTTTATACCCAGGTACGTTCCTCTTTCCTCGGCTTCGTCGGTTTCTTCCTCGAAATTATCCACATCGTCGCCGAAATCCAGACCCTCTTTTAGTTTCGCCATTTCCCCCTCTATTTTGGTCTTCTCGGAGAGTAATTTTCCCTCAATTTCTTTGAGTTCCTCCTTTGTCATAGCAGGAATATTATCACAACGACCTTTCTAAATCAAAAACCCCGCCGTTCATGGAGCGGCGGGGAAATCTGAGTATTTATTGGAGTCTCCGGGCCGCTTCCTTGAAGCCGTTATAGGACGTCATTATAACGAGCTTACTTCCGACCCAGCCGTAATCAACGGCGAAGCCGGAATTACTGAAGAGCAGATATCGGTTGCCGGTTACGCCGGAGATCTGGCCATCCTTCCATGTTTGGGCCGTGCCGGGGGCCGATACGAAAAACCCGTCATAATTGGTTACCGATTCGAGGGTCTGCTTAAAGGCGGCACCTACACTTGCCGTGTCCGCTCCGCTAGCCAATTGGGCGGCAAAGCCGAGCCACTTGGCATTATTGCTGTCGACGTAGATCAATCCGGTCGCGGTCAGATCATTGAAAGCCGTTGCCAGTATCTGACTGGTGGCGATGTCCAAACCGGTAGCCGCCCTCAGGATGTCGGAGAACCTCATTAGATTTCCACTCGAATCTTTGTATGTGATTTCCGAAATGGCCGGAGCAGCGGTTGTGTTTAGAGAGGTATTGGCAAGTGTAGCGCCGGTGGTTACCGTGCTCATCTCAAGGCTGCTATCGGCCGGAACGGTGAAAAGAGATATATGAACCGGTGCTGGCACAGTGGGTGCAGGCGCAGGAGTATTTTCTGGGGTTGGTGTCGGTGTTGGTTCAGTCGCGGGGGTAGTAGCTACCGGAGCTGGTGTTACTGGTGAGGCGAAGAAGATTGGATAAATCACGAAATATCCGAGAGCCGCGAGAGCAATGACCGCTATGACGATTATGATTACAGTGAAGAGTCCCTTGTTACTTTTCTTTACGGGCGTTTCCGGAGATGTCGACGTTGCCGATGTATCCGTCTGCGGAATTTGGAAAGACTGTTCCGGTGCCGGAGGAGGCGGCGTTGGCGCGGAGAACGATGGAATGTTTCCCGAACTCGGCGCGGCCGGAGCGTAGGGCTTCGGCGTCGGGCTTCCCGTATTTATGGACTGCATGTCGGAGGCCATCGTCCGCACGTCCATATTGGGCACAGTGGGCTTCGCGAGTGGCGATTCCCCTTCGCCGGTGCCGAGCGGCTGACCCGACATTTGGCCGGGATATAAATTGTCGTTTGCCATTGCTTTTATTATAGCACCGATTGATTACCGGTGTTGTGGATATCTAAAACCCCGGTTCTTCCCCGGGATTCTAAAAACCTATTTGTTTACCTGTTTGAGCGATAGCCCGATTTTTCCGTCTTCCGCCCTAATCACTTTTGCCCTCACAAAATCGCCTACCTTAACCACGTCTTCTACCTTTTTCACGAACCCATCCTTCAATTCCGAGACGTGAATCATTCCATCCTTGCCTCCGCCCAAATCAACGATGGCGCCGAAATCCAAGGTTTTAATAACCGTTCCTTCAACAATCTCGCCTACCATAATATCTTTCGCGATGCCGTTAATGATGGAAACCACCTTGGCGACGAGGGCCGGGTCGGTGCCGGCGATGAATATTTTGCCGTCGTCTTCTATATCTATAGAGACCTTATTGTCGGTCTGGGCGAGAATGCCGTTGATGGTTTTGCCGCCGGGACCGATTACATGGCCTATATTTTCAACCGGAATCTGAATTATGGTAATTGAAGGAGCGAAGGGCGAAAGCTGGGCTCTGGGTTTGGCCAGAACGCCGTCCATAAAATCCAGAATTTGGAAGCGCGCTTTCTTGGCTGCCGCGAGCGCTTCTTTGAATATCTCCGGAGTGATTCCATCCACCTTCACATCCATCTGAATGGCGTTAATGCCGTCCCGGGTGCCGGCCACCTTAAAATCCATATCGCCATAGTGATCTTCCGGTCCTTGAATGTCGGTCAAAAGTTTATAGCGCCCGCTCTCGTTGCTCATAAGGCCGATGGAGATACCGGCCACTTGTTTCTTTAGGGGCACGCCCGCGTCCATCAAAGAGAGCGAGGTAGAGCAGGTCGAGGCCATCGAAGACGAACCGTTCGAAGAAAGCGTTTCGGCTACCACGCGGATGGCGTAAGGGAATTCCTCTTCAGAGGGCAGCATGGCGGAGATGGCTTTCGCGGCCAAGGCGCCGTGCCCGATCTCGCGCCGGCCCGGGCCCTTGTTGGAACGGCCGGTCTCTCCGGTCGCGAATCCCGGGAAGTTGTAATTCAGCATAAAACGCTTCTTCGTCGTACCCTCCATTGTTTCTATCAATTGGCTCCCATCCGGCGTGGCCAGGGTCGTCACGGCCAGTACTTGAGTTTCGCCGCGGCAGAAGAGCGCCGAGCCGTGAGTTCTCTTTAAGAGTCCCGTTTCCGCATAAAGATCGCGAACCTCATCCATTTTTCGGCCGTCGGCCCGCTGATTCTTTTCTATCGCAAGCGCATGAACGTACTTATCAACTTCCTCCTCGAAGAAAACCTCGGCGGAATTAAGGACATTTTCGTCCTCACCCAAATTTCCGAGGTGTTCGAGAATTTTCTCCCTTAACCCCTCTGTATTTTTGGCCTTGAGCGCTTCTTCCAATTCGGTTTTCAGAAAATCGCTGATGATGACTTTTATCTTCGGGTCGGCTTCGGCAAGAGCGACCTGCGCCTTGGGTTTGCCGATCTCCCCCACGATTTTTTTCTGGAAGGCGATGAGTTTTTTGATCTCCTCGAGGCACTCCGCAAAGATTTTTTCCGCGGTATTCTCGGAAACTTCTTTGCCTTCAAACTCAATCATGTTTATTTTCTTATCTGTGCCGGCAAAGTAGGCCTGATAGCCGGGATTATTCTCGTCCTTGGGCATGATAATCTTCAGACCGGCGACCGGTCCGTTCCAGGGAACGTCCGATATGGCGAGGGCGGTCGAGGCGGAAAGGAGAGCGATGAAATCCGGGTCATTCTTCTCCTCATAGGACAGAATGGTCACAACCACCTGAACTTCGCGGCGTAATCTCGGGTCGAAGAGCGGACGGATGGTCCGGTCAATGATGCGGGCGGAGAGTACTGCATCATCCGAGGCCCTACCCTCCCGGCGAACGAAACGGCTCCCGAGAATTTTGCCGGCGGCGTAGAAACGTTCTTCGTAATCAACCGTGAGTGGAAAAAAATCCCCACTTTTGTCCTCTAGGCTCATCACAACCGTGGCGAGCACGGCCGTGTCGCCGTGCTTTCCCAGAACGGCCGCGTTAGCCTGACCAGCCATTTTTGAAACCTCCAGGCTTACCTCTTCGCCCCTTACGTTCGTTTTATAAATTCTTCTTTCCAGGTTCATTTGTTAATAATTTATTCTCTCTCCCGGTCGCTTTTTATCCTCAAAAGCACCCGCGGGATATTTTCTATTTCGACGAAATTGTCCGTGGCTTCCCTCAACTTTCCCGAAGCCGTCCGGCTGAAAGCGGCCACCTCCACTTCCTTGCCCAGGCCCAGTTTCAGATACTCCACGAGTGGAACGAAATCGCCGTCCCCGGTTACGAGCACGATGACGTCCAGATTCTGGGCCATCCGCATCGCGTCCACCGCAACGCCCACGTCCCAGTCACCCTTCTTCGTGCCGTCGGGATAGATCTGAAGGTCTTTTACGCGGAGGTCGAAGCCGGTTTTCCGGAGCGCCTCGAAGAAAGATTCCTCGCCCGGAGTGCTCTCGGTCTTGATGACGTAGGCGACCGAACGGATAAGCTGGCGCCGACCGACGATTGCTCTCATCAGTTCTTTGAAATTCACCCGCGCGCGGTAAAGGTTCTTCGCCGAGTGATAAACGTTTTGGACGTCTATGAAGACGCCCACTCTTTGATTCGGATAAGTGTTGGACATTACGATTCTATCGCGAGTTTTTTGACTATCTGCACGTAGCGCTTCTCGTCCTCCCGCTTTAGGGCCGATAAGGACCGGCGCCGCTTCCCCACCATAACGAGTAGCCCCCGGCGGGAGTGGTTATCCTTGGGGTTTTTCTTAAGGTGGTCGGCTAAAAGTTTTATCCTCTTCGAGAGAAGCGCGATTTGCACCTCATCGGAGCCGGTATCGGAATCGTGTTTTGCGTGCTCCCTTACTACATTCTGCTTCTGTCTTTTGGTTAACATTGTTTTTTGATGATATCTCACTTTTTCGGTGATGTAAAGTGTTCGATTGTCAGAAACCATAGTTTACCGGGACAATCTTTCTTTTGCGACAGGAGTGCTAATATATAGATGTGACCGAAGCGGAAAAATATCTGAAAGATTACCTGGACTATTTAGAGGTGGAAAAGAATCGTTCCCGAAAGACGCGCGAAAATTACGGGCGTTATCTTCGATTGTTTATCGAACGCCAGAATGTCCGTTCCCTCAAAGATATTTCTGAAGATGCCATTCGGGACTTTCGCGTCGCCCTCTCGCGGAAGAATCTCAAGAAAAACACCCAGAGCTATTACGTCATCGCCATCCGGAATTTTTTGAAGTACCTGCTGAAGCGGGATTTCAAGGTGCTCGCGCCGGATAAGATAGAACTACCCAAGGTTTCGCGCCGGGATATCGAGGTTTTGGATTACGGTGAGCTGGAACGTTTGATAAAAGCGCCGAAAGGTACCGACATCCGTTCGCTTCGCGATCGGGCAATCCTTGAGGTATTTTTCTCGACTGGTCTCCGGCTCTCCGAACTCTGCGCTCTCCCCCGCTACATTGATCTGGAACGCGGAGAGATTTCTGTGCGCGGGAAGGGCGACAAGCTGCGGGTGGTCTTCCTGTCGGACGAAGCCAAAAAAGCCGTCAAGGATTATCTCGCGAAAAGGAGCGACCCGGAAGAGTTCCTCTTCGTGAGTTTAACCAAAAAGAACAAGATTATCGGCCGAATAACGCCCCGGGCCGTGGAGCGCCTGGTTTCTTTCTATGCGCGGAAGGCCGGTATTCCTAAGAAAGTTCATCCGCACCAACTGCGCCATTCTTTCGCAACCGACCTTTTAATAAACGGCGCCGACCTGCGCTCGGTTCAATCACTTCTGGGCCACGCGAACATTTCGACAACTCAGATATATACCCACCTGACGAATAAAGAGTTAAGAGAAGTCCATCGGGCTTTTCACGGCCGACGGCGAAGACAGTGATAAAAAATAAATATGAGAAATCAAATAATATTTTTTAAGGACATCTCCTCCTCCACCCTTCGACAAGTTCAGGATGAAGCAAGCTTCACCCTCATAGAGCTCCTGGTCGTCATAGGCATCCTGGGAGTCCTCGCGACAGCCGTCGTCCTGGTATTGAACCCGGCCCAGCTCCTCGCCCAAGCCAGAGACAGTACCCGTCTCTCGGACCTGGCCTCATTGAACCAGACCCTCTCCCTCTTCCAGACGGACCAGTACAACCGCTCCCTGGGAACATCAAGCGTAGTCTATGTCTCAGTTCCCGACTCCTCTCCCACCTGCGTGAACCTCGGT
>Ga0187850_10005069_pt1 | contig 10121 bp, 7 predicted proteins | sample June2016WEW_4_15_FD_132436 | JGI IMG/M metagenome (GOLD analysis project Ga0187850, IMG submission 132436) | Peatland microbial communities from SPRUCE experiment site at the Marcell Experimental Forest, Minnesota, USA - June2016WEW_4_150 | ecosystem: Environmental > Terrestrial > Soil >... | reverse complement strand
GGGAACGGCAGATCCCGGTAGCCGTTCAGCCCCACGCGCAACTCGTCGATCACCGCGCTCGCGTCTTTCATCGATTCGATCCACGAACGCACGCGCGGCGAGCGGATGCCCTCCAGATTGTAGCCGACGCTCATGTCGAAGACGGTGTCTCCAGGCGAAAAACCCCCGCCGAGCAGCTTGGACGCCTTCAAGATTTCGAGGAACATGGCCGCGCCCACGTACTCGCCGAGCGATTGTTCGAGCTTGAGTTCCTGCGACCATTCCACGTTGTAGCCGACGTTGGCGATGTCTATGCACGGGCGCGGAATCTTCAGCTCATCCAGGATCTGGACGGTTTTCAATTCGATGATGCGCGAGCCGCCCAGCCAGGAGAGCACGATGTTCTGCGCCAGTTGGCCGTGCGGCCCGGCGGCCGGCCCCAAGGGAGTCGCGGCGCGATGGCCGTGAAAATCGACGGAGAAATCGATGCCCGGAATGCCGCGAAAGAACTTGCTCTTGGGAAGGTCGAAGATTTTGCCTTCCCGCTGGTATTCGAGAAAAGCACGCCGCAACAAAAGAGGCAGCGGAAGCGGAACCAGCTCAGCCATGGCTCTTCCGAGGGGCCAATCCGGCCGGGAATGGTCTTGTATCAGGGCATGGCTTTAGCCGTGCCGCAGATTCGTGGAAGAAGCTGGGCTTTAGCCCCTGCGCTCGGGAAGCAGGGGCTGAAGCCCGAGAGTTGGTGGCCTCGTGCAGCACAGCTAAAGCCGTGCCCTGATACGAAACATGCGACTGTAATGAATTGGAATAGCCCGCCGCTGACAGCCGCTTACTCGGCATAGCTATTTCACGACGCTCCCTTCTTCACGGTATCGACGTACGTCAGCGGAAACGCCGCGTAGAACTGGGCCGCCTCCACCAGGTGGCGGATGGGCACACGCTCGACGACACTGTGCGCCACGTCCTCCTCGCCGGGACCGAAGCCGATGGTCGGCACGCCCATCAGCCCCATCGAGCCCACGCCATTGGTGCTGAACGTCCACTTGTCCACCACGGGCGCCTTCCGCCACAGCGCCTGGTAGGTGGCGATGGCCGCCTGCGCCAGCGGGTGCGCCTCGTCGAGCACCCAGGTGGGATAGTATTTCTCCATCGGGTAGCGCAGGCCGGTGTAGCTGGGCGTCTCGTAGTTCAGGATCTCCACCTCGGCGTCTTCGGCGCCGGCGAGCGCCTTCACCTCGGCCACCGCGCTTTGCTTGGTTTCGCCGGCGGTCAGGCGGCGGTCCAGGTGAATGGAGCAAGCGCCGGGCACCGCGCACAGCGAGGGCGAAAGCGAGCGGATCTCGGTGACGGCAATCGTGCCTTTGCCCAGAAATGCATCGTGGCGCAGGCGCGCGTTCAGCTTTTCGACCTCTTGAACCAGGCGGCTCATTTTGTAGATGGGATTATCGCCGCGCTCCGGAGCGCTGGCGTGGCACGAGCGGCCGCGCAGATGCACTTCGATCTCCATGCGCCCGCGGTGCCCGCGGTAAATGCGCAGGCTGCTCGGCTCGGTGATGACCACGCAATCCGCGCGGATGCCGTCCTCTTTGAGGATGTAAAGCCATGGCAAGCCGTCGCAGTCTTCTTCCTGCACCGAGCCGACCACGTAGAGGGTGTAGTCGCCGGTGAGTCCCAGGTCTTTGATGATCTTCCCGGCGTAGACCATGCTGGCCATGCCGGCGCGCTGGTCGCAAGAGCCGCGGCCATAAACGTAGCCGTCCTCGACCTTGCCCTTGTAAGGGTCCCAGGTCCATTCCTTGGGGTCGCCGACTCCCACCGTGTCGGTATGGGAATCCATCATGATGACAGTTTTCCCGGAGCCGATCCGGCCCAGGATGTTGCCCATGGCGTCGATGCGGATTTCATCGAAACCGGCCTTCTCCATCTCCTGGCGGATGCGTTGAATGACCGGGCCTTCGTGAGAGCTTTCGGCGGGGATGGCGATCAGGTCGCGGAGAAAACCAACGATGTCCGCTTCATACGACTGGGCGGCGGCGGCAATCTGAGCCGCGAACGTAAGAGAGCGGTTTGTGTCCTCAGAGGCATTGATCATCAGTAGCGGTTTCTTTCTCGCGCAGCGCGCGCAGCACGTCTTCGGGCCGGATCGGAAGCTTGCGGAAGCGCACTCCGATGGCGTGGAAAATGGCGTTGGCGATCGCCGGAGCGGGCCCGTTAATAGGCACTTCGGAAATCGACTTGGCGCCGTAAGGCCCCAGCGGCTCGTCGGTCTGGACCAGGATGGTGGTGAGCTTGGGCATGTCTTTCGCGCCGAAAATCTTGTAGTCGAGAAAATTTGGATTCACCGGCCGGCCGGCGTCGTCGAGCACCAGCTCCTCGGTCAGCGCGTAGCCCAGGCCCTGAGTCACCGCGCCCTCCACTTGCCCTTCCGCCTGCATGGGGTTGATGGCCGTGCCAGGGTCCACGGCGGTCACCAGGTGCGGCACGCGGATGCGGCCGGTCTGGGTATCGACTTCCACCTCGGCGAACGTGGCGCAGAAAGGCGGCGGGCTGTCGGTGTTGAAGTGCGACGCGCCATCCATGATCTGGGTCTTCTCTTTGTACATGGAGTGGAGAGCGATCTGGGTCATGGTCACGGACCTGGTGGACTCGCCAATCGTGGACACCTGGTTGTCGCCGCAGGCCAGCTTGTCGGGAGAAGTGTCGAGCATTCTGGCGGCCATGCGCAGCACCTGTTCGCGCACTTTCTCCGCGGCCTTCTTGACCGCGCCGCCGGAAATGATGGTGGTGCTGGATGCGTAGGCGCCCACGTCGAAAGGCGTCGTGTCCGTGTCGCCGGAGGTGATGACGATCTTGTCGAGGCTCACACCCAGCGTTTCCGCGGCGATCTGCGCGAGCACGGTATCGGCGCCGCCGCCCACGTCGGAAGCGCCCACCTGAAGAAAGAACGAGCCGTCCTCATTCATCTTCAGGAAAGCCGAGGCCCAGTCGATTCCCGCGATCCCGCTGCCTTGCATGGTGCAGGCCATGCCCACGCCGCGCTTCAAGTGGCTGGCCGGCGGGGTGCCCTCTGGGCCCGAGGCTTTGCGCTTGCGCGCCCAATCGATGGCGGCGGCGCCGCGATCCAGGCATTCCGGCAGGCCGCAACTGCGGATGTGCCGCGGCAGCCCCTCCTTCCCTTCCCCGAGTTGCGCGGAGAGCAGGTCCATGTCGCCCAGCCGGATCACGTTCTGGCGGTGGAACTCAACGGGGTCCATCCCCAGGTCATAGGCGATTTCGTCCACCAGGGTTTCCTGCGCGAAGAACCCTTGCGGGCAGCCGTAGCCGCGAAACGCCCCCGCCACCGGCGCGTTGGTGTAGACCACGTGGCACTCGAAGCGCATGTGCGGCGCGCGGTAGAGCGGCAGAACCTTGCTGCCAGTGTTTCCCTGAACCGTGGTCGAATGGCTTCCATACGCGCCCGTGGTGGCCAGCACAGTCAACTGGCTGGCGACAATGGTTCCGTCGCGCTTGACCCCTATTTTCATCTTCAGGATTTGCGGATGGCGCGTGCGCGCCATGTAGAACTCTTCTTGTCGGGTGTATTCGATCTTGACGGGCCGGCGCGCCGCCAGAGCCAGCGCCCCGCAAATGTCCTCGAGCAGCATTTCCTGCTTGCCGCCGAATCCTCCGCCAATGCGCGGCTTGATCACATGAATGCGGCTCACCGGAATCTGGAGAATCATGGCGACCTGCCGCCGCGAGTGATACGGCACCTGGGTGCTGGAGCGAATCACCAGGCGGCCGTCGGCGTCCAGCCAACTGATGGTGACGTGCGGCTCGAGGATGCAGTGTTGCTGCCGCTGGGTGCGGTATTCCCGCTCGTAAATGCGGTCGGACTCGCGGAAGCCTTCCTCCACGTTGCCGATCTCCCGCAGAATGTAGCCTGCGATGTTACGCGCGGCGTCGTGGATCCCCTTGGAATCCGGCTCATCGTGAATTACGGCGGCGCCGGGCGCCATGGCCTGTTCCATATCCAGCACGGCGGGCAGGACTTCGTACTCCACTTCGATCAGCCGCAGCGCTTTCTCGGCGATGGCGCGGCTTTCCGCCGCGACCGCCGCCACGCGGTCGCCCACGAACCGCACCTTGCTGTCGAGCAGGTAGGTGTCGTAAGGCGACGGCTCCGGCCAGGCCTGTCCGGCGGTGGTGTGCGGCACGCGCGGAACGTCTTTGTAGGTCAGGACCGCGTGCACACCAGCCAGCGCCTTGGCTTTCCTGGTGTCGATCCGTTTGATGCGGGCGTGCGCGTATGGGCTGGGCAGAATCTTGCCGTACAGCATGCCGGGGAGATGAATATCGTCGGTGAAGGACGGGCCGCCCGTTACCAGTTTGACTCCGTCCACTTTCCAGACGTTCTTGCCGACCACGTTGCGCTGGGAATTCATCGCGTCGCCTCCCGCGGGGCAGGCTTCCGGCCGGCGCGGCCGGCCGCCGCCAGCACCGCCTCAACCGGCTTGCGGTACCCAGTGCAACGGCAGAGGGTCCCCGCCAGCACCTCGCGCACCTCTTCCTCGGTGGGATTCGGCTTGCGGTCCAGCAGCGCCTTGGCGTTCAGAATCATTCCGGGAGTGCAGAACCCGCACTGCGCCGCGCCATGATCCAGGAACGCCTCCTGGATGGGATGAAGCACGCCGCCGCGGGCCAGGCCCTCGATGGTCAGCACGTCCGCCCCTTCCGCCTTAGCGGCGAACATCAAGCACGAATTGATGGGCTTGCCGTCTACCAGAACCGTGCAGGCGCCGCACTCGCCCGATTCGCAGCCGCGCTTCACGCCGAAGTAGCCCTCGCGCCGCAGCACATCCAGCAGCAGATCGCCGGGGGCTATGATCCAGTGCTTCGGTTCCCCGTTCACGTTGAGACGAACTTCCATGGTTTTCATAGGGAGCACCCCGTTAAGGCGGCGCATTCTTCGAGCGCCCGTCTCGCCAGCACGCGGCTCATCTCGCGGCGGTATTCCGCCGAAGCGCGCACGTCGGTAATGGGTTTCACCTCGCGCGCCACTTCGTCGCAGGCTGCTGCGAGGGCGGCCTTATCCGCCTTGCGTCCCACCAAAAGGTTTTCCGCATTGACAGCGCGAATAGGCGTGGGCGCCACCGCCCCCAGCGCAATGCGCGCCCATTTCACGCGTCCTTGAGAATCCAACTGAAGACCGGCCGCCGCATTCACCAGGGAGATATCGCTTTCCGTGCGTCCCAGTTTTTGGAAAGACCAGCGCCCGCCGCGCGGCGGCGCCGGTATCACAATTTCGACCAGCAGCACCTTGCTCGACGCGGTCTTCCGCTGCCCCGAATAGAAAGCGGGCAGGGGAATCTTGCGCCGGCCCCGCGCGTCCGCCAATACTACTTCGGCATCCAGCGCCAGCAGCGGCGTGGCGGTATCCGCCGCCGGTGAGCCGTTCGCCAGGTTGCCGCCCAGCGTGGCCATATTGCGGATCTGCACCGATCCGCAGTTGGATGCCGCTTGCGCCAGGATACCGCTGGCCAGCGCGCGGATAGCGGGCGAGCTTTCCAGGGCCGCCATGGTGGTGGTCGCGCCTACGACGCAGGCATTACCCCTGCGGCGGACATAGCTCAAGCCCGCGTGCGTGATATCGATCAAGAAGCGTATGGAACGGTCCGCCTCGACCACGAGGTCCGTGCCCCCCGCCACAACCCGCGCCCGGCCCTTCCCGCTTTGAAGCAGACGAAGTGCTTCGCCGACTGTGCCAGGCCGATAAAAAGCTTCGACTGTATCGAACATATTTCAAAGGAGCCGAAGTGCCCGGCTACCTCACATTACCTCTGGAAACAATGCTCCCACACAACCCACACAGAATATAGCAAGGTTACAAATGGGTTACAACCGTTTGGGCGGCAGCGCACTGGCGCATACAGACGCTAGAATGAGAAGCTCTCCCATGCTTTTTCTTTCTGAATCGATCTTCGAATCCCGGTCCCGCCTGTTGGGCGACCTCGACCACGGCAGAATCACCGCGGAGGAGGCACATAAGCGGATGCTGGACTTGGATCCCGCGGACCACATCGCGATGATGGGATTCGGCCAGTTGCGGCGGGATGCGGGCGACCTTCCCGGCGCTGAGGACTACTTCTGGCGCGCCATCGAAGCCCAGCCCTGCACGTGGCCCCCGTACCTGGCGCTGTGCCACCTCTTTTCCGAGCAGCCCCAGCAGGCGGCCCTTTCCCAGGGGCTGGCCGAACTCGCTCTCAGCAAACTGTTGCTCGACGACGAGGGTCTCGACGCCGTGGGGCCGGAGCCGATTCCATTCGGCATGAAAGGCATCGAGGGGTATGACGATCTGAGCAAGCATGAGCAGATCGAGCTGGTAGTCGAAGCATTGCGCCGGCGGCGCGACCTCGAACCCGCGGCTGTGACCGCCCGCCTGCGGCCGTACCGGCTCGTCCACCAATTGCAGGAAGCCGAAGACCTCGATGCGCAGCTCGTCGACGCGCTGGTCCGGGAAGGAGCGTCCATCGCTCCTCTGCTGGTGGGAGTGCTGCGTGGTTGGGCGCAGGATTTCCTGCCCGAGGACGACGCGTGGGTCGTGGAGAACACACTCGCCCTGCTGGGCGAGATCGGTGATGCCGGCGTGATCCCACATCTGCTGGAGTTCGGCGTCCTGGACGATCAGGACTTATCCGGTGCCGCGGGTTGGGCGTTCGACCGCATCATTGAATTGCATCCTGAGCAGGCGGCGCGCGTGATCGGCGAGATCGCTTCCGGCCTCGGCGCAACCGAGCGAATGGCGGTGGTGGAGAGATTGCTTCGCCATCCCGGGCTGGACGCCACGGGAGAATTGATCGCGCGACTGGGCGAGAATCTCGACCGTATCCCCAGGCGGGATTACCATCTCTTTTTCCCTCTGCTGGTGAGCGCCATGATCGCGGCGCAAGGCCGCGCGGGTGTCGAGCTTGCCCGCGCGGTCCTGAAGCGGAACGCCGCTTTGCTGCCGAAGAAGACTCGCCGGGAGTGCGAAGATCTGATTGAAGCCCTTGGCCCTGGTGGGACTCTTCCTCCGCTGCCTGCGAAACCATCCCCCTGGACCGTGTACGACATCTGCTCCGGCAAGGCCATTTGGGAAGAGGAAGAAGACGAGGAGGACAAGGAAGAGGAGGAGGATTTCCAGCCGCCTGAGCCGGTGCGGCGAAAGTACACTCCCGGCCGCAACGATCCATGCTGGTGCGGCAGCGGTAAGAAGTACAAGAAATGCCACTTGGATGCCGATGAGAGGCCCGAAAGCGAGGCGCCTGCCACTCGCGGCGAATTCGACGAATTGCGCTCCCGGCTGGGCAAATTCCTCACGGAAGCGGTTCCACACCGCGAGAGCCGTGTGGCCAAGGAGGAGTTTTTCGGCGGCGGCCCGGCGGAGGAAGACGAGACTCATGCCCTCATCGACTGGATGATGCACGACTGGGTTCCGCCGAGTCTGGGCCGCACCGTCATGCAGGAGTACCTGCGCCAGCACGGCGCGCGTCTTACGCCGCGGGAGCGCGAGACGGTCGAATCCTGGTCGCGGAGCTTTGTCGGGCTGTACGAAGTGCGGGAGGTCAAGGTTGGAACTGGCGTCGAGGTGGAGGATTTCGTCACCGGCGAAGTCTTCTTCGTGCACGATGTCAAGATGTCGAAACGGCTGGTGCGCTGGGACGGTTTGCTGGCGCGCGTGGTTTCAGGCGAACGCGGGCGCGAGTTCAGCGGCGTGGGCGTCACCGTCCCGCGCAATCAACTGGAAGCCATGCGCGCTTGGATGGAGGAGGACCGGCGCCGGACCGGCATGCCCTGGCCCGAGTACCTGAAGGCCAACTTGCCCCGCATCCGCCGGCGCCCGGCCGAACTCCACACGGAATGGATCGAATCGCTTCGGTTGTCCAATACCGATGGCGAAGAACTGCTGTTCTCGAAAGCCGTGTACCGGGTGGTGGACGAAGAGACGCTCACCGCAGGTCTTCGAAGCTGCCATGAGATCAACGAAGACGCTGAGGGAACGCGCTACACCTGGTTGAGGGGACCCGCCGAGGAGGAAGGACGAACGGTGCTGGGCTCCATACGGGTCGAGGGCGCGGAGTTGGTGTTCGAGTGCAACTCGAAAGAGCGCCTCCAGCGAGGAAAGCAGATGCTCGCCGATCTTGCCGGCCCGGCGTTGCGGCACCTACGCGATGAGTTCACCACCCAGAGGGAGATGAAGCGCCGGACTCTCGATAACCCTCGCGCCGCCGAACCTGGACGGGAGGAAATCCCGCCCGAAGTGCGCCACAAACTGATGACGGAGGTCTTGGAGAAGCACTACGCCAAGTGGCCCGACACAGCGCTTCCCGCGCTCGACGGCAACACTCCGCGCCAGGCCGCAAAGACCGCTGACGGCAGGCGCAAGCTCTCGGCCCTCCTGCGGAATTTCGAGAACAACGAGGAGCACAAACGCCAAGCCGGCGAACCGTTCTACGAGATCGCCCGCCTCCGCGCCGAGCTAGGCCTGAAAGAGTGATTTGGGACTTACTTGCCGCGGCGGAAACGGGCGCGCGACGCTGGAGGCATCTTCTCGGTAGCGTACTGAAAGATCAGCCGGGGCGCGGTTTCCTTCCACTCCAGCAGAAATGCCTCCACCGGCTTGGGATCCTTTTTCCACGCCTCGCGCAGCAACCAACCCAGGCCCTGGTGCACAACCCGCTCCTGGTCCAGCATGAGTGGACGTACGAAATCCAGCAGAGACGAGATGCTGGCTCGCGTCTTGATCAGGCTGAGCATCGACACCGGCACGGCCCTGCGCTGGTACTTGAACTCAGATTCACGCCAGCCCGCCAGCACGGCGAGATCGATCCGGCCGCTCTCGAGCAGCGGTGCGATCACCTCTCCGCAGAGCACGTCGGTGTGCGCCCAGTTCCGAATTCCCGCCTCGAACCATTTGGCGAGCTCGCCGAGGGAACTGGCATCAAGCTGATCGCGCCTCTCCTTGAGAAAACGAATGGCCAGGGCGCCTTCTTCGTACTTCCCGCTCTGAAGCAATAACCGGCCGGCTTTCAGGAAACCGCGCACGCCCAAACCACCGTAGCTATTCAGCCACTCCTTCTGTTTCTCGTTCCAGATGGGATGGTCCTTGTCCAGCAGGCCCCACGCGTCGTAGCCCTCACGGAAGTAGCGCGCCCACTTGCCAGCCTTCCCGGGGTCCTGGTGCGCGGCGCAATAGGCCCGTATCTCAGATGCCAGATCTTCCGGCTTCTTCTTCATCGGCATGTCCTGATCCGGAGTTTGACATCTCCAACGCCTGATGGCAACCCGATGCCTTCTCTTTGAAGGGAATGTACTGTTATCCTGCAAAAGTGTCACGGAAACAAAATCTGGGAGCAGCGGCGCTCCTGTTCCTTTGGCTCGTCCCGGTTGGGTGCGCGCGGCGGGCGGAGCCGCAGAAGGTGACCATTGCCGCGGCCGCGGACCTGAACTTTGCGCTGGAGGAGATCTCGCGGGAATTTCGGGCGACGCATTCCGATGTGGACCTCCAGATGGCTTATGGCTCGTCCGGCAATTTTTACGCGCAGATCCGTAACCAGGCCCCCTTCGATATCTTTCTCTCCGCGGACGTCGAGTATCCGCGCAAGCTGGTTCAGGAGGGGATCGGCGCGCGCGACTCGCTGTTTGTGTATGCGGTGGGCCGCATCGTGGTATGGGTGCCCGCCGGTTCGCCGCTGGATCCCGCAACGGCTCTTCGAGCGGCTTCGGTGAGGCACGTGGCCATTGCCAATCCGCAGCACGCTCCTTACGGCCGGGCGGCGGAAGCGGCCCTGCGCTCGCTGGGCGTCTATGACAGCGTCGAGAGGAAACTGGTGCTCGGTGAGAACATCGCGCAGACGCTCGAATTCGTCCAGAGCGGCGCGGCGGACGTGGGAATCGTGGCCCTCTCGCTGGCGCTGGCGCCGCCGGTGCGGGGCCAAGGGCGCTACTGGGAGGTGCCTGGTGCGGCTTACCCGAAGATCGAGCAGGGTGGCGTCATCTTGAAAGACTCGAAGGCTGCCCGGGAGTTCCGGTCGTTTCTTCTGGGCGCCGGCGGGCGGCGCATCTTGAAGGAATACGGCTTCTCTCTGCCGGGAGAGTGATATGGATTGGCAAGCTATCTGGCT
>Ga0187850_10005068_pt1 | contig 10124 bp, 11 predicted proteins | sample June2016WEW_4_15_FD_132436 | JGI IMG/M metagenome (GOLD analysis project Ga0187850, IMG submission 132436) | Peatland microbial communities from SPRUCE experiment site at the Marcell Experimental Forest, Minnesota, USA - June2016WEW_4_150 | ecosystem: Environmental > Terrestrial > Soil >... | reverse complement strand
CGGTCCTCCACAGCGAGAAGCTCGTGGAGCGTTGTTTGCGTTCAGATAAAGGTGCATCCCCGTCGATGAAGGTAACGAGGTTCTGCGCTTGCTGCCGGAGCAACTCTACTACGAGGGCGTGCTTGAAGATGCACCCGAGATTGCAGCCTGGGAATTGCTGCTGGAGCTCTCTTCGCTTGACGAGAATGCAGGCACTTTCTATCTTGTAATTGATGAGTCCCCTGCAGCCCTGGTTTGAACGACAGTTCACGTTCGATCTCCCCCTCTCGCGCTTTCCGAACGTCCTGGAGAGACTCCGCGGGAGCCCGGCACGCGTTGAAGAACGCGTTCGCTCTCTCCCGCCTGCTACGCTCGCCGCCCGTTTCCACGACGCGTGGTCGATCCAGGAGAACGTCGGCCACCTCTGTGACCTAGAGCCTCTCTGGATCCGGCGCGCAGAGCAGCTGCTGGAGGGGCATAGAGAACTCGCCCTCGCCGATTTGACCAATCGAGGCACAGATGAAGCGAACCATAACGCGACTCCGCTCGATGATCTGCTTAAGAGGTTCCGCTCCCTTCGGCTTCAGTTGGTCTCAATTCTGGATAGGGCAGACGGGTCGCCGCTCGAACGCACAGCGCGCCATCCGCGCCTGGGCACGCCCATGCGTCTGATCGATATTGCATTCTTCACTGCGGAGCATGACGATCATCATCTGGTAAGGATCACGGAGCTGCTGCACTTGGCGACGTCAAACCGTTCATCCTCCTGAGACGTCCCGGCCTCGAGGCGCAGCCGCCGTGGATGCGCCGACACCGCGTAACTAGACATTCATCGCGATTAACCGAGGCCCTGGTGCCGGTGATCGCGCGGCCAGGTGGTTCACAACTGGAGACTTATTCACTAAGAACTAATAATATAAAGAGACGACGCACATGGGACATCATACTTGGTTGTTCTTACGCATTGCTTTTTGCTTTGATATTACTTGGAAACCACATAAAAGATATGGATTGTGGCTCAGCGTTTGGTGGCAAAATCGAAAGTAGAAAGTTTATTGTCATTAGTGACAAAGGGAATTTCCAAAGCGTTGGCGCATCGGAATGGATCCTGAACCTTGGCCTTACCCTTTTGGTCATGGTCGTTGCCCCAGTGGCAATGCGTGGACTTATCTACTTTCCGCTAAGATACTACTTCATCCCTTTGATGAAGGCCAAGCAGAAGCGGAATCTGTCGTAGCCGACCTGTGCAAGACAAATTGCATATTGGGGAAAGTGCAATTCGAAGCATCTAACAAATCGTTGGAGTTGTCGCCTGGAGTGGCGGTAGGGAAGGGCTGCCTCAGCCTGATGAACCGTCAATGCAGGGCTGTGGGCGGCAGCACAAGTCAACTCTATGTTATGTCCAATCAAGGCGAACCTTGCTAGGAAACACCGAGCGTCATCAGGTTGAGGGTTCCACATCTATGAAAGACGATACCTGAGCTTCTGGGTGCACTCGACGGATGAGTTCGGATATACTATGAGTGGTAGACTGATTCGGGAGCGAGGCTCACGTCTATCATATGTCCAAGCAGGTGCATTTGGGGTATGCTTCATACCAAAGGAGAAGGCCCATGCGGAAATGGATCATTCCCGTTACAGTGGTGATTATGATGTTAGGCGCTTGTGCTAGTCGAAAAGACACTGATCAATCTGCGGCCGTAAGCCAACGGGAGGTTTCCACAAAGAGCAGCAATCCAAGCCTTAACGAAGAACCGCCGTCCGGGAGCAGTGAAGTCCAAGACATCCAAATCATGGACCTATCGAAGGTTGACACAACTGAGGAGTTGGGTTGGATCGATCCGAAGAATCCTCCCGAGATGAAGAGAAAATATCACAAAGGCTATTTTAGCCTCTTACTACCTGAAGATTTGTATCCTGTAAAAACTAGTGTATATTCGTCGTCGGCGCTCTTCAAGTTCTCAAATCGAGATGCGCTTCTGTACATATTCTCGCCGAGAGGCGTGGCTGGGAGCACCTTTCTAGACATTAACCTCAATACCCTGGATCTGAATCATATGAAAGGATATCAAGATATGTTCATTGACCTAAGAGAAAAGGTCTTAAAAATGACCTATAGATTTGAAGGTTCACCTGATGGCTATCTTCGATACGTAGAAATAGGGAAGACATATCAACCGCCAGGAATGCAAATCTCTGTGCTACTGGTAAGAGATGCCCAAAGCTACGGTGATCTAAAGCAAGAATACCGAGCAGTATTAGGTACGTTGAAGCATGAAACCGAGTGACCTTAAAAATATAGAAAGTCAAATGGATTGGACATAATAAATCGGTGGAGCCGACACCTGGAGTGTCAGGCGAAAGAATGTGTTGAGGCCGGAGGAACTGTAGTCGCAGGCCGCAGGTCGGTGGCGCGGCTCAACTCTATGTTAGGTAGGACGGCAGGTAAAATGGCCGGTATGATAAAAGGAGTTCTTCTTCCAGTGATCACGCCCTTCGTTGGTGGCAAAGTAGATATCGAAACTTATAAAAAGTTGCTTGTCTACTACTTGGGCAAAGGAATCCACGGGATTATCCCTCTTGGCACAACGGGGGAGTCCCCGACGATAGAAGAGGACGAGTACAACGAGATTGTGGAAGCTACAATCGACGTCGCGAAAGACATGGTACCCATCTACGTCGGAGTGAGTAGCAATAGCACTCGTAAGGCAATCCATCAAATTGAGAATTTGAATCTGTACAATATCTCCGGCTACCTTGTTACCTCACCATACTACAATCTGCCTTCCCAGCAAGGCATATTTGAGCACTTTGCAAAGCTTGCGGACGCCACGGACAAGCAGATTCTGATATACAATATCCCCTACAGAACCGGGCGTAATGTTGAAAATGAAACCATTTTGAGATTATCCAAGGTCCCGAACATAGTCGGAATCAAGGATTCGTGTGGAATTGTGTCACAATCTATTGAACTCCTTAGGGATCGGGACCCTCAGTTCGCAATATTTACAGGCGAAGATATGCTCTTCTACTTCAACATTGTCAGTGGCGGAAATGGAGGCATATTGGCATCTGCTCACCTACAAACGGATCGTTTTGTCCGCGTGTGGGAATCGGTTCAACAAATTGATCTGAAGACTGCTCTGTTAGAGTGGCATAAGCTGACAAGGATGATTCCGCTGCTGTTTACGGAGCCGAATCCTGCTCCTATCAAGTACATCTTGGCTAAGAAAGGGATTATCGCCTCAGCTGAGCTCCGGCCGCCTATGGGAACAATCTCGGAAGGTTTAAGGATCGAGCTAGATAGATTCATCATCGACGAATCCATCTAACAAATCGTTGGAGTTGTCAGCCTGGATGGCGTATGGTGGCGTTAGTCTGGCTCCATTTGACAGCGACTGTCCTGGCTGATTCGGGGCGGCATCTCAACTCGATGTTATACGACATGGGGGCGGCCAAAACAGGGACGTTCGCCGTCCTGGCGGACGGCAACTTCAGATTTTTTTGTATCAGCCAAAACAGGATCTATGACCATAAAATGGACGGATGAAATGCGTAAAAAGATTTCTGAGTCGGAGAAGAAGAGATGACGAAAAAATACAAAACACTTCGCCTTGAGAAGGAGTATGCTCGCACCATTACCGCATTGAACCGAACAGGAATTTTAACCCTTCTTCCACGATCGGAAAATTTAGGGGTGATTGGAATTGACGGAAAAGAGTATCCTGTACCAAATCAAGAACAGCTGCACGAAGTATTTACACGCAATAAGGAATTGGTTGATAGCAAAATGCGACAAGGATTTACCCAGCTTCAGTTAACGCCGATCGCAATTCCTACTTCACAGCTTATTGATCGGGTAAAAACTGCCGTTCTTAAGCACGCCGCAGCGGGAAAAATTATCCAGACAAAAGAAAACTCTACTGACGCTGAGATACCGGTTCGTGTAAATACTGGTGAACCGATCTGGATATGGGATAGGGTGCGTCAAGCAGTGGATACTCCTAATCTTGTTTATTTCCCTCAAGCCCATACCGATCGTAACCACCAAGGATTTACTAAAGAAGAAGTAATGCAGAAAACCCGGTTATGCGCTGTGCCTGGCTGGAGTGTGGGACTGATTGAGCCGATACCTATTATGCCTCGGCAAGGACAGGGTAAAGTCATGGGAGGAAGAAAACAGCTAGAGGAATATTCTACCCCTCGTGATTATTTACGAACCTTAAGTACACCGACCTATCAAGGAGAAACGGGATGGACACCAGAAGATTTTCTTACCCACTTTATAATTCAACTTGAAACAACCAATCAAGTAAGTCATGACCGGCATGATAGCAATGCTTTGTGGTTGCTTGGTTCGTATATGCCAAATTCTATGCCAAATGCGGAACTTGTGCCGGTTGGCTACTGGGATCGTGATGCTGGGCGGCGGATGCGCTTGTCTGCGCATCGCACAGGTAATAGGCTTAGGGCTTGGGTGGCGCGTTCCATGGTGAGACTTGGTAGTGGAGTCAGACGCGAAAACTTATTTCGCCTTCTCGGGCAGCCTGCGGATTTTCAGCGAGATACCAGACTTGAACAAGATCACAAAGCAACTTGGTATTCAGCTGACTCGAACGCATGGAAAGGGAGACAAGGCTGGCCCAGGGTCTCGGGGATACCCACATGATATGTGGAGCTATCAGGTTCCGCCTTATCTACCCTCGAGTTTGACACATGATATACAATTCTAATGGACAGGACATCCAGTCCGTGGAGGCAAGGCATGAGGAAAGCGATTGAAGACTTGCAGAATGAACATATTGCAATTCTCTCGAGTTTGCAGATTCTTGACACTTTTACAAGACGTCTGGACAGAGGATTAGATGTACAGAGAAGGGACATACATGACTTCATAGGGTTCTTGAAGGAATTCGCTGATAAATGCCACCACGGAAAAGAAGAGGGCATTCTTTTTCCTGCTCTAATAAAAGCCGGCATCATAGAGAAGGGTGGCCCAATAGGGGTAATGCTCTCGGACCATACCAAAGGACGCGAATTGATAAAGGAAATGGAAGCGGCCGTTTCAGGAAAGGAAGATCATAAGCGGTTTATGCAGGCTGCAAAGAACTATTCAAGCTTACTCCAGGCTCATATTGAAAAGGAGAACACTGTTCTCTTCCCCGCAGCAGAAAGTGCTCTTACCGCTGATCAATTGGATCAAATATATGAAGAATTCGAACAGCACGAACGCAAAGTGATCGGCGCCGGCAGGCATGAAGAGCTTCATGCCATGCTCAAGAGACTTAAGCAGAAGTATCCTGCATGATACGTATATGGATGAAAACAAACGAAGAATCACGCCAAGCAAGACAGATGTGAACTCTAAGAAAGCCATGTATCAAATCGTTGGAGAATTGCCGAGCTTTGTTTGGCAATGAAGGAACGACAGGAAACTTAATAGACCCTATTTGCGCGTAACTACAGGATGAAAAACGCTCGCTATTTGCATACCTTCGGCGATCGTGCGCCCAATTTGAGTTCCGATCATTATGGCAACTCATTTTTCCGGGACACTAGCGGCGGCGGCCGGCCGCTCGGATCATCGCCTGCAGGCTCTTCTCGACGTCCGCGTCCGTCGTCGACCATCCACAGACGCTGATCCTCATCGCCGTCCTCCCCTGCCAGACGGTGCCCCCGCACCAGCAGGTGCCGTCCGCCTGGATGCCCGAGATGACCCGGTTGGTGGAATCGGGGTCCCCGAAGGCCACGAGGACCTGGTTCAGCACGACGTCGTTGAGCACCTCGTGACCCGCGGAGCGAAGGCCCTCCGCGAACCGCCGCGCGTGCCGGCAGCAGCGCTCGATCATCTCCGCCGTGCCGATGCGGCCCAGTGACTTCAGGGCTGCCCAGACCTCGACGCCCCGCGCCCTGCGGGAAAGCTCGGGTGTGAAATCGGATGGATTGCGCCGCGGACCCGCGGGAGGCAGGTAGTCCGCCGTGACGGCCATGGCGGCGTAAAGGGGCGCGGCGTCGCGCACGAATGCAAGCCCGCTGTCGTAGGGCACGTTCAGCCACTTGTGCGCATCGGTTCCCCAGGAATCGGCGTTCCCGATACCCGAAGCGAGGTGACGGAGCGCCGGTGAGGCGGCTGCCCAGAGCCCGAACGCGCCGTCCACGTGCACCCACGCGCCGGTCCCCTGGACGCGTGCGCACACCTCGCCGATCGGGTCGAATGCGCCGGTGTTCACGTTGCCTGCCTGCGTGCAGATGATCGTCGGTCCCGATATCCGGGGAAGCGTCTCGGCGCGCAATCTGCCCTGAGAATCCACGGGCACCCGCACGACCTGCTTCCTGCCCAGGCCGAGCAGGCCGAGGGACTTGAAGAGAGTCGAGTGCGCCTCTTCCCCGACGATGACCGTGACCGGGGGCGCGCCGATCAGGCCGTCGGCCTCAACGTTCCAGCCGGCACGGGACAGAACGGCGTGCCGTGCAGCGGCAAGGGCGGTGAAGTTCGCCATGGTCGCCCCGGTGACAAAGGCCCCGGCCGTTGCCGGGGGAAGTCCGAACATGTCGACCAGCCACCGCAGGGCGACGCGTTCCAGGGTGGCCGCGCCGGGGGTCACGCTGAAAAAGGCGCTGTTCTGGTCCCAGGCAGCGGCAAGCCAGTTGGCTCCCAGCGCCGCCGGCAGGGACCCGCCAGTCACGAACCCGAAGAACCGCGGCCCGGCCATGGCCATGGTCGCACCCGAGCCTGCCTCGTCCAGAAGCCGGATGACCTCCCGCGGCTCCGTCGGTGCGTCGGAGAGCGGCTCATCCAGTGATCGCAACCGGTCGATCGACTCCTGTGACGGCGCGACGTGCCGATCCCCGATGCCGTCCAGGTAGGTCAACGCGCGCCGAGCGGTCTCCTCCAGCACCCCGCGCATCTCCGTGCGGCGTGCGGGAGGATCTCCCTCCCTGAGGACCTTCACTTTCTCGATCTGGCGGCGGTGCCGTTCTTCGTGCTTGCCCACGTAGAGGGCCCATTGATAACCGTCCAGCTTTCCGAGAACCGGATGAGGGAAGGAAACTTGCGCGAGGTCGAACCTCGCGCACAGGGTCAGGGCTTTCAAGAGGGCTGCGCGAGAGCCGGCCAGCCCCTCGAGGAGCTCCCGAGCGGGGATTCCCTTCCTGGGAGCCACGGATGCCGGCGCGGCAACCCTGTCGGCCGTGCTCTCGATGGCGAACCGGTCAAGGCTGTGCATGACGGAGCCGGAGCCGGGGTCAGGGCCGAGGCCTGTCTTTTCCGCCCGGGCAGCGAGCTTCTCCAGCACCCGCAAAACGCCGTCCTCGATCAGCCTCAGGTGATGGAGGATCTCGCCGATCGACCATCGATCCGCCGAGGGAGTGAAATCGAGATCCGCCTGGGAAAGGGAACCCACGGAGAGGAGAAGCCTTTCCCGGGCGACCTGCAGCTCATCGACCACTTCGCGCAACCCACCCTCGAACGCGTTCAACCGAACTCCCTCCGGGGCAAGGGCTGATCGGGTCCGACCCGACCTGTTTCGATGTCGGCGAGAAAGTAGTTCTCTCCCCGGACCGGAGAACCTGCCTGCCTGCGGAGCATCGTGAGCTGGCCGACATGCGTGAGAGCATCTGCGATTGGACCCTGGAAGACCTTCTGCAGGGACACGGACGCAGGCTGGTCCGAGGCAAGAAATGCATCGAGTGCGCCAATGGATGCATGAAACCGACCGACTTCCTCCTCCCATGTACGGGGCAGCGAGTCCTTCCACGCCTGAGCGCCCTTCAGGATGCTGAGAGCCCAGTCCATCAGGTCCCCGATGTGGGCGAGGATCTCCGCCGGCGTCCGGGTAGTTTCCGATAAGCGGAATCCCGCAAAATTCGAACGCGCGTTCCGCACTGCCTTGCCGCCGCGGTATGCGAGAGTGGCCAGGGCGTGCCGGAACAGCTCGCGGCCGGCGGCGGTTGCGGGAACCGTGCTCATGCCAGCGCCTTCTCGATCTGCTCCAGGTGATGCTCCCGGTGCCCCGCCCGGTTCAGCCGGAAGGGCTTCCCCTCCGTCTCGATCCGGGAAAGGAAATCGGGCTCCAGAGCGTCGATAGCGGCGTCGACCGCCATGGCGGCATCGACCACCAGCCGCTTCATCTCGCCCGGAGCTACGGCGTTGAGAAGCGGCCGCGCGGCATCGTTCACAATATCGATGTCGAGCGGGGAAGGCACGATGCCTGCCTTCTTCCAGCGCTCCAGGAGAGCCACGGACCGAAGGTCGTAAAAGGCCATGTGCCCCAGGAGTCCGCCCACGGTCCAGCCCGACCCGCCAGCATCCCTGCCCAGGTCCTTGTCGGACAGCCTTTTCGTGAGGGAGATCAGCTTCTCCCGCCACACCGCATTCTGCGCCGAATACGTGTTGCTCATTCCAACACTCCTTCCATCCAGGGCAGGGGAGCGTCGGGCCGGGTGACCACGTACTCCCGGCGCTCATCATCAAAATGGCCGAATTTCATCTCTGGAGCAGCGCCAGGATGTTCTCGGTCGGCACGGTGGCCTGGATGTTGTGCACGTTGTTGAAGACGAACCCGCCTCCCGCACCGAAGGTGCGGATGTTCCGGGAGGCTTCCTTACGCACCTGGTCCGGGGTGCCGAAGGCGAGGGTGTGCTGGGCATCGACCGCCCCGCCCCAGAACACGAACTTCTCCCCATACTTTTTTTTCAGAAACTCGGGCTTCATGCCAGCGGCGGAGATCTGGACGGGGTTGAGGATATCGACGCCGGCCTCTGCGAAGTCGTCGAGGTAGGCAACGATCGATCCGCAGGTGTGATAGAAGGTCTTCCACCTGGTGTGCTCGTGCACCCACCCGTTCATGACCGCGTGCAGAGGCTTGAACATCTCCCGGTAGGCGTCCGGGGAGATGAACGGGCCGTTCTGAGAGCCGAAGTCTGTGCCGCTCATGACGACCACGTCTATCCTGTCCCCCACGGCCTGGCGGTACATGGCGAGGTTCTTCATCTGCAGGTCCAGCTGCAGCTGGAAGATCTCTTTCACGTAATCCTTGCGCGTGAGAGTGGACACGTACCACTCCTCGGGATCCCTGATGCCCTTCGGGTGCAGCACCGCGGGTCCGGGGACGATGGCGATGTCGCCGAAACCGGCACCCCAGAAGTTGCCCAGGAGGCCGTACTCGGAGTTCTCGTACCACCAGCGGGAGGTCTCCTCGATGAAGCGCAGCTCCTCCTCCGTGTACAGCGAATAGGTCTGCGTCACCCATTCCCGCGGGTCCAGCTTCGACTCGTCGATCGGCTCCTGTCGGACAATGGTGTCGAAGTAATAACCGCCGCTGGGCATGTGACCCGAGGGAAGGGCCGAACGGTCGCCCTTGGGATATTGCACGATGTCGCCGTTGGGCTGCACGTCGTACTCGAAATGGCCCGATATCTCCACCTCCGTGCCGTCGAACATCCGGAACGGTTTCCAGTCCTCGTTTCGATAGCCGAACATGGTGGTGGGAAGCTGGATGCCGAAGGTGTCCACGCCCAGCGCCTTCTTCACCGGCTCCTCGACCTCCGCGAGCATCTGGTAGGGGTCGTACACACGCACCGTGCCGGTGGTGATGCCGAGTGACTTTTTCAACCGCGCGTAGGCGCTGGCGTGGATGCCGGTGACCAGGGTGCTGCCCAGGTCCAGCGGCGGCCGGTCCGGCTGCTGGTGATGAATGGCTTTGCGAAGACGCTCCCGGGATGTCATGTCAATCTCCCCCGTGAGGCGAATAATAGAGGAGCCGCGGCTGCGCGGCAAGCCCGGCGGCCGGAGTCAGCTGCCTCGGGGCCTCAGGCGATATAACCGTCCGCGGAGAGCTTCTCGTGCGCGATCTTCAGCTTCCTGTCCACGTCGATGCCGTAGGGGCAGAGCTTCGAAAGCCGGCTGTAGTCCTTCCCCGGGTCCACCTTCGGCTTCAGGGCCGCGTATTCCTTTCGTGCAACCTCGTGCTGCTGGAACCACTGCTTCAGCCGCTCGCGCAGCGCGTAGTGGGCGGAATCATCCACGCGCATGTCGTCCATCTGGCGATCGAACACGGCCTCCAGAAGGAACACCGACTGGGGGTCGAACTCGTCCGTGCGGCATTTTCCGCACAGGCGGCAGACATAGTCGCCCAGCTCGGGTG
>Ga0187850_10005063_pt1 | contig 10130 bp, 9 predicted proteins | sample June2016WEW_4_15_FD_132436 | JGI IMG/M metagenome (GOLD analysis project Ga0187850, IMG submission 132436) | Peatland microbial communities from SPRUCE experiment site at the Marcell Experimental Forest, Minnesota, USA - June2016WEW_4_150 | ecosystem: Environmental > Terrestrial > Soil >... | reverse complement strand
CTTCCAAGGCACTTCGCTCCTGCCACGGCATCGGGCACCCCCCTATGCCGAGTGTCTTGGATCCTAAAAAGTGTCAACGATGTCTCCGGACCAATGTGTCAATGATGTCACCGGGCCGGACCGATCCCTGAGAGATTCGCCCGCTACCGCACACTACGGTACTGTGATCGTTCAGTCTTCGACAGGGCCAGGGAGTGTGCGTAACCTCGAGATCTGGCGTTCGGGGTTAGAGCTGGTCAAGAGGACCTACGAGACCACCCGGGCCTGGCCGAAGGAAGAGTTGTACGGCCTGACAACCCAGGTGCGGCGCGCGGCGGTGTCGGTTCCGGCCAACATTGCCGAAGGCGTGGGTCGGGGGACACCGCGCGAAGCTGCCCGGTTTTCGCAGATCGCGCTCGGATCCCTGTATGAGCTCGACACGCTCTTTGAGGTTGCAGATCAGTTGGAATTCGCGGTGCCTTCGGAACTGCGCCAAACGATCGGGAGCCTGATCCGGCAAACTTGGGCTTTCACGCAACACCAGAGGAACAACGTCCGCCGATCGGAACCACAGGCCACACGCCACAAGCCACAAGCCGCTACACACTCACCACCGGACACGGCGACTGGCGGATGATGGCGTAGGCGTTGGTGCGGAGACGGCCGAAGAGTCCCGCTGCCGAGCCGCGGCCGATCACCAGCAGGTCCGCGTTGTGCGCTTGGGCGGCGCGGCACACGACTTGCGGTGCATCGCCTCCTCCCACCTCCAGTTCCGCCTCGGCACCGGCGGCGTCGCGGAGTTTCTCCAACTCCTCGCGAGCGCTCTTGGCGAGGTCGGTCTCCAGGTCGTGGTCGAAGTACTCTCCGGGGCGCGACTCGATGCACGGATAGGCGTGGACCAGGGTCAAGCGAGCCTTGAATTCCGAGGCCATCTCGGCGGCCGAGGCCAGCGCTTTGCGGCTTTGCGGTCCGAGGTCGAGGGCGCACACGATGTGACGGAAGGCGATCGCGCCTACCTTCGGCGCCTGCTCAAGGTGGACGCCCGTCCAGACGGGACAATCGGCGTCGTGGAGCACCTTGGCGGTTACCGAGCCGAGGATGAATCGCCGGAACGGGCCGTAGCCGTGGGTCGGAAGCGCGATCAGGTTCATCCGCTCGTGGTGCGCGTATTCGACGATCTTCTGCGCGGGGTCGCCATCCAGCAGCACCCGCGCCACCCGCACGCCCTCCAGCTCTTCCTCGAGGAGGCCGTCGAGCTGCTTTTGGGCCTGCGCGGCGCGGCTGGCGACCAGGTCGTTCATGACCGTTCCGCCGAATTCCAGCGTGCTGAATTCGTAACGGATCGGCTCCAGGACGTGCAGCAAAGTGATTTCGGCGCGGAAATGCGCGGCCAGGGCCTCGGCGTATCGAGCAGCGCCCAGGCAGCGCTCAGAGAAATCCACCGGCAACAGGATCTTGGTCAGCGGGAACATGGCAGTCGGCTCCGCACCAATTGTAACGCGGTTTCTGGCTCACGCGGCCGGGACAAGGCGGAGCCTTATCCTACTGGAGCCCCAGGTCGGTGAGGATCTTGGGGGCGGGATCGTCCATGGTGAGCAACTGATGACAGGTGTTGCAGTCCTGGACGATCTTCTTGCCATCGGCGGCGCTGTGGTTGTCGTCGTGGCAGCGGAAACAGCCGGGGAAATCCGTGTGGCCGACGTTGTTGGGGTAGGTTCCCCAGGTCACCTTCATCTCCGGGAAGACGTTGCGGCTGTAAATGGCCACCAGCGCCTGGGCGGCGCGGGCGACCTCGGCGGGCTGGCTGCCGTTGTAAAGTTGCTGGAGGGCGGCCGGGATGGCCCGGGCGGCTTCCTCCTGGCTGGCGTAAGATTTCTTCAGCAGCTCGACGCCTCGTTTCTTCGCGAACGGCAGCGAGGGGGAGATGGCGCCCGAGGCTAGCGCCTTGTTGACGGCGCGCTCGGGCAGTTCGAGGGTGTGGGTGGGCCGGTTGTGGCAGTCCATGCAATCCATCAAGCGCGTCGGAAGTTTCTTGAGCGCGTCGGGATTAGCCGGGGCAGCCACGAAGACGGTCCTACGTCCGGTGACGCGGTTCTGGTACTCGACCCGCGGAATCGTCTGCCGGCTTTCATCGTCTGGAGAATAGTGGATTGTGACACCAGGACCGAGGTGGGCGCCGTGGATTCCGGGGCTGCCGTGGCCGCCGCCGATGCGCATGAGCAGGACCGTCTTGGTGAGGGTGTTCTTCTCGTCATCGGCGTAATTGTAGATGACGCGGAGGCGGTCCTCGCCGAACTTCTGCGGCCAGTGGCAGGATTCGCAGGTTTCGCGGGCCGGGCGCAGGTTGCGGACCGGCGTGGGGATGGGGCGCGGATAGGTGTTGAAGGTGACGGCGAAGACCTGGCCGACCCCCGCGAGCTTGCTCCTGACGAACCAGGAGGCGCCGGGGCCGATGTGGCAGGCCACGCACTCCACCCGGGAGTGCGGCGAGTTCTGGTAGGCCGCGAACTCCGGGTGCATGACCTTGTGGCAGGTCTCGCCGCAGAAAGTGACGCCGTCCATGTAGCCGACCGCCTGGTAGGTGAACAGGCTGCCCAGGATCATGTTGGCGACCGTCGTAATGCCGACGAAAATCAGCAGGTGGCGCAGTTCGGTGCTGCGCAGCGTGAGCGGCGGAATGCTGGACGGGTACGCGCCGCTCCTGCGTTCGCGGCGGACGCGCAGCCACATCCCGATGGGGATGATCCCCAGCCCCGCAAAAAAGACCGAAGGGATGATCAGGAACTCCAGGATGCCGAGATAGGGATGCGCGCCTGCCCCGCGAACACTGGTGGGGAAAAAGAAGAACCAAAAGACCACCGCCGAGGTGACCAGCACCACGCCGACGCGGCTCACCCAGTTCGAGCTGAGATGGATGAGGGGCGAAATCAGCTTGTCGAAAGCCGGCCGGGGAGGATCCATAAGGTTATTCGGAAGTCTCTGCTCCTTCCGCGCGCGTTTCTTGGTGCGGCTTGACGGAGACGCCGTTGAGGAATGCGGTCTCGAGCGGGTAGACGTCGGGATCGAAGATCACCGAGTAGAAGTGCCAGACCACGATCGCCAGGGTGGCGAGCACGGCCTCGTACAGGTGGATGGCGGTGGCCACGTCGATGGCGCTCTTGGGCAGCCAGCGCAAGGCCCAGTTGTTGGCCCACAGCAGGATGCCGGTAATACCCATCACTGCGGTTCCCCAAGCCACGGCCCAGTACTCCGCCTTCTCGACATAGCTGTGCGCGGAAATGGGAGGCTTTTTCGAGACCATGCCCAGGTTATAGGCGCAATTCAGCAGGGCTTCCGGCACATCCTGGCGGCGCGGCCAGAGCTCCTTCCAGTGGCGGCGCAGGCGGCGGCTGGCGACGAGTGATATCGCGTGCAGGGCGCCGGTAGCCAGCAGAACCACGGCGGCGATGCGATGGACGGTGCCGCGCACGGGGAAAAAGCGCTCCCAGGAGACCAGGGGGCGCGCCCACCACTGGTCGGGATACTTCAATGCGAAGCCCGTCCATACCAGCACCAGGAACGAGATCGCCGTGAGCGCGTGCTCGATGCGCTCGAAACCGTACATGCGGATCTCCCTGCCCGCCGCACGGGACGCCAGAGCGCGGCGCCCCTGCCGGAAGCGCAGGGCTACCAGCTTTCGCACCCAGTCGCCGAGGTTGTGCAGCAGCATGAAGCCGATGGTGAGCGGGATGAGGATCGCATAGGCCAGCCGGACCCACTTGACCGTCTCCGGTTCCCCGCCGCCCACGGCCTCATGCACGGGGCCGATCGAGAAGCGCGTGCCCGCGCCGGGGTGACAGCGCCCGCAGGTGGCCGGCAAGCTCTTGACGTTGGTCGAGGACTTGGGATCGGAAGAGGGCAGGATGCTATGGAACCCGTGGCAACTGCCGCAATTGGCGACCAACTGAGAGCCGGTCCTGGCGGCTAGCCCGTGGTAGGAGGCGTCGAAGCTGAGGATTCGGTCGGCGGGAAGACCGAACCTGCGCGAGAGCTGCACATTGGCGTGGCACTGGCCGCAAGTCTCGCGGATGTGCCCCGGGTTGACCGAAGAGGCTTGGTTTTTGGGCGCCAGGATGGAATGCTCACCGTGGCAGGTCGTGCAGACAGGGGCCGCGCCAACGCCTCTGGCTGCCGCCTGGCCGTGGACGCTGGCACGGAACTGCCCGGCCACCTCGTCGTGGCACCCGCCGCAGAGGTCCGGGATACCCTTGCGGAACTCGGCGGAGCCGGTGGGCTTGGCGTCATGGGCGCCGCCGTGGCAGACGCCGCAGCCGGGAGCGCCCGGGTTGCCCTTCTGGATCGCCTGGCCGTGGACGCTGCGGGCGTGCTGGGCGGCGATTTCCGAGTGGCATCGCGAGCAAGCCGGCTTGGGAACGCCAGCGGGGTGCGGAAACTCCTCGTGTTTCTCGTGGCAGGACCCACAGCCCACACCCGCGTGAGCGGAGGCAACGAGCTTCTTGCCCTGATCGTGGCACGAAGAGCACCCGCTGTCCGCGGTCTGCCCGCGCCCGACGGAAACCGTTCCCCAGAAGGCGAACCCCAGGATCGTAAGGACGATTGGGGCGCGCATGGATCCGATCTCAACCCAGCTTGACCGACGTATCCGTGAACATGGCGTAGAGATACAAGCCCACAATGCCAAGTCCGTACAGTACCACGATGACGGTGAGGACCTTTCCCCAGAGATCGATCTTCTCCAGCTTCTTGGCAACGACCTCCTGGTTCGAGACCAGTGGAGCCTCCGCGTCCAGCACGTGCAGGACTTCATCGCTCTTCATGTAGATCCGCCGGCGATACAGGGCCAAGAACACGAGCACGGTGGCCAGCCCCGCCCAGATCGCCAAGTGTAGAATCAAGTTCATAGTAAGCTCTCCCATTCTCCGGCTGTCCGCTACCCTAAGCTCGCGGTTGCGTCCCGAAAGACCTGCCCGCGGCTTCCTCGATGGCGGCCACGACATCCGCCAGGCGACCATCCAGCGCGCAGCCATGGCCGCGGCGCGCGCAGGTTCCGTCCAGGGACTGATCGATGCATACCGAGCACACGTTCTCATCGATGGCCCGAAGGTACGGCTCCAGATCATCGCCCTCCGTCGCCAGGATGGCCTGGGCCACCAAGGGGAAAAGCTCAAACAACCGGCACTCCTTCCGGTCTTCCGTTTGACAGGTTCCCTCGGTGGTTCGCTCGGCGCAATCCGGGCAGATCCGTTTTCTGAGGATGGCTGCCAGTTCCTCGAGATTGACGCGGGCCTTCATCTCAGCCACTCCTTTCCCGGGAAGCGGGCGAGGCATGGGGAACCGCGCAGCGCGGGTCGGCCTTCGGGACCCGCAGTTCGGCCGCCATGATCGCCAGGACCGCGGTGCTCAGTGGATCCTCGTTGAACACCACCGAGCGGATGCCGGCGTTCCAGGCCTGTGCCAGGTGCTGGGGATCGTTGCGGGTGATGAGCACCACCCGCTCAGGGTTCGACAGGGGCAAGGGCAGGCGATACAGAGCATCGGAATCGACCACGATCACGCCGTCCCGGCCTGGCTCCGGCACCTCGACGCAGCGCACCTCGAGGGTGCCGTTGCGCTCGAGCAGCTCCCGGAGCGCGGTAGCGTAAGGAGCGTCATGGATCGTGAGTTGAACGGTCTCCATGTCGGCCGGTCCTGAGCTTCGTCAGCTTTCCTCAGGGATGGCTATAGCAATCGAACAGCCACACGCGGCCTGACGGACGCCGAATCGTATCTATCTCGGTTTTCGGAGGTTAATGGCCGAAACCGCCCGCTCTCACAGGGTGGCCGAGGCCGCCTGGCCCCTATTCCAGCGGGGGTAAGAGACCCAAGCTCGAAAGGGATTGCGTAAGGTGACCCAATCCGAACGGCTTAGGAGAAGATGTAAACAGTTCAAACCCCGGATGGGCCTTTGGGTGATTTCACCCACCCGCTGCGCTATCATGAAAGGGAGCCGGCAGCCTTCGGCATCCACCGGATTCCCAGCGGGCCGCCCGGTCGTGGCGAACTCAGATATGTCAAAACTAGTACCGAAATGGCAGCAGTCGAACGTCTTGCAGGCGGTCTTCGACCAGCTTTCCGACGCCTTGGTACTGTACGACAACGAGCAAAACATCACCGGGATGAACCGGGCGGCCGAGAGGCTGTTCGGGATCGAGGCGGAAGACATGGTGGGCCGGAGCTGCCGGGAAGTGTTCGGCTGCGCCCGTTGCGAACCCGGCTGCGGGCTGCTGGAGGGCCTGAACTCCCCTAATTCGGTGCCCCACGGGATGGTGCGCCTGCACACCGAGGATGGGCGCGAGCGCCGGGTGCTCATCCGGACCTCGCCCGTGCTGAACGACGACGGCGAAATGGAAGGGGCGGCGGCCACCATCAAGGACGTCACCGAAGAGATGGCGCCGATGAACCGGGAAGTCATTGCCGAGTCGGCGGCCATGCGCGAGGTGCTGAGCTTCGTTCGAAAAGTGGCCTCCAGCGAGGCCACCACCATTCTGTTGGAAGGCGAGAACGGAACGGGCAAGGACCTGGTCGCCAAGACCCTGCACTACGAGAGTCCCCGGCAGGCCGAGCCGTTCATCGCCATCAACTGCGCGGCCATCCCGGAAACCCTGCTCGAAAGCGAGCTGTTCGGCTACGAGAAAGGCGCCTTCACCGACGCGCGGGCGCAGAAGCGCGGGCTGTTCGAGCTGGCAGACAAGGGGACGCTGTTCCTGGACGAGATTGGCGAGATCCCGCTGACCCTGCAAGCCAAGCTGCTGCGGGTGCTCGAGGAGCAAAGCTTCCGGCGGCTGGGCGGATTGAAAGACATCCTGGTGGACCTGCGGTTCGTGGCGGCGACCAACAAGAACCTGCGGGAAGCGGTGAAGGAGGGGGCGTTCCGGCAGGACCTGTATTTCCGGCTGAATGTGATCCAGATCGTGATTCCGCCGCTGCGCGAGCGCCTGGAGGACATCCCGCCGCTGGTGGAGTTCTTCATCGACCACTACAACCGCAAGTTCAAGCGCCACATCGAAGGCGTCTCCCCCCAGGCGCTGGACCTGCTTCTGGCGCACGATTGGCCCGGAAACGTGCGCGAGCTGCGCAACGCGCTGGAGCGGGCGATGATCCTGGAGGACTCTTCGCTGATCGGGACGGCCAGCCTGCCCATCGCCATCAGCCGCTCGGATGTGAAGCACGCTCCGGCGCCCGAGCCGCAGGTCGAGATTCCGGACAGTGGCTTGTCGTTGGTGGACAACGAGCGCCAGTTGCTGGCGCGCGCGCTGGAGAAAACCGGCGGGAACCAGACGCAAGCGGCGCGGCTGCTGCGCATCACCCGCGACACGCTGCGCTACAAGATGAAGAAGTACAACCTCAGGTAGGGCGGGGGCGCGGTCCTATGGAAGAAATCACCCTTCAAGTCCAACGTGACGAGCAATCGGGCTGGCTCGTGGCATGCTGGGACGACCCGGATGGAGCGGGTGGCATCACCACGCAAGGACAAGACCTCCGCGATTTGCAGCAGCAAATCACGGACGCGGTCGCAGTTCACTTTGACGAAGGCGCCGCTCCTCGTCGAATCCGCATCCACTTCGTCAGCGATCCGATCCTGGTTCAGGCGTGAAGTTGCCCCCGGGACATTTCGGGAGCCGAAGCGCTCAAAGCCCTGGAGCGGCTGGGCTTCTCGATTACCAGACAGACCGGCTCTCATGTTCGCCTGGCCCGAGGGAATCGGCGCGTCACGGTGCCGATGCATCGCAACCTGGTTGCAGGCACGCTCCAGAGTATTCTGCGTCAGGCGGGCGTCAGCTTGGACGACTTCGTGAACGCCTTGTAGGGTGCCGGACAGAGAATCACCATTCACTGCACGGTAACGGGGCAAATGATGAAGCCGCCTGGCTGCCTGGAAGAGTTCGTGCGATTCTGGACGGCCAGGCAGGAAGTCCGTAGGATCTGGTTCAGTCTCTTTACTCCTCAGGTCGGAGACCGACTGCCGGAGATGCTGACGAAGGAAGAGAGGACGCGAGCTGTTGATGAGATGTTTGATTTGCGGCGGCGGTACTCGAAGTTGGACATGCCGCATGGACTTCTCAGCCAATTCGCCGCTCCGCCCGGCAGCCCGGAGAAGTGTGTGTTCGCTCAGACGACACAGACGGTCTCAGCGGACCTGAGAACGCACATAACTCCTTGTCAATTGGGAGGCCGTCCGGACTGCGTGTCTTGTGGATGTGTCGCAGCAATGGGCCTAGCGGCGGCGGCTGCGCACCGGTGGGAAGGATTCGTTCCCGTTAGTGCAATCTTCAAGGGAGACCTGAAGATGGGTATGACAATGGCGCAATTACGCCGAGCAAGGCATGCTGGAGAGACGCTGCAAGTGCTTCGGTAGAGGCCTGAGGCGAGCGACTTCAGTGGTGTCATATGTAGAGCGAACAGCCCCGAGGAGCGGATTTGGCAAGAACTGACCTGCAACCCCGCTCGAAAGCGCTGATTCAGAGCGGGGACAAACTGCGCGGATGAAGTGATACACGCCCGATGCTGATCATCTGCATCGGGGGCGCTCGGGCGACTCAAGCGCCGCCCGATACGGCGTTGAGAGCGCTCTGATGTCTGCTGCGTCGGTGCGGTACGTCCTCGGAAACGGTTCGGAGTGTTTCGCGCTTTTCAATGTGGTCCAGCACAATCCTCACCGTTCGGTCGCATCTCTCTCCCAGGAATTGAAATGCCGAAGAACTCGCGATGCCCGTGCGGGTATACAATTCGTCGCGAAGCATTCTTCGCGACCGGTCCTGTTATCTTGGGGGGTCAGGCGACCGCGGAGGTATTCGGCTGAAGAACCGCTGCAGAGCCTGTTTGCCGTATTCCACTGAAAGACGGACCGCTGCTCCGGATCGGCTCAAGGCATGGTCGATATTACCGCCAGCGGTCGAAATGCTCGCGATGGCGTGCCCATTGCCGGTCGCAACTGCGATCCTCCCTTTATTTCCGGCCAAGATGGTCCGCTGCACAGGGCGCGGACGGGCGCTAGCCAGTGACGGCCTTTCAGTTTCGAAGTCGTCAATTGCCGCCAGCAATCGCGTGTCGAAGTCCGGCCTCATCTTGCCAACGAGCGGCCAGGCCGGCGACTCAGCCCAAACAGCATCGTTCATCGGCGCTCCAATCTCTCCGATGTTCAGAATCCGTCGGGTCATGAGCGGCAGCATGTCATCGCAGGAGTCGCCCCCGCAGCCTCCACGGCAGAGATCCCGACTCAAGAAAGACGCGTGCTTACCTCGCGAAATCCAGACGATCTGGCGCCGAGGTTCGGAACGAGAGCCATCTACCCGAAGAGCATTGCTCGAATCGCAAATTGTTCCCTGGTGGGCCGCTGCATACCAGTAAAGGGCACGCCACGCCGGCGCGGGCCGCCCTATCTGGTCAGCTCGGATCAGAACCGAGACATGCTCAGCATCAAGCTCATGCCCGCGAGCGCCACAGTCGCGTCTCCATAGAAGGTAGTAGTGCAACTCCACGAAGGTTCCGGAAGGGTCTGCGGTTGTAGCTTTGAATGCTTGGCCGTAGATCGTCCCATTGTCTGCGACGGCGATGGGTGTCCGAGATCCTGGCAGGAACTCCGATGGAGCCGTTGCACAATCGCGCGAGGCGATACGGAAGTCGGGCGCGAACAATTCGAGCAGGTCCTGTTCGAACCGATCTGACAGGCCGTCACCGTCGGTATCGATGCTACTTGTGCCTGCATGCAGGACGAGCGCCGCCACACACACGACCAAGGGGACGCCTGCGGAAGGCCTCATCAGTTCGATGATTGCACGGGGCGAGCGGGCCATGCAACGCGCCGAGTCCTCGCGGTGAAGCGCAGCGCGCAAGATGTCGTGAATCGAGAATTCTGTTCCGTCCCATGGTGGCCGGTGTCTGAGATCGAGCTGGCGGACAAGGGGACGCTGTTCCTGGACGAGATCGGCGAGATCCCCCTCACCCTGCAAGCCAAGCTGCTGCGGGTGCTCGAGGAGCAGAGCTTCCGGCGGCTGGGCGGATTGAAAGACATCCTGGTGGACCTGCGGTTCGTGGCGGCGACCAACAAGAACCTCCGGGAAGCGGTGAAGGAGGGGGCGTTCCGGCAGGACCTGTATTTCCGGCTGAATGTG
>Ga0187850_10005058_pt1 | contig 10137 bp, 11 predicted proteins | sample June2016WEW_4_15_FD_132436 | JGI IMG/M metagenome (GOLD analysis project Ga0187850, IMG submission 132436) | Peatland microbial communities from SPRUCE experiment site at the Marcell Experimental Forest, Minnesota, USA - June2016WEW_4_150 | ecosystem: Environmental > Terrestrial > Soil >... | reverse complement strand
GCGGCGCTTGATCTTGCCCTTGACCAGGCGGCTGCCCACCAGCATGGTCATGTCGTCGACAGCCGAGTTCTGCGGCAGCGGAAAGGTGTAGACGGCTTCGATCTTGTCTTTGAAAGGATTCGTGAATTCCTGGGTGACCGTGACGCGGGCCAGGAAGCCGCTGATCTCCGCTTTGACATCGGTGTGTTTGAGCGGGCAGGCGGCTTGCGGCTGGCCCTTCGAGTCCAGGCTGATCAGCGATCCCTGCGTGAGGCGGTTGGGAGCGGCGGACAAAATGGCGCCGGCAAACAGCGCGCAGGTGGCGAAGCGGTGAAGAGATTTCATGAATTCCTCCATTTCGCTGGGGATATGCCCCGGCCGGGAGATTCCTTTCAGGGCTTGTTACCGGCGGCTGAGATCGATCTGGACGTCGACGCGGTCGTCCGGTTTGGCGGCGCCTTTCGCACGGCCGTCGAGCATAAGCTTTCGACCCGGAGACAGCGCGGTGATCGGCTCGCGGGAGAGGACGACGTTCAGCAACCGGTCCCCGGGCTGCGGTTTGACCAGGTAGGAGACTCCGGGCGCGGCCTGGGTGGCAAACAGAACCCCGCGGCTGTTGTTGACGTAGAGGTAGCCGGCCTGATTGGTCGTCAGAGACACGCGGACCTGCGCGCCGGCCGCCAAGGGGGCTTCGTGGTCCTGTTCGGCGAACTTACCGTTGGCATCTTTGGTGAGGATTCTGTAGCGCACCTGGAGCGGGGCAGCGCGCTCCTCTTTCGCCACCATGCCGAAGGCCGGGAGCTGTGCCTTCTTCTGGTCCTTCGCCTCGATTCGAAGGGCGGGCGCTTCCGACTCCACGACAATTGACTCGGCGGTACTCTGCCGGGCGACACGGCTCTTGTCGCTGCCGGCGCCCACGGTTGCAGCCTGCTGTCGCGAAGACTGGGGAGGGGGCTGCTGCTGATCGTGAGGCCCGCCGGCATTCATTGCCGGCGCTGCTGGCGGGGCCGCATTCTGAGCGACCGCGGCAGGGATTGGTGGCGGCTGCGGGGCGCCCAGCCGGTCGGCAGCCATCACCGGCGGGGAAAGCTCCCTTGCCGTGGCCGGCGCATCGAAACGGCGTGCCAAACGGGTTGCCTCGCGCCGCGGCCGCTCGGAGGGAGCGGCGGCCGTGACGGAAGGCGCGGGCGCTGCCGCGGCCGGCGCCTGCTGCCGGGCCATTTCGAACTCGGGTTTGGGCGAATGGACCCGCAGCACCACCACGGCGAGCACGGTGGTAGCCGCCAGTGTCCCGGCCAGCGCCCAGGCTTGCGGCCGCCGCATCCAACCGGCCAGCCGCGCAATCAGCCCTTGCGGCTGCTCCCGGAGGGCCTGCTCGACTTGGCGGCGGCAGTTCGGATCCTCGAGCAGTTCCTTCAGCGCTTCCTCGCCGGCCAGCGCCTCGAACAGCTCCTGGTCGGAGAGCGCGGCCTCGAACAGCGCCCGCCGCTCTTCCTCGGTGAGCGTGCCGGTGGCGTATCCGCCGAGCAGCTTCTCGATGTCTTCGCGCCTCATGTTTGCTTCTCCCAGGCGCCCCCCATGGACTCCAGAAGCAGCTTGCGGCAACGGAAGTCCCAGGTATAAATCGTGTTAATGGAGCCGGCGCCCAGCAAGGCCTGGATCTGCGGAAACGTTTTTCCCTCCAGTTTGAGCCGGAACAGTTCCTTGCAGCGCGCACCCATGCGGGCGATGGCCGCCGTGAGGCGCTGGGTGGTCTCTTTGCGCACGAGAAGAGTCTCCGGAGTCGGGTCGGGATCGGCCAGCGGGAACTCCTCGGCGGCGACCTGCGTGTACTCCCCCCGGCGATGCGATTTCCGGATCTGGCTCATCATCTTGAACCTCAGGATGCGCAAGCAGAGGGGGAGCAGGTCCTCCCACCGCTCGACCTGCCGGTACTTCTCGTGCAACAGCAGCAGCACCTCCTGGGCCAGGTCCTCCGCGGCATCCCTCGATATACGAGATGCCGCGAAGGCCACGATCCTTTCACGCAGGCGGGAGAGTACCTGTTCCCTCTCGGGCTCCACGCGCGTCGCCGCTGGCTGCGTGTCCATGGCCGCCGTTCAAGCCAATGATACTAGGAATTGACGATTGATGATTTTGTCATTGACGATTTTGTGGGAGTCCACCGGCAGCACAGCAATCGTCAATGACTCAATCGTCAATCGTCAATCTCCCGTAGTATCCTTAAGGTTCCCATGACCCTGACCACCATTCGTCTGGAAGTGCCCGAGAACGGCAACCTGATTCTCGGGCAAACCCATTTCATCAAGAGCGTGGAAGATCTCTACGAGGCCATCGTCAACACGGCGCCGCAGATGAAGTTCGGCATCGCCTTCAACGAGGCCTCGGGCGCCTGCCTGATTCGTGCCGAGGGCAACGACGAGGACCTGAAGCAGCTCGCCGTCCGCCACGCTGGCTCGATCGGCGCGGGCCACTTGTTCGTCATCGCCCTGCGCGAGGGCTACCCCATCAATGTGCTGGGCCGCATCAAGGACGTGCCGGAAGTGTGCGCGATCTTCTGCGCCACGGCCAACCCGGTCGAGGTGGTGGTGGCCGAGACCGAGCAGGGGCGGGGCGTGCTCGGCGTGATCGACGGCTCCTCGCCCCAGGGCGTCGAGGGAGACCAGGACGTTGCCTGGCGGCACGGCCTGCTGCGCAAGATCGGCTACAAACGGTGAACCGCATGTCAGACCAGGAACGGACCTTCGGATTCAACACCCGCGCGTTGCACGCCGGGTATCGGCCGGAACCCACGACCGGCGCCCGCGCGGTGCCCATCTACCAGACCACCTCGTTCGTCTTCGAAGACAGCGACCACGCCGCCGCGCTGTTCGCCCTCCAGAAGTTCGGCAACATCTACACGCGCATCATGAACCCGACCACCGCGGTCCTGGAGGAGCGGGTGGCGTCGCTCGAGAACGGCGTCGCGGCGCTGGCGATGTCCAGCGGGCAGGCGGCGCAATTCATCGCCTTGTCGAGCCTGCTCGAGTGCGGCGACGAGATGGTGGCCGCGTGCACGCTCTATGGCGGCACCTACACCCAGTTCGACGTCAGTTTCCGCAAGCTGGGCTTTGCCGTGAAGTTCGTCGAGCCGGACGACCCGGAGAACTTCCGCAAGGCGATCACGCCGAAGACCAAGTGCCTCTACGGCGAGACCATCAGCAACCCGCGCGGCAATGTGCTGGACATCGAAGCGGTGGCCCGCATCGCGCACGAGCACAGAATCCCGCTGGTGATCGACAACACGTTTGCGACTCCCTACCTGTGCCGCCCCATCGACTTCGGCGTTGACATCGTCGTCCACTCGCTGACCAAGTTCATGGGCGGCCACGGGACCTCCATCGGCGGCATCATCGTCGATAGCGGCAAGTTTCCCTGGCCCGAGGGAAACTTCCCGCAGTTGACCCAGCCCTCGCCCGCCTACCACGGTATGAAGTACTGGGAGACGTTCGGGAACCTGGCCTACATCATTCGCGCGCGCGTGGAAGGGTTGCGCGACATGGGCACCTGCATGAGCCCGTTCAACGCCTTCCTGTTCCTGCAAGGCATCGAGACGCTCGGGATGCGCATGGAGCGGCACGTGGCCAACGCGTCGGCGGTGGCGAAGTTCCTGGAAGCGCACAAACTGGTCCGGTGGGTGAAGTACCCGTCGCTCCCCTCGAGCCCGTACTACCAACTGGCGCAGAAATACCTGCCCAAGGGCGGTGGTGCGATCTTCTCCTTCGGGATCCAAGGCGGCTATGAGGCGGGCCGGAAGTTCATCGACAGCGTGAAGCTGTTCTCGCACCTGGCCAACGTCGGCGACGCGCGCAGCCTGGTGATCCATCCCTCCTCGACCACGCACCAGCAGTTGAAGCCCGAGGAGCAGGAGGCCGCCGGCGTCACGCCCGACATGGTACGCCTCTCGATCGGCCTGGAGGACCTCGACGACATCCTTTGGGACCTGGACCAGGCGCTCGAGAAATCGCAGGGGTGAGGGGAGGTCTTGAACGCCGTGAATCTGCAACGAGTGTTTGTCAGTTCCGTGGTCAAAGAGTATGAGGACCGGCGCCGTGCCGCTCGCGAGGCGATTCTCGAGGCCGGCCTGCGGCCGGTCCTGGCGGAGGACCAGGCCGCCGCGCGCCCCGCGCCACCGCGCGATATCGTCCTCAACGAGGAACTATTCTCCTGCGACGCAATTGTCGGGATCTACGGTCACCGCTATGGCTGGGTCAACCCAGGGAACGGGCTCTCGCCCACCGAAGAGGAGTACGACTGGGCCCGGAAGAACTGGAAGCCCATCTACGCGTTTATCGATCGTATGGGGTCGCAGCCTGCCGAGGCAAAGCAGCTAAAGTTTCTTGGGAAGGTCCAGAACTGGGATACGGGAGTCAGCCGTGGCGAGTTCCGGTCGCTAGCGGATCTGAAGACGAAGATCAAGGAGGCGTTGACTCTCTCGGATTCCTCACCCCGCTTCCGCGCCTTCCTGACAAACGTGCTCGCGGCCTCCCTGCGCGAGGGTTACCGCGAACTGGCCGAGAGCCGTCTGCCGGTATTCGCGCTGCTGCTGTACAAACCACCCTCCACGATCCCGATGATGTACGACCCCCATAAGGTGATCGCCGTCATCGATGCGGACCGCTATGACCATAGTCAGATCGGACGCACTTTCCCCCTCTGGAAGCAGACCCTGAGCGACTTCTTCCAAGAGAGCACTTGGTCTGAGCACGGCGTAGAAGCGTGCCTGGTGGTGGTAGCGGACCGTGACACCACCGGTCTGGCCTCCATTCCGATGCCCCACGAACGCTCGGCGCGATTTGGGGGCTACTACGGAGTTCGGGTAGCCCTGCCCACCCACCACGTCGACAAGAGCGATCTGCGGCTCAAGGATCGCAGTGTTCAGGTCTTCTTCATTGAACCCATCCTGGAACCGGCGCTGACCAAGCTGGCGCGTTAGGATGTGGGGCAGACGATCGCATTGTGTCGTCTGCCGGCCTCGCAGGCCACGGAAAACGACGGCCTGCGCCACAGCCCAAGTTAACCCACGAAGACGGCATGTACTTCCGGTTCACACTGTTCGACTCGGCGACCCTGGGCGGGATGCTGCGATCCGGGCCCGCTTCCGCTACCGGATCGAGACCACGTGGCTGCTGTACTACGTTCCCAGCGCACTCTACGGGCTGGCGTCTCGAGCTTCGCGAACCCTGCGGATACGGGCGCCGAGCGGGGCCAGCTTCTCCTCGATCCTCTCATAGCCGCGATCGATGTGATAGACGCGATCGATCACCGTCTCACCGGTGGCCACCAGGGCGGCCAGCACCAGGGAGGCGCTGGCGCGCAGGTCCGAGGCGAGGACGGCCGCCCCGGTCAGTTGCGATGGGCCCGTCACGATGGCCTGCCGGCCCTCGAGCCGGATGTTGCCGCCCATGCGCACCAACTCGAGGGCGTGCATGAAACGGTGCTCGAAGATGGTCTCGGTGATGAGGGAGGCGCCCTGCGCCTGCGTCATGAGAGCCATATACTGCGCCTGTAGGTCGGTGGCGAAGCCGGGATGCTCCTCGGTAGTCGCATCCACCGCGCGCAGCGGACCTGGGGCGGATACGCGCAGCGAGGTGGGGGAGACCTCGACGACTTCGGCGCCCGCCTGCCGCAGCTTGAGAATCAGCGCCGTCAGGTGTTCCGGCACGCAATCGGCAACCACCAGTTCCCCGCCGGTGATGGCAGCGGCAATGAGGAAGGTGCCTGCCTCGATGCGGTCGGCAATGATCGTGTGCTCGGCGGCGTGGAGACGGGCCACGCCGCGGATGCGGATGGTGGAGGTACCGGCGCCCTCGACTTGGGCGCCCATCTTGACGAGCAGGTCCGCCAGGTCGCCGACTTCCGGCTCGCGGGCGGCGTTCTCGAGCAAGGTCTCGCCGTCGGCCAGGACGGCGGCCATCATGAGGTCTTCGGTGCCGGTGACGCTGATCCGGTCGAAGGTGTAAGCGGCGCCGCGGAGGCCGTCGGGCGCCTCTGCCTCGACGTAGCCGTGCTCCTGGCGGATCCGGGCGCCGAGCTGTTCGAGGCCCGCCAAGTGCAGGTTGATGGGACGCGTACCGATGGCGCAGCCGCCGGGCAAGGAAACGCGGGCGCGGCCGGCCCGCGCCAACAGTGGTCCGAGCACCAGGCTGGAGGCGCGCATGGTTTTCACCAGCTCGTAAGGGGCTTCCGGCGACACAATCGATCGCGCTTCGACGCGGAGGGCGCGGGACTTCAACTCCAGTTTCGCGCCGATCCTGCGCAGGAGCTTCCCCATGGTGACGATGTCGCGCACGGCTGGAATCCGGTGCAGGATGACGGGTTCCTCGGTGAGCAGGCAGGCGGCCAGCGCCGGCAGCGCGGAGTTCTTCGCACCGCTGGTCGAGACCTCGCCTTGGAGCGGGGCGCCGCCCCGAATGACGAACCTATCCATTCTTCAGTGCCTCGGAGATCCGCCCGCCGGCCTCGCGGAGCCGGACCTCCGCCTCCTCGCGGCTGACGCCCAGGCGGGCCATGGCGATCGCCACCTTCACTCTATCACCCGCCCCTTCGAGCAACTCCGCGGCGCGCCGGCCATCGACCCCGGCGGCCTCGGCGACGATGCGCCGCGCCCGGTCGGTCAGTTTGGTGTTCGTGGGCTGGACATTCACCATCAGGTTGCCGTAGACGTGCCCGAGGCGGATCATCACCGTGGTGGAGAGCATGTTGAGCACCAGCTTGGCGGCGGTGCCCGCCTTCATGCGGGTCGAGCCGGTAAGGATTTCCGGCCCAGGCAGCGGCTCGATAGGGATCTCGACGGCGCGAGAGAGCTCCGAGGCGGGGGTGCAACTGATCCCGATCGTGAGAGCCCCCAGTTCGCGCGCCTTCGCGACAGCGCCCAGCACGTAGGGCGTGCGCCCGCTGGCCGTGATCCCGACCAGGACGTCGCCCGCGTTGAAGCCGCGCTCGAGCAGGTCGCCGGCGCCGAGCGCCGGGTCGTCCTCGATCGCCTCCACGGCGCGGGACAGAGCGCGCTCCCCGCCCGCGATCATGCCCTGAACCAGTTCCGGCGGCACGTTGAAGGTGGGAGGACACTCGACGGCATCCAGCACGCCCAGGCGGCCGCTGCTGCCGGCGCCGATGTAGAACAGCCGGCCGCCGCGCCCGAGGCGCTCCACCACCGCCTCGACCGCCTGGGCAATGCGGGGGATTTCGAGGCCCACCGCCTCAGCCACCTTGTGGTCCTCCGCGTTGATAATGCGCAGGATGTCCTCCGGGGGAAGCGCGTCGATTCCCTCCGAGGTGGGGTTGCGTTGTTCGGTCAGCAGCATGTGCAGCATGACGCCGCCTCGACTGCGGGCTAATGGCCCTTCCAGCCTCAGGACCAGCCCCCTGAGCCCGGGAGCTCCCGCGACCTACCATCTTAATCGAGGAACGCGTGGCCTGGAAGGACGGTCCTGGGAGGGGTCGCGAACTTCCGGCGCCCTTCGTGTTTCGGAGTGCTCTCAGGCGCTGAAGGAGCTGCCGCAGCCGCAGGTGGAGCGGACGTTCGGGTTGTCGAACTTGAACCCGGAACCCTCGAGCGCCTCGACGTAATCCACGCTGGCGCCGTCCAGGTACAACATGCTGGCCTGATCGATGAACACCTTCAGGCCGTCAAAGTTGTAGGTCTTATCCAGGACGTTGGGATTGTTCTCGAAAGCCATGGAATAGTTGAAGCCCGAACAGCCACCGCCGACCACGGCGATCCGCAAGCCGGTGGGCTTGGGGTCCTGCGAGTCCAGGATCTCCTTGACCTTGCCGATAGCGCGATCCGTGAGTTGAATCATAGGGCGTACTCCCAGTTTATCAGGAACTGTCTTTCCCTCGGTAGATTCTACCTCCGACGGGGGAGCCGTTTCCACCTGACGCCAGGTGCGCCGGCCGTCACCAGCCGGCGCCGGGGATCGGGTGCGGTCCAGCACGACAGCCCCGCTCTGGCGGGGCGAGCGGAGAATCTGGTAACTTGATCCTGACGGCCCGGGCAGCCAGCCGGCCCGTGCGGAGCCGGACAAATCGCTGAAACCATTGAGGCCTCGTTCACGTCGGAACGGTGTATGGGCAGCTTGAGCGGGGCTCTCCCGCTTCCCGCGTCGGGCGAGGCCAGCGCAGCGAAGAGGAGAGTGGACTACAAGAGCAGCGAAGAAGCCGCCCTGGTACAACGCGTCCAGGTCGCGGATGAGATGGCTTTCCGCGAGATCGTGGAGCGTTATCAGTCCAAGGTGTTTTCCATCATCTACGGCATTCTCCGGAACCACAACGACGCGGAAGACATTGCCCAGCAAGTGTTTACAAAGGTTTACTTCTCGATCCGGAGTTTTGACTTCCGAAGCTCGCTGCTCACCTGGATCTACAAAATCACGGTCAACGAGTGTTACGACTATCTGCGCAAGAAGAAGGTCCGGAGGCTGGTCTATGAAAGCGACTTCAGCAAAGAGGACGCCTTGCGCGTGGAGAACTCCGAGCCGGCCCGGGACCAGAGGCCCGCGGTTGACGTTACTCTCGCCCAGCGGGATCTCGCCATGAAGTTGCTCGCCCGGTTGCCGGAACAGGAGCGAACGCTGCTGCTCATGAAGGAAGTCGAGGGCCATTCCGTGGAAGAACTGGCGGAGCTGACCGGAATCAATGAGAATACGATTAAGGTGAAGTTGTTCCGCGCCCGCCAGAAGCTGCTGAAGGTAGCGCAGCGGCTGAGCCGGACGCGGGGACTGGCGACGGCTTAGCGGAGACCGCCGCCGGTGACGAGAGAAAGCGGACTTGAGATCCGCGGCCCCTCCCGGGAGGGAGGGTGGTTGAATTGGAATTGAGGGAAACAGTATGCATGGGCTCATCAGGGAATACCTGGAGGAAGGGCTTCTAGGCGTTCCTGGCAAGCAGGCTCCCGTTGAGGTTGAGCAGCATCTGCGCGGTTGCGAGGCCTGCCGGGACGAGTTGAATGGGATGCGGGAGCAGACCCGTCTCCTGCGGACGCTTCAAGTTCCGGATCCACCGGAGCAGGCGCCGGGCTTTTACGCGCGGGTGCTGGAACGCATCGAAGCGCGGCGGACCGGCTCGATCTGGAGCGCGTTCCTGGATCCGGTTTTCGGCCGGCGCCTCGTCGCGACGTCCTTGGCGCTGATGGTCCTCCTGGGAGGCTACCTGGCATTCACCGAAACCAGCGCTGCGCCTCCCGCCACCGCCGTAGCGATCATCGCGGTCCAGGATCATCCACCTGGACTGGGAGAGGACCGGCAGCGAGACCGCGATACCATGCTGGTCACGCTGGCTACCTATCACGAATAAGCGGCGATGACCTCGGCACAGACGACCTCGTGGCGGAACCGGCGTGTTCTGCTTCCTCTTTTCATCGTCTTCCTTTGCGGCGTGATCGCAGGGGCGCTGGGCGCCCACCGCTGGATGCACCACTCGCCGCCGGAGCCGTCCTGGAAAGAAAGCGGCAAGGAGATCGCCCTCGAGCGGTTGAAGAAGGAACTGAATCTCACGGCGGCGCAGAGCGAGCAACTGGAGACCATTCTGGACGACTTCTTCACTTACTACCACACGCTTCAGGCGCAGTTGGATGACGTTCGAGCCAGCGGCAGGCAGCGGATCTTGCGCGTGTTGAACGAGGAGCAGAAGCGCAAGTTCGAGAAGCTCTTGAACGAGATCCACGAGAGACGGCTGCGCTGAGCGATTGGTGTGGGTGCGCGACAAGAAAGCGGAGCGGCCGCGCACGTGCTTGACTCTGCCGAAACGTCCGAGCGTGCCGCTGCGCTCGGAATGAGGAATCGCGGGCATCCACAGAAATGTCGCGCACCCGATTGGTGTTGTCTTCCCGCCGGGTTGGTGGTATTCTGAGAGCGAACGTGGATTGATTTAGGGCCTCATGGGGCCCGGCTAATTGCAACCACGCAAAAAAGTGCTAAAGGCGGATCGGTCTGATGGAAGTCGCGACCCTGTGGCCTTTGGCCCAGGGTTTTTTGTTTTGGGGCCGATTGCGCTTACTAAACACAGCGTCATAAGTAATTGCGTATGCTTGAGAAGTGTGCTCTCATGGAGACATGAGACCACTCGGCATCGCGGACTCGGCAACCATCGTTCTCGGCTTGCAGGATGAGATCCGGC
>Ga0187850_10005056_pt1 | contig 10140 bp, 7 predicted proteins | sample June2016WEW_4_15_FD_132436 | JGI IMG/M metagenome (GOLD analysis project Ga0187850, IMG submission 132436) | Peatland microbial communities from SPRUCE experiment site at the Marcell Experimental Forest, Minnesota, USA - June2016WEW_4_150 | ecosystem: Environmental > Terrestrial > Soil >... | reverse complement strand
TTGTTGGCGTCCCCGACGGGATTTGAACCCGTGTTACCGCCGTGAAAGGGCGATGTCCTAGGCCAGGCTAGACGACGGGGACGGCTGCAAGGTGGGTTGCTTGGCGCAACACTTGATCGTAACAAGCCCTCATAGCCGTGTCAAAAGCTGGCTAGAATGTTTGCCGTCGCTCCCGGCATTGGCGCGTGGCAACATCCACGATGATTCCGAAAAAGTGTTACTGGAAACTGAGAAAGACGCGTTGCCGCTTAGATCCCGTGCACACTGTTTCCCACGCGCTATTCTGTCTCCTGCCATCCCAAGACAATTTAGAATTGTGAAGGCCGCCTACAGATGCGCGGCCGAAGAGAATTCGAGGCTAACGTGTCCGATCCAGTCTATCTCAGCCTGTGGTTCCGCGATTTTTCCGGACCGGAGATGTTGCCGCACGCTTTCGCAGTGTTGCAGCAGTTCCCTTCTTCGGCACTGCGTCCAGGAATCAGTTACTTCGCCGTGCATCCTGTGTCGTGGGGCGAGGCCACAGTGCTTGAGCGCCGCTTCCCTTCCGGGATCGATGCGGGGCAGGCCACGCTGATCGTCGCCGAGTTGATTCACGACGACTACGCTTATGTCTTCGAAGCGTACTGGGATCTATGGACGCCGGATGAGTCGAGAGGAAACTGGGTGCTTGAACCCGCGGCCGTAAAATTCATCGTTCAGGGAGAAGAATTTGACGAAGGGGCCTACCAGCAGACGGGTCACATCCAAGTGGACTTCGGTTTGGATTCGTACTTTCTGCAACCTGAGACTGAACTCAGTGACCAGACGCGCGCCAAGATTCGCGACAACGTCGCAAAACTGGTCGAATTCTCGGTAAACGTTGAGAAAAATAGCGGTACCAGTTCGCGATTGCTCTGGTCGGAATCGGAAGAAAGTCTGGCGCAGAAGCTGATAGCCCGCTTGCAGAAAGTGCAATAAACCACCGAGGACACGGAGTCAAATGAGATCGCTCAGCGAACAGCGGATCATGCGAGCCCGTGTGGCCTCAGTGGTGAAACTCTATTTCGTTCGTCCGCCCTCAACTTTCAGCGTATCCGATGCGCCTGCCTGCGCCGCCGCTAATCGTGCCGTCAGCACGCGGAACGGAGAGCAAGACACGTAATCCATTCCCACCTTATGGAAGAACTCCACTGACGACGGGTCTCCGCCGTGCTCGCCGCAAATTCCCACTTCCAGTTTGGGACGCGTCTTGCGTCCGCGCTCGATCCCGATCTTCACCAGCTCGCCGACACCCACCTGGTCGATCGCAGCAAACGGATCCTGCTTCAGAATTCCTTCCGCCAGATACGTGGGCAGCACTTTGTTGACGTCGTCGCGTGAGAAGCCAAACGTGGTCTGCGTCAGGTCGTTCGTGCCGAAGGAAAAGAACTCCGCTTCCTTGGCAATCTCGTCCGCGACCAGGCAGGCGCGGGGCAGTTCAATCATCGTGCCCACAAGGTAGTGCACGTGCCTTCCTTTCTCCTTGAACACTTCTTCCGCCACGCGCCGGACGATCGCTCCCTGATTCTCCATCTCTTTCACCGTCGAGATCAGCGGGATCATCACTTCGGCGTGAGTCTTGATGCCTTCCTTGTCTACGGCGACGACCGCCTCAAAAATGGCCTGCGCCTGCATCTCGGTAATCTCCGGATAGGTGATCCCCAACCGGCATCCGCGATGTCCCAGCATCGGATTGAACTCATGCAGTTCTTCCACTCGCGCCAACAGCGTCCTCAGTTCTTTCAGTTTCGGCGAACGGGGCTTGGTAGCTTCGAGCACCGCGATTTCCACCATCAGTTCCTCGCGCTTCGGCAGGAACTCGTGCAGTGGCGGATCCAGCAACCGGATGGTCACGGGCAAACCTGCCATCGCCTTGAACAAGCCGATGAAATCGGCACGCTGCATCGGCAACAGCTTCTTCAGCGCGATGCGCCGGTCCTTTTCATTGTTGGCCAGAATCATCGTCCGCATATGAGGGATGCGATCTTCCGCAAAGAACATGTGCTCTGTGCGGCACAGACCAATGCCTTCGGCGCCAAATGCCCGTGCTTGAATCGCATCGCGTGGAATGTCAGCGTTCGCGCGCACGCCGATCTTGCGGAACGGCTCCGCCCAGCCCATCAGCTTCAGGAGTTCGGGATCATCCGCCGTGGGCGGAATCGTGCTTAGCTTTCCTTTGATCACGCGGCCGGTCGTGCCATCGAGCGAAATCCAGTCGCCTTCTTTGAAGGTTTGCCCCTTCACGTGCATCTCGCGCTTGTTCTCGTCGACTCCGATGTCACCAGCGCCAGCGACGCAACATTTCCCCATGCCGCGCGTGACTACGGCCGCGTGGCTGGTCATTCCGCCGCGCGAAGTCAAAATACCAGCAGCCACTTCCATGCCCTGAATATCTTCCGGCGTGGTTTCCGCACGTACCAGGATCACCGGATTTTTCTTCGCTCCGTGTCCAGCCTTCTTCACCGCTTCTTCAGCGGTAAACACAATTTGGCCGACCGCTGCCCCCGGCGACGCCGGCAGACCCGTAGCCAGCACCTCGACCTTCGTGCTCTTCTCATCCAACCGGGGCACAAGAAAGTCATAGAGCTGATTCGGTTCCACGCGGAAGATTGCTTCTTCCTTCGTGATCAGTCCTTCGTCCACCATTTGGATCGCCACGCGCACCGCAGCCAGGCCCGTGCGTTTGCCGTTGCGAGTTTGCAGCATATAGAGCTTGCCGTCCTGGATGGTGAACTCGAAATCCTGCATGTCTTTGTAATGCTTTTCCAACCGCGTAGTGATTTCGCGGAGTTGGTTGTAGACATCGGGCATGATCTTTTGCAGTTCGAGGATTGGGACCGGAGTGCGCACGCCGGAAACCACATCTTCGCCCTGCGCATTCATCAGAAACTCGCCGTAAAACTCCTTGGCGCCAGTAGCTGGATTTCGCGTGAAACCTACGCCCGTGCCGCTGGTATCGCCCAGATTGCCGTACACCATAGCTTGAACGTTGACCGCGGTGCCGAGCATGTCATCGATGTTGTTGATGCGACGGTAGTGCTTCGCGCGCTCGTTCTGCCAGGAACGGAACACGGCGTCGCGCGCCATCACCAGCTGTTCATGAGGATCTTGCGGAAAGTCGCGCTTCGCCTGCTTCTTGACGACCTTCTTGTATTCCTCGACGACTTCCTTCAGAGCTTTCGCATCGAGATCGGTATCGAGTTTGGTCTTTTTCTGTTTCTTCTTGGCGTCAAACACTTCGTCGAATGCGGACTTTGGAATCTCGAGCACGACGTTCCCAAACATCTGGATCAGCCGCCGGTAGGAATCCGCCGCGAAGCGAGGATTGTTGCTGCGCTTGGCCAGCGCCTCAACGCTCTTATCGTTCAATCCGAGGTTGAGAATCGTATCCATCATGCCCGGCATGGAGAACTTCGCGCCTGAGCGCACGCTCACGAGCAGTGGATTCTCGCCAATACCGAGTTTCTGACCCTGCAGGGATTCCAGCTTCGCCAGCGCCTCGTCCATTTGGCTGTCGACTTCCTTCGACACAGCGTTCTGCCGCATGTACTCTCGGCAAGCCTCGGTCTGGATCGTAAATCCAGGCGGGACAGGCAGGCCGGCGTTGGTCATCTCAGCCAGGCCAGCACCCTTGCCGCCCAGATCATCTTTCATTTTGCCGTTGCCTTCGGCCTTACCGCCGCCGAAAAAGTAAACGTACTTGGTTGGCGCATTCTTTTTTTCGTGAACTTCAGTTTCGGGGAGGGTCAACGTTGCCATAACTACCAGTCCTTTGCTTCGAGATTTGCGAATTTCAGTTTAGACTTTGCCATTTCGATCTTCGGTGGTGCAGCGCTTCGGTAATGCACCAACATTGAAACGTTAATGAGTTTCCGTTCTAATTCTTCTCTTCCGCTACGATCTCGGAAAAGTCCGCAATGGTTGAGAACTCTTTCAATAAGGTGCGCAGTAGTGCCAGCCGGTTTGCCCGGACTCTCTCATCTTCCACCATTACCATGACCTTGTCGAAAAACTTGTCGACCGGTTCCCTGGCCGTCGATAACAGAAGCAGGGCGTCTAGATATTCCTTCTTGCTCCGGTGTTCTTGGACTTTCGAGGCTGTCTTTTCCATATAAACCATCAAGCTTTTTTCTTCGTCGGCACTTTCCGGCAGATATTCAAATTTGGCGGCGGGCCCAATATTCTTCTCCGCACCTTGTCTCAGGATGTTTCTCATGCGCTTGCAAGCGGCGCCAATCGCTTGAAATTCGGGCATGTGCATCACCTGCCTAACTGCCTCGGCCCGGGCCACGGCATCCACTACATCGTCGGAATCCGCCGCCAGAACCGCCTTGACTACATCATATGCATACCCGCGTACGTCCTTTAAATAAAACTCGAGACGCTCGTGTAAGAACGTACGGACTGCCTCGAGGAACTTCGCGTCGTCAACAAATTTCTTCTCAGCTTCCGATCCTTTATATCCGGCACGTGCATCGCGCATCAGATCCGACAAACGCAACGGCAGCTTCTTCTCTGCGATTACTTTCACAATTCCGTTCGCCTGCCGCCGCAGAGCAAATGGATCCTTCGACCCACTAGGAACAAGTCCCAGGGAGAACATTCCCGCAATCGTGTCTGCCTTGTCGCCAATTGAAAGCACCGCGCCTTCGATCGACCGCGGCACATCATCTTCAGTCGACCCGGGCTTGTAGTGATCGTACATGGCGTCGGCGATGGCAAACCGCGTAGCTTCGGGCAAGGTGGAATCCAGTTGTTGCGCCCGCGCGTACAACCCACCCACAATTCCCTGTAACTCCGTAAACTCCTTCACCAGTTCGGTGGTCAAGTCAGTCTTCGACAGGCAGGCCGCCTTGTGGATCACTCCCGGCCGCACCACAACCCCGGCCTGCTTGATAATCTCGCTCAACCAACTGCACAGGCGTTGCACGCGCAGTGTTTTCTCATAGTAGCTGCCCAGGTCCTTCTGGAAAGTAACGTGGCGGAGCGACTCCAGACGCTCCAGCAGGGATCGCTTCTGATCCGTCTCCCAGAAAAAACGAGCGTCGTTGAAGCGCGCACGAAGCACGCGCTCATTGCCGTGGCGGATGAGCCCCTGCGGATCTCCATCGGTATTCAGCACCGCCAGAAAATGCGGAAGCAACTTGCCGTCCGACTCTTCCACCGCAAAATATTTCTGATGGTCGCGCATCACCGTCACCAAAACTTCTTCCGGCAGCTCCAAGAACTGCGGATCGAATCCGCCAAGAATCACCGAGGGAAATTCCGTCAGGTTCACAACGCTGTCAAGCAGTGACTTATCTTCCCTCCAGCGCGCTCCAGGAATCGTGCGTGTAGCTGTATCGAGAGCCTTGCGAATCTGTTGCTCGCGCTCCCCGCGTCCCAGGACCTTCGCCGTCCGCAGCGCGTCGACATACGCAGAACCGGCCCGCGGAATTGACACGTCGCGACCGGCCAGAATGCGGTGTCCCCGCGAAACATTTCCTGCCCGGATTCCGTCGAACTCCAAAGGAATGGTCTCACCATCCAGCATCGCCACCAGCCAGCGCACCGGACGCACAAACCGTTCACTCGCCTTGCGCCAGTACATATTCTTGGGCCAGTAAATCGAGGAAATTTCTTTCGGAAGATTCTCAGTGAGGATCTCAGCGGCGCTTCGGCCTTTCTTAACGACTTTCGCGGCTAGGTACTCGCCCTTCGCCGTGGTGATCGTTTCCAGTCGCGAGACATCCACGCCAGCTTTCCTGCCAAACGCGTGCGCGGCTGGCGTTGGCTCACCATTCTTATATGCGACGGTCACGGAGGGCCCGGTGATTTCTTCAGTGGCGTCAGGTTGCGAAGCAGGAATTCCGGAAATCATCACAGCCAGGCGCCGCGGCGTCGAGAATGGGTTGACGCTGCCGTACTTCAACCTCTCATTGCCCAATAGTCTAGTAATGCGCCACACGAGATCTTGCTCAGCGTCCATCAACATCCGCGCCGGAATCTCTTCGCACCCGATCTCTAGTAGGAAGTCTGGCATGGCTTCAAACCATCAAGCTTCTCAAATCCAGGCCGCCGCCGATGTGATGCGCATCACATTCGGCCTGTGCAAAATCTAGAACCTCGGATTCGCAACTCACAGAGCTACCGGCAACAGCTTCTCTTTCTGCGCTTTCCGTTCTCGGGCAGGTTCAGGTTCGTCTGATTTCTCCGGCGCAGCCGCCTCGCTTTTCTGCCGATCGACCCAAGCCCTCGCGATGCCGACCGCCAGCGCTCTCACGCGCGCAATCACGCCGACGCGCTCCGTCACTGAAATCGCACCCCGCGCATCGAGGATGTTGAACAAATGCGAACACTTCAAACACAGGTCGTAAGCCCCCAGTAACGGAAATCGAGCTTTTTCACTTACAATGTGATCCCGTTTCGTTTTATCCTTGGACAAAGCGGCGTACCTATCCAGCAGCGCCTTGCACTCGGCCTCGCAGAGTTCGAAATGTTTCCACGCGTTCTCCACATCTGCCGCCTCAAAGTTGTACACGGAGAACTGCAGCTCATCGGCCAGCCGCACATCGCCATACTTCACTTCGTGTCCCGTCTCCGGATCGCGCGCCCACACAATGTCGTAGATCGAATCCACATCCTGCAGAAACGCGCTGATACGCTCCAGGCCATACGTCAGCTCGACCGAAATCGGGAACAAGTCCACGCCGCCGCACTGCTGGAAATAGGTAAACTGCGTGATCTCCAGTCCATCGAGCATCACCTGCCAGCCCACGCCCCACGCGCTCAATGTCGGAGCTTCCCAGTTATCTTCTTCGAACTTGATATCGTGCTGGCGGAGGTCGATTCCAATCGCGCCTAGCGACTCCAAATACAACTCCTGCACATTCTCCGGCGGAGGCTTCAGGATCACCTGCAACTGCATGTGCTTGAACAACCGGTTCGGATTCTCCCCGTACCGCCCGTCCGCCGGACGGCGCGAAGGCTGCACATACGCGACCTTATAAGGCTTCGGCCCCAGCACGCGCAGAAACGTTTCCGGCGCCATGGTGCCGGCTCCGACTTCCACGTCATAAGGCTGCTGCAGCACGCACCCGCGCTCGGCCCAAAATGCCTGCAAGCGCAGGATGAGTTCCTGGAACGTCAGCGAGTTGGACGAGGATGGATTCACAGATTCGGCCCTTGGCTCTTAGCTTTTGGCTCTTAGCTCTAAACCCCAGAATGCGAGTGGTCATTCGAACTCCTACAGCGCAGCCGGAGACCAGAAGGTTAAACCACGATTGTAATGGAAGTTGTCGTCCGTCGTCAGCTTGCTGATCCGGGCAACTTCGTCGCCTGAATGGTTTGGTCGACCTTCAACTCTTTGCTGGATTCACCACCGTACAAAGTCTGGGTGAATGCGCCCAGCGTGATGTTGCCAAACACTTCCTTGAAGGTGAACTTCTTTCCGTTGATCTCGTAGTCCTCGACCAAGATCAGCTGCTCGCCTGCCCAGCGGGCAACATGCTTGAAGTTGATGCATCCCCCGGGATTTGTGCTGTCGCACCAGATTGTGCGGTAACCCTGCACCGCCTCGTCCCACCAAAATACGCCTAGCCCGGTGATCTCCCGCGAGCCTTGCTTCGACTGGTAGTCTTCTATTACAGAGAAACCTCCCGGCCCGCGACGCCAAACGATCTTCCCCTCGCCCGTCGCGCCACGCGGCGAGGCCGCATCAGGCGCAAGTTTTTCCTTGATCGACCAAGTTCCTCCCAGCGCTCTCAACAATCTCTCTATCTGCGGGTCGGGCTTCGGCTCTGAAGCAGGATCCGCCTTGGTACCGTGCGCGGAGGGTTTCGCCTCTGGAGTCTCCGGTGGCTTCTGATCCGTTTGACCTACGGCGAACCCAAGCGCGCTGAGCACAAGCACTTCAATCGCAATGATTCGAAACCACCTCATTCAATATTCCTCCGCATTCTGCGATAAAGAACCCCGACTAAAATGCGCCCTTCTCCAGCATTCCCGCCGTGACCAACTTCTTCTCAATCTGCCTCTGCAATGTTTGAATCAGAAACTTGCGCAGGTCGGCGCCCTGCATCTTAGGCCAAGGCGCTTCCGAAAAGCTATCCACCGGGGCGCGAAACATCTGCGCGGCCAGCGTACGGGATTCACTTGAAATCTCGTACGACGCCAAGCGTTTGTCATCGGGGCACATCAGGCCGTCCGCCAGCGCATGGAAGTAGGCGCGGCTGCCGTTCAGGCTGCGGCCGCAGACGATGCACTCCGTCAGTTCGGGCAAGAACCCAACCAAGCGCGTCAACCATAATTCGAAATAGGTGACCGGCATCCACACGTTAGAACCTCTCATCGCGTGCAGTATCGAGATGGTCAGCCGGAATATTGCGTCGTTCGCCTCGCGGTCGGGAAGCAACTCGTCCACTAACTCGGCCACGTGCGCAAGCGCTACGGCCCGTGCGTACGTCACTTCGGTGGCCATGGGAGACTCCAGCACTTCGCAGGAATCCAGACGGACAAGTTCTTGCCGTTCGTGAACATCGTAAAACGCGCGAACGTAGGTCATCGGTTCCAGAGCGCCCCCAAACCGGCGCTTCGACTTCTTCGCCGATCGCGCCACGCCGCGCACTTTGCCTTCCGCGCGCGTAAACAGTGTGACCAGCAAATCGGCTTCACGCAGCGGATAGGTCCGCAGAACGATCGCCTCAGACTCCTTAAGGGCCATGCAAGCTCAGCCGGGTGGAGGGTTGATTGTAAATGTAGCCGGGAACAGATGGAAAGAATCGGGACCGCTGGGTAGTGGTGAAGTTTGAATTCCGGAAGGCTCCCTTCTAGGGCGTCATCCTGACCGGAGCCGTTTTTCAGGCGGAGGGAAGGTCTGGCGCGCAGACCGGCAGTGCGTGCCGGATGAGCTCCCAAGCTAGACCCTCACCCCTCTGAACTGCGCCGGGATCGGGATGACGCCTCCAAAACGGGTCCAAAGATTCAAACTGCACCACTGCCGACCGCTGATAGGTGCGCAGCCTCAGGTGACTCATGCAAAACGCTTGGCTCGCTGCAAAATGCAGTGGCCTGAAGGGTCACTTCCTTCCGATTTTTGCGCGTAAGTCCATGTCCTGCAACAAATCAGACCACAAAGTCTCATTTGCCCCTTAAGTGCTCTCAGTAAAGACGAAACCGGGCGCTAAAGAGTCGCCGCAGCATCAAGCGGTGCGAGTCGAACCCGAGAGGAGGGTCTATGTCAATCCTGTTTGTACTGCTGATGTTCTTGCTGGTCATCAGCGTCAGATATTTCATCGAGCCACATCCTCAACCTGCGCTGGAGCAGGAAGTCATGGCCAAACCCCAATCGCCGAGGGTGAAGCGCGAGTACGGTTTCGAGATCCCGCAGGATTATGCCTTTCATCTTGGACACATGTGGGTCATGAAGGAAAGCTCTGACGATGCGCGGGTTGGCGTGGACAAATTTGTCACCAACCTGATGGGAAAGATCGATCACATTGATGTATGCGGAGCCAATCGCTGGGTGCGTCAGGGACAGAAACTCATCACGCTGCACAGTGGTAAGACCAGTGTGGATTTACTCTCGCCCGTTGAAGGCGTGGTCACGGCAATTAATAACGATGCGCTGGGAGATCCCAGCCTGGTCGCGAACGATCCTTACGAACATGGCTGGATCGCGATGGTGAAGTCCCCAGACCTGGCCGTCAACCAAAGAAATCTGATTCAAGGCTCGATGGTTGCGCCCTGGATGCAAAACAATGTAACCCGGCTGAATGCAATGTTAACCGAATCCTCTCCTGCCTTGGCCCAGGATGGCGGATCCCCCGTCAGTGGTGTGCTTCCGCGGCTTACCCCTGAGTTGCGGCAGAAAGTGGTGAAAGAGTTCTTGTTGTCGTAACGGAACTCTGACTCGGAAAGGACAAAAGTCATGGCAACCACGAGAGGAATTCTGGTCGATATCACGAAGTGCATCGGCTGCCGGAGTTGCGAGCAAGCTTGCAAACAGATTCACGGATTTCCGACGGACACCGAGTTAAAGCTTTCAACCACCGCGCTCACCATCGTGGAAGAGCACGGCGATCGCTTTGTGCGGCGGATGTGCATGCATTGCCAGGATCCAGCCTGCGCATCGGCGTGCCTGGT
>Ga0187850_10005049_pt1 | contig 10144 bp, 9 predicted proteins | sample June2016WEW_4_15_FD_132436 | JGI IMG/M metagenome (GOLD analysis project Ga0187850, IMG submission 132436) | Peatland microbial communities from SPRUCE experiment site at the Marcell Experimental Forest, Minnesota, USA - June2016WEW_4_150 | ecosystem: Environmental > Terrestrial > Soil >... | reverse complement strand
TCTACGATGGCGATTGGGTTTTGGGCGGCGGCTGGATATCCTAGTGTCTTGAAACCTCGCTCGCGGCTTCGCACCGCACTCGAGTACGGGCTGGCTCTCGGCGCGCTCAAATCGCTCCAGGTTACCCCACGTCCCGTCGCCGAGCGCCTGGCGCGCGGCTACGCGGCGCTTCTCGACCGCCTCGTGCCCCGACTGCGCCGAGTCGCCCTGCGCAACCTGGCCCTGGCCATGCCGGAGAAGACCGCGGCCGAGCAGCGCCGCATCGCCGACGGCGTCTTTCGCTCCGTCGCGCGGCTCATCCTGGCCCTGGCGCGGTTTCCCTCCATCTCCCGCGCGAACGTCTCGAAATGGATTCGCTACGAGGGCTACGAGCACTTCGAGCAGGCCCTGGCGCGCGGCCGCGGCGTGCTCTTCGCCACCGCCCACCTCGGCAACTGGGAGTTGAGCGCATACGCCCACGCCTTGCTTTCCGCACCCATGCACGTGCTGGTGCGCCCCCTCGACAACCCACGCATCGACCGCCTCATCGCCCAGCTCCGCGCCCTTTCCGGCAACCACCTGATCGAGAAGAAGGAATCCGCCCGCACGATCCTCAAGGCCCTGGCCGCCAACCAGGCCGTGGGCATTCTCATCGATCAGAACGCCAGCCTCGATGAGGGTGTCTTCGTCGACTTCTTTGGCGTGCCCGCCTGCGCCGGCACGGCTTTCGTGCGCCTGGCCGCGCGCAGCGGCGCCGCGGTGATCCCGGGCTTCGCCCTATGGTCGGAGGCCGAGCGCCGCTACGTCCTGCGCTTCTACCCCCCGCTCGAAATCACCGGCAACGCCGAAGAGGACACCCGCCGCCTCCACCGCCAACTCGAAGCCATCATCCGCGGATTTCCCGACCAGTGGCTCTGGGTCCACCGCCGCTGGAATACCCGCCCGCCGGGCGAGCCGCCGCTATACTGAAACGCCGCCCAGCCCGCGCTGGGCCACAGCTATGCCCCTTTCGCGAGCGCCGCTGCGAACTGCGCCAGCCGCTCGTTGAACTCCTTCGGCCGCTCCAACTGCACGAAGTGCCCGGTGTCGTCGATCAGCACCGCGTCAAAGTCGGCGTACTTGCGGTTTCCCTCGATGTTGGTTGGCGGCGCCCCGGGGGGTTTCGCGTTGATGGCGCGAATGGGCACTCCGGCGGCCGCGAACATCTTCTTGAGATCCAGGTTCGGGAAATCCAGCATCAGCGCCACGGCAACCGCCGGATCCGCCGCCTGCGCCCTCTCCGACACCCACTCGCGCACAGCCGGGTCGGCGGTCTTCCCAAACATCGAGCCCATGAATCCCGCCATGGTGCCGCGGAAATCGGCTTTTAGCTTCGCGGCAATGGACTGCGCCATTTCCGGAGCGATGCGAAGCTCAGCGTCGTGCAGCGTGTCCACCGCGATCACGCCGATGACCCGTCCGGGCATCAATCGCGCAGCCTCGAGCGAGACCGGCCCCCCCATCGAGTGGCCCACCAGGATGATTCTCTTGAGTTTCAGTTTGTCTGCCACCAACCGCACATCGCCCGCCAGACCGAGGATTGTCCAGGTTTTCCGGTCCTTGCCCGATTCCCCGTGGCCGGCCAGATCCAGCGTCACCACCCGGTACCGGTCGGCGAACGCGTCCGCCTGGTTCCGCCAAAACGTCCGGTTGCAGCTAAAGCAGTGCACGAACAACAGGGTCGTGTCGCCCTTGCCCCGAACGTCGTAGACGATGCGCACGCCGTCGGGAGCGGTTACCGATCCGGTTTCCACGCCGGCTGCCCAGGCCGTGGCGGCGGCCCCGAGGATCAGGGTGGAGGAAATGCGAAGCATGGATGTGGTCATGAACCTACTTTAGCCGGAAGCGCCCGCACCTGGAAGCTCTCACTCCTGCCGCTTCTCCTGAATCGCCGCCGGGCGATCCGCCGCTAAACTGAAAGGCAACCGAACCGTCGCTCGCCCGAAAGGAGACGCGATGAGATTCGATCGAGTCCTGATCGCAGCCCTGCTGCTGGCCGCTCTGCCCTTGGCCTGGACCTTCGACGACCAGCCCGTCGTCGAGTGGATGCGCGCTCACGCGGTGCCTCTCGCCACTCCCGAACCTGGTCACGGCTCCGCGGACATGCAGCCGCTCAAGAAGGTCATCGGAAACGCCCGCATCGTGGCCCTCGGCGAAGCCACCCACGGCACCCGCGAGTTCTTCCAGCTCAAGCATCGCATGCTGGAATTCCTGGCCACCGAGATGGGCTTCACCATCTTCTCCATCGAAGCCAACATGCCGGAAGCCTACCGCCTCAACGATTACGTCCTAGCCGGCAAAGGCGATCCCAAGCAACTCCTGAAGGGCATGTACTTCTGGACCTGGGATACGCAGGAAGTCCTCGACATGATCCTGTGGATGCCGGAGTTCAACAAGTCGGGCAAGGGCCGCGTCGAGTTCACCGGATTCGACATGCAGACTCCCAACGTTGCTCTGGACATCGTGCGCGATTTCGTCGCCAAGACCGACCCGGACTACGGCGCCGCTCTGCGCCAGGCCTCCGACACGGCCCTGGCGCCATTCCGCTCAACGCCGGCAGGCCAGAACTTCGGCTACGCGACGGGATCGTTCGACGTAAAGGTCGCGGCGGGTAAGCGCGTCCGCTTCGGCGGCTACATCAAGACGGAAGGCGTCACCGGTGGCTATGCGGGGTTGTGGTGGCGGGTGGATGGCGCATGCGGGGTCCTGGCCTTCGCCAATCTCCAGGACCGCGCCCCCACCCGGCACCACGGACTGGAAACACTACGAGCTTGAGATCCCCGTGGCAGCGGACGCCAGGAACATCAATCTCGGCGCACTCCTGGCGGGCGCAGGCACGGCCTGGTTCGATGGCTTGACCGTCGAGCTGGATGGCGTGCCTTACCAGGACTCGACCGCGTTTGATTTCGATTTCGAATCGCCGTCGCCGAGGGGCTTCTTCACCGGCGGCGATGGATACCAGGTGCAGTTGGACAGCCAGGTATTCCACAGCGGCAAACAGAGCCTCCGCATGAAGCGAGTGGCGGCAGCGGCGGATGATCCGAAATCCGTCGATCCCAAGCCGGCGGCCTCCGTCTGGCAGGAGGTGGTCCGGCATCTCGAGACATCGCGTGAGGCGTACCGGAAAAAGGGCGCTGCGGCCCGCGACATCGAGTGGGCCATTCAGAACGCCAGGGTCGTCCTCCAGTGCATGCGGATGCGGGCCAACGAAGTCACGCGCGACCGCAGCATGGCCGAGAACGTCAAGTGGATTCTGGATCGCTCGCCCGGCGCGAAGATAGTGCTCTGGGCTCACAATGGCCACGTTGGTGCGGGTGGCTCCCCCGGATACCAGCCGATGGGAGCCGCGCTTCGCAAGATGTTCGGCGACCAGATGGTGGTGTTCGGCTTTGCCTTCAACCAAGGCTCGTTTCAGGCGATCCGCCAGGGGGGGGGACTGCAAGACTTCACCGTTCCGCCGGCGTCCGCCGGCAGCCTCGATGCGACGCTGGCCGCAACCGGGATCCCGCTGTTCGTACTCGATCTGAGGCAGGCTCCCAAGAGCGGCCCGGTCGCAGCGTGGTTGAGCGAACCCCACGGAACACGCTCCATCGGCGCCGTGTACTCCGAGGATTCGCCCTCTGGGTACATGGCGGACATGGTGGCGCCGCAGTCCTTCGACGCCTTGCTTTTCGTGGAGAAGACCACGGCAGCCCGCAAGAACCCTGCCGGGCCTGGTCATGGCTGAGTATCTTACTCGGATCGGCAGCCACAACGCGAGCGCGCTTTTCTTCGCCCGCGTGCCCGCCACGGAACTCCATCTCTTCCGCGAGCGCTTCGAGCGGATCGCCGAGACGCTCCAGATCCCGTAGCTCCAGTGCTGCTGTCTTACCGTAATAGCCCCCGGTTGCGTGAATCTGTGAGGCCGTCTCCCTGGATCGGCTGCCCGCAGCATAGGAGGGCCGACGAGGGCGTTGGCCCGCGGCCCCCGGGGTCCGCCCCACGAAGACAAAGTGAACAGTACTGGCGCTAGGGCGCTGAACCTGCAGGCTTCCCGATCCCTTCCCCAAGGAAGTTCACCAGCTCGCGGTTCACTTCGTCCGCGTGGGTCCAGGTTATGCAGTGCGGTCCATCTTTCACCACCACAAGGCGGGCCCCCTCGATCAGTTTGGCGGTGCGGAGTCCCGAGACACCGACAGGCAGAATCCGGTCCGCATCCCCGTGAATGACCAGCGTGGGCACGTCGATGCGGGTCAGGTCCTGGCGGAAGTCCTCGTACCATGTGGGCACGCAAGCGAGACTGGCCGTAGCAGAGGCGCTGGCTGCGAGGCTCCAGCTCGACTGCACGGTCTGTTCGCTGACGCGCTTCCCCAGCAGGAGATCCGTGTTGTAGAAATCCTTGAAAAAGCCGGTGAAGAAGGCGTAACGATCCGCAACGATGGCCTTCTGGATCCCCTCGAAGACACTGCCGTCCACACCCTCCGGGTTGTCCGGCGTCTTCAGCAGGAAGGGCGGGACCGCCGAGATGAATACCGCGTTGCTCACGCCGTTGGATCCATATTTCCCGAAGTAGCGCGCCACTTCGCCGCCTCCCATGGAGAAACCGGCCAGCGCGAAATCACGCAGTTCGAGCTGCGTCACGAGTTTGTGCAGGTCCGCGGCGAAGGTGTCGCAGTTGTAGCCGATGGTTGGCTGGCTGGACTTGCCGAATCCTCGGCGATCATAGGTGACGACACGGCGACCCGCAGCCAGAAGCACCGGGATCTGCTTCTCCCAGGAAGCACCGCTCAGCGGATATCCGTGGATAAGGACAACCGGCAGCCCCGAGCCGTGGTCCTCATAGTAGAGATCAATGCTGCCGGAGTTTTCCTTCCCGACAGTAATGTATGGCATTGAGATTGTCCTTTGCGCACCAGTATACTCCCGACCGCCGCGTGGCAGGCGGAAGCCGGCCCCACGGGTTCAGCGTGCGCGGGCTGGTGGTTGGATGGGGAGGAGGGAGGCGAGGGCGAGGACGGCGCAGAGCCAGGGGAACCAGTCGCCGTAGCGGGAGTAGAAGGTGACGGGGGTGAGGTAGGAGTAGCTGGTTTGGGCGGCTGCGGCGGTGTAAGAGGGGAGGTTCTGGTAGAGGCGGCCGGCGGGATCGATGGTCGAGGTGATGCCGTCATTGGTCGAGCGCAGGAGCCAGCGGCGGTTCTCGGCGGCTCTCATGCGGGCGATCTTCAGGTGCTGGTAGCGGGCGGCGGAGTTGCCGTACCAGCCGTCGTTGGAGATGTTCACCAACAGGTCCGCGCCGTTTGCGGCGAACTTGCGCACGAAGTTCGGGAACACCGATTCGTAGCAGATGAAGACGCCGAGCCGATGCTGGCCCGCGGGCAGCAGAACCTGTTGGCGACCCGGCGCAAAATCGCCGGCTTCGGTAGAGACTTTGTCGACCAACGGCTTGAACAGGGCGGGGACGAACTCGCCGAAGGGCACCAGGTTCATCTTGTCGTAGCGGCCGACGGGCTGGCCGTCGGGGGAAATCAGCAGGGCGGAATTGAGTGGCGTGCCCTGGTTGTCGTGCGGGACCGCGTTCAAGAGCAGATAGGCGCCAGTCTGCCGCGCCAGGTTGTCGATGGCCTGGCGGTAGCGTGCGCTTTCGTAGTAGTACATTGGCGCGGGGATCTCGGGCCAGATGACGAGGTCCGCCTGGCGCCCAATGCCGAGCGAGAGGGAGGCGAGCCTGCGGTGGACGTCGTCGATCCAACCGGGCGTCCACTGCGCGGTTTCGGAGATGTTGGGCTGCACCAACACCGCGGTCTGGGCGCCGGGCTGCGGCGGGGGGAGTTGAGGGAGTAGATAGAGCAGGGGCAGGAGCAGGATCCCGGCCAGTTGGCGGCGCGGGCGCCGCAAGGCCGCCAAGGCCAGCGCCGTGGCGGTCATGGCGAACAGGAAGGAGAGGCCCCAGACGCCCGTGAAGGGGGCCAGGCGCATGGGGAGGTTCATATCGATGCCGGCGTTGCCGAGGGCCAGCCAGGCGAAACCGAGCGAGCCGTGCGTGCTCTCGATGGCCACCCAGAGCGCGGGCACGGCCGCCAGCGCCCAGGCGCGCTGAACCAGCAGGCCCGCAAGGAGCGTGAAGACCGCCAGGTGCAGCGCTTTGGCGACCGCAAATAACGCGAAGGCGGCCCAACTGACCGGCAGCGACATGGCGCCGTGGACCGTGAGCACGCTCTGGATCCAGTAGCAAGCGCCTGCCCAGTAGACGGTTCCGGCCGCCCAGCCGAGCAGAAAGCGCCGGCCGTGCCGCCGCTCGCGCGCCGCCGCCACCAGGAGCGGGGCGAGGGCCAGCGGCGCCAGCAGCGGCAGATCGAAGCGCGGGTACGCCAGGATCATCAGGAGGGCGGAGAGGATTGCGAGTGCAAGGTTTAAGTGGATATCAGTCCCTTTCCCCGGCCAGGGACGGCAGGGTGCAGGAGGGGGCCGGGTCGAAGATCTCGGCCTTCTGACGAGGCAGCTCCCGGTACTCCTGGGCGGCGTTGGTTCTAATGGCAAGGTTCATGGCCACGTGGATGAACGGGTGGGCCAGGTTTGCCGGCAGGCGGCGCAGTATGGAGGATAGCTTCGAGAACTCCCTCTTGACCCAGGTCTTGCCTTCCTGCAACTCGTAGGGGCTCATGTTCGTGGGTCGGAAGACCACAGTAGTGTGGTCGTAATACCTCCAGTCGCCGGTCAAGAGGCGGTCCTCCCGCCGGAACTGCTCATAAACCTTTGTGCCCGGGTAGGGCGTAAGAACGTTGAACGTTGCCGTGCCAATTCTGTTGCGATTAAGGAACTCCAGGGTCTCGGGGAAGACGGCCTTGGTGTCCTCGTCGAAACCGAAGATGAGAGAGGCGTGAAAAAAGATTCCGACGTCACGGACCCTCTGGATGGCATCCTCCACCAAGGCGATGTCCTTGAGCGATTTCCGCATCTTCCGAAGCTGGGCAGGTGAAACGCTCTCGACCCCGAAGAACAGCCCGCCGCAGCCGCTGGCGGCGGCGAGTTTCATGAGTTCCCGGTCGCGGCAGAATGACACCGAAGCCTGGCCAACCCACTTGATGCCGAGCGGTTTGATGCCGGCGAAAAGCTCGCGGGCATAGCGCGGGTCGCCGATGATGTTGTCGTCGAGGAAGAGATACTTCTTCGCGCCAGTCTCCTGGATGAAGCGCACAACGTTGGCCACCGGCACGTGGCGGATTCGGTTTCCGAACAGGTGAGAGACGCAGCAGAAATCGCAATTATAAGGGCAGCCGCGAGTGGTCATCGCAGGGAGGATGTTGAAGAGATTCCTCCGGGCGAAGCTTCCCTTCCGCATCGGGATGTACGTTCCCAGATCGGTGTCGGGGCAATGGTAACGACGCCTTAGGACCCCCGACGAGGCGTCGGCAAGCACCTCATTCCAGACTCCCTCGGCCTCCCCGACCACCACTGCATCGGCGTGCGGGGCGGCTTCCTCAGGGAGGATGGAGGGGTGGACTCCGCCAAGGACCACCTTCCTGCCCCGCCGCTGAAACTCATGGGCCAGATGATAGGCACGGGGAGCGTTGGCGGTCATGCAACTGATCCCCACCAGGTCGCAAGGCTCGTCCAGGTTGAGGTGTTCGACTTCTTCCTCGACGATCTTCACGTCGTGCTGGGGTGGTGTCAGCCCCGCGAGGATGTGGAGGCCAAGCTGGGGAATCATGAAGGCAGCCGGGGTCTTCCAGGGCAATCCCGTGCAGGGGGAGACGAGAAGTATCTTCATGAGTTACCAGTGGCCGAACCCCAGCATAGGAGTCCCCGTAACAGGAAAACTAAGCCTAATACTGTTCACTTTGGCTCGTGGGACAGGTTTCAGCCTGCGGCCGGGCGGTAGCCGCTTGGCGGGACTAAAGTCCCGGGCGGACTGAAGTCCGCCCCACCCCATCCTCAATACTTTCGGACAATCATGTCCTTGAAGCCGAGGGCCAGGAGATCCGAGCGGGCCTTAGCGAGGGAGGCGGCATCGGGGAGCGGCCCAACCAGCGCCCTCCAGCGCGTGCCGTTGGGCACTGGAGCGACGAGCGCGGAGAAGCCCCTCTTCTTCAGTGACTCCATGACCAGTTCGGCCTCCGGCTTTCCCACCGCCGCAACTTGCAGGTAGGTCTGTCCGGGCAGAGGGACCGCGGGTTCGGCGGCGGCGGGCTTGGGCTTCTCAGGGGGCTTGAAGTCGGGGATGGGCGTGGTCGCGGGGGTCTCCGTCTTCACCTGGCCGGCCGGAGCAGCTCCGGACGGGGTCACCTTGGCTTGGCCGGGCGCCAGTGGAGCGTCGGCAGCAACGGTGGGAGGAGCCTGCGCCTCAGCCGGCGGCGGGGAGAGCGGCGAACGGGGCTGGGCGGGGTTCTCGGCGGAGGCCATCTTGGCCTCGGGGCCCTGGGTTGGCGGCTCAGGCGCCGTACTCCGCCCCACGAAGTAGCCCATCGAGAACACCGCCCCGAACAGGACGAACATGACGAACAACACGCTCAGCAACTGCCGGTTGCCAACCACCAACTCAAGTTCTCCTTCTTCGTTTCTCCGCATAGGAATGCGCTACACGCTCTGGGGCGGCCCTCCGGCGGCCCGATCCAGCGCCCTGCCCAAGGAAGAGATGATGTCTAGCGGCAGCGGGAACACGATGGTGGTGTTCTTCTCGGTGCCGATCTCGACCAGGGTCTGGAGATAGCGAAGCTGAATGGCGACGGGCTGTTTCTGAATGAGTTCCGCGGCCATGGCCAGCTTCTCCGCCGCCATGTACTCTCCTTCGGCGTGGATGACCTTGGCGCGGCGTTCGCGTTCGGCCTCCGCCTGGCGGGCGAGCACCCGGATCATCTGCTCGGCCAGGTCCACCTGCTTGACCTCCACCATGGCGACCTTGACGCCCCAGGGGCCGGTGTGCTGGTCGAGCACGGTTTGCAGGCGCAGGTTCAGCTTCTCGCGCTGGCTGAGCAACTCATCGAGCTCGACCTCGCCCAGCACGCTGCGCAGCGTGGTCTGCGCCAGTTGCGAAGTGGCGTAGAGGTAGTTCACGACCTCGATGACCGCCTTGACCGGGTCGATGACGCGGAAGTAGATCACGGCGTTCACCTTGACGGTGACGTTATCGCGCGTGACCACGTCCTGGGGCGGCACCTCGAGGGTCTCGACCCGCAGGGAGGTCCGCACCATGCGGTCGATGGGCGCGAAAACCAGGAAAATGCCCGGCCCTTTGGGCTTGGCAAGGACGCGCCCCAGGCGGAAAATGACGCCCCGCTCGTATTCGGCAAGGATCTTGATCGACGCCAGAATGTAAAGCGCGATGACGATGAGCACGATGTATTCGACAGGCATAGCGATCTCCGATCAATTCTCTGTGGAGTCGGGCGCCGGCTCGACCTTGAGCATCAGCCCCCGAACCTCCGTGACCCGCACCCGCGCGCCCGCCTCCACCGGAGTGGAGGAGACCGCGCTCCAGAATTCCCCGTGAATGAACACTTTCCCCGCCGGGGCCAGCGGGGTGTGAGCGATACCGATTTCGTCGACCATCCCGGCCGAGCCGGTGATGACCTTGTTGGCCCGGGCGCGAACCACCAGGGTGACCAGGAACGTGGTGATGATGGCGAACGGGAGAGTGATGCCGATGGCCGTCGAGAGGTGGATGCGCAACTCGGGCAGCGGGCTCTCAATCAGCAGCAGCGCGCCCAGGATCATCGACACCGCCCCGCCGACCGCCAGAACGCCGTGGGTGGCGAACTTGGCTTCCAGGATGAACAGCGCAGCGGCCAGCAGCAGCAGGGCGGCTCCGACCCAGTTGATCGGCAGCACGGAAAGCGCGGACAAACCCATCAGCACCATGATCGCTCCGATGACGCCGGGCGCGACGAGTCCCGGCGAGTGGAACTCGATGTAGATTCCGAGCGCCCCGATCACCAGCAGGATCAGCGCGAGGTTGGGGTCGGCGATGGCGCTGATGATGCGCTCGCGGGTGGTCTTCCCGTATTCCACCACCTGCGGGGCTTCGAGGCGGAGGGTCTGCTTGCGGCCGTCGAAGCGGGTGATCTCGCGGCCGTTCAGCTTGCGGAAGAGTTCCCACTGATCGGCCGCGACCAGATCGACGAGTTTGCCGTCGAGGGCCTCTTTCTCGGTG
>Ga0187850_10005045_pt1 | contig 10152 bp, 8 predicted proteins | sample June2016WEW_4_15_FD_132436 | JGI IMG/M metagenome (GOLD analysis project Ga0187850, IMG submission 132436) | Peatland microbial communities from SPRUCE experiment site at the Marcell Experimental Forest, Minnesota, USA - June2016WEW_4_150 | ecosystem: Environmental > Terrestrial > Soil >... | reverse complement strand
ACCTGGATTCTTATCATTCAGAAAGAAAAAGAGGTTGAGAAATTATCCCAACCTCTTTTTTTCTCTGGTGCCTAGGGCCGGAGTTGAACCGGCACGGTGGGGGACCACCGAGGGATTTTAAGTCCCTTTCCGTAACCTTCCCATAATTTCCCATAATCTAATATTTCCCTTTACATTTCAAAAACATCCATGCTAATATATTTCCCATAGCTCCATTTAGAAGCCCTTCATTTCTTCTTAAAAGTGGGGACAGAATGGGGACTGGCGGATCTAGGGATTTTTCAAGAGTAGTCGAAAGAGAGGCGCAATTATGGCGAAATGGAAGAAAACGAATCACCCGGGAGTGAGGTTTAGAGAACATCCTAATCGAAAGCATGGAGTAAAGCTGGATCGTTATTTTTCCATTCGATACCAGCGGGACGGGAAACGCCGCGAAGAGGGTTTAGGGTGGTCCTCCGAGGGCTGGACCGCTGAAAAAGCGGCCGTTGAACTTTCTGAGCTTAAGAAAAACTATCTCCTTGCAACCGGGAAGCCTACGACCCTTCAAGAAAAGCGAAGGCTCGAAGGGGAGCGCCAGGAGAGAGAACGAACCGAGAAGGCGCGACTCAAAAAGGAATCCGTGACCTTTGGCGAATACTTTGAGAAGATCTACTACCCCATCGCACAAACGAGCAAGAAACCAGAGAGCCATAAGAAAGAAAACCAGCATTTCAAATTGTGGATCCAACCAATTTTAGGGAACCTGCCTCTCAAAGAGATAACCGCCTTCGCCGTCGAGAAAGTAAAAAAGAAACTCCTGGACGCCGGCAAATCACCGCGATCCATCCAATATGTTTTAGCCACGATCCGGCAAGTATGGAATCAGGCCCGGAGGAATAGGTTCGTCATCGGAGATTCACCTACAAAAGAAGTGAAACTTCCCAAATTCGATAATCGACGGCAACGGTTTCTGAGCCACGGAGAGGCCGACCGATTGCTTACAGATCTTGAGGCCAGGGATTTCAGACTCTATCAAATGTCGCTCTTAAGCCTTCACTGTGGACTGCGGGCCGGCGAAATCTTTTCTCTGTGCTGGCAGGACATCGATACGGACCGGGGATTGATACTGATAACAGATGCCAAGGGCGGCCACAATCGAACAGCCTTCATGACTGAAATGGCGAAGAATATATTTTTGAGAATGAATCGCCAGGAACCGGAGGATCTTGTTTTTCCGAACAGCGCCGGTGAACGGCTCACGGAAATTTCCAAAAGGTTTAGGATCGCAGTCGATGCGCTCGGATTCAACAAAGGTATTTCGGACAGAAGGCAACTGGTGTGCTTTCACACTCTTCGCCACTCTTTCGCAAGCTGGCATGTCGAGGGAGGAACGGACCTCTACGTGGTCAAGAAATTGTTGGGGCATGGGACTATTGGAATGACGGAACGATATTCGCATCTATCTCCGGGCGTGCTGCAGGGGGCTATCAAGAGGTTTGAAAAGTCCTTAAGTGAGGCAAAGCAGGAAGAAAATAAAGTCATCGAATTCAAATGAGAAAACCCGGATAATCCGAGATGGGGAAAATCATGGACGGTTCAGATCCTTGAGTATGCGAAAAAGAATACCAAGAGAAAAACCTTTTGTCGGAAATTTTCTTGACAAAAAACCCAATAGTGATTAAAATGATTTTATAAATTGTAGCCATAGCCGATTCAAGGCGCTCCAACCCAAGGAAAGAGGTGAATTCACATGGGTAGTATGGGAGCACGTGAGAGGCTATGGAGAGCCTAGTTTTAAATTATTTTCAAAATTCTCCTGGGCCCAGCTCGATCTGTTAAGCCGGATCAGTTAACCAAAGCCCGAACCCTTCCATACGCCGTTGAATGTCTCGGTGGGGGTTACGGGCTTTTTTATTTCTTATCGAGGTGAAACAATGACGGTAAATGTGTTTTATGAAGATACAAAATTTTTTTGGAGGGGTTTTCTATGCCAAAGCACGCAGACTTATCAAGCTTGAGAAAAAGTTGGCCCTCCCCTTTCGTCGCCCGGCAGGAGATTAAGAACTTCTCCGGCGGTATCATGTCCGAAAAATATATCGCCAACCTCGATTCTCAGGGCCTGGGACCTCCGGGGCGAATCAAAATTGGCCGGAAGGTTGCGTATCCCATTGATAATCTCATCGAATGGCTTGAGTCGAGATCGACCGCGGAGAATGCCGAATGATCGATAGAGAACGGACGAACCCAGTGTCCTTTATCGGAATCAAAATATTTATGCTCTGGAAGAAGATTATCTTTAGAACAAGTTGAACGACATCTGAGAGAAGGGAGGAAGAGATATGCTCACAGAAGAGATGATAAAACAAACCTTTAAAGAAGCGGAGAAACGGCTTGAAAATCTCAGAATGTCATCGAAGTGGTATAAATGTCCAAAATGTGAGAGAACTTGGGCTCGGATCAGCATTGAGGGTATAGTTTGTGATGACTTCGATCCTCCCAAGAATCCGAAAATGGCTGGAAAACAATTATGTCCAGATTGTGATGAAATAATTATTAGCGGAATGAGGTTTGGGGGACGAGAGAAGCTCCTTATAGAAAACGGTTCAAACATAAATGATCTTAGATGTCCGCTTTGCAAGGGGGAACTTAAAATTGAAGTGATCTCTGGCTATGGACTATGTAAATGCTGCGGATGTCTTCTTTACACTGATTTTGGTTTCAGGACAGGCGAAATATATGACGTTTCTTTTAGGGAGAATCTGACCCGAAAGGAATCTAAAAAAGCCCTTGAAAAGAGTGTGGAAATCTTAAAAACAGAGGGAGTTCCGATCAAACGAAAGCGAGGGAGAAAAAAGAAATGAGGTCAGAGTCTACATGAGAATAGATTTCAATAATGAAAAATCAATCGATCAATTAACACCTCCAGCCGCGGCTCCTGCTTCCACGTCATTGATTATGGATGAAAAACCACCCGCCACCACCAACACCTCACCTACACCCCCAGCCAGTTCCTTCTTTCCTTTGGCCAGTGATTCAACCAGCCACATAGAAATCACCTTTATGGAAAATGACAAATATTCGGAGGAGATTATTCATGAGGCGAAAAGAGTCTTTGACCCTGAAAAATTGAGGGCGCTTGAGAAGGAGGACAGAAACAAATATTATGAGGAAGCAAAATTGCAAATTAATAAAATTTGCCAGAGTATAGACGCCCTTAAGGTTCATACCAGTCTTTTTGAAGTGACGTTCCTAATAAACCTGGGGTATCTCTTAGATGCGATTTACCCAACGTTTCAAAAGAGGTCTTCATATACCCACTGGCTAGAGAATAATTTTGCAGGGCACTCCCTTGAATATTTCCAACACGCACGAAGGCTTGCTCATATGGGAGAAACAGCAATAAAGTTCCGGAGCCTCGGAGTAAATCGCCTTTTGGAAGTGGACCGCCTCGAAAGAGATTTGGGGAAACCCCTGGATGAAATTTTAAAGGAACATTCCTTCCTTGACACTTCCGAGGATTTAGGCGGCAGTCTCTTTAAGACCCAGGTCGACGGAATTCTCACTTATTATCGTTTCATAAAGGCTGGGGTTGATAATATAAAAATGGAGCAGGCCTTGCAGTTGGTGCAATACTCTCAGAAGGACATTGAGGTAAAAGAGGTTAAGCGTTGTAAAAAGAAATATGATGAAGCAACGGATAAAAACCAATTTATAAACAAGTATGTTATGGACAAGATGGCGTTGACCGGGGACATGGTGAGCAAGAGTGTTAGCCAAGAGAGCCTAAATAAAATGCTGGCTGAGTTAAACGACTATTTTGAGAAAAGGGTAAACCACTCCGAATGGCTAAAAAACCAGAAGGAACTTTTGGACCTAAACATCTTTTATAGGGCGTATGGCCATCTCACATGGCTAAAAAAGAAATTGAGAGCCCGTCCACCCAAGGGTCAAAAGTCTACCAAAAAGAAGAAGAGGTGAAAGAATGAAAATATTCATGGCGATTAACGACCCGGACATTATTCCAGCTTTTTATCAGAGGACCCAAATCAAGTTGAACATCATGATCTCCTACCATTATCTGCGTGGAGCAGCTTACAAGGTGGCCAAGAAATATCGGGACATGATTAACCTGGCTTTTTTAGACTCCGGCGCATTTTCGGCCGCCCAAGGGAAGTCTTCCATAACTCTCCCTGAATATTTAGGATACCTAAAAATGTATGGTCATTTATTTGATGGGGTTTTCAATTTCGATGACAAATTTGACGACCCTGACCATAATTGGAGGAATCAAGTCTTTTTGGAAAAAGGTCTTGCAGGGACTGGTTTAAAGCCCGTTCCCGTCTGCCATGACTCAAAGGACTTATTTGGGGAATTCGAAATGTATGCGGATGGACATGACTTCATTGCCATAGGTTCAAGCGAAAAACCGGGAGATGAGTTTTTTGAAAGAATCAAGGACGCCTTCCCTCATGTCAAGGTGCATATGTTCGGGACCCTGGAACGTAAGATGCTCTTTAAACATAAACACCTGTATTCCGCTGATTCCTCCACCTTTACTCAAGAAGCCGCCAATGGAAATATTTTTTATTGGGATCCGATAGACAAAGAGGAATATAAGATTAACGTCGGGGAAAGAGAAAAGAAAGGGAGTAACTTTATCCATTTCAAAACATTCAACCATAAAGCGAAGCTGGAGGAATTCTTAAAAACAACTTTTAATTATGACTACCAGGACCTTCTAACTTCTTATGAGGCGAAATCGATCGTCAATATGTTTTTCTTTACGCAGTTGCAGAATCGCATCAACGAGCCATAAAAAACAAACGGCTGTTTGTTTTTCAACATCCGTCAAATCTATGGACTATCCCTTCCGGACTAGCCTCCTTTTCGGTTTCCACCGTCCCTTCCAGACCCAGGCTTAAAGTCTTCTCTACTTTTCCTCAGAACAAATATAAAAAGGGATAAGGAGGACAGGAAAAAATGGATACACAAACGTTGGTATCTTTGACAATTTCTGTTCCGAAAAGCTATCGGGACCAACTCAGAAGAATTGTAGCTCAAAGCAACTTGAAAAATCCAGATGAGGTAACAAGCCTTTCGAAGCTAGGGAGAGAAATATTTTGTGGATACTTGAAAAGTCTGGTGACAGAGAAGAAGGAGGAATAAGAAATGAGCAGTCAACCTCTAATTGTTAATAAGGAAGAATTCCTCAGAGAGGCGGTAGTTTTCTTTAACACTATTTTTGAGCCAGCCCTGAACAGTGGATTAGGGGAGATTGAAATAAGAGTATTTCCCAAGGACAGGGGTGCCAGACCCTATTTTTTTAACTCTGAAAGAGAGGCAGGGGAACTAGCGTATGACCTCTGCAACCAAGGAATTAATGTCTTTTTCGGTGTCAACACAAGGACCGAAAAAAGTGGAAAAAAGGTGAATGTCAAATATCTTTCTGCTTTTCATGTCGACCTGGACTACGGGGATGAGGGCCACAGAAAAACCTCAAAGCATAGCAGCTACGAAAGTGCTTTAAACGCAATTCATCAATTGCCGTTACGGCCAACAATCATAGTCCATACGGGAGGAGGGTTTCACGCCTACTGGGTTCTTAAGAATCCTTTGAGGGTTGAAGATTATGGTGTAGATGTTTTGGAAACAATCAACAAAGGCCTTTCGGCGGCATTAGGTGGAGATTCGGGAACTCAAGATATTAGCAGAGTTTTCAGAGTACCAGGTACATACAATCTAAAAACACCAGATAAACCACGCTTGGCTGAAGTAATCTCCAATTCGAGGAAGAAATACGCTTTTGAAGATTTTAAGGATTTCATGACCTCGGAAGGTTCTAAAAAGGAAAAACAGAATCAGAAATCTAATGCGGTCTCACAAAATCTTAAAACGCATGACCAGAAGTTTGACCCTGTTGACCTTGACAGCCTTCCTATCTCTGAAAAGATCAAGTCCCTCATCCTCCATGGCAAAGATGACACTTATCCTTCCAGGAGCGAGGCAGATATGGCGGTGATAACTGCCCTTGTTCATCGTGGGGTGGGGGAGGACATAATAAGGCAGATTTTTATGACTCATCCGATTGGAGATAAATATAGAACTGCTCCTTCACCAGACAGATATTTGAGCCATTCCATTGAAAGTGCCAAAAAGATGTCCAACTTAACCGATGAAGAACTAGAGGACCCACTTTTTATCTCCGGCTCTCTTGTGAAAGGACCCAAAGGTTATCAGTTGAAGGTGGTCAGGTTCCAGGAATATATTATTAAAAAATTCAGGATCAAGATTCTAGATCGAGAAAAGGCCTTCTGCATACATAACGGAAAGTGCTATGAACACTGCACCGAAGAGTCTCTGAACAAGCTCTGCCAAAGAGAATTGGGGGACCAACGAGAGGTCTTCACCAAATCCGCCTTGAACGATTTTATCCATTACACCATTGGGGATGCCTTGATCGACAGTGAAAAAGCTCATCAAGATGAAATCAATTATCTGACCCTACAGAACGGCCTCTACAAACTGGACGAGGCAAAGCTTATACCTTACACAGCTAACATTTACACTACAAACCTTCTCCCGTATGACTATGACCCAGATGCTCAATGTTCTAGGTTCCTCCAGTTCCTTGAAGAGATCTTTATGGGGGACAAGGAGAAAATTGAATTCATCCAGGAGGCTGTTGGATACGCTTTTCACAAATCCATCCCTACACCCGCTATATTCTTCCTGGTCGGCACCGGAAATAATGGAAAGTCCGTCTTCATTAATACGATTTCAAATCTCGTCGGGAAGAATAATACGAGCAACGTTAGTTTCAACAAACTTTCTCAGGAGTATTATGTCCTCGACCTCTTTCAAAAAATGATCAATATCTCAGGAGAGACACCGCATGGAAAACAATTTAACACGGACATGCTCAAGCAAGTAGTGGCAGGAGATTGGGTTACGGGAAGACGTCCTTACATGGAACCAATGAAGTTTCGGCCATACGCGAAGCACTATTTAGCTATGAACCAGGCACCGATCATCACAGACAATTCCCACGGGATGTGGCGGAGGATCTGGCTAATACCATTCTTGCGAACCTTTACGGAGAAAGAGATGGATAGAAATCTTGAGAGCAAACTTGTCCTGGAGTTGTCAGGAATCTTTAACTGGGCTTTGGAAGGCTATAAACGGCTAAAGAAGAATGGGTTTGCTCTAAAGGAGGTTCCGTCTTTGAAGTTTGCCAAACAGGAATATCGAAATGACATGGACAGCGTCAGGGCTTTTGTGGCTGAGAAGCTTACAAAATCGAGTAATCCAGCAGATAGATTAAAATTCAGTGATGCTTATAGGCAATACGCATCCTTTTGTGAGGCAGAGGGAAGGAAAGATATTGAAGAAAAGAAAATCTTCAAAAAGGTATTGAAGGAGCTTGGTTTTAAGATTGGGAATTCAAGCAGGGATGGGAACCAGATTTACATCTTCAATGTTAGACTTCTCCAAGATGAGGAGCAAGTATGAGCATAGAGTCTGTTTTTTCCTCAAAAGAAAGACAAGACTTATAACTCTTTAATAAGATTAAGAAGAGAAGGAAATATTTTGGGCCATATTAATCTAAAAAGCTTTTGAATATTAAATCTTTAACAAAGAAATTAAAAAATTAATAAGAAAATAAACACTTTTTTTTAGAAGAAGATAAGTTCTTTTATTTATAATATAAAAATGATATTTATTATTTCTAAAAGTGTTGAAATTCTCATTAATCTTTCAATTTTTTGAAGAAGCTCTTATTATCATTCCTCTTTCTAGATTAATGTCCTCTATTTAAAATTAATCAAAAATAAGCTCTTTTTCTAAGAGATAATTAGATCTGGAATCTCTTCTCATGGTATCGATATTTTGTCACCTTTTCTTTTTGAAAAAAGGGGCTAATCAAAATCAAAAGTTAAAGACGCTGGAAGACCCTTTCTGAAGATCGTGGACAGTTGGGCAGAGAAATGATACTTGCTTCTGACACTTCGGTACTTACCTTTGATATATTATCAGTCTATCCTTTAGCTGGCTGGCGATTACACCTACTACTCTACAGTCTGAGATGACGCTGAGGGTCAACGATTACGGTTAGAAATCTGCATAATAAAGTAAACAGGCCCTTACTTCAACCCTGCCTTGCGCAGAGCATCGATACGGCGTTCCAAGTGGGCCGGGTCTCTATAGTAATAAGTCATCTTCCGTAGATCGGCCAATGAATAATTTGGATTTATCTTCAGCACTTCTTCGGCATGCGCCCGTGCTTTCTGATCTTGGCCAAGTCCTATATATGCCTCAGCTAAACTCATATGCGCCAATAAAGGACTAAATTCACCTTTATGAGCGCGAGCCAGCATGAGCTCGCCTGCTGCTACGGCCTCCTCGTAGCGTTCGGCCAAAAGGTAAGACATAGACAGTGGGCTCAGAAAAAAAGCAGGGTAAGAAGGGCATAAGCGCATCGCATTCTTGACCAGTGCGATCGACTCGTCGAATTTTCCATTGAATTGCATAATGCTCGCCAAGATGGAAAGCATCATGGGGTCGTTGGGATTGATCCTAACAGCCCTTTTTCCGTTTTCAATAGCCTCATCAAACTTCCTGTTAAGGAGATTGATATAGCCCATCAAGGAGTACGCTTTAGCACAGGAATCATTTAGGCCTATGGCCTTTTGCGCGCATTCCAATGCTCTTTCCATGGATTGGACAGGAGATTTACTCCAACCGAAGATAACCTCAAAGAGATGAGTCCAACCCATGAGCGCCCATGCACCCGCAAATTTTGGATCTAACTCAATGGCCTTTTGAGCCCACTGGCGGGCAGCAGCATTGTCCTCTTTCGCCCAGCGGAAAAAATGCTCCTCACCACGCCAAAAACATTCCAAAGCCTTGAGGTTGGAAGTACTTCCGGCTACTCCGCTTGCATACTCCCCTTCCGTCAGTTTCACTTGAAGTGCCGTCATGATCTGCTTTGCAATCTCATCTTGCAGGACAAATAGGTCTTTCAGGTCCCTGTCGTATCTCTCCGACCAGAGATGAATCCCCTTGATTGCATCGATAAGCTGGACCAAGATCCGGACCCTGCCTTCTGATCTCTGAACACTACCCTCCAGCACATACCGCACTCCCATTTCCTCGGCGACCTTTTGGACCTTAACGGCTTTCCCCTTGTAAATGAAGGTAGAGTTTCTAGCAATCACAAAAAGCCGTGGGATCATGGAAAGGCTGGTGATGATTTGGTCAGTTATCCCGTCGCAGAAATACTCCTGATCCGGGTTCCCGCTCATGTTCGCAAAGGGCAGCACAGCGATGGAGGGTTTGTCAGGCAAGGGAAAAGCCATCTTCTTTCTTGGTTTAGCCTTTCTCTTACCGATCACCTTGCCAGCTCTTTCCGGCTCCATCAGAACTCGATAGACTCGTAAGGGCTCTGCGATGTTCTTAACCGCTTGCTTCCCAAGATAATTATATTCAAGGTTTAACTTGTTCTTAACTTGGTCATAAGCGGCTCCGGATATGCAGATGCCTCCTGCCACAGAGAGACTCTCTAAACGGGCTGCGATATTGACGCCATCCCCGTAAATCGTATCTCCATCCTCCACCACATCCCCAAGATTAACCCCGATCCGAAACTCCATCCGACGGTCTTCCGATAACTCCTTATTCCTATCTTTGAGTTCCTCCTGAATCCCCACCGCACACCGCACCGCATCCACAACACTGGCAAACTCCGCCAACATGCTATCTCCCGCGGTGCCGACTACTCGGCCCTGATGCTTCTGAATTAACCCAGTTAACACCTCTTTGTAAGCGTTCAGGGTGCGGATGGTTCCTTCTTCGTCTTCCCCCATTAGGCGGCTATAACCTTTAACATCGGCACTGAGAATGGCAGCGAGTTTTCGTTTGACTTCCTGCGTGGTCATGGAATCCCCAAAAGGTTAGTTGGTAGGATGAGTCTACTAATTTTGAATAGAAACTTCAACAAGAATTATCGATTACCATTTGAAAGGTTCTATGGAAGCACGATTTTGAACAATCACGACTTCCCCTGAAAATTAATCCTTATGTTTTGTTTATTTTTGGTCTGTCTTTTTTAGTATGTGGATTAGCCAGTTCAGGAATTAAAAATTTCCCCTGCGTGCTCTACGGCGACATTTCTTT
>Ga0187850_10005037_pt1 | contig 10173 bp, 5 predicted proteins | sample June2016WEW_4_15_FD_132436 | JGI IMG/M metagenome (GOLD analysis project Ga0187850, IMG submission 132436) | Peatland microbial communities from SPRUCE experiment site at the Marcell Experimental Forest, Minnesota, USA - June2016WEW_4_150 | ecosystem: Environmental > Terrestrial > Soil >... | reverse complement strand
GTACGAACATGAGGAATCGTGTCGGTTCGCTCTTGATCGTCGATGACAACGAGATCAACCGGGATCTGCTGTCAAGAAGGCTCGAGTGCAGAGGCTACCGCGTCCAGACGGCCGAGAGCGGAGTTGAGGGGCTGAAAGCTGTCCAGCGAGGGGATCTTGATCTAGTCATGCTGGACGTCGAGATGCCCGAAATGAGCGGGCTGGAAGTGCTCAGCCAGATCAGGAAGGTCCACTCGCCTTTGCAGTTGCCCATCATCATGGTGACCGGGAGAACGGACAGCCAGGACATCGTCGCGGCCCTGAATCTCGGGGCCAATGACTATATCACCAAGCCTGTCGATGTCCCCGTGGCTGTGGCCAGAATCTCGACACACCTTTCCCTGAAATGGACTGAAGAGGCTCTGCATGCCAGCGAACAGCGCTATGCGCTGGCCGCTCGCGGCGCCAACGATGGCCTCTGGGACTGGGATCTCGATACCAATGAGATCTATTTGTCCTCGCGTTGGAAATCAATGCTGGGTTACGAGGAACACGAAATCGGGAGCGGGGTCGAAGAATGGTTCGACCGGGTACATCCCGCTGATATCGATGGGCTGCGTGCGAAGCTTCAGGAGCACCTGTCAGGCAAGTCACAGCACTTTGAATGCGAGCATCGGATCATACACCGCGACGGCGCCTACCGTTGGATGGTCAACCGCGGTCTGGCCTTCAAAGACGGCGCCGGGCGGGCAACCCGCATGGCCGGCTCACAAAGGGACGTCACTCTCGAAAAGATCGCGGATCCCCTGACGGGGCTCCCGAACCGTGTGTTGTTTATGGATCGCCTCGGGTGCCTGCTGGAACGTGCCAAGAGACAAAAGGACTACTGTTTTGGCGTGCTCTCGCTGATGCTGGATCGCTTTAAGACCATTTGCGACAGCCTGGGTCCCGCCATCGGGGACAAACTTCTCGTGGCACTTTCGAAACGGCTCGAGTCATGCCTGCGTTCAGCGGATACCCTGGCGCGCTCCTGCGGAGCCCACACGGTTGCCCGGATCAGCGGCGACGAGTTCAGCATTCTACTCGACGACATCAAGAGCGTTGCCAATGCCACGCGCGTCGCCGAGCGCCTGCTGGAAGAACTGAACGATCCCTTCAATCTGGAGGGGCACGAGATATTCGTCAGCGCTTGCATCGGCATCGCAGTCAACCTGCCGGGCGATACCGAGCCGGAGGACCTGCTGCAGCATGCAGACACGGCAATGAACTGGGCCAAGGCGACCGGGAAAACCCATTACGAAGTATTTAACTTGTCCATGCGGGACCATGCCCTGGTTCGGCTGCAGTTGGAGACTGAATTGCGGCACGCCTTGGAGCGAGAGGAACTGGAGAATTATTATCAGATTATCGTTTCCGTCAATACAGGACAGATTGCCGGTTTCGAGAGCTTGATACGGTGGCGGCACCCGAAACGAGGGATAGTCTTGCCCTGCGAGTTTATCCCACTCGCGGAGGAGACCGGGCTCATATTGGATATCGATCAGAAGGCTTTGCAGACTGCCTGCCGGCAGCTGCACACCTGGCAAGAGCGGTATGGCGATTTGATGCGCTGGGTGATGTGCATTAATCTCTCCGCCAAGCAATTCATCACCAACGATCTGGTCGAGAGAATCGTTCAAGTTCTGAACGATACTGGCCTTGATCCACGGTGCTTGAAAGTGGAAGTAACCGAAAGTCTGATCATGCAGGACATGGAATTTGCGCGCTCTGTCCTGCATCAGTTGAAAAATCTGGGGCTGCAGCTGGCCTTGGATGACTTCGGGACGGGCTACTCCTCACTGAGCTATTTGCAGAGCTTCCCCATTGATACTCTAAAGATCGATCAATCGTTTGTCGGCAGAATGGATGGAAACGGCGACAACTCTGCGATCGTCGCCACCATCATCTCGCTGGCCCACAATCTCGGTCTGGATGTGGTTGCGGAGGGGGTGGAAACGGCCGAGCAGCTGCAGCTCTTGGAAAGCCTCGGCTGCGAGTATGCACAGGGATTTTATTTCGGCGTGCCTATGAAGGCAGAAGCGATCGAGTCCATGCTCGCAGGGTTGGGACACGACCACAATCGCAGCATTGTCTGTGAAACGGCAAATCATCCAGCAAGGAAATCATAGCGCTGCGATCCAATCCGTTCCCAGCCCCAAAAGCGGATTCACGATGTGGGACGAGGGTCGTTTGCCCCGTTTCCGTGTGGACAGGCGCAAGCAGCAACTACGGAACCGTCATGAGAAAGATTCTCTTCGTTGACGATGATCCAAGAATCCTCGAGGCTCTCAAAATCCTCTTGCGGCGCAACCGCGAAAGATGGGACATGACCTTTGCGGTGGGCGGAGAAGCTGCCCTAAACAAGCTGCAGGAGGAGTACTTCGATGTCATCGTCTCGGATATGCGCATGCCAGGCATGGACGGGGCGGCCCTGCTGAGACGCGTGCAGGAAGAATACCCCCACATACTGCGCATCGTGCTGTCAGCCTACACCGACCTGGAATCCGTCCTTCGCGTGGTGCCGGTCGCGCACCAGTTCATGACCAAGCCGTGTGAGGTCGCAGCGCTCGAAGACGCCATCGAGAGGGCATGCTCCATGCAGGCCCTGATCCCCGACGTGGCTATTCGCAGGATGGTGGGCAAGATTGACAGGCTGCCTTCATTGCCGCGGGTTTACTCAACCCTTATTAGAACTCTGTCCGAACCGGATGCGACGGCGGCCGACGTTGTCCGAATTCTGAAGCAGGACATAGCCATATGCGCCAAACTGCTGCAGTTGGTTAACTCCTCTTTCTTTCAGCTGGCGCGGCGAATCACAACCATCGAATACGCCGTCATCTACCTCGGATTCAACATGGTCAAGAGCCTGGTGCTATCGGTGGAACTTTTTCAGGCCGCCACATTTAAGCCGGGAGGATTTTCCGTGGATCTGCTCCAGCGGCACTCGCTAGTTACGGCCAACCTTGCCGCCCGCCTCATCGGCCCCAAAGAAAAGAGCGAAGATGCCTTCATGGCCGGATTGCTGCACGACATCGGCAAGCTGGTTATTGCTCAAGAGTATCCGGAGCATCTCGAGCGCATCCGCACTGCCATGCGCACCGACGCGCGTCCGGAGTTCATCCTGGAACAGGAACTAGCGGGAGTTTCACACGCAGAGATCGGGGCATATCTGTTGGGGCTCTGGGGCCTGCCTGACTCGATTGTGCAGGCAGTGGCCCACCATCATATGCCCCATCGAATGGCGGAATGCCGTTTCGACGTTCTCTCGACGACCTACATCGCCAATCACCTGGCGAATGAACAAACGCCGCTTTCGCCAAACGGGACCAGAAACAGGCAGGGGATCGATCGGTCGTATCTTGCTGCGCTGGGTGCATCAGATAAGCTGGGTATGTGGCGGCAGATTGCCTCTGAACAGGCCAGGCAGGCCACGGACTGATCACACGGAACGCGTGTTCATGGGGTGATGATTCGAGAGCCGGTGGCAAGAGAAGCCGGCAGGCCAACCAGTATCGGAGCGGGCTGAGAGGGCGGTTCACCATTCAAGGGACATGGCGCGGCGGTGTCGAGTACAACACGAATCTTGTGCGCTAGTGTGTTGAGGGTGAACGGCTTGTGAAGGAAGGCTGTATCAGGCCTCCGCAAGCTCGCATGATGCAAGCCATTTCCAGTGAATCCCGAGATGAAAAGCACTCTGGTGTCGGGGCGAAGAAGCGCCATGCGCTCGGCCAGCTCGTATCCTTTCATGTGCGGCATGACGACATCGGTTATCATCAGGTGGATGGGACCCTTGAATGTTTCGCTGACTGCCAGCGCCTCAATGGCCTGACTGGCTTCCAGGACATTGTAGCCTTTCTTCTCGAGCATCAGACGCACAATCTGTCTCACCTTTTCCTCGTCTTCCACCAGCAGGACGGTCTCGGAGCCCGGCGGAGATGCGCTGTGCGGCTTTCCCTCCTCCACTGATTCCACAGCCTCACTATATCGCGGCAGGTAGATCTTGAATGTAGTGCCGAGATCGGGTTCGCTATAAACATAGATTTGACCGCCGCCCTGTTTTACGATGCCGTAGACGGTGGCCAGCCCGAGTCCCGTACCTTTGCCCACCTCTTTTGTCGTGAAGAACGGCTCGAAAATGCGCGAGACTGTTTCCTTGTCTATCCCACACCCGCTGTCGCTCACAGCCAACATTGCGTAGGAACCCGGTTGGAAATTCGCACCCACCTGTTCATACATCTGGTCAAGTTCGACATTATCAGTCTCGATGATCAGCTTGCCTCCGTTAGGCATGGCGTCCCGGGAATTCACGGCGAGGTTCATTACCACCTGTTCGATCTGTCCAGGGTCGGCTTTCACAGGCCAGAGGTCCGGCCGGAGGATTGTAGCCAGTTCAATGTCTTCTCCAATGAGGCGCTCGAGCATATTCTCCATTTCCGAAAGTGTGGTGTTGAGGTTTATCACTCTCGGCTGCACTAGCTCCTTTCGGCTGAACGCCAGGAGCTGACGTGTCATCGTAGAGGCGGAGTTCGCGGCTCTCGTTATCTCCTCGGCGGCATCATGAAGAGAATCACCCTCGGGAAGGCTCCCCGAAATTAAATCGCTATATCCCAAGATAACCATCAGCAGATTACGAAAATCATGTGCGATACCGCCGGCCAGAACGCCCACTGCCTCCATTTTCTGGGACTGGCGCAGCTGTTCTTCGCTCAGCCGCAGCGCCTCTTCCGCCAGTTTTCGCGCGGTGATGTCCTCCTGGGCCACTACAACCCGGCCTGGGCCATCACCACTGAAGCGCGTCGCGCGAATGGCGAACCAGTGCTTCTCATCGAGACTGTGGAGGGGACACTCCATGTAGAACTCGTCACGCTGCCTGCCAAGCACTTCGCGCAACCCACTGGCCAGCGCCATTGATTCTTTGACCCGGTGGCCGGCAGGCGTCTCCAAGATCTTCAGATAGTTGACACCCACACCAAAATCCGGCCCGAACAGGTGCTGGGCATGCGCAAACTGGCGCCATGCCGCATTCACGGTGATGATTCTCCCACAGTCGTCCAGGAGCGCGACATGCGAGCACAGCGCGTCGAGAGTGGATTGGAAGCGCTCTGACTCCTGCTGCATCAGGATGCGATGCTGGTTCATCCGGTACGCGTGGTAAATGACAATGACCACGGGAATGGCGATGCCGAACGAGAAGAACTGCATTTGACCAAAATTCAGGAAAATAACCGCGGCCGCCAGCGCGCCGGCGAGATTTGTGACCCACCCCCAAAGGAAATTCTGTTTCCAGACCTCCAGGATCCGGTTGCGGGTGACAAGGGAAATTGCCAGTGCGATCGATCCGGTGTTGAGAATAAAAAAGAGAAACGCACACAATCCCAGGTTCAGAAAGAGCAAAGGCGTATAGACGCTCGTTGCACTCAGGGGAGGGTCCTGTCCCTGGAGTCGATAAAAAAGGTGGCCGATGAGAAACGTAACCAGTCCCATCTGACTCAGGTTATATGCGACCCTGTAAAAAGTCTTGATCTTGACACTGCCAAGGCAGCCGTCGACTAGTGCCATGCAGACGGCGACCTCGGGAGAGTACAGGATAATGGCAACAAATATAAAAACATCGCTGACGGTGATTTTAATGGACTGCCCTTTGCAGCCCTTTGAGTACGGGATACCGATAGGGATGTAGCTTCCTATTGCCGTGATGACCGCAAGGAGCAGCCAGGTCAGGGGATTCGAAGTAAAGGCTTTAAAAAGGCAGTAGGCAAGAACAAAAAGACCACAAAACACGACCAGGGAGATGCAAACTCTGGCCTTCAGCGGGATGTCATCTTTGATGAATCTCATGAACCACGGTCCGATCTCTGCTTCTATCGCTCCGGTCGCACCTTTCCTTAGCTCTTTATCGGAATGGGCCGATAAATCCTTATATATGAGTTTTCACCCTTTCCATGGATTTTGCGCATTGATTCGGGCCGGTAGTTCTTGACACCGGGGACAAATTCTCCCAAACTGCGCCCATGCTCTCAAAACGTAAGACCGTCGCTATCCTGACAGTAAGCCTGCTGGCTTTCGCCCTGATTCGGTTCCCGGTTCTGGCTCAGCAAAAAGAGACCGTCGACTACCTGGTGCGTTCGAATCTAAGCGGAACCCGCGGCGGCAACCTGGTTGCTCCGATCACTGCGGATCCGGCAACCTTCAATCGCATCTTCGCCCGTACCGCGGCCAATGCGATGGTCGCCGAGCCGCTGTCGGCTGACCTGTTTCACATCAACCGTCACACCTATGAATTGGAGCCTTCCCTGGCCACAGGATGGGAAATTGCCAAAGACAACCGCACCTACACGATCCATTTGCGGCACGGACTGCGATTCTCTGACGGAAGCCCTTTCACCGCCGAAGACGTGGTGTTCACTTTGAACGCACTCCAGAATCCCAAGAACGCTTCGGGAATGGCAGACCAGCTCCAGATCGACCAGAAATTTCCGTCGATCGTTCAGATTGACCCTTATACCGTGCGCTTTTCCTGGCCCAGACCGGTCGGCACCGGGTTGCGTGCGCTCGATTCAATCCCGATCTTGCCCAAGAATCGATTGCTCAAAGCATATCCGGATGGTGCCCTGGCTTCTTCCTGGGGCCCCACAACGCCGCCGCAAGAAATCGTGGGCCTGGGACCATTTCGTTTGAAGGAATATCAGCGCGGTGTGCGGGTCCTGCTGGAGCGCAATCCTTACTACTGGAAGAAGGACAAAACCGGGCAGACGCTTCCCTATCTCGATACCGTGACGTTTCTGGTCATTCCGGATCGCAATGCCGAAGCTCTCCGGTTCCAGGCAGGCGAGCTTGACCTGCTCGGTACCATGAATCCCGAGAACTACGCCGCCCTGCGGCGCTCCGACAGGGCTAAAGAATACACCGTGCGGGATCTTGGCCCCGGGCTAGGCATGGATTTCCTGTGGTTCAACCTCAACCCTGGCAAGAATCCATCCGGCACTCCGTTCCTCGATCCCGAGAAACGGGCCCTTTTTGAACAAAGCGCGTTCCGCCAGGCAGTTTCCTGCGCGCTGGACCGCAAGGCAATCGCTCAATCCGTCTGGGGAGGGCTTGGCACGCCTCAGTATGGTCCGATTAGCTCCGGAAACAAGGTCTGGTATAACCCCGGCTTGCAGCCCTCCCCCTTCGACCCAAAGCGCTCTCGGGCGCTGCTCGCTCAAATCAATCTTAAGGATGTGAACGGGGATGGCATCCTTGAGTACGGCGCACGCGGCCGTCCTCTTGAGATTGTTCTGCTCACGGCTCGGGGGAATCCGGCACGGGAAAAGACCGCGGATATCATCAAACAGTATCTGGCGCAAGTGGGTATAGGCGTAAATGTCCAGCTTCTCCTCCCGAACGAGCTTGGCCCACGCTTTCAGAGTACCTTCGACTATGAGGCGGTTCTTTTCGGCAATACGCCCAGTGATGTTGTCCCTGATCTGCAAACTACCGTCTGGTACAGCAACGGCGACGATCACTTCTGGTACCCAAATCAAATCAAACCCAGCACGCGATGGGAAGAACAGCTGGATGGCCTCACGACCAGCCTGATACAAAGCCTGGATGACGTGGCGCGGAAGAAAGCATCGTTTCAAGTGCAGGAAATCTGGCTAAGGGAAATGCCGGCGATTGCCACGGTCGCACCGAATATTCTATCCGGCTGGAGAAACACCGTGGGCAACATTCAGCCGTCGATCCTGATTCCGTACTTGCTCTGGAATGTCGAGGAGTTGACCAAACGTGCGCGCTAGCGGGGCTTAGATCGTGAGGATTCTCGCGGCGATCTCGAAACGGGTTCTTCAGCTGGCGGTTCTTTCCCTCCTGGTTACCACGGCGACCTTCGCCCTGTCATCTTTACTTCCGGGCGACTTCTTCTCGACCCAGGAACTTGATCCGACGATTCGGCGCCAGACGATCGATCTGATGCGTCAGCGATATGGCCTGGACCAACCGATCCTGGTGCAATACGGCCGTTGGCTGACACGGTGCGCGCACCTGGACTTTGGTGAATCCCACTTTTATCAGCAACCTGTTCGCAGCATTGTGTTCGATGCTCTCACCAAGACGCTATGGATAGGTCTCCCCGCGTTGATGATAGGCATGCTTGGGGGCATCCTGCTCGGAACCTTTCATGCTCTCAACCGTGACAATTCCTTTGGGCTTGCGCTCGATCTGCTATCGACTGTGGCTCTCGCCCTGCCCACACTGATTCTGGGGCTGGGCGCGCTCCTGCTCGCAGCGTTCACGAACTGGTTTCCCTTGGGCAGCATGAATTCGTCCAGCCTGCCGGACGCGGGGTTTCTGACCTGGTTTACAGACAGGATCCATCACCTCGTGCTCCCGGTCGCCTGCCTGACAGTGCCTATTCTGGTGTTTGTGGAACGGATCCAGTGTGCGGCGACGCAGGATGTTCTCAATGAACCCTATGTGCGTGCTGTCCGTGCTCGCGGTGTGGCAAGACGGCGCATTTTCTTGCACTATCTACTGCGGCCTGCGCTGAACCCGATCATGTCCACCGCGGGTCCTCTTTGTGCCAGCATTCTCAGCGGAAGCCTTGTCTTGGAGGTGATTTTTGCCTGGCCGGGGCTTGGTCAGGTAACTTTGAATGCGCTTCTCAACCAGGATACAACTCTGGTAGTCGGCTGTGTCATCGGAAGTACCATTTTGCTCGTCACAGGGAATCTGGTTGCCGACATATTGCTGTTGCTCCTCGATCCCCGGACGCGAGTCCAGGACGGCACGATATGAGAAGCATTCACCGGTGGGCGCGCCTGCTGGCGATCCCGCTTTTGCTCATCTCGTTGCTGAGCGATTTTCTATCGCCCAGCGCATCCGATCTACAGGACTTGAATCAGTTTTACGCGCCCCCCACACTCATTCGTTTCGTTGATTATCAAGGGAGATTTCATTGGCGGCCCTTTGTCTACCGCCTGGAGCTCGTCGATGCTCTGGATGCCAGTTACCAGGAGCGGCATGATCAGGTTTTTCCTCTGGAGTTCTTTTGCAGAGGATATCGGTACCAGTTCCTGGGTTGCATTCCGTCATCCAGGCACTTGCTTGGCACTCGAACAGCGGGCGTGTTCCATCCATGGGGCACCGATGCTTTGGGGCGGGATGTGCTTGCGCGAACCATGGCGGGAGCACGCAACTCGATGATGGTCCTGCTTCTCGGCATTGCGATTTATTTCCTGCTGGGGGTGACCATCGGTGCGTCTGCGGGGATAGCAGGCGGATGGACTGACATCTTCCTCATGCGGTTTTCCGAGTTCGTACTTGCACTGCCTGCGCTCTATCTGGTTTTGGCAGTGCGCGCTCTTTTGCCGCCGAATATGCCCTTCTGGCAGACAGTTTTCCTCACTGCGGCCACGCTTGCATTTGTCGCTTGGCCGCCTATGGCGCGAGGAGTTCGCGGGCAAATCCTGCAAACGAAGAACGCCTGCTTTGTGGAAGCAGCCAGGATCCTAGGAGCTTCACCCTGGTACATCTTCCGCATGCACATGCTTCCTGCGCTGGCGCCTTACGCGCTGGCTCAGACCGCCGTTGCTGCGCCTCTGTTTATCTTGGGGGAGGTAACCCTCTCCTTTCTCAATGTCGGATTTCACGACTCGGGCGCTTCCTGGGGCACGATGCTCCGCAGCCTGACGCAAGATCCACGGATCTTTACGGATTTCTGGTGGAATCTGTCGCCCCTCGCCTTTGTATTCGCCGCCCTGTTCTGCCTCAATGGCTTCAGCAGGCAAATGAGCACAAAGAGCCCTTCCCAACTCGCTTGATCAGAGCACAGAATCCGGGGATGAGGCCGCGAATGACAACAAGCTTCGTTGGTGTCGCGGGATACTTCGTGGGACATTTGCACCATTAGTCCCATATGCCATGGGACAATCCGATATTCAAATTAGGACACCTGTCCCATTTCTTGCACGTTTTTTCAGAAGTATATTGTCCTCGAACAGCGAATCGATAATCTAAATCCCCCCGCGTAGCCGTCGATTCCCAGCTTTCTCGAAAATGCCCTTAGAAGAAATTATGAGAAACGCCCATCAGACCCAAACTACTTCGGAGACCAAAATGTGGAAAGTTTGCGGAAATCCGAAGCACAGGGCAAAACCGACCGAACTCTTATGTGCT
>Ga0187850_10005036_pt1 | contig 10173 bp, 9 predicted proteins | sample June2016WEW_4_15_FD_132436 | JGI IMG/M metagenome (GOLD analysis project Ga0187850, IMG submission 132436) | Peatland microbial communities from SPRUCE experiment site at the Marcell Experimental Forest, Minnesota, USA - June2016WEW_4_150 | ecosystem: Environmental > Terrestrial > Soil >... | reverse complement strand
GCTAGGACTAGCATACTCTTCAAAAGAATTTTACAATGAATCAAACCGGCGCAACCTGATCACATTAGCCAACCCTAAACATATCAGCCTGTCGAAGAACACTCAAACACATGATTTGCCCACTCGAAAAACTAAACTGTGTTTGAATTTCACGTTTCGACCTTTCCTGTTCCACCGCAGGCCTTGCATTCCTCAAAGTATCCGGTGGTTCCCACGATATGCCAATGCCCAAGAGCACCTAGACACGATAAACAGGTTTCTGATTCTTCCTCAGTCATCTAGATCACACCGCGTAACGTCTAGGTGGTTGTGACTTAAGCGAGGAACCCAGATGAAACTCAACTGTCAAAGAGCAATGAACCTGAGAAAACGCGCAGCACAATTCTGGACGACAACATGATGTCTAAGACCGCGCGGGAAGAAGGGTCATCTTCATGACGACCCATTTTAAGCCATTTCTCGAATCCCGGAGCATCATATAACAAGCATGATATAGCCACAATCGACCTTACACGATTAGTTCTGTCTGGGGGTTAGCTTCGCTGCAAAATTCTCCCCTTAAGCCCATGAAATCGGTGATTGTTCTTTTTCTGATCACAGTCGGTCTACTGCTCTCACCTGGAGTGCACAGCGTTCATGCCTCGACGGTGATAGCGTTTGATTCAGCTGCGACCACGACCTGTAACGGCGGAGCATTTGGTACATGTCCATCTACATTATCTTGGAGTCATACGGTTGGGATTGGAGAATACCCTGCCTTGATAGTTGTGGCTTCTTTGCACAGGGTAGGAGGGATAGCGACTGTCACTGGTGTTAGCTATGGCACAAGACCCCTTGCAGAACTGTGCGTTGCTTCTTCTTTTATGGAGAACACCCTTTACGTGTACTACCTTTCTTCTGCCTTCCTTACTTCTGGAACGCAATCACTCTACCTCGCATTTGGCCCCGATTATCCCGATGAAGCTGTCGTGGGGTCAGTCTCCTACTTCAATGTGGATCACGTCGGTCTATGGGGTACCTCCTCTTGCGCTAGTGGTGCCTATGGCCATGGTCAAGCAAGCATAACGGTCAACGCCGATGCGGGTGACCTTGTGGTAGGTGCGCTCGCGATGACATCTAATCAAGACTTGGCGGGTCCTGGGGCGGATCAGACTCAACGCTGGAATATCCGTGTTAACTCAGTGATTGGAGCTGTAAGTGATAAGTTCGCATCATCATCGCCAGTCACCATGACATGGGGCCCGGGGATGGACGAGTGGGTTACGTTGGGATTTCCGCTTAAACCCGCCAGTCTCTACATGGTGGTTCGAGGTTCAGACAATCGGATTTACTATGGTTCTGATGTGGCTGGTTCTTGGAATGGTTGGAATCCGCAGGGAAGTTCCCACTCTCCGATCCCAGGGTCGACGCCTGATTCTCCCGCCGCAACCAGATGCGGCGGAAAACTGCACGTCGCAGTTCGCGGGAGTGATAACGGAATCTACTATGGTTACTTGGCGATACCCGGATGGGGGGATTTCTCTCACTTCTGGACTAAACTTCCTGGAAGCACCCTATCTGCGCCCGCTTTGACCTCAGCCTCTGATTGCACATTATACTTGGCTGTTCGCGGAAGCGACAACGGAATCTACATGACGACCTATGCCGGAAGCTCTTGGACCACATGGACTAAACTTCCAGGTTCAACTGTTGACACCCCAGCCCTAGCCGCCACGGATACAACTCTGCATATTGTCGTTAGAGGGAGTGATGGGCTGTCCATATATCACAACCAAATGGATCGATTAAGCCTCAAGTGGCTGGGATGGGTACGGATCTCGGGCTCGACGCCCTCTCGACCTGCGCTCACCACTTATGGAAGTGAGCTGTTGTTCTTGACAGTTCGCGGTTCAGACAACAAGATCTACCTGAACGAGTGGAAGGGCAGTTGGGGAAATTGGATCACCCTTGCTAGCGGAACCACTCTGAGTGGGCCGAGCATCGCCGACCATGGCACATGGCTATACATAGTTGTCAGAGGAATGGACAACGGAATCTACAAGTGCTCTCGCGACATGACCTATTGGACATGGTCAGGTTGGAGCAAAATACCAGGCTTCACAACGAGCGCACCTTCCCTCGCGCACACGTCGGGTTGACACGCCCACGATCTCCAAGTCAGGCAGCCATGCAAATTGTGATTCAGGTTCTAGGCGAATTGCTTGAGAGGCTTTCCCAAGAGACCCTCCAACTCCATGAATGTCAGAACTTTCTCGAAAACCAACTTCATCTAAAACCTAAGAATAAGCGAAAGACTTCATGGAGGCCTAGTCTCCCTTATTTTCTGCCAATCAAACGTAACCTTTTGATAACGCCATTCCATCAGTCTTTGGGGGCAGAAATGCCGAGGCCAATCGAGACCGTCCTTGCACTTCCGCGTGTGCGTCTTTTTAACCGAGTGCCAATTCTCGAAACGGAGGAACTTGTGCGTCGGTTCATTGACCGGATGGATTACAGGCAGAGGCTTGTGCGGGACGCGACGGAGGTCTGCAACGGCTCAGCCCACCAGTTTTCATCAGATGACAGTGCTTTATCCTCACTCCTCACTGCGAGAAATGTTACGGTAAGAGGACCACTGAGTCAAGCGGAGAAAGCAAGGATGTGGATGAGATTGCTGAACCCGCTTCGAAGCGCGACATAAATGTAATACTTCAAACCGCTGCACTCCCAATTCAAGGTGCTCAGAACTTTTCCATTAGATCAACGGATTGCTAGGTTAGAGGAACTTCTCGCCGACAAGCCTGAGATTGCCCCAGGAATGGAGCCGGCCTACGAAGCCTACAGAGACGCACTGCAAAAAGAACTTGACAATGCAACGGCGGCAAGAGAACACGCAGCAAATCATCCCGCAACATAACTCACCCCGAGAAACCGAGCTTTGTGTGTTTTATGATGTGTGGCAGTCCCCCTTTCTCTAAGCGGGGGAGAAAGAAGAGGCCCCCAGGCGACTCAGCTAGAGTTGACCGCATTCGACCTGATCCGAAGGCGAGGAACGGGAGGGCCCTGCCGACGCTGACTCAGATGGTTTGATAGTAGCGGTAGATCGCTGAGTCGGTTCCGATCACGATGAAATCTATATGATCCGAATTGGAGGTCGCTGCGATCGGTAGGTTCGTTGCTCCACCCATACGGGTCCAATTGACCACCCAGCTCTTGCCTTGAAGGTCATACATTCGGTAGTAAATCCCATTATCCAAACCGCGAACAACCGAAAACAGCAGCAACAGTCTGGAAGTTGGATAGGTCTTAACTGAATTTTCGCCTTCTCGCCGAAAGTCATAATTCTCCATGCGTCGGTGATTCTCTCCGGGTTGGCTTTTGGACCTAACTCCTTCTTTGAAAGTCTGGCTCAGCACTGTTTTGTTACTGACGACAGGAATTGCGACATTGGGTGTCGCATTCGTGGCTACCCCGGTAGGAATGGTGTATGGCTGCAGTATTAGTGGCAATTGCGCCTATTTGCTTGGATGGAGTACGGTTGGTACTCCAGCGGGTGTTGCTGTCGATTCATCTGGGAATGTATATGTCGTCGAGCTGGGTCATCCTTACAATCGTGTTGATGAGTGGACTGGTGCGGGCAGCCACATTGGCAATCCGTTATTTACTTTTTCCGCTGTTCTCCCGATGGGTATCGCTGTTGATTCATCTGGGAACGTGTACATAGTCGACAATCAGTTTGTTAGCCCGAACTACGGCGTACTCAAGTTTGCTAATACGGGCGGATCCTGGAGCCTCGCTAAGCAATGGGGTACGTATGGCACCGGGACTGGCCAGCTTACCGACCCAATAGGTATTGCGGTTAATCCATCTGGGACGTACGTGTACGTAACCGATTTGAACAGTTATCCTCTGGGACGAGTGCAGAAGTTTGATTCGTCAGGCAATTTTGTCTTGCAGTGGAGCTCGGGGCCTTGGGGAGGGCCAGTAGGTGGGCCGGACAAGTACCTACAACCCCAGGGTATCGCTGTTGACTCATCTGGTACTTCCGTGTATGTAGTTAATACTTGGAATGCTCTGCCTGGTGTATTTGGTGTAGTGGGTTTTGACACGAACGGTGGGTATGTATCCACAATCGGCAGCCAGTGCGATTATGGTTACCCTTCCACTCTGTGTGATCCAGGAAAGTTCATGGACCCCACTGGTGTCGCAGTTGACCCATCTGGGAACGTGTACGTAACCGACCCGTATTGCGCCATGCCGTCACAGGAATATTATCCCATACCCAACCCTCTCACTTGTGTTCAGCGTTTTTCCCAGTCCGACCCAATCGTTCTATTGGGTTCGGCAGGTTCCGGGGCAGGCCAGTTTGGCCACCCATATTTCATCGCTGCCGATTCTAACGGGAATGTGTATGTAACCGACAACACGCGTAATCGTGTGTTAGAATTCGGCGACCCCGGCACTGCGACCTCAACCAGCACGACTACGACCACCACAACGATGGGTTGGCAAGTAGTTCCGTCAGGGTTCACAGACGATTCCCCGGCCATGGCGTACTTCAACTCTCGCTTGTACGCCGCAGTGAAGGCGCGTGGGGGAACGAGCATCTACCTGAACAGCATGAACCTGAATACGCAAACGTGGAGTGGTTGGACAGCGCAGCCGGGGAGTACACCGAACAGCACAGCGTTGACGGCGTCGAGTAGTCACTTGTATTTGGTTGTGAGGGGGAGCGATAATAGGATCTACTGGCGACGCATGACGACCGGAAGCGTATGGACTAATTGGCAGGCGGTGCCGACGGGTTCAGCTGACGCTACACCAGCCGCGGCCTTCTTCAACAATCATCTCTACTTGTCCGTGAAAGGATACCATACCACGGGCATCTATGTTTGCAGCATGGATGCTGGGACGCTCGTTTGGAGTGGTTGGACAGCGGTTAGCGGTGCTACAATTAGCCGTCCGGCGTTGGCGGCGTCAAGCAGCTACCTCTACATAACCGTCAGGGGGTCGGATAATCATGTGTACTGGAGACGCATGACAACTGCAGGCGCGTGGTCCGCTTCTTGGATTTCGATTCCCAGCGGCACAATTGACACTGCACCATCAACCACATTCCTCAGCGGCCACCTGTACGTGGGGGTGAAAGGTTACGGGTCAACCAGCATCTACGAGGACAACATGAGTGAAATTTCACTCACGTGGAGTGGATGGGTGAAACAGACAGGGTCCACAAGCAAAACCCCAGCATTAACAGCCTACTCCACATACCTATGCATCTCAGTCATGGGGTCAGATTACAAGATCTACTGGCACACCTAACACACCAAAAACGCAACACAACAACACACGGCCCCAAACCTTTCTTTATCGGCGTTCCTAACCCCGAACCACCCTCGTCTTAGCCTCGGTCCTGGGGTCATCGTGTCGGGTGGCGCACTCTACCTCATGGTTCATGGTACTGATAACGGCATTTACTGGTGCTCAGGAACTTGGGGTGGCTCCTGGTCCAAGTGGACAAAACTTCCCGGCAGCACACCATCATCACCGACTCTTGCCTGAACGGCGCAGCAGTCTCAGCGCGTGGCTAGAACGAAGATACCATCAAGTTCACGTCTTCTGGATTCTTGTGAAGGGTGGTTATTACCTGATTGAGAGTTTTCGTGTGGGCAAATTGTGTGTTTGAGTGTTCTTCGATAGGCTGATAGGTTTAGGGTTGATGATAGGTTTAGGGTCATGTTTGGTTTATTGTAAGGTTCTTTTGAGGAGTTTGCTGGTCCTCGCTGTCTTGGTTTTAGGGTATGTGCTGGTTGGCGTTGCCCCAGCCTCAGCCCTCGCTGCCACGCGGGACATCGCTGTTGTGCGTGGGATGGATAACGGCGTATATTGGAACAGCTACAACGGCAACGGATGGGGCAGTTGGGGGTCGTTGGGGGGCTCTACGCCTTCACCGCCGGGAATCTGCGAAAACGCCGGTTCGAATACGGTATTGGTTATCGTTAGGGGAACGGACAACGGAATCTACTGGAAGGGATGGAGTAGTGGTAGACCGTGGGATGCTAGCTGGGGTTCTCCGCCCGGAGGTGGAAGAACCATAGACACGCCAGCCTGCGCTTTTGGGGGGATTAGTCATGCAGACTTTTTCGTTGTTGTGCGAGGTGCGGGCAATGAGTTGTACTGGAACGCCTTCATTGCCGCCTCGTGGTCTGGTTGGCTGGATTTGCATGGAAAATCCAACTCTGCGCCTGTTCTGGTTTCGACGTATTCGACTCCGGCTGGCAGACTTGATTTGTTCGTTCAGGGCACCGACAACGGAATCTACCACAAGACCTTCACGTCAGGGGCCTGGTCGAGTAGCTGGGACAGCCCAGGCGGCGCAACCCCAAGCAAACCAGCAGTAGCCTTGTACACGAGAGTTACTGGGTGTCCGTCTGCGTGTGCTGAATCTGACTATCTTGAGTTTGTGGTGAGAGGGATGGACAATAAATTGTACTATAACGACCTTGATGTATACCCAGCATATGGTTACTCGGAGTGGTTTAACTATCCACTGAGTGGCGCGACGTTGTTCGCGACGACGCCGACGCTCGCACCCTACGCAAACGGCTGCAGTTTGTCGTTGAAGTCAAACTGTAATTCGATTGATGCGCTTGCCGCGCGGGGCACCGACAACGCAGTCTACCATAATACGTTCTCCGGAGCGTACGCGAGTGGTTGGTCGGGGTGGGATTCGCCGGGAGGCTCAATCTCCAACAGTCCCGCGTTGGCGTACGTTCCAACTGGCTCAGGGCAATTCTTACTCCTCGTTGAAGGAAACCCCTCCAGCAAACTCTACTCTAACACCGTCACCGGCTCCACTTGGAGCGGATACTCGTCGGTCGGGGGCGCAACGAACTCAGACCCCGCTTTAGTCGCCGTCCTCTGACAGCCCACTTAAGTAAAGAAAAAATCAGCGGCCCAAAAGAAAAGCGGGACCGCATCACCTTAGTTCTTTGAATTTCTCCCGCGGAAGCCATTCTAGGTTTGAGAACTGGTCTTTCGCTCGCCAATGCGCCTCGCAGGGAGCAAAACTTGGAGGGACGCGGTTCCCTACATTCTTCCTAAGGCCAGGTTACGGCAGGTCCCGAGTTGGTTGCCCCACCAAGACTAATCCACTCATGCCAGCCTGTATCATAACGATTGAAGTAGATCGCGTGGTTGCTCCCGGCCACGACGACGGTGAAAATTCTACTAACTCCCGAGAAACTGAACGCAGGCTGGGCGATGGTTGTTCCGAGCGGTGTATCCCAAGAGGACGACCATGCACCAGTGAAAGTCTTGTGATAGATCGAATTATCCGTACCCCTAACAACCAATTCAACCAAACCAGAACACGGACTCGTAGAACTAGGAGGGCATATGGTTGGGTCAGACGCGAGTACGGGTGCTCCCTTCATCACCCCGGGGATGGAACTCCAGCTGCCCCAACCTGGGCTGGGGCTAATCTCAAGAACATTCCAGTACACGCCATTATCTGTGCCCCTAACGACTACAATCAGAAAATCATATTCAACACAAATAGGATTACAGCCAGCAACGTCGGTCCATAGGGCGCCTGCCGGAGTATCAGGAGTGGCTCCGCCCGGGGCCCTATCCCAGGATGATGCCCATGCTCCATTTGTGTAGGCCTTATGGTATATGCCATTATCCGTACCGCGCACAAGCAGATCAAGTCTACCAGAGGTTCCAAACGTACTGGCGACTAGTGCTGGCACAGAATTAGTGGAGCCTCCTAGATTCTGCCAAGCACTCCAACCGCTGCCATTGCTGCTACAGGGCTCAGCACAATTCGTATAGTATAATGCGTAATCGGTTCCAACAACGAGAGCATGCAATGTGCTTGAAAGTCCAACCGTCGTAAATGCACAAACGGGCTGAAGATGGGTGGCCCCAGCAGGAAGACTAAACCAAGAACCAGCCCAACCAATAGGCTTGGCATAGATTGAGTTATCCGTTCCTCGCACCACCACTGTCTCATATCCACCACCGAGACCTTGCACCCAAGAATTGCACATCGAAGGCGAAGAAGAGGTTCTGCCTGCCATTGATCCCCAAGGATACAAGCCAGGCAAGTTAGCGGTTGTTAGGTATACGCCATTATCCGTACCCTGAACCGCAATCCGACCCAACTCAAGCGCCGAATAAGTGGGCCTGACTCCAAGGCTAACCGTAAGTAAGAGCAAGGCGATCGTAAAGAGAAGATGCCGCAGTGAAAGCAAGTTGCCACCAAGCGATCACAGAATCCTAGCTTCCAGCAAACTTAAGGCTTTATACTGCGGCCACGTGATTTTGGTTTCTCGCAAACTTAACTTAAGGGTGCTACGAACTCAGACCCCGCTTTAGTCGCCGTCCTCTGACAGTCCTGTAGCCCCACGCCCGCACAAAACGAAACGAAGAAAACGTGAAGGCTCTTTTCCCATGCTAGCATTGGGAAAGACAGTGTTGCGCCGCTTAGCTTAGTCCACGCGGACCAGGAGACACCCCAAGTTCCTGAGCACCAGTAAATGCCGTTATCAGTACCATGAACCATGAGGTAGAGTGCGTCACCCGACACGATGACCCCAGGACCGCTCAGCGTAGCTCCTCCAGCGGGAGCAACCCACCCAGCCCAGCCCGCACCATTCCACTTGTTCAAGTAAATCCCATTATCCTTACCCTGCACCGTCATGTAGACCTCCGAATCTGAAACCGCAGCCAAACCAGGGTGTTTCGGTCATGAGTGTGTAGAGTAGTTTCTTTTTGATGCCCTTCGCGTATTCCAGGAAGAGTTGAACCTCTTCCTGGCTTGGGACGCGCATCTCTAGTTTGCAGCTCATATCCAGTCTGATTAGTTTTCGTTTGACCGTGTACCCTTTGCTTCCTAGGAAACTGTATAGCGCGGCCATTGCTTGGGCTCGGGTGAGGCCGGCGTAATCGCATTTTGCGTAGGGATTCGTGGAAGCGTTTGTACTGTGCCTCAACTTCGCATTGCGGTTCTCCCTGCCTCATAGCTTCCCGTTTGAAAGTGAAGATGTCCGCGGGTTTCCATCCAGTCCACTTCAAGAATCGACTTAGCCAAACTAGGTAATCGCTCCGGGTGCCCTCCTTGTCGGAAACCGAGATCAGCCAATCCACAACATCCGGGTCCTTGGCGATGGACTCTAGGAATGCGTGGTCTACTTTCGGAACCGTAGGCAGGAGACCAGCGCCAAGCTCCAATACAACGCTAGATTTCGATGTCAACTTGGCATCTACCAAAAAGAGACCCAACATAAGCTATTAAACCGGACAGGTTCATACTGACAAAAAGCTTTACCAGTTCAGGTCGAGGCAAAATCTGTTGGAGAATTTGGCCTTTCACACGTCGATGGTTGACAGTTTTTCAGGGTACTCAAAACCCCTCGAGGAAGCTAGGTACGTGGTAGTCGGTGTTCCCTACGATCACACCAGCACCTTCAGGTCGGGGTCTCGATTTGCTCCCCGCGCAATTCGGGAAGCATCACAAAACATTGAGACCTACAGCCTACGTACCGGGGTTGACATTGAAAATGTTCCAATCCACGATGCCGGCGACCTCCACATAGTTGACGATCTCACTGAAACTTTGAAACGGCTCAGTCAGGTTACAAAAGACATACTTGACGCCGAAAAGATGCCTGTGTGCATTGGTGGCGAGCACTCCATCACTCAAGCCCCAGTGCGAAGCTTACCCAAATCCGTCGGCGTCGTCAGCTTCGACGCGCACGGAGACCTCCGCGATGAATACGGAGGAGGCAAGTTCTCTCATGCAACCGTTCTGAGACGAATCACGGACATAGTCGGAACCGATGGCGTAATGGTTTGCGGTGTCCGCGCTCTATGCAAAGAAGAAGTGGAACTGATCAAGGACAAGAAGATTCAAACACTGACACCTTGGGAGATTCGCGAGATTGGCATCGCAAAGGCAGTGGAACGAGTGCGTGCGTTCACCAGGAAGTTTCAGCACACGTACCTTACGATTGATATTGACGCTCTTGACCCTGCGTTCGCGCCGGGCGTCGCGAACCCTGAATTCGAAGGCTTAACGCCGAGCGAGATTATGCCCATGGCCACTGCGGTGGCAGATGAACGAATGATCGCCTTCGACTTAGTCGAGGTGTGTCCGAACTATGATATGGGGGTAACGGCCTGCGCGGC
>Ga0187850_10005035_pt1 | contig 10174 bp, 10 predicted proteins | sample June2016WEW_4_15_FD_132436 | JGI IMG/M metagenome (GOLD analysis project Ga0187850, IMG submission 132436) | Peatland microbial communities from SPRUCE experiment site at the Marcell Experimental Forest, Minnesota, USA - June2016WEW_4_150 | ecosystem: Environmental > Terrestrial > Soil >... | reverse complement strand
GGGCGGGTCGCGTCCTGACCACGCGCGCCAAACTCAAGACCAAGCCCACAGCGCGGGTGAGTCATCCCGTGGCGTAGGCCTTCGTGGGTTCGAATCCCACCCCCCGCACTCTGAGCTCCACCCACCGCATCGAATCCCGACATATCGGAAAAACCAGTCCAAGTGACTGATCTCATCGTCCACATCGTTGGTCAGGCTAGGTTTAATCCCACCCTAAGACCACTTCTGGTTAGCGAATAAGGCGGATCCAATGAGTGAGCCCGCAAGGTTTCACCATAAGGTGAGTGTGCGGAGGACATGACAGAACGTGAGCCGTCGGAGAGCATGCCCAGCGAGTCCGACCTGAGGTTCCGCAGCCTAGTCGAGGAGACTGGCGTCGGTGTAGCGATAATCGACCTGGCAGGGACATTCAGCTATGTAAACGGCGCGTTGGCTGAGTTGCTCGGCTACTCGGTTGCGGAACTGTACGGTCGCCGATTCGAGGAGTTCCTACACCCCGATGACATAGATAACGTGACGAAGCTGTTTCTCAAGGCCATCTCATCGCCAATAGAATCTGAAACCCTTGAGTTTCGAGTGATGCACAGAGACGGACGTATTCTTCATCTCATGTCAAAGCCCACCCGTTACATGATTGATGGTAGAACGGTTGGATTCCAAGCAGTCATCATAGACATCACCGAACGCAAACGTGTCGAGAACGCGTTGAGGCAACAGTACTCGACGTTGGAGGGCATCATCAACGGCTCCGACGCGCCGATCTTCTCTGTAGACCGTCAATACCGTTATACCCGCTTCAATAATGCGCACGCGTCTGTGATGAAGGTGATCTACGGCAAGGATATCGAAATTGGCAAAAGCCTATTGGATTACATGACATTGGCGGAGGATCGCGAAGAGGCGAAGCGAAACATCGACCGTGCGCTAGCAGGAGAGCACTTCGCAGAGGAAGCGTATTCTGGCGAGGAAACACGGTCACGGTTGTATTTTGAAGTATCGCACAGCCCTATCATGGCGAAAGATGGCGGGGTCATCGGTGTGGTGGTATTCGCCAGAGACATCACCGAACACAAGCGAGCCCAGGAGGCGCTCCGGGAGAGTCAAGAGAACTTTGAGGCTGTGGCGAGAAATGCCTTTGACGGTATCTTAGTAGGGGCCAAAGAAGGAGTCCATGTCTACGCGAACAAACGGGCTGCTGAGATAACAGGCTACAGCGTCGCCGAACTGCTTAGGACCACGATCAAGGACCTGGTGCATCCTGACGAGTTTGAGAAGCTATCGGAAAGATATGGAAGAAGACTTGAGGGAAGAGCTGTCCCGAGTCCCTATAAGACCGTCATCATTAGAAAAGACGGGAGAAGTCTACCAATAGAGCTAGCTGGCGCACGGACCATTTGGCAGCGCAAGCCCGCTGATATGGTTTTCTTCCGTGACATCGCAGAACGCAAGCGCATGGAGGAAGAGATCAGAAGTCTGGCACGTTTTCCCTCTGAGAACCCAAACCCTATCTTACGGTTAGATAGGCACGGCACCGTCCTCTCCGCAAACGAAGCAAGCAAAGCACTATTACAGGACTGGAGCTGCAAGATCGGGGAAGTTGCTCCGAAGTCTTGGCGCGACCTCGCTGCTGATGTTCTTTCCACCGGGCAAAGCAAGAATATCGATGTCCCGTTTGGCGAGAAGACGTACACGTTTCTTGTTAAGCCAATCATGGAAGCGGGTTACGTCAACCTCTACGGAAGAGACATAACCGAACGCAAGCGAGCGGAGGAGGAGCTGCGTCGCCGGGTCGAAGAGCTGGCTGCGCTTCAGGCAACAGTCCTCGACATCACTGCTCAGCGCGACTTGCAGATGTTGCTCCAGATGATCGTGGAACGCGCGACCAAGATGCTTCGCGGGTACAGTGGAGGCATGTACCTATGCGACCCTGAAAAGAAGGAACTTCGCCTTGCAGTAAGCCACAAACCTCCACGTGATTACACAGGAACAGTGCTAAAGTACGGGGAGGGAGCCGCTGGGGTCGTCGTCGAGACTGGAAAGCCGCTGATCATTGACGACTACCGTACCTGGCCAGGCCGGGCTGCCGCATACGACGCTCAATTGTTTACCGGAGTCCTAACCGTGCCTATGCTCTGGCATAGCCGAGTAACAGGAGCCATCTACGTCCTGAGTGATGTGGAGACCCATCCGTTCACAGAGGCGGAACAGGAAGTGCTCAGCCTCTTCGCAAATCATGCAGCTGTAGCAGTTGAGAACGCGCGCCTAATGGAGCAGGAGCGTCAACACACGAGCGAACTGGAGCAGCTGATCTTTGAGAGAACGAAGAAGCTAGCAGAGAGCGAGCGTAGATTCAGGGAGCTGTCCGACCTGCTGCCGCAGATCGTCTTTGAGATCGACAAGAACGGCAATGTCCAATACATGAATCGCGCCGGGTTTGCAGCCACCGGCCTCAGCGAGGAAGAACTCAGCAGAGGTTTGAACGCCTCTGACATGTTAGCTCCTGCAGAGCACGAGAGAGCGACGCGAGGCATCCAGAGAGTAATCGCCGGCGAGATGATAGGTGAGCGCGAGTTCACTGTACCGCGAAGAGACGGCACAAGCTTCCCAGCGCTCGTGTACACCGCACCCATCACTCGTGGAGGCAAGGCTGTCGGCTTGAGAGGGATTGTGATAGACATCACGCAACGCAAACGGACGGAGGAGAAAGTTCGAGCAGCTTCACTATATGCAAGAAATCTAATCGAAGCGAGCCTTGACCCATTAGTTACCATTAGCCCTGATGGAAAGATAACCGATGTCAACAAGGCTACTGAACTCGTCACAGGGGTTTCCCGTGACCAACTGATAGGCAGCGACTTCTCTCACTATTTCACAGATCCAGAGAAGGCAAGGCGAGGCTACAAAGAAGCCTTCGCAAAAGGATTCGTGAAGGACTATAGCTTGGCAATTCGTGACAAATCAGGGAAAATCACCGACGTACTATACCATGCAACTGTGTACAGAGACGAGACTGGAGAAGTCCAAGGCGTGTTCGCCGCAGCCAGAGACATCACCGAACGGAAACGGATGGAGGAGCAGCTCGTCACATCTAAACGGCTAGCTACCATCGGAGAATTGGCGGCGATGGTCGGGCACGATCTCCGCAATCCGTTGACAGGCATCGCGACCGCGATTTACAATTTGAGAACGCATCTAGGCAGGAGAATTGATGGCGAAACAGGAGAAATGCTGGACATTGTCGAGAAAGACATACAACACTCGGACAAGATCTTGAACGACCTTCTCGAATACTCAAAGGAGGTCCATCTAGACCTCAGAGAAACGAACGCGAAGTCAATCACCAGAGACGCCTTGGCTCACGCAAAGATTCCGGCCAAGATACGAATAGTGGACTCGACCCATAATCAGCCCAAGATACTGATAGACGCGGATAAGATGAGACGAGTCTTCGTGAACCTGATCAAGAATGCGGTCGACGCCATGCCTAGGGGAGGCACGCTCACAATCGCAAGCACCAGATCCGGCGGCAACGCTCGCATAACGTTCAGAGACACAGGAGAAGGAATGACAGAGGAGACTCTGGCAAAGCTGTGGAGCCCATTGTTCACGACGAAGGCGACAGGAATGGGCCTAGGTCTGCCAATAGCCAAACGTCTCGTGGAAGCCCATGGAGGCTCAATCACCGCCAAGAGCAAGGTCGGGAAAGGATCAACCTTCACCGTCACGCTTCCCATCAGATCAAGCTCAGAATCGAAGGAGGTGAGAGGCAAGAAATGAAGACGGCAGAACAGCGGAGGATCCTCATCATCGACGACCAGGAGAGCATACGCAAATCGCTGAAGCTTGCCTTGGAGAGGGAAGGTTACTTAGTCGAGACGGCGGAGAACGGACGAGAAGCAATTCGAAAATCCAAGCAGGAATTCTACAACATGGCTCTAGTGGATCTCCGTCTACCAGACATGGACGGCATAGAACTGCTAACCAAGATGAGGGAAACTGCTCCGAAGATGGTCAAGATCATCATAACAGGGTATCCATCGCTAGAGAACTCCATTGAGGCTGTTAACAGAGGCGCTGACGGCTACGTTATCAAACCATACACCATGGAAGGCCTGTTGCTGAAAATCAAGGAGCAGCTACAGAAGCAACAAGAAGCCGGGAAGTACAGCGAAGAGAAAGTCAAAGAATTCATAGAAGCACGCGCTGAAGAATACGAGTCAAGAACCTCAGCGAAGCGTAGCCTGAAGAAGTAAGCCATCCACTAGAACAGACATTTGAGTCGTTAGAGCGAATCTTTCGGGACAGACAGACCAATGATTGCAGGAAGAAGACTGTCCAGCGCCTTACGCTCTCGTGGTTTCTGGAGTATGCAAATCTTAGACCAACAGGTCGCGAGAGAGATGAGGCTCGCGCTTAAATTGTGAGTGCGCATCGGTGTTCTTTGAGCTTGTTCTAAGTTTTTAGTTTCTCTCTTATCTTAGCTAGAAGATCGGCTGGTTTGAGGGGTTTGATGAGGTAGGCCTCAGCACCATCATTAACGGCCTGAACGGCGTTTTCGATTGAAGGGTAGCCTGTTATGATGATCTCCTTGATTTCCGGTGTCTTCTCTCTTAGCATCTTGAGGAGTTTAGTTCCTTCCATGTCGGGTAGGCGTACGTCTACTAGGGCGAGGTCGTAGTGTCTGAGTTGAGACTTCTCCAGTGCCTGCTTACCGTCTGGAGCCGTGTCCACACTGAAGCCCTCCCTTGTGAGCATACGCGTAAGGGCCTTTCTGATGGTTTCATCATCATCTATGAGCAGGACAGATGGTTTGATCTTGTCGACATTGGCCTGGGAGTTCAACCACGCGATCAGCTCTGGCGTTCTCTCTCTCAGGCGCTGAAGCGTATTCGCTTGTTGTTGAAGCAGAATGTTGAGCGCGTCTTTAGGGGGCGTTGGCGTGAATAGGGTTGGGCGTTTGCCCTTGCGCTCGGTCACGATGCCCTTCTCCCCAAGCTCTCTCAGGACCCTGTATACTTCAGCACGGTGAACCCCCACCTCCTTGGAGACCTTGATCGCTGACGTTGCCCCAAGCCTCAGGAGGTAACAGTAGACTCTCGCCTGAATCTCCGTCAAGCCGTACTTTGGGAGCTGATCGAGCATCGTATGCACACGGGTTTGTAGCTTTGTGACTAACAAAGCAACGTTTTTAAACCTTCGCCCGCAATTCTAGGAAAGGTGTCGGCGATTGGCTGAGTTGTCAGCAGCATCGATCAACTTGCCGGGATTGGAGCGCGCGTCACCTGCTGCTAGCGGATCGAGGTCTGCAGCCCTTGACGACGCTCTGCGTGAGGCTTCTGATTATGGTTTGCTGGTTCTTGGGGAGATTGTGAGAGAGACAATCTATCAACGCATCGAGAGCACTCATCAGGTAAGACGTGAGGAGATCCCTGAGAAGCTGGGCACCTTCCACAAGGCGTTGCAAGTGGTGTTGGGCGCACCCGTCAAGGTCATCGAGACACTGATCGCCAAGGACTTCTACGCCAGACTGAGCCTGAACTTCACAGCGCATAACGATTGGACAATAGTCGAATACTTTGACAATGCCAAGAAGGTAAGGGAGTTGAGTTTGGGTCTCAGCAAACAGCATAGTAATCCGGTAATCGTGGGTCCTGAATCTGGCGTAGTGAAGAGTCAGCGAGTATGGATAATGGGGAGTTGTCTTGGAAGTGAGTAAGGATCGAGTTGCAACCGGCATTGAAGGTTTCGATGACCTGATAGAGGAAGGGATGCCGAGAGGAGCCTGGTTACCTGGCGGAGACAACGACATTCATGTGGTGGGGGTTCGAGTCCCACCGGCCCGCCAAATCATGGGTTCGAAAGAAGACACGAGCCCTAGAAGCCGAAAGGGTGGCGGACTGACGGCAACTGCAGAATCTTGCGCAAAGCGGTGTTGCCATAGGTGTTTCCACGATAGTTACAGTGCTTGTCTGTCACCGAGACCTATGCATTCACTACCTTCCGAGTCAAGGAGATCTAGTCGATGAAGGACACACAATCGATTAAGGCTGAGAGAGTCTCCACCGGTATTGCTGACTTGGACAGTGTTCTCGGGGGAGGGCTTCCTGGCGGAAGCATGATCCTCCTTTCAGGCAATCCAGGCACAGGAAAGACCATTCTTGCTACGCAGTTCCTCCACAACGGGGCTGCCAAGCATAGCGAGAAAGCTGTCTATGTCAGCTTCGCCGAGAAACGGGAAGAGTACCTCCGCAACATGCTGACTCTCGGCATGGACATGGAGGCGCTAGAGCAGAAGGGGCTCTTCAGTTTCTTGGACTTCATGGCCATGGATGAGACAGGCATGAAGGACGCCGTACAGATGATGATGGATGAAATCGTTAAGATGGGAGCGAAACGGGTCGTAGTTGACTCGATAAGCGTTGTTCTTCAAAGCCTCGGTCAGGCTGAGACTAGGAAGTTCCTTCACGGGTTCTTTGGGAGAATCGTGAAGGGCATGGGCGTCACCACGCTACTCTTGGGTGAGATACCTTTCGGAGAGGTGAAGACAGGATTCGGTGTGGAGGAGTTCGTTGCGGACGGCGTCATCTTCCTCAAGAAAACCAAATCCGGATCCGCGGAGATGACTACGTTGGAAATCGCGAAGATGCGAGGCGTCCCCTTGCCTCGCTCATCATTCGAGTACATCATCGACGAACGAGTTGGCGGCTTGGGTCTCATTGCCTTCCCAGCTAGGGCGGATTTTCCTGGTTCGAGAGAGCGCTTGCTAAGCGGTGTCGAGGGCTTGGATAGGATGCTGAACGGAGGCGTTTACAGGCGTTCTGTGACACTGGTCGAGGGTGCTTCAGGAATAGGCAAGACCACATTATGTCTTCACTTTCTCGTCACGAGCGCCCAGAAGGGTGAAAAGACGCTGTTCATCTCGTTTGAGGAACCTTTGGGTCAGACGGAGAAGATGCTCGAAGACTACGGCATAGACCGCAAACGTCTCGGCGATCGGTTCAATATCCGATCCTATGTGCCGGAAGCATTGACGGCACTCCACTACTACAAGCTGTTGAGGGACATCTTAGAGACTGAGAGGCCAACGATACTAGCCTTGGACAGCTTGACCGCGATTCGCAACACGTTTACTCAGGAAAGCTTCGTGCAGTTCATGCGTTATGTGCAGCTTCTCTGCAAGGAGAAGGCATTGACGGTCTTCCTAACGTCGTCGACTGGAGTAACGCCCGCCGCAGAAATGCCCGGGGTTTCGATCCTATGCGACAATATTCTCGTGATGCGCTATTATGAGTCAAAGGAAAAAATGGCACGGGAACTGATGGTCATCAAGACCAGAGGCTCTGATCATGAGAAGCGTGTGATTCCATTCGAGATCACGGGAAAAGGCATGGTCGTACACGCGTAAACATGGGCAGACGATACGAGTCACGGAGTGCAGCGTCATGGTTGGTGTCTGACTTGGGTGACTCTGGGCAGGATGCTCAGTTTGGTTCGGCGGTTCTGGGCGCGGTCGATGATGGGCTCTTGGTTTACGGGGAAGAGGTAAGGTATGCGCTCTACTATTCCGTTGAGGCGAAGTATCATGTTAAACGCGAACAGATTCAAGATAGAATCGAAGACTTCCACAAAGCTATCGGCGAGCTCTGCGGCTACGGTGGCAGAGTCACCGAGAGACGCATCGCCAAGTCCCTTTACAGTAGACTCGGACTGGAGTTCCCAGAGCATAAGGAATGGAGCCTCGTCGAGTATGTCAGACACGCCAAGAAGGAGACAGAAAGACGCGAACTAGGTCGATAGAACGCACGTCGTAGATTCAATAGTAGTTGGAGCCTGGTGACAGCTTCGATGGAGAAACCACAGGCGAGCAGTAAGAGGACCGAGATGGAATCGGAAAGAACAAGGCGACTTGCGCTCTACAGGCGAGACGATGTTCGTCGACTCATTGACCAACTCTTAAAGGAGAGCGACAGCCTCGAACCGAGGCGGGACCGCAACGCAGGCGACTATGCATTCGATTAGAGGAGAGAGAATAGAGTATCTATCGGTAGAATGGTAGGCTGGGAAGTCTCCACATGGTCTCTTATCAGCGTGTAATAATGCATCGGAGTGAGCGCCTCAGGCACGTACGATTCGATGACGAATCTATCACTCAGTTTCTCATGGTCTAAGCGATAGTTCTTCAGCATCCTCCTTAGTTGACCAATTGGCTCCTCGAAGGACAAGAGGAGCGTCTTCTCTCCGTTCTTGGCGTTGGCGACGAGAAGTTGCATGCATGCTGTTGTCTTGCCGATTCCTGATGCGCCCTCAATGAGGGTTACAGAACCACGATAGAATCCGCCGGACACCATTCTTGTCCAATCCCTTGATTCCGATAGTCAGTTTCTCGGTTGGGGCAAACTCAATCGCAGCTTAAGGCGGCAGCACGATCAGTCCTATTCCTCCGTATCTCTTGCTGATGAGATACTCAAACGTGGAGCGTTCCACGGGGACACCCCGCATCTTCACGATCTCCAGAATCTTCTTCTCCGAATTTACAGTTCTAATGCGTCTGAGCATGATCACACCGTCAGCCACGAATTCCTCAATTCCGAAATGGTCACATGCAGCGTTAGGGGAAACTGTCACTCAACTTGACTAAATGCACTCACAGCATGCTATTGTCGAGCCCCGACATACCGTACTCACGAATCACCTTGACTATCGCCGAGATCACTCACGACGAAAGACACGGCGCGCTTTACAACGGTGAGCTCTTGTTTGGAAGAGAAGCAAACAATCGCTCGCCAGCTCCATCCTTGAGGTTCCCGACCACGAAGCCTCTACAGATTCTCGAGTTGCTCCTTCAGAATGGGGACAGGAAGACCGTGTATAGTGTGTCCGTTGGACAGGCCGAGTTGGCAAAGGGGTTGCAGATCACCCGGCAGGCACTCAGCCTCCATTTCAAGAAACTCCGAGAGTCCGGCCTCATCCAAGTCGGTCGTGGCTTCATAAACGTGACCAAAGAAGGCTTGAAAGCAGTCGGATATCGAACGGACCCAGTAATTCTGAATGTCAGAATCTTGCCTCAGAAGAGGTCCGAGGCAATTCAGAGGATCGACGAGCTACCTGCCACCGAGATTTTCAGGGTCACCGGAGACGCGGACGTCGTACTCATAGTCGAACAAGACAGACTCGATCGGATCCTTGAGGCCTTGTCCCACATCGATGGCGTAGTCGAAACGAAATCGCTTGTCTCGATTGCATGCCACAGGAGCGTAACTTAGCTCCGAGAGAGGCGAGAATGAACTTGCAAGTCGCCACAACAATCAAGAAACGCTGGCTAATTGACAAACTGAGAGAGTATTGCAGCGAAGATCTGAGCTTCCTAGATGGCTCCAATGTGACCGAACAGAACCTCATATTTGCTTTGCAGGCACATAAAATCAAGGTGAATGAACGGTTCTTTGCTGACCTTGCTAGTGAGTTAGGTGTTCCATTCATTCACGGCGATCACCTCGAAGAGAACTCTGAGCTGGCAGCAAGGCTCCCCTACGAAGTGTTGCTTGAGAATTTGGCTTTGCCGTTGGATCTGTCAGATGGGAGAGTGAGGATTGCTACCGCGAATCCTCTCAACGAAGGATTTCTCACAATGCTGGAGGAAATACTTCATGCCAAAGTGGAACTGTGCGTCACCTCCATTGACGGTGTTGAACACGCTGTTGGGAAGGGATACCGCGAAATCCACAAAGACCGGGCGCTACTTGACCTTCGTTATCGTAACCCAGACGAGTCCGCCTACCTTGTCCTCTATCCATGGCAGAGACGACTGATCATTGGACTTGCACTGTTCCTTGGCGTACTCTTTGTCGTGAACTATCCGATCTCATTCATCGTGGTATTCGCTACCATAAACCTGCTCTACTTCTGTGTCAGCCCCATCAAGTTCTACGTCTCATTTAGAGGATTCAGAGGCTCCAGAAGATCGGTACGGGTATCCGACAAAGACCTGAAAGAACTGAATGAGCAGGATCTTCCTGTCTACACGATTTTGATCCCTATCTACCATGAAGCAAAGATCCTATCACACATAATCGAGAACGTGTACAAGATCGATTACCCACACGAAAAACTGGACGTCAAGATTCTAATGGAAGAGACGGACACGGAGACAATCAACGAAGCAAAGAGGCTAGGG
>Ga0187850_10005029_pt1 | contig 10177 bp, 9 predicted proteins | sample June2016WEW_4_15_FD_132436 | JGI IMG/M metagenome (GOLD analysis project Ga0187850, IMG submission 132436) | Peatland microbial communities from SPRUCE experiment site at the Marcell Experimental Forest, Minnesota, USA - June2016WEW_4_150 | ecosystem: Environmental > Terrestrial > Soil >... | reverse complement strand
CAGATGCGGGCACCAACGGGATCGAGCCCGTAGTAGACGCCGTCTTTGAGGTTTAGGATTGCCGCTTCATCGCCGAGATCGGCGGAGGCTTGCTCCTTTGACGCGACGACCGTATTATCGAGTGCGATTTTGGTATTGGCAGCCATAGTCTACCTTTATTCGTGCGTGCTAAGGGCACTTGTGCAGATACTACAGCGCATAGTTCATTCCGCCCCGCGTATAAGTCTTTCTCGTTCGTCAGTGCACGCCGGGCTTGTGGATCGACCCGGCGAGGCCATAACACTACGCGTGTGATATACGCGCGATTCTCGGTTCCGGTTAACATCGCCACCGCTTCGCTCCAATTGAAATCGATTGGCGGAGCTCGTCCGAATGCTGCTTCTCTGGTTTTCGTATATTTCTCAACTAATGCAGGCGTCGGATTAACAAAGGACCACGTCATTGGTTGTGGCCCACGCCTCCGGCGCGTGAGACGCCATTCCGCTTAAAGGAAGGAGGCCGTCTTAGCAGCCCTTTGAGCCGAATAAGGAGGTCGCCTATCCAACTGCCAAAGACATTGTTTGAAAGCCTTAAATAGCTTCGATGAATAGCTATCCGCGATCGCAATGAAAGGCAAGAAAGTGATCGTCACCGGCGGTTTAGGCTTCATTGGCTCCCACTTGGTTGAAGCGCTTGTCGAAGATAATGACGTTACCATAATCGACAACAGGTCGACGGGGACGTTGGAGAATCTCCGTGACTTCGCCGACGAGCGCCTGGAAGTGATCGAAGGAGACGTCGCCGCACTCAATTTGCCGGAAATTTTCGACGGTTGTGACTATGTTTTCCATCTAGCTGCACTGCCAAGCGTTGTGCGAAGCATCAACGAGCCGCTGGCCTCGAACGAGTCCAACACGACAGGGACGCTGAATGTGCTGGTCGCCGCCAAAGAGTCGGGCGTAAAAAAGGTGGTCTATGCCTCTTCGTCATCGGTCTACGGCGATGCAGCAGCACTCCCGAAACGGGAGGACATGTGTCTCGCTCCGCTCTCTCCATACGCAGTGACGAAAGCGGCCGGAGAGCTCTACTGCACGGTATTTCAACACGTCTACGGTCTGCGTACGATATCCCTGCGCTACTTCAACGTGTTCGGACCGCGGCAAGACCCTTATTCCCAGTACGCAGCGGTAATTCCCAAGTTTATTATCGCGATGCTCAACAATTCACCGCCGACCGTATATGGAGACGGTGAGCAGAGCAGAGACTTCACTTTTGTGAAGCACGTGGTTGAGGCAAATGTTCACGCGTGCGAATCCAGCAAGACCGGGACGTTCAACGTCGCCTGTGGCCGCAGCATTACCCTGAACGAGTTGATTGACCTGCTCTCTGAAATCACTGGCAGGACTATCGCGCCGACGTATGTGGCGCCGCGCCCAGGTGACATCCGACACTCACTGGCTGATATTGCAAAAGCGCGATCATTGGGCTATGAGCCACACAGCAATTTCAAAAAGGAGCTTGAAGAGACCGTACGGTGGTTTGAAAGTGGACATAGATCAGAAAATTAAGAACAAAACGGCGTGTATCGCCGTCATAGGGCTGGGCTATGTCGGTCTTCCGACCGCTGTGAACTTCGCTGAGAATGGATTCAGCGTTATCGGCGTCAATAGAACGCAAGACAAAGTCGACCTCATCAATGCGGGAGGCTGCTACCTCACCGACTTAAACCTCGGCGAGCGCGTAAAGAGACTCGTGGAACTTGGCAAACTCACGGCAACTACCGACACCGTAGAAGCCACACGTAAAAGCGACGTGATCATCATCACCGTGCCGACGCCCATCACATCAGATAAGCAACCTGACTTATCGTTCGTCACTTCCGCAGGTCGAGCGGTTGCGCACGGCTTAGGCCACGAGAAACTCGTCGTCTTGGAATCGACCGTGTACCCGGGCGTCGTTGATGAGGTGCTCAGACCGATACTTGAAGAACCGGGGTTGAAAGCAGGAGTTGATTTTGGACTGGCCTATTGTCCGGAACGATACAATCCCGGAGACGCTGACCACGGCATCAGGGACGTGGTGCGAGTCGTCGGTGGCATCACGCCGGAATGGGCTGAAGCAACCGCGCAGTTATATGCAAGCAACGCAAAGGACGTGTTTATCGTCAAGGATATACGGACAGCTGAAGCCGCCAAAGTCATAGAGAACATTCAGAGAGATCTCAATATCGCGCTCATGAATGAGCTTGCGCTGATCTTTGAACGCTTGCACATCGATATCATGGACGTCATCAACGCCGCATCGACCAAGTGGAACTTCAACGTGTATTACCCGGGAGCCGGGGTCGGAGGGCACTGCCTACCCGTTGACCCGTATTACCTTGTGCACAAGGCTGAAACCCTGGGGTATCACTCGCAGGTGATTACGGCCGGAAGGGCCATAAATGACTACATGCCCCTGCACGTTTTCCAGTTGGTCGCGGACGCCCTGAACGAACAGGAACGCGCCGTGAACGGCTCGAAGATAGCAGTCCTCGGCCTCTCCTACAAAGAGAACGTCGGCGACTCCCGTGGGAGTCCGAGCGAGGTACTCGTTGGAGAGCTCAAGAAGCGGGGGGCTCACGTTCACCTCGTTGACCCTTACGTCGACGAGCAGGCCCTGCGAGCACTGGCAATTCCCGAAGTGACGGCGTACGACGCACTGACCGCGGCCGACGCGCTCGTCCTCATGACGGCACATCGCGATTTCGCTGGGCTCGACCTGCGCAAAATCAAGAGCCTCATGCGCACCCCGGTAATCGTCGACGGCCGCCGGTTTTTCGACACGGAGGCCGTCGCGAAGCTGGGGTTTATCTACAGAGGGGTGGGTGCCAACAATAGGTGACGCGCTGCTATGCCGTTGCCCCAGAACGCGCTGATCCTGTTGATGACGTGTCCCGATATAACCGGGAGGCGGTTTGGGGATAGAGCAAAGCTACTGCCCTTTTTTTGCTCCAATGAAAAACGTTAGCTTGCGCTCGCGACTATTTGAAATGCGCCGCAGACGGAAACCGCCGCGATCGAAAAAAAAACGGTCGGGAGCAAGAATGTCGTAAATCCGTGCAAGACTACGGATTTATCGTTCGAAGGATGGGAATGACCAGTATGGCAAACGCCCTTGTCGCCTTTAGCGGACCAATTCTGCGCCCTATACTAACGAAGAACCTGTCAGTAGTGGACTACGGGAGCTGCTTTGATAATGGTAGCACTTGCCCTCGTGCTGGGATTTGTGACCCTCGGACGTCCGAACGCAACTTCGACGCCTAGCGTGGAGTCCATCGCCGGGGTGACCCTCCTCACTCGCCTTCACGGCGCACGCATCCGTACTCAGTGACTTACTTCAACGATATCCGTGCGTGCGATTCGGCCCGTTTGTTAGCGCTGTCTTTTCTTTTTGCATTCGCGAGACTATCTTATTCCCCTCGATAGGTCGGGGTTTGTCACTTGTCACCCAAACACCGTAGCGTTTTTGCCCCTTTTGGCCACGACCAAAGTGAACTGTTGCCCTTCGTGGCCGCCTGAGAGCCGATAGAACCCTGTGCTCCTGCTGGGATACTCTAAAGGAGAAATGCAATCAGTCCCTGATTTTTGACGACGCACTTCGCTTGAGCCTCAAAAAGGAAGGGGCTTAATCGTGCACTTTCAACTTAGGGAGGCTAACGACCAGATGTGCACGTCAGGCATTTCGGTCGATTTGCCAAAAAAAACGACCTAAGCGTATAGTAATAGACCGCTTAGGTGTTCCGTGGCAACAATCAACGTGTAAACTGTTGATTACCACTGACGCGCAGCCGTTCTTAGCAGCTACCTGCGTTACCCAGCCGTATATATGGGGTTGCCGTATGGATCAAACGTGCGGATCACGATGTTGCCATTTAGATCCACAAATATGGGGTTGCCGGATGGATCTAACACGGGGCTGCCATCTGGATTCACGACCTGAAACACAGGGGAGCCCTTTTGATCTAAAACGGGGTTGCCGTTTTTATCAAGGACCTGGCGCACATAGATAATGTTGCCGTTTGGACCCACGATCTGGCGTACCCCAGGAGCCAATGGGACGTTGCAGTTACAGCACGTGACAGCGCAGACGCAGGCGCAGCAGGTCGTGGGGCACGCTGTGGGACAGGCAGTTGTGGAACACGTTGCAACGCAGCCACAGCACGTTACAGCGCAGACGCCGCAGCAGGTTGTCGGACAGGTTGTCGCAGAGGTGGTTACGGGGTTGGTAGTAACCGTTACCGTTTGCGGACATGACTGTGAGTTTGCCTGCAAAGACCACGTTGTGCCGTCTTGCTTTGCGGCAATACCTTGCACGCCAAAGCTCGTCATCGTGGTGACGCCAACAGCTGTAGCCACTATAACCACGGCGAGGAATGCTGCGAGCAATCTCTTATTCATTAAGGACACCTTTTTTAATCCTCCATATGAGCTTGATCCTCCCAGTCAGAATCGAGCATAGCCTTGAATCACTCGTCAGCCCTGAATGCTGGTTTGCTTGGCGCAAATTTGATGTATATACTGAGATTATTAGATTTAATACATATAAGCTGAATGAGGCTATAAATACTTTGCTAGTTGTGATGGCGGCGATCTGATTGCTCGTGCACAAAATTCGTCGGACGTGAGCTCAGCACCTATGTTACACGGTGGCTTGATTTGAATGACAAGGTGTCTCTTTTTTATATGGAGACCCGATGTGAAAACGAACCGCCGGAGTTCGAATGAGGCGTTGCTCAAAGCACCACGCCCAACGTAAGATCAACCCAACGCAGGGTCCAACGGGTGCAGTTCTATTGAATCAAACGCTGCTAGCGCCGATTGCGCTTTCTACCCCTCACGTGACAGACCTTTTTTGCAACGCTGCAACGCCAGTTCGAGTCTACATTCAATAGAGGGGCGAGCGACCGCCTCACATGATTTCTGGATACAGGTGCGGCCCGGCAAACGCTTTTGCGCTTGCGATAACGTGTCGCAGACGCAATCTGTGCGTTATTCAGGCAGTTTGTCGTAACGTGGGTATAACGACGGAAGGTAAGCTTAATAGGGAGACTACCGTAGCGTATGTGTATGGAAACAGGGGAGAGCGGCCATACAACGAGGTACGTTGCTCTATGCATTCTCGGTTTAGTGCTGGTTTCACTCCTGTTTCCGGCTCTGGACGGCCTAAACCTCGCGGGCTTCCTGAACGATAAGACCTACCTCTTGATCCTGCAGGATAACGGTGAGATTAGGAACACGGGAGGGGAAATAGCCTGCATGGGATTGCTGACACTGCATGATGGAAACGTGAAAGGTCTGCAAGTCTGGAATTCGTACGTCGGGCAGACGAATGCAACAGTCAGAATCGATGAACCGCAAAGCTTCATCTGGTTCTTCGGCACCGAGTACGTGAAACTCTACGATGCAAACGTGCAATACGACTTTGCATCCTTTGCCCCGTTTATGCTGTCAAGCTTTTATAACGTGACCGGACGTCACGTCGACGGCATCATCGCAGTCGACTTCACCGCGCTAAAAGAGATCCTCAAACTAACAGGGCCGATAAGCGTGTCTGGTCACAATCTAACGAGCAGGAACGTCGCTGATATGATGTACTACTATTCGGCACAGTCTAAGGCCGAGCTAGTGAATCTGCTGTCGGAGCTCGGACTCACGATCGCTCGAATTATCCACGATTCAAGCCCCCCCCTCAAAGTGGCCTTCTTCAACGCGGCCCGCCAGTTAGTGAGCGAAAAACATCTCCAATTCTACGTGCCAGGAGATTTCGTGCTGCAAGCCTTCGGCAGCGCGAGCACCCCACCTCAGGCTGACTTTGTCTCCGTCGTTGACTACAACTTAGGTTCCGCCAAAGCGGATCCCGGCATACATCGGTCGATCGACTCCCACGTCGAAATTCTCGCCAATGGCTCAACCATTTCACGCTTGACTGTGACGTGGACAAACGACGACTGGTGGGACTATAACGTTTTCACGACCGTTCTCATTCCGGCCAAAGCCGAGGTGACCGAGGCGAGCCACCACGCTCAAACGTTTGAAGGACCGCTCAAAGCGCGTGGCCCAGATTTTACCGCACTCTCCGCTCGCGTCGTCGTGCCGGCCAACGGCACCTGCTCCGTGACGTACACGTACGAGCAGCCCAAAAACGTCCACGGAAACGGGTTGGGACAGCACTATGACTTATACGTCCAAAAACAAGCAGGGATTGACGCATATACATTAGACGCCGCGGTGCAGCTCCCGCCCGGAGCGACCCTTATCCACTCTGAAAACGTGGGGGCAGACCAGGTGGCAACAGGAGACACGCACGTAGAAGTCGTGTATATGTAGGTGGGTTGGCGTAACGTGAACACCAGACGAGCTGCAATGGTAGCGTTCATCGTCGTTCTTGTCGCTCTAGCGGCAATGGTTTCCATAGAGGCGCTCTTTGCCGACGTCCACACTGCTCCAGACGGTACATACAGCGAGATCGCAGGATCGATTCAGGGACCGGCGTACACGAATGTAACGAACGGCAAGATTGCACTAACGACAAACAATCTTACTGATGCATCAAGTCCAGCGGCACGCGATACTTGGATAAGAGCGAGCAACGAGTCGAGAGAGGCATCGGATATATACAATCATTCCCTCGTCCCCCCTGCCGGAGAGAAATACCTCATAGCGAACGTAACGGTGACGAACGTCGCGCACCGACAGGAGTCCTTCTCCTACGCTGACTTTTTTATCGTTGCAAAGGACGGCAGGACGTACTATGCCAACTATGCCGTTTGCAGCGCTTATTGCACCGCGAACGTGCTGAAGAGTCGTACGCTGAGCGACAACTATACCAGCGATCTCTATCTGCTTTTCTCTATGCCAGCAACGTCAGAGGCAACGAAGCTCGTTTACGCGTCAAATCCGCCCATCGTGATGACTCTAGCCTAGCGACGAGATCTCGCTCCACTTCGGTGCTAAGCAGCTTGTAGGTCGATGAGGGCTAGGCTCATTTTTATGCCTTTGGGCCAGCGAGCTTGCGCTACGACAGCGAAGCCACTTCAATCTTTCCTGCGCAGTGATTCTGCGCCGACGCGCAAAAGCAGTTACGAACTCTGAGTCGGAAGCTGTACGCTGAGATGACGTGCTGCGCGACGCCGCCGAGCGGCATCTCGGATTATCGCCGCGGTGCACATTGGCTTGCTTATGCTGCGAGTTCCCCTCCGGTGGCACTAACACTCTGTCGAATCGCAGCGCGTGCCAGGTGGTCAGCCTCTCACGAGTTTGAGCCCAATGTCGGTTCCCATCTTCAGGCCGTATCCCAACCAGATCATCAGGGTTCCCATAGGCTCAAATAACGTGCCTTAATCAGCTCACCAACGTCGACGGGTTCGAACCCGATTTCGGTTGCGAGTCGCATCACGGTCCGCTTCGCGGCCGGTTCGTCGCCGGCGACGAACGCGCTCAGCTGGAGACTCCTCAACCTCCCGATGCTCTGATTCTGTGCGAATACCGTGTTGAACGCCTTGAAGACGCGAGCGTTCGGAAGCCGCTTCTGAAGCTCTTCTGCGGCCGAGGTGGAAAATCCAATAGCGAGTTCCATTTCAGGCCCCAGCGCGTCGGTGCCGTGGGCGCCGTCGTTAACGCGAGTTCCGTATCAGTACGTCCGTCCCGATCAGCTGAAACCTCAGCAGATCGCCCAAGGTCAACATGTCACCTGGTCGTCCGTCTTCTTCACCCGGCAGCTCGGCGGCCCTCCTCATATTTTAATTACCGTCATGCCGATGCTTGAGAGAGAAGAAATGGCGTCGTGCGCTCTTTTCTGCCGCACAAGAAATGTGTTTTGCAAACGCCATTTGCCTTGCGGTGAAGGCGTCAAGGCGTTGGATTCGCTGGCGGGGGTTCCGCTCGCGCCGTGGCCGGTGACACTGGCAGTGCTGCAGACTGCGTTTTGCACGTGATCATGATCGCGTCATCGTCGCGCTTCGCGGTCTCTATCACGACTTCCTTGTCGGCATATTCTGTGTAGATGCACGCGATCAGGCTGCACAGCGGACAGCCAATCTGCTCGCAGACTTGTGGGGCTTCTTCTTCCACGGAACGACACGTCCCTATGTACGGAGTACCTTGGAGGCGCACGCTGAGCTCGCCCTCGCTTTGTGAGATGACCACCTTGTCAGCGAGTTCCAAGCCTCTTACGAGGACATCTTGCAGCTTGTCGGCGAGCGTGTGGCCGTCCTGCTGTTCACGGTCCTGCTGAGGTTCCTTCACGCCCTCCGTTTTGATCCGGGCGCTCCCCCAGTCTACCTTCAGGTCGCGGCTTGTGTGCGCAAACAGGTGGGAGCCGAGTGGCTTGAGCAGCACGCCCTCCTGTGCGGGGTTGACGAGGTCGATCAAAAAAGCCCGATCTTCGGTGAGGTGCACTTTTGAGGGCACCTCGTACTCCCGTCTGAGCGGAATGAACACCTTGACGTTCGTGCCGGTCATCGATGACGGCAGGTACACGCCCCGGTTCTTCACCCGAAGATCGCGCAGCAGGTCATCAACGACGATGACGCTGCTCAGGCTGAGGTCTTCAACGACCTTCTGGCTGATGAAACGCCCCGGGTTGAGAAACATCGTGACGGCGCCGACGAAAAGCGCGCCGATGCCGACCATCAACAGGACGTTGGCGATGGGCGACAGGTTGTACAACAGGTATGCGACGAGCGCTACCACCACCCCAATCGCAAGGAGCACCACGCCGGTGATCCGGAATTCCCACTTTCGCGCGAGGTGCAGGTTCTTCTGGTAACGGGCGTTCTCCGCTTCGAGCTCGTGAATGCGCTTTCGAAGGCGATATGAAGTAAGATCATCGGTCGCTTCCATTTCAGGCCTCCTTAGGGCGTTGCAAGAGCGCCGGTCGGCGTACCCGTGCGAGCGCAAACGCCACACCGAGCAAGATGATGCCTGACAGCGCCGCCGCCTGAGCCGCCGTGAGCCACCTTGCGTACGCAGCAGCAATGCCGGGCACGAGCGACGCGGCTGCGACAATGGCCGTCATCAGCGCGGGCATAGCATAGGTGCGGAGCTTTCCAGGGCGGGGAAACGGCGCGATGATCGACGTGAACAGCAGCAGGCAGAGCGCCTGGTACACCACGACGGTGGTGAGATTCGCCCCGAGACCGATGGCGCTCAGCTCGGCGATTATCAGCCCGTAAAAGCCGAAGCTCGGTGTATGCCACCGCTTGGTGTACGCCACTGCAAAAGCGGCGAGAGCGGCTGCCCCCGCTAACGTCCCGAGGGCGAGGTGTACGAGGTCGAGGGCGATGAGCGCGAGCACTGAAATGATGAGGAGAGCCTCGGAGGGGTGTGCAAGCGCCGCTTTGACGGGCTGCGTGAAGCCGCTCGGTGCCATTACGCTATCCGCGCCTCCTGCAGTGCGGACAGCAGCGTTTCCGCTGTGTTCGCCTCGATGACTTTCACGTTGGGGATTTGCTCAAGCTTGCGCATCCGCCTCAGGTGTGCGTCATAGGCCGCGTAGACATCCTCAAGCGAGATAAGCGGATCCGCGAACTGCTCGAATACCTTCGAAAAGAGCGCGACGACGTGCACGCGGGCTCCGCGGCTTGTCGCGAGGCGGACACCCTCGGTAAGCGGGCTGAAGTCGTTTTCGAGGTCAGACACGACCACGATGGTTGATTGGCCCTGTGCGCGTTTCAGTGAAGCGGCTATCGCGCGGAATGCCGGAGCACGCTTCAGGCTGTGCATGTAGCCCTCGCCGCGCGCGTACATGTAGGAGACGATGTGCCGGAAGTGTTTGACGTCCTCGTCGCTCTCCTCGTCCTCGGTCTCCGCGAAGTGCCGCTTGACGCGCACCACGTCGGCTCCCGTCACATCGAGCTTTGCGCGCGGGGGGCGCAGCGGAATGCTCGGCTCGAGCTCGTTGAGTGACCGGACGACGCTCGACGCGTGCGGCAGCGACAGGTCGGCCAGGAGGCTCGTGGCAACCCCCTGGTCATCATAGGTGATAAGGCCGATCCGATTGCCCCTGGCGATCGCCGACTTGACGACGTGGCTCGCAACGTTGACCGCAAAATCGAGCTCCGTGGCGCCTGGTGGCCCGCGGGCCATCGTCCCCTGGTCGATGATGAGGCTGACGCTCACGTTTCCGCCTACGGCCGCGTCGACCTCCGCGAGGAACT
>Ga0187850_10005028_pt1 | contig 10178 bp, 6 predicted proteins | sample June2016WEW_4_15_FD_132436 | JGI IMG/M metagenome (GOLD analysis project Ga0187850, IMG submission 132436) | Peatland microbial communities from SPRUCE experiment site at the Marcell Experimental Forest, Minnesota, USA - June2016WEW_4_150 | ecosystem: Environmental > Terrestrial > Soil >... | reverse complement strand
GGCAGGCGGCGCAGTGTCACCAGCGTGGACAAGGCAAACGTGCTCGAAAACTCGCAGCTCTGGCGACGCGTGGTGACCGAGATTGCGCGCGGGTACCCGGACGTGGTTCTGGAGCACCTGCTGGTCGACAATTGCGCCATGCAACTAATTCTTGCTCCGCGCCGCTTCGACGTTCTCCTGACAGAGAACATGTTCGGCGATATTCTGAGCGATGAGGCCGCCGTGCTCGCGGGCTCGATCGGGATGCTGCCGTCCGCTTCTCTCGGGGAGCGCAAGCTTTCGGGCGCCTGGACCGGGCTGTACGAACCTGTTCACGGCTCCGCTCCGGATATCGCCGGACAAAACAAGGCAAACCCGCTGGGTGCCATTGCCTCGGCGGCGGCGATGCTCGACTACAGTTTCGAACTCAAGGAGGAAGCTGCTGCGATTGCCTCCGCAATCGAGAAGGTGGTGGCAGGAGGCAGAGCCACTCCGGATTTGCATCTTGCCGGCACGCCGGCAACAACTTCCCAAGTGGGAGAGGCGGTTTGCGAGGCAATCTGAGTTCGAAAGATACCGCGAAGCCGCATCAGCTTCTCAAGACGACACCCTCGCCGCTGCGGCCGTCGATACGAACATCCAGGGGCTTGGGCAACCGAACGTGCCGCAGTCTGCTCGATTCCGAGACGGCTTTCTGATCATGCAGCCACCGCCAATCGATGTTCCCGTCACCGGCCACATGATTGATCGTGAAGTAGCCGATGCCGAGGGCGGTTACATTATGCAGGAAGTGAGTGCCGAACGAGGGATCCACAATGAAACCGGGCAGGGTTGTTTCGATGATTAGCCTTGCGGCGGAGATCTGTCCCCACGTGACAGGGATGCCAAGCCAGGGGTCTGCCGTACCCCAGCGCCCAGGCCCTATGAGAACATAGCCATGGCCCTCTTTTCTTAACCTGTCGTTGATTTCTCCGATTTCTCTTGCGATGGTCTTGGAGTCGGCTGGGTTGAACGCCTCCGGCTTCACATAAACGACATCCGCCAAGTCATCGATGAAACCGTGTCCGAGGGCCCTGCGGCTGTGACAGACGGCTTTCCCCATATCAATATCCTGAAGGTTGACCTTTACGCCATTTTCCAGAGCCGTCATGGGCCGCATCTGCAGGATGTAGAATATCCGTTCGGCCAGATCCACGGCGAACTCCATTTCCACGTGGCAACCGATGGCCTCCGTGCCGATCTCGAGAACAAACTTGAGCATTTCGGCCAGAGGAAACATCCGGTGTTTAAGGATATGCGCAAAAGTCACCAGGCGCGGCCCTGGCCGTGAGATGCCGTCGTAGACCGCCTGGTTTTCCACCGAATAGGTTGAGCCAAGCGCCTGCAATGTCCCATCCTGCTCTGCCGCATCCAATCCGAGCCGCACAAGGTTCGCTGAGGAATCGTAATCGACGGGGTGTTCCGGATGGCGCATGTCCAACGCAAGGAATTCCTTCTGGGAGTTGTTCAGATAGTCGTTCAGCGTGGCAAACTGATGCAGGTGCCTTGGATGCGCAGGAGAGAAACGGAGGACGCGGTAACCATCGACAACTGCCTTTCCCAGGCCCAGTGCGACATGTGCGGCGCCGTCCTCCGGCTGGATAGGCGGCATTGGGTAGAAATTGTATGATTGCGCAACGCCGGAGAAGCTCGGGTAGAACCTGTCCGCGTAGCGGCATCCCACAAGTCTCTGAAGGATCACGGCCATCTTTTCCTCGTCCTGCAAGTGCGGTGTCGTGCCCAGGTAGGCGCGGGCTTCTCGCGAAAAGGTCGATGCGTAAACAAGCTTGATCGCGCGGCAGAGTTGTTCCAGGCGAACTCGTGCATCCGGATGGCTATTCGGCAGCAAATAAGTCTCGTATATGCCTGCAAACGGCTGGGACTGGGAGTCCTCCATGAGCGAGGAGGAGCGTACCGCGAGAGGATAGCGCACTTTTTCGACGAACCCCTTCAGATCCTTCATCAGCGATTGCGGCAGCGCAGCGCTTACGCAAGTATCCCGGAGCGACTCATCCCCCACATCTTCGTGAATGATCGGGTAAAGGTCGTTCTGTTCCATGAAGGCGTCGAAAAGGTCTGTCGCGACAACTGCGGTGTTGGGGATGGCGATCCGGGCACCTTCGAAGCGGTGCGTAAAGCTGCTCCTGCCCATGAGTGTGTTGAAGAACGCGATGCCCCGCGCCTTTCCCCCGAGGGAGCCGCTGCCGATTTTCACGAAATTGATGTCCGGGGTGAAGTACTCCGGAGAAAAATTCACCGTCACCCCGATCTGCGCCTGGTGCAAAGACCGCTCGAAGTTGCGTATAAGGTAACTGCGCAAATCGTCAACTGTCTTGAAATCCGCGAGCGCTACGGGACGGATCCGGTGGGCCAACTCGAATTCGGTGCGGGCCTTGAGCCACCGCGAAAAGTGGTTGCGGTTGGCGTGGTAGGCGACGGATTCCGCCGGAATCTTCGGCAGCAGGTTTACCATCGCATGAAGGTCAGCGACCCGGCCAAGCTCGTCCCCTGATGGCGAGCGGAATATGAAGTCACCGAATCCGAAGAACTCCAGGATGAATTGCCTCAACTCCGAAAGCAGGCTTTCCGAATGTTTGTTCAAAAACGATGCGCCGATCTCGCGGGCGCGCGCTGCCGCCGTGCTGTCCACGGATTGCAGCAGTACGGGCATATCCCAGCTGTCCTGTTTCACCAAAGAGGCGAACCTGAACCCGGCTTCAGGATCGAGCTTTCCTTCTCGAGGAAATTGCACGTCAGAGATAAGGCCCAGCAGATTCGAGCGATATTGCCGATAGAGCGCCATTGCCTCCTCATACGTGGAGGCCATGAGAATCTTGGGCCGCGCGCGCATGCGCAACATTTTGTGGCTGAGGTTGACCCCTTCAGCGATCAGCAATCGGGTCTGTTTCATCAACTCAGAGTAGATGAGGGGCAAGTAGGCTGAGTAGAACCGCACCGAATCCTCGATGAGAAGAATCGTCTGAACCCCCGCTGCCTTCAGATCCTGGTCGATGTTCATGCGGTCTTCGAGCAGCTTGATGATGGCCAGCAGGATTTTGACGTCGCCCAGCCACAGGAATACATGGTCGATGCCCGCGAAGTTTTCCGCGCGCAGGCGTTCGACATCGAGGAGGTTGTAGGCCAAGAGGATCACCGGGAGTGCCGGGGAAATCTTCTTGACCTCGCGTGCGAACTCGATGACGTCCATGTTCCCCACCCGCATCATGGTGAGAATCATGTCGAATCGGCCCTTGCGAATGTGGTCGAGGGATTCCTTGGCGCTGGAAGCGCGGGTCACCCTGGGGGCATAGTGCAGACGGAGGTCAAGATATTCGCTGAAAATCAGCTCGGTTAAACGATCGTCCTCGGCGATGCTGGATGAATCGTAGGGACTGGAAACCAGAAGAATCTCGCGGATGCGATACGGCATGAGCTTATCGAAACCGCCGAACTGAACTTCATAGTCAAAGAAGGCCTTGTCCATGTCGCGCGCGCAACCTTTCCGGGAATTACAGCCCCCAAGCAGCGCTATTGTAGTGACCATTCCTCCCGCCATCAACTGTGCGCTGAATCAGCGCGATTTCCCATTCCAGATTGCTGCGTGGTTTAAGCTTGAATTCAGGTGTACGATCCCCTTGATGCGCAGTTCGCAGCAGATAATGCTTGTGGAAGACGGATCTTAGAAACCGATGAGAGGAACACCTGTCTTTCTGGCGATCCGGCCTCACTCATCGGAGCGAGACCTGCCCACACACGATTGGGCTCGAGCGCGCGGTCCCAATGACTGCCTTGCACGTAAGCCCGCTCGCAGATACTCTTTTAGATCACTTCATTCAGTCGTTGAATTGCGTGGAGCGCTTGGCACCAGGCCCTCATCCCCAGGGAAGATGCCCCAGGAGACTCGCTGTGAAGAGGTTTTTTTTGTTTCTACGATTGTGTGTTCCACTGATTCTGTTCTGTTTGAGCACACCTCTGGTTTTTCCGGACGACGTCAAATTGGAGTGGGATGCAGTCGATGCGCCCACTCTCTCCGGCTACAAGCTGTACTATGGGAGCGCCTCAGGCAGCATCAGTTCTGCGGTTGGGATCCCCGGAACGTCCGAGGTTACTCCGAGTGACGAATCAAGCCAGGCAAATCGGTTGCCGGCAATGACACCAGCCCCTTCTGCTCCGCCGCAGAAGACGTACGAACCGGATCATCTCGCCGGGGTGACACGACGGACCAGCAGCCAGGTGTCAGCGCTATCACCTTGAGTTTTGAGTCAGAATGATTCCCCTCGCGCGAGTGCTTCCAACAGGGCGGATCTCTCGTCATCTCCCGCGGGGAGCGGATGGTAGACTGTGCAGCGTCCTTTCTTTACGGTAACCGCCCGCACACATTTTGACAGGAATGCCGTGATCTCATGTGTTGCGACCACGACCGACGCACTGTTGCACAGGACTTTTTCCAACCAGAGAAGGATTTGTTCCCTCATCGCCCGATCCATCGATTCCAGCGGCTCATCTAATAGAATCACGCGGGGCCAACCTATCCACGCCGCCGCCATTACCGCTCTGCGTCGCTGGCCCATCGAGAGTTCTCTGATGGAGCGGTTGGAGAGCTTTTCGAGCCCTGCGCTTTCGAGCGCCTTCAATCCGCTTCCCATCGCCTCTCCGCGCAGTCGACAGACAAGACGAAGGACGTCCCAGATCGTTGCATAAGGCGTAAGGTCGGGTTGTTCGGGGACGTATGCCAGGCTTCGCCGGGCTTCGACCTCATCGCGCCACAGGTCGCGACCATCAATCTCCGCGCGGCCCCGATCCGGGCGCTCCACCCCGGCTGCCAGTTTCAGCAGCGTGCTTTTTCCGCAGCCGTTTGGTCCGAGAACGAGAGTGAGACCCGAGGCGATCTCGAGACTGGCACCGGAGAGCACAGGCTCGCCGGGACGGTAGGCATAGTCAACGTCGGTAAAGCGGATCATCATGAGCTCCAGGATAGTGAATCGCCGCCGGCATGATGTCGTCGCTCCAGCCACAACGTCACCTTCTGCCGTGAGTCCAGTCGTTGCGCCCAAAAAGATGCCGCGGGTGCAGCCGCCAGCGCCAGAACCGCTGTCCATGGAGCCAAGGCAATTATGGCGGAGATGCCCAAGCCTTCCATGACAAAGGGTCCAATGCCGGAGCGTCTCTCAGGCAGGCGTCGGGTGTGCGCTGCTGCCAAGCATGCCAGCAAAGGGAGAAGGAGCAAAACTACAAGCGCAGATCGAATGTTAATGAGCGCCGTGGGGATCAGAATGGCTGTGGCGTGAAGAGCCAACAGCAGTGCATCCGCAAGCACTCTGCGATACGAGGACCAGGGCAGCGACCTCACCCATGGCCAGACCGGCCGGCGCACGCAAAGTTTCGCAGACAGGAACGACAGCAAAACGACCGCCGACATCGACCCAAAGAATCTCGCCGTGCCCGCCAGCAGCGCCCCTTCAAGGTCGCTGTTACGGATGAAGAGCGCCGCACAGCCCAGCGGGAGCGCGGCGAGTGCGTAAGCTGTAATCATTTGCCAACCCAAGGCCCGCCAGGCAATGCGAAAGCCGATTGGGATCTTCGATTCGCGCAACGGCCGGCGCGCCTTCGTCACGCGCATCGGACCTGCGCTTGCATCTGCCAGCAAGAAAAGGGCTATCGATATCGGCCAAGCATTGCCGAACAGAGCGGCCAACGCGCCCGCAATGGAAAGAGATACGGAAACCAGCCGGTTCTTCACCGGAACGGCTGAGATTGCAGCGCCGGTCAACAACAGTACGAGGTCCAGCAGAAACGAACACGAGACATCGACTCCCTGAGCGCGCGCAACGGCCAAAAGGATGAGGAGTCCAACCGCGAGCGGAGATTGAATGGCGACGAGGGCGAGCGTCAACCCTCTTCGGCTGGATCCATCGCTGATGGGGAGGTGGCGCATCCAGGCATTGAGCCCATGAGTCATCCGGGAAGCAGCCCAAGCGGGAAAAATGAACGTCAGGGCTGCTAGAATCAAAAGCATGCCCATGGAATGGGGATAACCAAAGATCGCGCGCGCGATCCACGCGACGGCCGCTGCGGGATACATCTGAAACATGATGAGCGCGACAACCGCCGAAAAAAGCGGGATGAATGACTGCAGGGCCAGGCGGACTCCGACGCGCAGATGAAAAAGCAGGATTGCTTTCATCGATCATCCTCATCAGGCAACAACGAAGATGCGTGCGATTATCTTACGGATGCAGCTTCAAGGCAGCAAATTTGACGTCAGCCGCGGGATTCTCATCATGCCTTTGTCGGCTGGGTCAGTGCGATCCATGCCGGGTAATCACCCGGGTAACCTGCGCGCGCTTGAAGTTCGCGCACGCTGGGAAGAATGGAATCAATGTGATCGCCGGTGAGCGCCTCCTGTCGTGCGAGTCTTTCCGCGACTGCGCTCACCTTGGCCCTGGCTTCTGCCGCGGCGTCGTCAAACACCTCCTCATAGCCCGTTCTTGTTCCTTGAAGGTAGTGCTCGAGCATGTGTTGTGAGACCACACGCCCGTGCTTGGCGGAAACGAGTATGTTCCCCTTGCCTGTGACCGCATTGCCCACGGCAAAAACGCCGGGGACACCTTCCAATTCGCCGGTCTTATCGTCCTCGAGCCGGTAGGTTTCGCCGCCCATAGGAATTCCCGGGATCGGTTCGGGAATGCTGCCGATGGAACTGATCACGAGGGGAGCTTGAATCTCGCGCTCGGTTCCCGCCAGTGCACGCATTCGTCCGTTCTCGGTCGTGGCAGCCGCCAGACTAAGACCAGTCAAGCGATTCCCTTCCGACAGATAGGCCACGGGAATGCTCTGGTCCTGGAAAGTAAAGAGATACTTCTCCACGAATAGCCGGAGAAGTTTGCGCCGCGTGGCTCTCGTCTGTTCCATTTGTTCCGGCGTGGCGTTCTCCTTGGGCTCGGCGAGGGGCATATCCTCGGCCCGGCGACGGTATGTGATCGTGCATCCCGCGAGACCAAGATCGGTGAGCGTCATGCCCCGTTCCGCAAGAATCTTGCTGACCCCGCGCTGCTCTGCCTCGTACAAGTCCACATGATGCCCTCGCGCCGCGAGGGCGCGAGTGACGGTTTCCAGCATGAGGATCTTGACGACGTCCAGGGAAGCAAGGCCGCCGCCAACTACGAGCGCGCCATCGGCCGGTTTCACTTGCGGACCGTGGTATGAAGTCTCCAGGTAATGGTTGAACCAATAGACCAGCGCGTTCTGATAGTAAAAGCCATGCCCTACAAACTGATCGACGCCGGAAAGCGGCAATGGACGATCGCGCCACGCGCCATTGGCCAGGATTACTGCACTCGGACGCCACCGCAGGAGATCCTCGAGGGCCAAGTCTCTTCCCAGCCTCGTCCGCGGGACAAAGTGGACACCGGGATGAGCCAGCTTACCGTCGATTTTGTTCATCTCCTGCTGGCGTTGTTTCTCGTGCCACCGGGGAAGCCCGTCCTCGATCTTTCCATAAGGGCGATCGTTTTGCTCCAACACGATGCAGATCACATCTTTCTGTGTAAGCTGGGACGCAGCCTCAGCTCCGGCGACCGCTCCACCGACAATAACCACTAAATGACGCGCATGTTGTTCTGTCATGGACATTCACCAGTCTTCGTCATACGCGTGAACCGAATGACGCAATAATCACCATCTTTATTAGGATACCAGAAGCGCGCCGCGATTCAGATATTGCCGCCGCTGCCGGAGTTCGCCGCGCGACTGTGCCGGTGCCGCGGACTGCAATCACAATCGTGAACCAAGTGGCAGGCATTGCTGATATCCTGTCTCTTCTGGAGGACAGGTTTGATTCGAGGACTAATTTTCGACATGGATGGCGTGTTGGTGGACAATGCGCAGATTCACACACTCGCCTGGCAGCAGTTGGGTAAAGAGGCCGGCATCGATCTACGGCCTGAGGCCGTGCGCGCGGTTTTCGGGCAGCGCAACCGCGAGATGATGGCGGCCCTGTTGGGGGTGTCTCTGAATGTCGAAGAGCAGGCTCTGCTCGCCCGCCGCAAGGAAACACTCTATCGTCAGCTCATGGCGCCGGTGCTGAAACCGACTCCGGGCGCGATTGATTTTCTCAAGCGCACCAAAAACTCCGGCTTCAAGACCGCTGTCGCGACCAGCGGCCCGATTGAGAACACCGACTTGGTGCTGGACGGGCTGAAAATCCGCCCGCTGTTCGACACCATCGTCACTGGAGGCGACGTGGCACGGGGCAAGCCTGACCCCGAGATCTTTCTGCTTGCCGCTCAGCGCCTCGACCTGCCCGCCTCGGAGTGTCTCGTTTTCGAGGATTCCGCGGCGGGTATCGAAGCTTCATTTCGGGCCGGCTGCCTATGCATCGCCCTGGCAACCACACACACCCCGCAGGAACTGCAGGAATATCCCGCCGCGCGCATCATCTCTGATTTCACGCAGCTGACCGTCTGCGACCTTTCCACTCTCGACAAGTGAAGGTTGTCAACCGAGAGTTACTGGTCAGTTCATAATCCTGTGGACGTCCAGCGCTCGATTGAGCCATGGAGCCTTCGAAGTTGAGAGATAGGATGGCTAACCTCTGAGACTCGAAGCTCGAAGATTCTAAGTACAGGTAACTGTTTAGCCCCTTCAAAGCAGCCACGGATTCCACCGATTTCACGAATTCATATGCATGTGGTATGAGCGTATCGAGGCGCACCAAATGATGCCGACGTCTTCGCCTGCATCTTGGAGGCGGCAAGAAACATCGCCTTTGTAGTGCCTTCGTGAAATCCGTGGCAGCTTTTGGCTTTTAAAGGACATCTCGATAACCACAGGGCTAAACGGGTACAAGTATTGATGTCCACTTACCAACGAATCGATTAGTACGAGCTTTTTTCAACCCATATCAGTGCGAGATTCACGACGGTTTCAACCGATTTTCCCATCCCGTAGACGGAGAGCCATTCCGTGGGTCCATGATAATTCTGCCCACCGGTGAAGATGTTCGGACAGGGCAGCCCCCGTTCCGTCAATCGGGAGCCGTCGGTGCCGCCGCGTATCGGCCGCCACTCAGGCTGGAGTCCGGCTCTCGTGGCTGCATCCCAGAGGTAATCGAGCACGCGCGAGTCGGTGCCCATGTAGTCGTTCATGTTCCGATACTGTTCGACAATATCCAGCTCGATCTTCGTGCGCGGATGGAGCGCCTGCACTTCGCTCACGATCGCTTCCAGCTTTCCCTTCAGAATATCCAATCCCGGAGTGTGGAAGTCGCGCAGCAGGATCTTAAGTGTGGATTTCGCTTCGGCGCCCTCAAGGACATGGGGATGGATATACGGTTGGTACCCGTCGGTCTCCTCGGGCGCGATCTCTTTCGGCATGCGGACGATGATGTCTCCCATCGCCCGGATGGAGTTAACCATGATGCCTTTCGCTGTTCCGGGGTGGATGTTGCGGCCGCGGACCGTGATAATGGCCTGATTGGCGCTGAAAGTTTCTTTGTTCAAATCACCGGTCTTGTCGCCGTCTAATGTGTAGGCAAAGCCGGCGCCGAATTTCTGGATGTCAAAGTATTTTGTTCCGCCGCCGACTTCTTCGTCCGGCGTAAAGCCGATGCGAATGTCTCCATGGAGAAGACCAGGATTAGCAAGCAGCGTCTGAGCTGCCGTCATGATGATGGCGACACCCGCTTTGTCGTCCGCACCCAGGAGGGTGGAGCCATCGGAAGTCACAATGGTCTTACCTAAGTTGTTGGCCAGTTCAGCGTTCTCCGATGCGCGAATGACGGCCGATGAATCACCGGGGAGCACGATGTCTCCGCCCTGGTATTGGACGACCTGGGGCTTCACATCTTTGCCGCTGGCCGAAGGCGAGGTGTCAACGTGGGCGACAAAACCGATGACGGGCACGCGGCCATGGGCCGGATGATCCGGCGGAACGTTGCCCGGCAAGGTGGCCATGACATATCCGTGTTCGTCGATCGCGGCATCCCCAACTCCCAGGTCGCGTAGTTCGTTCACCAGCAGGTTCAAGAGATCCAGCTGCTTCGAAGTGCTCGGATAGCAGGTTGCATCTTCGGCGGACTGCGTGTCGATCCGGACATAGCGAAGGAATCTCTGCAATGCGCTCTCTCTCATGGCATCCTTTCTCACTTTGGCATCTGCTCC
>Ga0187850_10005021_pt1 | contig 10191 bp, 8 predicted proteins | sample June2016WEW_4_15_FD_132436 | JGI IMG/M metagenome (GOLD analysis project Ga0187850, IMG submission 132436) | Peatland microbial communities from SPRUCE experiment site at the Marcell Experimental Forest, Minnesota, USA - June2016WEW_4_150 | ecosystem: Environmental > Terrestrial > Soil >... | reverse complement strand
TGGCGTCCCTGAGGAGAATGGCCGCGCCCGAGGCGCACGTGATCCGCTCGGGCCGCAGCGCGCTCGTGCCGGCGCGCGAGCTTGTGCCGGGCGACCTGGTGCTCCTCGAGCCCGGCAGCCTCGTTCCCGCGGACCTGCGGCTGACGGAGGCCGTCAACCTCCAGCTCCAGGAAGCGTCGCTCACCGGGGAATCCACCCCGGTGGAAAAGCATGCCGAGTCGGCCCTGGACGAAGAAACGCCGATCGGGGACCAGTGCACGATGGCCTGGATGGGGACGGCCGTCACCTTCGGCAGGGGCCGGGGGATCGTCACGGGCACCGGCAGGGCAACGCAGATCGGGCTCATCGCCTCCATGCTGGAAGAAGTCGTCGACGAGACCACTCCCCTGCAGAAAAAGCTCGCCGAAGTGGGCAGGTGGCTGGGGATCGCCGCGCTCGCCGTCTGTGCGGTGGTGTTCCTTGTGGGAATCCTGCAAGGCCGCGGCATCCTCATGATGTTCCTCATCTCGGTGAGCCTCGCGATCGCCGCGGTGCCCGAGGGCCTCCCGGCGATCGTCACCATCTGTCTCGCGCTGGGCATGCGGGAAATGATCGGGCGCCACGCGCTCATCCGCAGGCTCACCGCGGTGGAGACCCTCGGCAGCGCCACGGTGATCTGCACGGACAAGACGGGCACCCTCACGCAGAACGAGATGACCGCTGCGCTCCTGTGGGCGGACGGCGAGACCCTGTCGATCACCGGGCAGGGGTGGCAGCCGCGAGGTGAGGTGCAGAAGGACGGACGTCCCGCCGAGCTGGTTGGGGACGGCTCCGCGCTCCTCCTCCTGCAGGCGGGGATGCTGGCAAGCGACGCGCGTCTGGAACCGGACTCACCCGGCGTTCCCGTGCCGGGCCCCGTCCGCTACCGCATGATCGGCGACCCGACAGAGGGTGCGCTGGTTGTCGCCGCCGCAAAGGCCGGTCTCATCCGTGAACGCGTGGACGCCCTCTTCCCCCGGGTCGCCGAGGTCCCGTTCGACTCGGACCGAAAGCGCATGAGCACCATCCACCGCGTTCCCGACGAGCGTGCGGGACTGAAAGGGGCGGCAGCAGTCGGCCACTGCGCACCCTACGTCCTGTTCGTGAAGGGCGCGCCCGACCTTCTCCTCGGGCGCTGCACCCGGCTGCGGACCCGGGGCGCCCCGCAGACGCTCACCAGTGCGCTGAGGAGCACGGTCCTCAGGGCGGGCGCCGATCTCGCCTCCCAGGCCCTCCGCGTCATCGGGGTCGCGTATCGCCCCCTGCAGGAAATTCCCGTGGAGCTTTCGGCGGCCGAGCTGGAAACGGATCTCACCTTCGTGGGTCTCATCGGGATGCGCGACCCGGCCCGGCCCGAAGCCGGCCCGGCGGTCGAACTGGCCCGGCGGGCCGGCGTGAAGGTCATCATGGCCACGGGAGACTACGCCGAGACCGCGGCGGCCATCGGCAGGACCGTGGGCATCCTCGGCCCGGAAGGCCGCGTCATCACGGGGGCTCAGATCGACGCCCTGGACGACGACGGGCTCTCCGCGGCGCTGGAGACGGCCACTGTCTTTGCCCGCGTGTCGCCCCCGCACAAGGTGCGGATCGTCGACGCGCTGCGCCGCAAGGGACACGTCGTCGCGATGACGGGTGACGGAGTGAACGACGCGCCGGCCCTGAAGCGCGCCGACATCGGAATCGCGATGGGGATCAGCGGCACCGACGTGACCCGGGAGACCGCCGACATGGTGCTCACTGACGACAACTTCGCCTCCATCGTCGCGGCGGTGGAACAGGGACGGATCATCTTTTCGAACATCCGAAAGTTCGTCTCTTTCCTGCTCTCGTGCAACGCCGGGGAGATCGGCACGATCTTCTTCGGCACACTCTTCGGCTGGCCCGTGCCCCTCACGGCGATCCTGCTGCTCTGGATGAACCTGCTCACCGATGGTGCCCCGGCGCTCGCCCTCGGCATGGAGAAGGAGGAGCCCGGCATCATGGATCGGCCCCCCCGTCCGACGTCCCGGCCCCTCATCGACCGCTCCATGGCGCTCGGGCTCCTGCTGCAGGGGATCGCGATCACCGTCGTCACGCTCCTGGCGTTCTGGATGGGCTCGAGCGTCTTCGGCTCGGTGGAGGCCGCCCGCACGATGGCCTTCGTCACTCTCTCGGGATGCCAGGTCCTGCGGGCCTACACGAACAGGTCGGAGCGCGCCTCGGTGTTCTCTCTCGGCGTGTTCAGCAATCAGTGGATGCAATACGCCGCGCTCTCATCCACCGTGCTGATGCTCGCCGTGGTCTACGTCCCGGGCATCAACACGGTGTTCAACGCCATCCCGCTCTCCCCTGCGCAATGGGCGAGGCTCGCGCCGCTGCTCGTCCTTCCGGCAGTCGTCGACGAGCTGGCGAAACTCGCCCTCCGGGCAAGAGACCGGGCCCTCCCGGCAAGGAGCCGCGCATGAAGCAGTACCTCGACCTCTGCCGTCACATCCTTTCGCACGGAGCGGACAAGCCGGACCGGACCGGAACCGGGACCCGCAGCATCTTTGGCTGGCAGATGCGCTTCGATCTGCGGGAGGGATTCCCCCTGCTCACGACCAAGAAACTGAACACGCGCGCGATCGTGCACGAGCTGCTCTGGTTCCTTCGCGGGGAGACGAACGTGCGTCCGCTGCAGGCCGCGGGCGTCCATATCTGGGACGAGTGGGCCGACGAGGACGGGGAGCTGGGCCCCGTGTACGGCCGTCAGTGGCGCTCCTGGCCCGGCCGGGACGGCCGTACGATCGACCAGATCGCGGATGTCGTCCAGAGGCTCCGCACGGAGCCGTGGTCACGGCGGCACGTTGTCTGCGCGTGGAACGTGGCGGACATCGACCGCATGGCGCTGGCGCCGTGCCATTGCCTTTTCCAGTTCTACGTCGTCGATGACCTGCTCTCCTGCCAGCTCTACCAGCGCAGCGCCGATGTCTTCCTGGGCGTGCCGTTCAACATCGCGTCGTACTGCCTGCTCACGCACATGGTGGCGCAGGTCTGCGGGCTCCGACCCCACGAGTTCGTGCACACCCTCGGGGATGCGCATGTGTACTCCAACCACCTGGCGCAGGTGCGCCTCCAGATCGAGCGGGAACCCCGCCGCCTCCCGGCGGTGAGCCTCAACCCGGACGTGAAAGACATCTTCGGTTTCCGGTTCGAGGACGTGAGCTTTCAGGGCTACGACCCGCATCCCCGCATTCGCGCGGAAATCTCCGTCTGAGAGACCGGCAGTGACCACCTCCCTGATCGCGGCGGTCGCCGCAAATGGCGTGATCGGAAGCCGCGGTGCGATCCCGTGGAAGCTGCCGGACGACATGGCGCGCTTCCGGAAGCTCACGATGGGCCACGCGGTGATCATGGGCAGATCCACCTTTGAATCCCTGGGAAAACCCCTCCGGGGCCGGCGCAACATCGTGCTCTCCCGGAATGCCGAGCTTCGCATCGAAGGTTGCCTCGTTGTCCACTCCCCGCAGGGTGCGCGGGAGGCGGCAGCCGGGGACGAGGAGGCATTCGTGATCGGGGGGGCGGCCGTCTACGGGCTGTTCCTGCCGGATGCGCACCGTCTCTATCTCACCTGGGTCGACGTGGAGGTTCCCGGAGACACCTTCTTTCCCACGGTCGACTGGCGCGCGTGGCGCGTGACGCGTGAGGCCGCCGGACCTTCGGGCGCAGGCGATCCCTTTCCGCATCGTTTCGTCGACTACGAGAGGGCGCCGGCGTGAGCATGCCCCTCATGGTACACTCGCTGCGATGCCGGGTGAAACCATACTCGTGGTCGAAGACGAGCCGTCGGTCGCGCGCGGCCTGGAATACGGCTTGAAGGCGGAAGGATTCACCGTGCTGGTTGCGGGCACCGGCGCCCAGGCCATCGAGCTTGCCCGGGGCAGCACGCACACAACCCCGCCCCATCTCATGCTCCTGGACATCCGGCTTCCCGACATGAGCGGGTTCGACGTCTGCAGGATACTGAGAGAAGAAGGCCGCGCGCTTCCCATCCTCATGGTGACCGCGCGGGATGAAGAAGTAGACAAGGTCCTCGGCCTCGAGCTGGGCGCCGACGACTACATCGTCAAGCCCTTCTCCTTCCGCGAGCTTCTCTCCCGCGTTCACGCGGCGCTTCGACGCGCGTACGGGGAGCTCGCCTCCGCGTCCGGCGCGGAGCGGGTGGGCTTCGGAGATGTGACGGTCGACCTCCAGCGCATGAGGGTGGAACGGGGCGGCCGGCCCGTGATGCTCACGCCCACCGAGTACCGCCTGCTGCGTCACTTCGTGACGCACGCCGACCAGGTCTTCAGCAGGGACAGCCTCCTGGAGATCGTGTGGGGCTACGACAGCAGCGTGGATTCCCAGCGAACGGTGGACGTGCACGTCCGTCACCTGCGGGAGAAGCTCGAGCAGGACCCGGCCGCTCCCCGATGGCTGCTCACCGTGCGCGGCACAGGGTACGTGTTCACGCAGAAGCCCGAGTGATTTCCCGCATTGTTAATGAAGATTAATCTGACCGTAAAGCGACGATAACCCCGGGAGCGTAGCTTCTTTCCGGAGGTACATGAGACATGATGCATCGAAGACACTTCTCTTCCCGCACCTTCCTCGCGGGACTCCTTTTCGCAGCCCTGACGGTCACCCTGGGGTTCGCGCAGGCGAAGGCGGAATCCAAGGGCGCGGCGGCGGCACCCACTCCCGCGGCGGACGCGGGCGTGCTCGTCATTGCCGTGCAGCCGGGGAGCCCGGCGGAGAAAGCGGGCATCGCGCGTGGGGACATCATCCTCGAGGCGAACGGCACGACGGTGAACGACGCAGCGGAGCTCCGGAAAGCGCTCGCCGGCCGCGCTGCGGGCGACACGCTCTCCGTGAAGCTCCGCCACGGAGACGTCGGGAAAACCCTGACCGTGACGGTCGGCACACAGGCGGGACGGCCGTGGATCGGCATCCTTCCGCTCCCCGGCCGCGGCGGCCTCGGGATGATGGGGGACGAGGACTTCGGGTACGGCATGCACGGGTACAGGGGCGACGGTCCCGGCATGCGGGGTGACGACGGGTGGGGCCCGATGTTCCCGGCGGAAGGCGCGCTCGTCGAGAGCGTGACGGCGGGCGGCCCGGCGGAGAAGGCCGGTCTGAAGAAGGGTGACCTGATCCTCTCGGTGGATGGGACCACCGTGGATCCGCGGAACCCCCTGGCGGACCTCGTCACGGCGAAGAAGGTCGGGGACACGGTTACACTCTCGGTGACCTCCTGGGGTCAGGAGAGTGCACACGACGTGAAGGTGACCCTGGAAAAGAATCCGAACAAGGACGCACCCTTCCTCGGCGTGGAGTACATGCCGGCCCCCCCGAGGTTCGGGGGCGGGATGCCGGGGCCCGGGATGATGTCGGGGGCGATCGTCGTGGATCTGACGGCGGACGGCCCGGCGGCCAAGGCCGGAATCCAGCCGCGTGACGTGGTCACGAAGGTCGACGGCGCGGCGGTCAGCGCTCCCCAGCAGGTGGTCGACGCAGTGGGAAAGCACAAGCCCGGTGACACGCTCTCAGTCACGGTGTTCCGCAGGGCGGACGGGAAACAGACGGATATCACCGTCACCCTCGGCCAGAATCCCCACGACGCCGCAAAGGCGTGGCTCGGCGTTTCATTGAGCGGCGGGTTCGGACCTCCGGCCATGCGCGGCCTGCCCCGCGCCTCATCGGCCGAAGGAAACGCGCCGACACTCTGAGGGGAGGCCCCGGCAGGATGTTCCGATCGATCCGGTGGAGGCTTGCGGCCAGTTACGCATTGCTCATCCTGTTGTCCGTCACGCTGATGGGAGCACTTGCGCTTTCCATCGTGCAGAGCTACGTCGGGGGACAGGAGAGCGCGTACCTGAGGGCGAACGCGCGCGAGATCGCGGATCTCGCGCAGCGTTTCCTGGAGCCCCAGGTCCGCCGGATCGCCCTCGAGGAGCTCGCCTCGACTTCCGCGTTCCTCGGTGACGCCCGCGTACGGATCCTTGACCCCGATCGAGGCGTCATCGCCGACTCGGGCGACCCGGGACTTCCCGACGATTTCCTGTGGCTCATCCCCTCGGGTCTCTCGGAGTTCCGGGGCGAGTTTCCGGAGGATCGGGGAGAGTCGCTGCCGATCATCATCCCGATGCCCCGCCGGCCCCGCGGGATGCGGATGATGCGGCCGCGCGAGCTGATGCCGCTGCTGCGCGATCTCCCCCTGGGGACGTCGTTCGTGTTTGCGCGCCGGGTTCCCACCCCGTGGGGCCGGCGGTTCGTGTTCGAAAATGTCCCGGGTTCTCCCGCGCCGGGGGCGGAGCCTCTGACCACACGGCAGGTTCTCTCGACGACACTGCCCGTCGGTCCCCCCGACGCGCCCCTCGGATGGGTGGAGATGTCCAGCCCCCTGAGCCTCAGCAAGCAGGCGCTCGGTCCGATGAGAAACGCGATCTTCTTCTCTGGAATCGGCGCTCTCGTGGTGGCGGTGATCGCGGGGTTCCTCATCGGCCGGACGATCACGGACCCCCTTCGCAGCCTTGCCGGGACCGCCCGCCGGATGGCGGGAGGAGACCTCGCCGCCCGGGCCGGCGCCGCCCGCAGGGACGAGATCGGGGACCTCGCCCGACAATTCAACGGGATGGCGGAAAGCCTCGAGGCATCGTTCCGCGACCTCCGCGCCGAGCGCGACTCCCTCAAGAGGTTCGTGGCCGACGCGTCCCACGAGCTTCGCACGCCCATCACGGCGCTGGCGACCTTCAACGAGCTCCTGCAGGGAAGCGCCGCGGACGACCCCGCCGCGCGGCAGGAGTTCCTCCGGGAGAGCCAGGGGCAGCTCTCGCGGCTGCAGTGGATCACGTCGAACCTCCTGGATCTCTCGCGGCTGGACGCGGGAATCGCGGGCTTGTCCCCGGGGCGGCACGCGGCCGCGGAGATCGTCGAATCCGCCGTGGCAGTTTCCCGGGCCGCGGCCCGGCAGAAGAACGTCAACCTGGAGGTGAGGGACGCGGATCCCTCGCTCGTCGTGGTCTGTGACGGTCAGAGGGTCCAGATCGCCCTCGCGAATCTCGTCGCGAACGCCGTCAAGTTCGTCCCGCCGGGAGGGGCCGTATCCGTGGCGATTTCCACCGGCGGCGGCCGCGTGAGGTTCGCCGTGCAGGACAATGGGCCGGGGATCAGCCCGGAGGAACAGCTCCTGATATTCGACCGGTTCTACAGGGGCAAGGGCGCGAGCGGCGAAGGCGCCGGGCTCGGCCTTTCCATTGCACGCAGCATTGCCAACGCCCATGGAGGGAACGTGAGCGTCGAGAGCACTCCGGGTGTCGGAAGCATCTTCACGATGGAGATCCCGTCAGGGGCCTGACCTCCGCCGCGGCTTGACCACGCACCCGGTCGCCACCATACTCCCCGTCGTGCGCTCCTGGACCCGCGGTCATGCCGCGATCATTTCCGCCCTCCTTCTCCTTGCTTCGAGAGGGCTCTGGGCGCAGGCCGCCCCTGGCGCCGCGTTCCTGGGCATGGCCGTCGCCACGGGCATCAGTGAGAACGAGGACGGCCTGACGGTCCTCGAAGGCGTGCACAATGCCGTCTGGTCGGACACGATGCCGGTGACCGAGGACCTGCAGCTGTACACGCGATGGAGCGGCACGGGCACCCACACGATCGGCGTGAGGATCGTGGACAGATCCACGGGCGACAGCCTTGCCGACACTTCGGAGAAGCTGGACTTCGGAGAGGATCCTGTCACCTACTTCACCCACGACTTCAGCGGCACGACCTTTCCTTCAGACGGCGTGTATGCAATCGAGGTGACCCTGGACGGGGAGACGGCGGCGAACTACGCCTTCTACGTGAACGCGGACGACCAGCTGCCCGAATACCCCGCGTTCGTCTTGTCGGTGCCTGCCGAAAGAGCAACCGTCGACGATACCGGTGATGCACACATCTCCGGCATTTTCGAGTATTTCACCTTCGAAAGCTTTCCCGCCACGGACACCTTCTCCGTCGTGACGGTCTGGTTCTCGGGCGACGGGGACTTCGATCACTCCGTGCAGATCCTCGACCCGGAGGGGAAACAGCTCGCCGAGTCTCCCCGTTCGACGTTCTCGGCGTCCTCCGGGGAGATGAGCGTGGCGAACGACGCCTTCGACTCCGTCGCTTTTCCGTCTCCCGGTATCTATGCCGCTGTCGTCTTCCTTGGCGGTGAGAAGGTGTTCTCCTTCCCGCTGGTCATCACGAAGCAGTAGACAACCAAAGGAACTCTCTCGACTACCTGCCCGATCCTCTCGGGACCATCAGGTCACGCTCGCTCCACCTCTTCAGAGCCGATCATGTGGCCGATCACCTTGTCAGGGGTCGTGTCTTTCGTTACGAGCTCGGCGACCTTCTTCCCCCGGCGCATGATGACCAGCCGGTCGGTCACGGAGAAGATGTCGTAGAGCTGGTGGCTGATGATGATGACCGGTATGTTCTTCTCTCTCAGGCGGCGCACAAGGGCCAGAACCTTCCTCTGCTCCGGCACCCCGAGAGCGGCCGTCGGCTCGTCCATGATCAGGAGCTTCGCGTTCCAGTAGATCGAGCGGGAGATCGCCACGGCCTGGCGCTGACCGCCCGAGAGGTTCTTGATCTGGCTCTTCAGGGATGGAATCTCGATCTCGAGGCTGTTGAGGACCTTGCTCGACTCGGTGTGCATCGTGTCGTGGTCGAGGACCTGTATGAAGCCGAGGAACGGCTTGGTCCTCTCCCGCCCCAGGAAGATATTGGAATAGACGTTGAGGTTCTCCGCGAGCGCCAGGTCCTGGTACAGGGTCTCGATCCCGAGCTCCAGCGCGTTCATGGGGCTCCCGAGCCTCACCTCCCTGCCCTGGAAGAGGATCTGTCCCTCGTCGGGATGGTAGACCCCCGAGATCATCTTGATCAGGGTCGACTTGCCGGCGCCGTTGTCGCCGAGCAGGCCCACCACTTCTCCGGGGTGCAGCTCCATGTCGACATGGTCCACCGCCGTGAGCCCGCCGAAACGCTTCGTGAGCCCGCGCACCTGAAGCACCAGGTCCGACATTCACTCCCCCCTTCCGACCAGCTCGGGGAAGAACTGGTCGATGAGCACCGCGATCACCAGGATCACGCCGATTGCGATATAGCGATTGTGGGAAGGAACTCCCAGGTTGACCATGCCTGTCTCCAGCGTGGCGATGATGAGGGCTCCGACGATCGTGCCCTTCACTGATCCGGTGCCGCCGTACAGGCTGGCGCCCCCGATCACGACGGCCACCACGGCGTCCAGCATCCGGGAGCTGCCCGCGTCCGCCCTGCCGGTCACGTACCTGAACACGTACATCACCCCCGAGAGGGACGCGAAGAAGGAAGAGATGACATAGACCCAGGTCAGGTGTCGCGGCACGTTGATGCCCGAGCGCAGCGCGGCGTCCATGCTTCCGCCGATGGCGTAGTTGTGCTGGCCGAACGGGGTGCGCCTGAGCACGAAGGCGAAGATCAGGACGAACGCGAACGCGATGACCACGACGGTCGGCAGGATCGTCCACATTGACCGCAGCTCGAGCTGGCTCACGTCCTGGGGGCGGATGATCAGCGACACCAGCTTGCGCGGGATGATGTACAGGATGTATTCGTTCCCGATATACCCTGCTTCCGCCGGCAGCTCTGAGATCGGGGTGTTGCCGGACACCAACTCGGAGACTCCGTAGGCGATGCCGTACATCCCGAAGGTGGCCAGAAAGGGGGGCACCTTCAGGCGCGCCACCAGCGTCCCGTTCACGAAGCCGGGTACAAGTCCGACGGCCAGGCAGATCAGCGCGGCCAGGGGGATGGATGCGGCGGGGGGAAGCCCCGCGGCCTGGAAAAGAAACATGAACTTCGCGCAGATCACCGTGCCAAGCCCCATGACGAAGCCGACTGAAAGGTCGATCCCACCCGTGATAATCACGAAGGTCTGCCCCACGCCGAGCAGGAGGACAGGGAGGCAGGCCACGAAGATGTTCTGGAGATTCTCCAGGGAGAGAAACCTCGAGCCCAGGAGAGCGAATGCGGCCACTTCGAGAAGGAGGAACAGGAAGGCCCAGTTTCGCCCCAGCCAGAGCGTTCCCCCGCGGCCCCGTCGTGCAGTCAGGGCATTCTCAGGCACTGCTTGACCTCCTCTCCGGCGTGAACTGGTCGATCACCACG
>Ga0187850_10005018_pt1 | contig 10200 bp, 4 predicted proteins | sample June2016WEW_4_15_FD_132436 | JGI IMG/M metagenome (GOLD analysis project Ga0187850, IMG submission 132436) | Peatland microbial communities from SPRUCE experiment site at the Marcell Experimental Forest, Minnesota, USA - June2016WEW_4_150 | ecosystem: Environmental > Terrestrial > Soil >... | reverse complement strand
CGCGCGCTGAGTCTCAACTCGCCGCCGCGCATCACGCCTTCTGCTTGTTTGGCGCTGCGCGAGCCAACAATGGCGCCAGTGATCACGGAATTGCGCAGCGTCCAGGCAATGGCCACTTCCCCGGGACCCCGGCCGTGGCGCGCGCCGATTTCCTTCAGCTTCTCCACCAACTCCAGATTCTTGGAGAGTTTTGGCTCCTTGTACTCGGGGTTGCGGCTGCGAAAATCGTCGGGCGGAAGGGCGGCGGCGCGCTCGCGAGTCATGCCACCGGTGAGCATTCCCGAAAACATTGGGGCGTAGACAATCACCCCGATGCCCTGTTTCGCGCAATACGGCAAAGTGGCTTCCTCGATCTGGCGACGCAGAATGGAATAAGGGGGCTGGAGAGAAGTGACCGGCGCGATGGCCTCCGCACGCTTGATTTGCGCTGCGTTAAAGTTGGAAACGCCAATCCAACGCACCTTGCCTTCCTTTCGCAGGGCTGCCAGAGTTTGCCAAGCTTCTTCCAAGCCGGGCCCGTTATCGGCCGGCGGCCAGTGGACCTGATACAAATCGATGGTGCTGGTTTGCAAGCGGCGCAGGCTGCTCTCGCACTCCTCACGGATGGAATTGGCGGTGTGACTGGGGCTGATTTTGCCGTTGGCGTCCCAACGAAGAACACACTTGGTAAAAACATGGGGCCGCGCGCCGCGCCAGTCTTTCAGAGCACGGGCAACGACCTCCTCCGAATGGCCCAAGCCGTAAACGGCGGCGGTATCAATCCAGTTGACGCCGAGCTCGAGAGCGCGGTGGATAGCCGCGATAGAATCGGAGTCTTCCTGCGGGCCCCAGGAGAATTCCCATCCCGCGCCGCCGATGGCCCAAGCGCCAAAACCTGTTGGCGTGATGTAAAGGTCTGAATTGCCAAGTTTGCGTGTTTGCATATTTCCTTCATACCGCAAGGAGAGTCGCCCAGGCAATCGAAGATCGAGTGCAGACAACGGGCGCACATATTGGATGAAAGGAAAGTGGCAAAGGTTAGGATGGCATCACTGAGCGACGAATGCCGCGTCCAACGAAACGGATTCCCCGTCGGGATTGGAGAGAATGAGTTGTTGAGGGCCCGCCGAAAGCACGGGAGTGGTCATCAGCAGCGTGTTCGCATCCTTGAACGTGACATTTGCGGACTTCCCGCCCAGTGTCGCTTTCGTGGAGGACTCGAAACCGCTGCCGCGGATGGTGACGCTGGTGCCGCCCGCCGCGGCTCCGGACGAAGGTGAAAGGCTTCCGATGCCCAAAGGCGTGCTGGCGAGTCGGACAACCGTGAGGCCGGACGTCGTGAGAGCAAAGAGATACTCGCCATTCTCGTCGGTGGTCAGGAAACTGCCGTGAAGACCATCAATATCCGCGGAAAGCATGGCGAAGGGCTCGGGGAGATAAATGCGCAGGCGAAGCCGGCCGCTGTGCGCATCGCGAATGTCGATGCCGCCTCGAATGCCCTGAGCCGGGGGAGCGCTGGGAGGCGGACCGTCGAGAAAGGGATCGTACAGGAGAGCGCCGGAAGGGTGCAGCGCAACGCCGGGAACGGAGACACGACCGGGAATGGTTTCGAGTTCGGCAGAGACGGGTGTGGAGAAGAGGGAAAGATCCGGGCCGCGAATTTCCGTGGCGTTCCTGGAGCGCATGGCAAACAGAGTTCCATCGGCGGACGTGGAGAGATCGGAAGAGGAATCATTGGCGGAAGAAACGGTAAAGGCGTTCGGAGCGGGGGCGGTCCACTGGGCCACCGGCCCGCCAGGCGCTGTGCCGAATGCCAAGTAGACGATGTCTCCAGCGGAATCCGCCTGGAGCAAAGGAGCGCCGGTCAGCGAAGTGACTTCGGGTTGCGGCGCGGGCTCGAGAGTGGGCGGACTGGCGGTCAAATCCATCTGGCCGAGACAGGAATTGCAGCCTCCGGTGGCACCGCCTTCTCCGCTAAGGCCGACGAAGACCGTCGCGGCGCTCGTGGCCGCCACACGGGCCGGGCCGGAGTTTGCATAACCCGGCACACCGCCCACTGGAACCTGCGCGCCATTGTTCGCTCCCCCATCCGGACTGATGAGGTAGACGCTTTGTGCACCAAAATCGGCGACGATGAGCTGCGAACGGTCGGGTGTGAGCGCGAGACCCCGCAGCCCGGCATCGGGCGGAGGCCCATTGGGCGGTGGCTCGATCGGGCTCCGGAATACTTGGGTAGTGCGATCGAAGACGTCCACGTGGTCGGTGGCGCTGAGATAAATCTGCTGGCGCTGGTCATCGTTGAGAAGGAACTTGTAAGAGCCGGAATGCGGGAAGGTAGCGCTTGCGCTCAGATACTGAAAGGATTTGGGCGCAGTCGTGTTGCCTGAAGGCGCGGTAATGGAGATTCCAGCTTTGCCGGGTGAACCCGGAGGAGTGGTCACGGTGATGCGTTCGAGAGAAAAGGGATAAGAAGCATCAAGGGAAAGTGCGCTCGCAAAACTTGGCAGGCTTTCGACTTTTTGCACCGTGGCGGCCGCGCCCCCAATAGTGACCGTGAGGCTGCCGGTGCTGGTGCCAAATCCAAAACCAAAGAGATAAAGCGTGTCGCCACCAGTTTGGGAGCCAGCATCCGGAAACACCTGAAGGATAGCAGGACCATAGCTGAATGCGGCAGGCGCCACGGCGATCCAGCCGTTGGAAAAGTAGGCGGTGAGATTCACGGGGCCGGACATGGCGCTCGGAGGAGAAGAAACCTGTAGTTGCGTAGAGCTCGTCGCCGTGGCATTGACGGTGGATTGCAAGCCAAAGCGAACCTGGGGATTGGAGGAGAAATTAGAACCGCTCAGGGTGATAGATGCACCACCCATGTTGGAGCCTTCCGCCGGCTGGGCAACCGGCGCACTCGCGAAGACCGGCGCGTTTTGCGACAGGGTCGTTGGATTGGCGGCATCCAGGAAATTCAGGCCACGATTCGACAGCCCAACGAGAAGCTGGGTCTCATCTACCTCTTCGAGGGTCGTGGAAATCCCTTCAATTGCTAGATCGGGGATCTGCCCAATTTTTTGGAGGTTGGCCACGGAGAGCGCCGTAACTACATGGCCGTTCCCGAACGGTTCGGCCACGTAGAGCGTTTGTCCACCACGCGAGAAAACAATTCCGGCGGCGCCCGGCGAAGAATAGGAACCCAGCAAATTCAGATTTCCATCCAGCAAAAAAACCTGCGACGCTGGGGCCGGGCCGAAGACGAGGGCGAAACGGCTGCCATCGGAGTTGGCGGCCGCGAATGAAATCGTCCCCGAGCCAAGTGCCTTTGGCCCTGTCAGCAGATTGCCATTGGAATCGAAGACGGCTATCTCACCGGTGGCATCGTTGGACGCGACAATCACGCGGGTGTGATCGGCGGAACGTGCCATCACACCGACGCCGTTTTGAAAGAGGGCCGGGGCAGCCGGCGTGAGATTTGTAAAGAGATTCGAGGCGGGATCCCAGAGTGCCAGGAGCGCTTCACTGGCGGAGGGCTGGCGCAAGCGAACCAGCAATTTGCCTGTGGCGAGCGAAAGGACTTCGTTGGGGCGATCGAAGACGACATTGGGGATGGGCGTGAGGCCCGCAACAGGGTAGCGCGTGGCCACCTGGAGGGATGCGGTGTTGATGGCGAGGATCTGCTCGAGCGTCGTGCCCACCCACAACGTTGCGCCGTCGGCTGAAAGTTCAACGCTGGAGGCGCCCGGGGCATCTATGACGGCTTGCAGCGAAGCATCGGAAGACGCGAATACCTCCACGCGATTCATCGCCCGATTGGCAACAAAGAATCGTTTGCCGATCGCGTCATAGACGACATGCCGGCGATGCGGCTCGCCCGCGGGGCTATCAAGTAGAAGTACGGAATCATCGCGGACATAGCTGCTGCGCGGGAGGTTTTGCGCGGAACCTGCCTGGATGCTGAGCGAAAGACCGGATGAATGCGAAAGGGATCCGCTGGTGCCCTGCGCGGTCACGGAGAATTGCCCCGTGGAAGCATTGAGCGCAGCACCGAATATCACCGCTGCGTTTTGGCCCGCGGCCAAGGAAAAGGGGCTGGTAGGATTGCTGATGATTCCAGAGGGCAGACCGGCCAGGGTGATTTGCACGTTTCCCGAGAAACCGTTCTCCGCGTTGACGGAAACGGTGACGGGAGTACTTGTGCCGCCTTGCGGCAGGCTCACCGCAGAGGAAGAAAGCGAGATGGTGAAGTCTGGTTGCGGAGGAGGTGGCTGGATCCCACCTCCGCCCCCGCCTCCACCACAGCCGGCTGTGAATACCAGGATCGCCAGACCGAGGACCGGGATTCCTCTAGCGCCTCCCCACATGGCGTGACTCCTGAATTGCGTAAATCAGCGGAGCAGCGCACAGCCGGCGAGGACGGGCACCGGCTGGAACAACGCCGCCAATAGAGGTGTACGAGGCTCACACTAAATATATATTCTAGACTTGTCAAGTTATTAAATGCTGCGAGAACAATAGTAGAGAACAATAACAAAGCGGCGCGAACTGGAAGTTCGCGCCGCTCTTGCTGAAAAATCCGCTGCAGGCTGTGCCGTTAGATGGTCTTCGGGCCAGCACCCGCGGTCGCCGTCGCCGAGGTGCGCGAGAAAGAACCCGCGCCGGATTCCTTTTCACCGGACTTGTCGATTTCGATGGAACCCTTAAAGTAGGCGCCGTCTTCGATCATGATGCGGGCGGTGGTGAGATCGCCGTTGACGGACCCATCCTTCTTAATCTCGATGCGGTCCTTGGCGCGGAGATTCCCCTTGACGGTGCCGTAGACCACAACTTCACGAGCGATAATATCCGCGGTCAGCTTGGCTGCCGCGCCGACGGTGAGTTTGCGCTCGTCAAGTTGCACCAGACCTTCCACCGTTCCTTCGATTATAAGGTCTTCGTTCCCGGTAATTTCGCCCTTCACGTGCAGGCTTGGCCCGAGCCGCGCCGTCGCACGATCCGCGGTTGCACCTATCGGACGCATTGCATCAGTACTCATGGCGGTAGTTCCCTCCCAAGATGCCGCAGAAGGCTTCGGCGGCGGATTCACTGGCAAATTTTTTGTTCCCGGCTGCGCGGTTTGCGGCGTATCCGGCTTCTTATTACTCCACATCGGACCTCCCAAGGGACAAGCACACCCCACGCGGAATTCCGGCCCGGGGTATGCAAACAATAGTCCGCGGGGATGCGCACCGCAAATAAAGTATCCCAAGTGGGTTCCTGAGAGTAACTAGTCGCAAGAACAGGTATCCCGCTGTACCGGGGCCAAACGGAGATAAGGCGAACGCGGCGCTGGTGCGGGAGCGCAGATGCCCTGGCGTCACGATGCGGGTTTGTCGGGGACCGGTTGTCTGGCCAGAAAATCGGACTGAAAGCGCTGCGCATACGAATCCAGCAATTCCTGAATACGCTGCGACGAAGGCGATTTCAGGACGAATCCGGCGTGGTGATATTTCGTAATGCGCTGAATGATCTCGGGATCGTTGTAGGCGGAAGTATCGGGTTCTTCCTGCCGGGCAAGAGAGACGATGACGCCGGCATGGTCCTCCCGCAGTGGCGGCAACTCGTAGGGCTGCCTCCCTGCCCCAACATCGAGGCGCGCCCACTCTCGCCACAAATTGATCCCCGTAGCAGTTTCGATGACATCGGAGATGTAGGCGCCGCCGACGCGGGCCGCGATTTCCAGGAAATAGAAGTGGCTGCCGGCATGCGCTTTCAGGAATTCCGTATGGGTGACGCCGCGAACAAGACCGAGGCCGCCGATCAATTTCTGGTTGAGTTCTTTGAGCGCGAGCGCATCAGCGGAATTGCGCGGCAGGGTGCGCGTGGTGAAGACTCCACCGTGATGCGAAGTTTCCAGCGGGGGCGCACCGTAGGCATGAGCTTCGGCGAAGAGCACGGCGCGTTCGGAGACGACGCTATCAATGTGGAATACGCTGCCGGGGATGAACTGCTCGAGCAGGTATTCGGATTGTTGGTAGCCAAGCAGATCGAGCCAGGGCCAAAGTTCTTCGGCAGCTTGGATTTTCTTCATGCCAATGCCGGAAGCCTGGGCGCGCGGCTTGAGCAGCCAGGGCTCCGGAACGCGCTGCATGAATTCGCGCAGGTCGTCATAGTTCAGAACAGCGCTGAATTCGGGAACGCGGATGCCAGCTTCGCGGGCTTGCATGCGCATGGCCAGCTTGTCGCGAAAATAGCGCACTTTGGTGAGCCCCATTCCCGGGAGCCGCAGATGCTCGCGAAGTGCGGCAACATTCTCCATGTCGAATTCGTCCAGGGCCACGATGCGGTCGATGTGCCGGGTGCGCGCAGCGTAGGACACGGCATGAATCAGGTCCCGAATAGGAAGTTCCGGAGGCATGAAGAACATTTCGTCAATCGCTTCGCGGGGCCAGGTCGCGTGGCGGAACTTTTCCACCGTGAGAAGCAGCACGCCACATCCCAGGCTCTTGCAGGTGCGCAGGAACTCCTGACCCTTTTCGTAGGAGCTAACGCACAGGATCGTTATGGGTCTGTCTGCCGGCATTTGCTCTCCACCAGGAAAACTGCGCGGCTCGAGAACTCCCAATTTCCTGGATGGATGCGCGGATTATACCCGGCTTTCCCGGGCAGGAAAGAGGAATTGCAGGAACGGGCCAACGCGCCGGGACCATGCGGCTTCGTTGTGCTCCGCGCCTTCCACACGCTCGTAGTGCAGGTCGCGTCCCAATTGCCAGCCTTTGCGAAGGAGGATATCGCGGAAGCGCTCCACATCCTCCACGGTGCGGCCGCCCTCGCGCGTGCCAGCGTCCAGCCAGATTCGCGGAAGGGGCTGAACGGGGGCGGCGGCGGCAAAACGCAGGATCACCCGTTCGTTCCACCAGACGGAAGGCGAGAGAGCAGCAATTTTGCCGAAAACGTGGGGCAAGCGGAGTCCCAGGTACAGAGAAACGAGGCCGCCCAGCGATGACCCGCCGATCCCCGTTTTTTCGACCGCGCCCGAGACGCGATACCTCTCCTGGAGGAATGGCCGGACTTCCTCAAGAAGAAATTTGGCATAGCGATTCGCCCGACCGCCTCCCAGCCTGGGAACACTCGTGGGCGTGTATTCTCCCAGCCGCTGTTTGCCGGCGTTGTAAATTCCCACGATGATGAGCGGCGCTACCTGGCCGCCGTGGATTAGTTGATCGGCGGTATGGCCGACGTGCCAGTCCATTCCGGGGATAAAGGAAGTTGCGCCATCGAAAAGATTCTGGCCGTCGTGCAAATAGAGAATGGGAAAGGCACGGGGTGAATGCTGATCGTAGCCCGGGGGCAGGTAGACAATCAGATCGCGCTGGTTACGCAAGAAGCGCGAAGTAAACTGCTCGTGCCTGATGAGCGTCGGTCCACTCACGGAGTGATGGTGACCAGAAGATCCTTGGGCTCGACGTGCTGCCCGGGCGTCACCAACAGCTTGGTGATGCAGCCCGTAATCGGCGCATAAATATTGGATTGCATCTTCATGGCTTCCAGTGTCAGAAGTTTAGCACCACGCTCCACGCTATGGTGGAGCTGCACAGCGATGCCACTAATGAGACCCGCCGTGGGGGCGCCGACATGCCCCGGATCTTCCGGATTCGCCTTGGGGTGGCTGCGTTCGATGACGCGCAGTGCGCGATCGCGGACGTTGACCTCGCGCGGCTGGCCGTTCAGTTCAAAGAACAGGGTGCGCGTGCCGTCGGGATGCGCCTCGCTGGCGGTCAGGAATTTCACGATCATGGTCTTGCCGGATTCGATCTCCACGGTGATTTCCTCGCCGGGCTTCAGGCCGTAGAAAAAAGCAGGCGTGGGCAAGACGCCGGCATCGGCATAAGTCTGTCGGAAATGGTCGTACTTCAGGTAGACCTCGGGATAGAGAAGATAACTGAGCACAGCATCGCGATGCACGGGGTGGCCAACTTTGGCTTCGAGCTGCGCCTTCTCGTGATCGAAGTGCGCGGGAGGGAGGCTCGCACTGGGCCGGCCTTTCAGCGGCGCGTGGCCACGAAGAATGATGCGCTGAAGTTTCTTGGGCCAACCGCCGGGGGGAACGCCCAGTGCGCCATGGAACATTTCCACGACGGAATTCGGCAAGGCCACGTCGTGATGTTCTTCCAAGGCGAGCAGATCGGCGGGCTTCATTTCGTTGGCCAGAAGAAACAGCGCCATGTCTCCAACGACTTTGCTGGAGGGAGTGACCTTCACGATGTCGCCAAACAAGGCGTTCACTTCGGCGTAGGTCTTTTCTACTTCGCGCCAGCGGTGGCCCAGCCCCATCGCGGTGGCTTGCTCGCGCAGGTTCGTGAATTGCCCGCCGGGAATTTCGTGTTCGTAGAGCCGCGCAGAACCTGCCTTGGGTCCCGAGTCAAAGGGGAGATAGTAGCTGCGAATCGTTTCCCAATAATCGGAACACTCGTTAAGAGCGGCGACGTCAAGCTGGGTGTCGCGCGGCGTGCGGCGCAGGGCCTCCACCGCGGAATTCAGGTTGGGTTGGCTGGTGCCGCCGCTCATGGCAGCGATGGCCGCGTCGGCGACGTCCACACCGGCATCGGCAGCCTTCAGCAAGGAGGCAGAATTGATGCCGCTGGTGTCGTGGGTGTGAAAGTGGATGGGAATGCCGATTTCCTCGCGCAGGGCCTTCACCAGAGCAAAGGCGGCGTACGGCTTGCACAAGCCCGCCATATCTTTGATCGCCAGGAAGTGCGCGCCCAGTTTTTCAAGTTGCTTGGCCATCGTGACGTAATACTTCAGCGAGTATTTCGGGCGGCCATCGTCAAGAATGTCGCCGGTGTAGCAGATAGCGGGCTCGCACACCGCGCCCGCCTCGAGCACCGCATCCATGGAGACTCGCATGTTGTCGATGGAGTTGAGCGAATCAAAGATGCGAAAAATGTCGATGCCTTGGCGGTGGGCTTCGCGCACAAACTCGATGATAACGTTGTCGGGATACGAGGTGTAGCCAACCGCGTTAGCCCCGCGCAACAACATTTGAAAACAGATGTTGGGAATCTGCGCGCGCAATTCGCGAAGGCGCTGCCAGGGATCCTCGTGGAGAAATCGCAGCGAAGTATCAAAGGTGGCGCCGCCCCACATTTCCAGGCTAAAGAGATTGGGCAAGCGCTGGGCCACGGCGTGGGCGGTGGCCAGCATGTCATAACTTCGGACGCGCGTGGCCATCAGCGACTGGTGCGCATCGCGAAAGGTCGTGTCCGTAAGCAGGAGCCGCTTTTCCTTCCGCGCCCAGGCGGCAAATTTCCTGGGGCCCAGCTTTTGCAGCAGTTGGCGCGTTCCTGGAGGCGGAGTGATGCCGGGAGCGGCGGGAATGGGCGCCTTCTCAATAAACTCAGGCACTCTTTTCCCCTTAACCTCGGGATTGCCGTTAAGGATGACATCGCCAATGTAGGAGAGCAGCTTGGTGGCGCGGTCGGCGCGGCCCGTGAAGCGGAACAACTCCGGCGAATCGTCGAGGAAGGAAGTGGTGACCTCGCCGGCGCGGAAACGCGGATGGTTGACGACGTTTTCGAGGAACGGGATGTTGGTCTTGACGCCGCGGATGCGGAACTCGCGCAGCGCACGATCCATGCGCTGGCAAGCCTCCGTAAGATTGGCGCCCCAGGCGGTGACCTTGACGAGCAACGAATCGTAGTACGCGGCAAGAACCGCGCCGGCATAGGCGGTACCGCCATCGAGGCGAATGCCGAAACCCGCGGGCGAGCGATACGTCGAGATCTTACCGTAGTCCGGCGCGAAATGTTTTTCCGGGTCTTCCGTGGTGACGCGACACTGCAGCGCCGCGCCATAAAGCGGAATCTTTTCCTGCGCGGGAAGAGAGAGCGGGACCTCGTGCAACGTGTGACCCTGCGCGATGAGGATTTGGGAGCGCACCAGGTCCACGCCCGTGACCATTTCCGTGACCGTGTGCTCCACCTGAATCCGCGGATTCACTTCGATGAAATACCACTTGAGAGAATCAACGTCGTACAGAAACTCGACCGTGCCTGCGTTGCGATACCTGACTTTGCGCGCAATCTTCACAGCCGCGGCGCAGAGTTCACCGTGAACCTTTTCCGGGAGGTTAAAGGCCGGCGCTACTTCCACGACTTTCTGGTGGCGCCGCTGCACGGAACAGTCGCGTTCGTAAAGATGCAAGAGGTTGCCGTGCTCGTCCGCAAGAATCTGGACTTCGATATGGCGCGCGCG
>Ga0187850_10005015_pt1 | contig 10210 bp, 5 predicted proteins | sample June2016WEW_4_15_FD_132436 | JGI IMG/M metagenome (GOLD analysis project Ga0187850, IMG submission 132436) | Peatland microbial communities from SPRUCE experiment site at the Marcell Experimental Forest, Minnesota, USA - June2016WEW_4_150 | ecosystem: Environmental > Terrestrial > Soil >... | reverse complement strand
TTCCACATTCCCACCGCCCCGGCTGCGGCTGCTAGACTTTCTCAGAATCCAATCCAGAAAGGAGCTTTCCTCCGCCACCGTCCAGGCTCCCCTTTAGGCTCATCCTTCGATTGGAAAAGACTTATCGGAAACCCACGGGCCGCCGCCATGCGCTGGATGGATCCAAATCAGGGAAAGCCCGGATTGAGGGGAGATTGGTTGATGGTTCACGAAGTGATCCATTTTGCACAGTATTGCCAGAGCCAGCGAGCGAATCTATTCGTGTCTCAAAGGGGCAATTTGCCCGCCACACCAGACGGCCTGACCTTACCCTCTCGGAACTGGGCCGACACAGACACGGGTTGCCCGGTCGTCCGGGTGGTGACAGAAATGGAGCCTGTCTCATGAAAAAGGTAATGTTCTTACTTGCGATGTTGAGTCTCGGCACGCTGTGCTGGGCAGCGTCGGCGCTCGAAGAGGCCACCGATAGGCTGAACAACGCCACCAGCGTGATGCACGAAATTATGGGGATGCCTGACAAGGGAATCCCGGAAGAAGTGTTGCAGCACGCAAAGTGCATAGCGGTTATACCGCACATGGTCAAAGGCGGCTTTGTCTTCGGAGCTGAAGGAGGCAAAGGCGTAGCCACCTGCCGCACGGCGGATGGCTGGAGTGCGCCGGCGTTCATCACGATTTCGGGCGGAAGCTGGGGACTGCAGATCGGGGTGGAAGCTGTGGACGTGGTAATGATCTTTCAGAATGACAAAGCGATGCAAAGGCTGCTCTCGAGTAATTTCCAAATTGGAGCGGACGCTTCCGCGGCAGCGGGTCCAGTTGGACGGCATGCCACGGCCGGTACGGATTGGAAGTTGGATACAGAGATCCTGACCTACTCCCGCGCCAAGGGTGCGTTCGCTGGGCTCACGTTGACCGGTGCATCGCTCCGCCAAGACAGCGATTCCCGGCACGCGATGTACGGAGATGCCACAACCCGGGCTTTGCTCTTGGGCGAAGTGCCAGTTCCACCCGCAGCCCAGCCGTTCGTTGAGGAAATTCGCCACGCAAAAGGTGAGGCCAAAACCGACAAACAGTAGGGCTTCCGGACTCGACTTACGGTTGTTCGTCATCAGCCGACGCCTCCTGCGTGTTCGAGTGGGAGCACAGTCCATCGTTTGTTTTCTTATCCGGTCGCGCAAAGCAGTTCTCTCGCGGACGTTGGATGAGATTCACATTCGTGTGCTCGCGAATGAGCACGGGAGGTTGAATTGCTCTAGACCATTTTCGTTGTTCTGCTGATTTTGTGGCTTCTGGGTTTCAGTTTGCATATCGGCGGAAGCCTGATCCACTTGCTGCTGGTTGTGGCGGTGGGGTTCTGATCATTAACTTAGTGAGCGGAAGGGGAAGTGGCGTTTGAAGAAAGGCAGTACGAGTCCCAGCACCAGGAGGCCCCGGTGTCAGCCTCCTGGCGCCTGCTTCACGCTTCGCCGGGTTGGGTAAAGGAAGAGCTTCATCCGCTCTCCGGCATCTGCGTTGAGAGGTAAGTGGACCTGAATGAGCGACAGCGGGAAGATCCGCATGTCGTCTACCGGAGACAATCACCGCGTAAACAATAACCGCGCCCGACGTAACGCACGAGGGCGCATGAAATCACCGTGATGGAGGCAACACTCATGAAACAAGTTGGACTTATCAGTACAGGAGTTCTGCTCCTTCTTCTCGGAACCGTTGCTCCCACGTACGCACAGGAGCGACAGGAACAAGAGGCTCAGTCCCCGAAACAGGAGCAGCAGGCTAAGCCTGAAAAGCAGCAGGCCAAGGGTCAGCAGAAGCAGGAAAAGCAACAGCAGCAGCAGGCCAAGGGTCAGCAGAAGCAGGAAAAGCAACAGCAGCAGCAGGCCAAGGGTCAGCAGAAGCAGGAAAAGCAACAGCAGCAGCAGGCCAAGGGTCAGCAGAAGCAGGAAAAGGAACAGCAGCAACAGGCCAAGGGTCAGCAGAAGCAGGAAAAGGAACAGCAGCAGCAGGCCAAGGGTCAGCAGAAGCAGGAAAAGGAACAGCAGCAGCAGGCCAAGGGTCAACAGAAGCAGGAAAAGCAACAGCAGCAGCAGGCCAAGGGTCAGCAGAAACAGGAAAGGGAACAGCAGCAGCAGGCCAGGGGTCAGCAGAAGCAGCAGGGTCAGCGCCAGGCTGGATCTTCACAACGGCCCCAGCGCACACCGCAGGCGGAGGCCAGACAACGAGCAGAGCCGGCACTGCGACTCAGTGCCAGAGGCGAAGGTCGCATACCTGACGATCGCTTCCGTTCGCATTTTGGGCGCGGGCATAGATTCCGCATCGGCAGTCCGAGGATGGTCGACGGATATTCTCGCTTCCAGTACGGCGGCTTTTGGTTCGGATTCGTTGACCCATGGCCGGAAGGTTGGTACTACACCGACGACGTTTACATTGATTACGTTGATGGCGGATATTACCTGTACAACCCGTATTATCCCGGCGTTCGCATTGGCATTTGCGTCGTGATGTAGAACCGCCGCATGGAGGATGACCCGGCTTATCGCAATCATTTGAAATCCGGAGGGCGCCCCGTCCAAGCTCTGCTTGGGCGGGGCGCTGATCGAGTGGCCGCACTTGCACTTCGGAAGGATAAGTCCAACGTTCCGAACTTGTGCTGGAGGTCATTTCGCGGGGAAGGCGATCAGTCCTCGCCATCGTACAAATAGCTGTCTGTGTCAAGCTCAGATATGCTATTCAATACTGGCTCACTGTAATCGATTTACAATCGCATTTTGGCGTTCGGGTGACCGCCTGGAGCGGGGCGCGTCACGCGGGTGCGTGACAAAGGTCACAGAGCAAAGTGCGTCCTCCGCGTTGAATGCCAGAAGGGCGGAAGCGATCCGCGCCGGGGGGTAACGCTGAAAGCGCTGCTGCTCTCGCAGTCCAGGTCTCCACAAAGTCCCTCCGCAGACCTGGTCAAGAGAGAGGGACTCTGAACCAATGAGATGCGCCATAAACTCCGCCGACTCTACACTTCCTCCGCTGGAGGAAGAAGAGATCGCTCGCCGCGTGGCCGCGGAAAGGTCGCGGCTGGCGCAGGCCGCGGGGCTCCTCGAAAAACCCATCGAGCACTTCCGCCGCCCCATGGAGCGGCCCTTTACCGCGGAAGAACGCGACCGGGTGACCATTCTTTTCGGAGGCTTTACCTGGAAACACGAGCGTTTCATCGAAGCCGTGTTTCGCGGCTGCGGCTATCGCTTCCAGATGTTGCCTAACCCTGGCGTAGCCGCCTTCCAGACCGGCAAGGAGTATGGCAACAACGGCCAGTGCAATCCCACTTACTTTACAGTCGGCAACCTCATCGAGTTCCTGCGGTCGCTCGAAGCTCGAGGTCTCTCACGCCAGGAAATCCTCGACCATTACATCTTTTTCACCGCGGGCTCCTGCGGACCTTGCCGCTTCGGCACGTACGAGTCGGAGTACCGAATGGCGCTCGAGAATGCGGGCTTCGGGGGCTTTCGTGTCCTGCTTTTCCAGCAGGACCATGGCGTCAAGGCTACAACCGGCAACCCCGGCCTGAAGTTCACCGTAGACCTCGGCATGGGCCAGCTCAACGCGGTGAACCTGGGCGATGCGATCAATGACATGGTTTACCAGATCCGTCCCTACGAGGTTGTTCCGGGTGCAACCGACCAGGCAATCAAAGAAGTCGTGGATCGACTCAGCGATTTCCTGGAGCACCGGAAGCGTTACGAAATCCTCGAGCGTACGCCCGGATGGATTTCGGAACATCTGGCCCAGAAAAAGAAGCTCAAAGATATCCTCAACGGGCTCGGCAAGGTCCTCGATCACCTCTACGGCGAGGACTTCCTCAAAGCGATGCGCCTCGCCCGTGAGCGTTTGAACGAGGTCGAAGTGGACCGCACGCGCGTAAAACCTTTGGTCAAGATCACCGGTGAGTTTTGGGCATCACTCACCGAAGGCGACGGCAACTTCAACATGTTTACCTTTCTGGAGCGGGAAGGCGCCCAAGTGTGGGTGGAACCAATCGGTTGCTGGATTACCTATCTCCTGTCTCAGGCTCGGGCCAGCGCGCGAGCGAGAAAAGGCCTCGATGCCCCCTATCCCGGCGCCCGATGGTGGGAATTGAAGAAGCAACTGGCCAACGATTGGAAATTCCGCAAAAAGTGGTTGCTGTTGGGGCTGAGCGAAGGCATCTGGAACCGCCAACATGCGCGCACCGCCCGCCACCTGGGCAGGCTCGCGCACCGTCTCGCTCCACAGACCGAGCTGGCCCGCATGGCGCATCCCTTTTACCACTCACTCGCCCGTGGCGGCGAAGGGCATCTCGAAGTGGGTAAGAACGTTTACTACACCACTCACCGCCTGTGTCACATGGTGCTGGCTTTGAAGCCATTCGGTTGCATGCCTTCTTCACAATCCGATGGCGTGCAGTCTGTCGTGGTGAACCGTTTCCGGGAAATGATTTTTCTGCCCATCGAAACTTCGGGCGAGGGAGAGATCAACGCGCACAGCCGCGTGCAGATGGCCCTGGGCGAAGCCAAGATCAAGGCCAAGGCGGAGTTCGAACAGGCACTGGCTTCCACGGGCAAGAAGCTCGACGAGATTAAGGCATACGCCGCCCAGCATCGGCAACTGCGGAGTCCGTTCTATCCGGTTCCGCGCCGCCGAGGCATAGCTGGGGTTGCCGCCAACTTTGTTTTGCACGTTGGCGACCTGATCGATGGCAAAGCACGCCTGGCCAAGCTGCCGGGCGTGATCTGAGGAGTGTGAGAGATTCTGTGGGAACGACCGCACAACGCGCGTGCCTCGCCGATCGGCAGCCCGAACTGCTGGACCAGGCGCAGCGGGCCGCATCTGGCATCCGCTATCGCGTGGGCATGGACGTCGGATCGACCACGGTCAAGGCCGTCGTCGTCGAAGTCGGAACCAGCGAAATGGCGAGCGGCGAGGAGGGGACCGACCGCATTCTTTGGCGCGACTACCAGCGCCATGACACGCGCCAACCCGAGAAACTTCTGGAATTCCTCCAGCGCATGGAAGCCGAAGTCGGCATTGCTCCCGAGAACTGCCGCATGTTCATCACCGGCTCCGGCGGCAATGCGCTCAGCGCTCTCATCGGCGCGAAGTTCGTGCAGGAGGTGAACGCGGTCGCGCTCGCGGTCGAGAAGCTCCATCCCGAAGTGAACTCGGTCATCGAGCTGGGCGGTCAGGACGCCAAAATCATCATTTTCAAAGAGGACGGCGGAAACGGCCGCAGGAAGAAGATCCCTTCGATGAACGACAAGTGCGCGGGCGGCACCGGCGCGGTCATCGACAAGATCAACGCCAAGCTGAAGATTCCGCCCGACGATTTGTGCAACCAGGGCTACAAGGGGATCAAGGTTCATCCGGTCGCGGGCAAGTGCGGCGTTTTCGCCGAGACCGACATCAATGGCCTGCAAAAGCAGGGCATCCCGGCCGACGAACTGATGGCTTCGCTTTTCGACGCCATTGTTCTGCAGAACCTCACCGTCCTCACTCGCGGCCACACGCTGCGCCCACACGTGCTGCTGCTGGGCGGGCCGAACACGTTCATTCGCGGCATGCGCGAGGCCTGGCAGCACAACATCCCTCTCATCTGGAAAGAGCGGGGAATCGAGCTGCCACCCGATGTCGCTCCCGAGGACATGATCAAGAACCCGGAGAACGCGCTGTATTTTGCGGCCATTGGCGCGGTGGAATTCGGCAAAGGAGAGGACGCGGGGATTGGGCAGTATCTTGGGACAGAGTGTCTTGAGCACTACATCTTCGAAGGGCGCCAGCAGGAAAAAGCTGTTTCCGGCAACCGCGGCTTGGGTGCTTCGAAGAAAGAATTAGACGAGTTCAAAGTCAAGTACTGGCGGCCAAGATTCGTTCCGGCGACCTTCCGGCCGGGTGAACGAGTCCAGGCTTTTATCGGCGTCGACGGCGGTTCGACTTCCACCAAAGCAGTGCTTTTGTCGGAGCACGGCGAGGTTCTCTCGAAGGCCTACCAACTCTCGAATGGCAACCCTATACAGGACACCGTTGACCTCTTGGAGAATTTGCGCCAGCAGGTGGAATCCCAAGGCGCGATCCTGAAAGTTCTCGGCGTTGGCACGACTGGCTACGCCAAGGACATCCTGCAACGGGTGCTGCGCGCCGACGTGGCTTTGGTCGAAACCGTGGCACACACCGAGTCGGCCCTGCGCTTCTACAATGACCCACACGTCATCGTGGACGTGGGCGGCCAGGATATCAAGTTCATCATCCTCAGAAATGGCCGCGTTAAGGATTTCAAACTCAACACACAATGCTCCGCGGGCAACGGCTATTTTCTGCAGTCCACTGCGGAGGGATTTGGCATCCCGGTCGAGAACTATGCGGACGTTGCTTTCAGCGCCGGCACTATGCCTGTCTTCGGTTACGGCTGCGCGGTGTTCCTGCAGTCCGACATCGTCAACTTCCAGCGCCAGGGCTGGCGCGCGGAAGAAATCCTGGCCGGCTTGGCGACGGTGCTGCCCAGGAATGTTTTCTTGTATGTCGCCAAGGTGCCAAGCCTCGCCGCCCTGGGCACACGTTTCATTCTGCAGGGCGGCACGCAGAACAATCTCGCCGCCGTGAAGGCGGAGGTGGACTTCCTGCGCGCCAACTTCCGCTCCATGGGGAAAGAACCAGAGATTGTTGTCCACCAGCACTGCGGCGAATCGGGAGCGATCGGCGCCGGCATCGAAGCCATTCGCTTGTGGCGCAACGGGCACTCCACGACCTTCATCGGCCTGGACGCCGTCCGCAACATCCGCTACCGCACCACGCACAGCGAAGAAACGCGCTGCCACTTCTGCAAGAATGCCTGCCTGCGCACTTTCCTCGATGTACAGACCGGAATCACGGATGGCTGGGCGCCACCGTCTTTCCTCACCAAGGTGCCGCTCCAGCCCGGTGAGCAACGCATGATCGTCGCCACCTGTGAAAAAGGCGCAGTGGAAGATGTTGAAACTATGCGCGGCATCAAGGCCAATCTCGACGCCACCAAGGCCGCCAATCCAAACTTGGTGGAGATTGCCGCCCGCGAAGTGTGGCGTTCGCGCCACCCAGAAAGCGTCGCCGATCCAATCCCCACCCGCGCGTGGACGGCCGCCGCACGCCGGCGCGTCGCGCTGATGAAACAGCGCGGGCAGCTGCGCATCGGCATTCCTCGCGTCCTGAACATGTATGCCTACGCGCCGCTGTTCAGTTCCTATCTGGAAAGCTTGGGCGTGCAGGCGGAAAACATCGCTTACTCGGACTTCACCAGCGGGGAGATGTACCGCGCTGGATCGAGCCGTGGTTCGATCGATCCATGCTACCCCTCAAAGATCACCATCGCGCACGTCCACAACCTTATCTTCAACAAGCACCGACACAAGCCGCTGCACGTGATTTTCTTCCCCATGTTCGACGTGCTGCTCTCCCCCCTCGTGAACGCCAGGGGGCACAACGCCTGCCCCACAGTTTCGGTGACACCGGAGACCGTGGAAGCCGCTTATACGAAGGAAACCGATCTCTTTGCCGAACACGGCATTCGCTACGCGCACCCGCTGGTGGACCTTTCGGACCGCAAGCTCTTTGCGCGCCAGATGTTCCAAACGTGGGCGCCGATTCTTGGCCTCTCGGAGGAGGAAAATGAACGCGCCATCGAGATCGGCTACCGGGAGTTGGGAAGGTATGAATCCAGCATTCGCCGCCGTGCCCGCGTGGTCCTCGACCAGCTGGAGTCGGAACGGAAGTTAGGCATCGTTATGCTGGGACGCCCATACCACCACGATCCCGGGATCAACCACGAGATCATGGAGCAGTTCCAGAAGCTGGGTTATTCGATCTTCTCGCAGAGTACGTTGCCGCTGGATGAGGACTTGCTGGAGCGCCTGTTCGGCGAGGAAGTACGCGCTGGTGTAATCAGCCACCCGCTTGACATCTCCGATGTGTGGAAGACCGCCAACTCGGCCAGTTCCAACCACAAGGTCTGGGCCGCCAAGTTCACTGCCCGCCATCCCAACCTGGTGGCGGTGGAGATTTCCAGCTTCAAATGTGGTCACGACGCGCCCATTTACAGCGCGATCGAGCAGATCGTGGAGCGCTCGGGCACACCTTATTTCTCCTTTAAAGACCTGGACGAAAACCGGCCGGTCAATACCATTAAGCTGCGCGTCGAAACCATCGATTACTTCTTGAAGCGTTACCGGGAGGACCTGTTAGCCCGGAAGAAAAAGCAAGCGGACATCGAACGGCAGCTTGCAGAGTACGAGCGCGAGCTGCGAGAGCGCGCGACCGGGACCGGTTAGTTCTCGGGTCTTAGGATCCCGTCGTAAAAGTCGGGAGCAGTACACGATTCTCCCCACAAGGCACTATGGCAAGTCCGTGGGAACGCTGAACTCCGCCAGATAAGCCCGCGGATCCATCAATTTCTGAGCGCGGGCGAGGGTTCTCGCCATATCGCCGATGTGGCGCAGATCGATGTCCCGCGCCCACTCCCACCACTTCTTTCGCCCGGCGGCGTTGAGCACGGTGCGCTTCCAAGTCTCGCAGTAGAGTTCAAAGAAGCGCTGGACCGGCAGGCGAGGTTTCCAGAGCAGGTGGTGCAGATCGTACTGATTCCAGTCCAGAACTTTCAGTTGCGCCTTGATCTGCTCGAAGTAGAACGTGCCCGGCAGCGGCGTCAGGATGGTAAAGCCGACCCGGTAGAGTTGGTGAGTTTCGATGAAGTCCCACAGCTCGGCGAAGTCTTCCTCGGAGAAATCCGGATCCACGATGAAATTTCCGGTTACTCCAAATCCGCACTCCCGGGCCACGCGAATGGCATCCAGTGTCTTCGATACGTCCGTTCCCTTGTTCAGGGAGTCGAGACCTTTGCGCGTCGGCGATTCGAAACCGAAGAAGATGTCGAACTTCCTCGCCAATGGCCGCCAGAGCCGCAGCAGTTCGAAACTCTCGCCGACCAGATCCACGCGCGACTGTGCCAGCATCCAGTTCTTGCGCTCGCCCGAGGCGAGCAATTCACGCGCTAGTTCCTCGCTGCGCGCCGGGTCTCCCCAGAAATAATCGTCGATGACGAAGACGTTCTTGCCGGTGCGCTCGAAATCCGCGCGCACGTTCCGCGCGGCATGGAAGCGGCAAGATCCCTTGTAAAATTGCCAGACCGAGCAAAAGTTGCAGCGGTGCCGGCAACCGCGCGTGGTCTCCAGTGTCCAGACCGGCATGTAATTCAGACAGACGTAGTGCTTCCGGCACGTTTCCACCGCGGCACGGTCGGGGCAGAGGACGTCGTCCAAGTCGAGCCACTCGCGCGCCTCGCCGGTCGAGGCGAACCGCCCGTCGCCAGTGGGCAACAGCAGAGATGGCACGTCGTGGAGCGGTTTATGCTGTGCCAGGGCGTCGCACAAGGCGGGCATGGCGCTCTCGCCCTCGCCGACGCAAATCGCGTCCAGCCAACGGCTCTGCTCCAACGCTTTTGCGTACGAAGCCGCGGCATGGCCGCCTACGGCGACGAAGATTGCCGGATCGATCTGTTTGATTTCGCCGGCAAGCTGCAGAGTGGCGGGCGCGTCCAAGATGTGCAGGCATGAGATGCCCGCGATCTCCGGCCGGAAACGCTTTATGAGACGCGCCATGCTTTGGCGCTCGAAACACAAATCCACGATGCGGACCCGATGCCCACATGCGCCGAGCGCCGCCGCGATGTACTCCAGCCCCAGCGGCTCAGTCCGGAAAAAGGGGGCGAGACCGAAATGAACTGCCGAGGAGCGCGGTTTGATGAGTAGGACCCTCAAATCGAAATCAACCCCTTTTTCCAACTATATCTAAAAAAACTCCGACTAAGTTGGTTCACGGATAGTTTTGAAAGGGCATGGCTTCAACCATGCCGTCAGAACCCGCCACACAAGCGGTTTTAGCCGCTATGGCGCGGCGCCGCGGGACATCATGGCTGGCCCTCCGCGCGCTTCGAGTCCTGTTCCCCACGCATGGCAATCTCGGCGCAGAAGTCCCGCGCTCAAGAACACAACCATGTACAGCGCCGGTTGTATCCTTGTCAACAGCAATCGAAGTTTGGCAGCCCACGCGTCAAGCCATTTAAGAATGTAACCTTGGGGCCGCTCGTCGAGACATTGGAAATGTAACCCTAAACCCGCCGTCGTCGCGGCTGTGGGAAAGTGCGAATCGCGCGCTTTTTGCGCGATGT
>Ga0187850_10005008_pt1 | contig 10218 bp, 13 predicted proteins | sample June2016WEW_4_15_FD_132436 | JGI IMG/M metagenome (GOLD analysis project Ga0187850, IMG submission 132436) | Peatland microbial communities from SPRUCE experiment site at the Marcell Experimental Forest, Minnesota, USA - June2016WEW_4_150 | ecosystem: Environmental > Terrestrial > Soil >... | reverse complement strand
TGCTGCCCACCATTTCCGGCCGGAAGGGTGAGGATGCGGGAGAGTGACGCCACCCGCCGGCAGGTGCTGGTGGTGGACGATGAAGAGGCCATTCGCACCGGTGTCGCCCAGGCATTGGCCGCGATGGGCCTCAAGGCGGCCGCCGCGGCGGGCGGGGCCGCGGCCCTGGAGATTTTGGCCCGTAGCCCTTACGCCGTTGTCCTCCTGGACATCAAGATGCCGGACCTGGACGGCATGGAGGTCCTGAAGCGCATCCGCCGGGACCATCCGGAGTCTGAGGTTATCATGATGACCGGCTTCCCCACTATTCAGGGGGCGGTGGAAGCCATCAAGCACGGAGCCCTCGATTACCTGGTGAAGCCCTTTCGCCTCGACGACCTGGAGGCGGTAGTGCAGAGGGCGCTCGATCACCAGGAGCAGCGCACCGCGACGGCGGCGCCTGCCGAGCCGGGAAACGGCCGGGAGGGCATGGAGTTCATCGTCGGGGATTCCCCGGCCCTGAAAAAGGTCTTCGCCAAGATCCACCGGGCGGCGCCCAGCGACAGCACCGTGATTCTTACCGGGGAGAGCGGCACCGGCAAGGAACTGGCGGCCCGGGCCATCCACCTCCTCAGCTCCCGGCGGGACCACGAGTTCGTCCCGGTGGACTGCTCTGCCCTGGTAGAGACCCTCCTGGAGTCTGAACTCTTCGGCCATGTCAAAGGCTCCTTTACCGGGGCCCATCAGAGCAAGCACGGCTTATTCGACCTGGCCAACCATGGCACCTTCTTCTTCGACGAGATCACCAATCTCAGCCTCAATATCCAGGCCAAGCTGCTGCGGGTGATCCAGGAGCGGGAGTTCATGCAGGTGGGCAGCCAGAAGCGCATCAAGCTGGACATCCGCATCATCGCCTCGTCCAACCGGGACCTGGAGGAAGCCATCAAAGGCGGCGTCTTCCGGGAAGACCTCTTCTACCGCCTCAGTGTCATTCCCATCCACCTGCCGCCCCTGCGGGAACGCTCCGAAGATATCCCCCTGCTGGCGGAGCATTTTCTGCGCAAGTACGCCCAAAAAGGCAACCGCGAGGTCACCGGGATTTCGCCTGCCGCCATGAAGATGCTGTGCAGCTATGCCTGGCCGGGCAACGTCCGGGAACTGGAGCACACCCTCGAACGCATCATCATCCTGGAAGATGGCGACATCATCGAGCCGGAGCATCTTCCCAGCTTCATATCCCAGCGCCAGGCGGAGTTCCAGGTCTTTACCGAGGAAGACCATACCCTGGAGGACATGGAAAAGCGCTACATTCAGTTCGTCCTGCAGCGCACCAAGGGGCGCCGCCAGGACGCCGCCCGCATCCTGGGAATCAACCGCAAGACCCTGAGCCTCAAGATCGAAAAATATAAGCTGCGGGTGAACTGGTAGCCAGTTGTCTGTTCCGCAATTGATTATCCATTGAAAGAAAATGACTGGTTTTTAACCCCCCGTTGGGAAAGGAGGGTAGGGGGGATTTAATAGCAAATATTTTACGGCGAGTTCGATGGAGGGCGGAGAAAAAGAGTGCTGGTGAAGATTATTGGGGAATAAATAGCCCACGAATGATGAGGCAGACCCGCCCCACTGCAGCAATCCCTTATGCAGCTAACTTATTTCTTTGATTGCTTTGAATACTTTTTCCAATGAATAGGCTTCTTTAATAAAAGCTTCACATTCTTTTGGTTGTTCACGATAGAAATGATATAAATTCCAAGAGATAGACCTTACGTCTAAGTACGCATTTTTTATTGCCGATTCGCCTAAAGGTGTTATCAACGCAATAATTATAAATAGCGTTAAGTTAATTATAATATAGATATATCCTATATAATAACTCACTGCTAATATAATAATTAATCCAATAATTAGCATATTTCTTGCTTTGTCGAGTGCTCCTTTACTCGACTTAATCTCATTCATTATATTTATTAGATAGTTGTCGGTATAAAATCTCCCGGTTATCGAGATTTCTTCTGGCGCTGCATTAAATACACCGTCGCTGTACATTGACTTTATAAGTTTATTCAGTTTAATGTCATCTTGCATTGTTTTCCGTATTAATTTATTCCGTTTATAAATATTTCCAACATTAATACCGATAAATATAACTATAATTGATAGAACAATTTCTATGGCTATATTCATCTTTATCTCCATTTAATATTATATGTTATGGATGCTGCATCTTTATATAATGGGTTTATAATTGGCGAATATTTTTCAAATAATAAAATTAACTTCGCCTCACTCTCCATAAAATCCTCTTTTCTCCGAATAAGTTTTATGTCTTATCCCATGAGTAAGTATGCTTTTCTATTTTATTAACTATTCCAATAAGCTGGTTAAGCCCCACCTTTTGCAACAATTCTGTTGGACTACTTGCTCCATAGAGCATTTCTAATGTTTTCGCTACCGCTAATTTATCTTTTGCTAAATCTAAATTGCCAACACCTGCATAATCAATTGAAAGGCCGATATGTGATGAGCCTACAAATTGGATATAGGCAATTAAATCCTTAGATGATAAAGTATGTGGGTTGAGGTCTTTAACTTTATAGAGCTTATTTACCTTATTGAATGCTTTAATGGCCCCTTGATAATCGCCCTCTTGTGTCAGTATCCAACCTTTGCCCAACCAATTTTGCGCCACGATATTGCGAATTTGTTTCCTTGAAAATATAAAGAGCACAACTATAATTCCGAGCAATACTATATAAATCATTTTATTGGCCTCGAAATTTCCTCTTATGCCGTTTTTATTTGTCCCCTGATGAAGCTGGAAGTAAGAATAAGATTTACACCGTGCCAACCGATTTTGCTCACTTTATCAAACCAAACATTCCCATCAGCAGTATGCCAAACATATTTTTTCGATAAGAAATGGTGTTCACTATATTTTCCCATTTGGGTGATTAAATAGTTTAGTGTGTGTTTAAATATAGAATTAATTCTACCTTTGTCGTCGCTCATTGTTTGAAGTGCTATTTTATATATTTTTCCCTCAGTTGCCCCTACAGTAGTATTCCAATCAAATCCAGCGAATAAAACATCTGGCCCAGAATATATTTTCTCATCTATTAGCATCCTTGGTGCTCCGGCTAATCCCATCCTATTGTATTCTTCATCGGTAAATTCCTGCAAATCGTTAGCCTCGTCAATGGGTTGTTTTAAAAATAAATCTTCTATTCCTGTAATCATAATAATCCTTTTTATAGACTGAGGTTTATATCGGGATATAATAATTGCAACAACCAAAAGAGGTAGTGCTACAAAGATATTATACCAATTAATACCTGCTGCCAACAAAGCGATTCCTGCATTAATGAGATAAGGAATGTAAAGTACACGCATTGATAATGCGACATTAAAGCCCAGAATAAGGCAAACAATTGCAATACCTGTCCACGTAAATACTGGCGTTACAACATTTTCAAAAGGTAATCTCCCTATCACTACTTGAGTGAGCATATCAAATACAAACCCAGCAGAATAAGAAGACCCTAATGCCACTATGAAAGCTGCCGCATTTCTCCATTTTGGATAATTATTGCAAACCCACCGGAGAAAAAACCAGAGAATGAAAACCGCAGCAATTTGTACTGCAATGTTTTCCAGCATGATAATCATAGGGATACGCCTTAGTTAGTTCTCCACGGCGGATAGTTATAGAAGCAGGAGTATTGAACCAACTACCCAACCTATCCCAAGCCCAACTGCCCAAGACCAACCTACATGCCTCTCCAAATCCCCGGGGCATTTCCCCTCATATTTTGCTTGTAAACGGTCGTCTATTGGCCCCGCCATGGGGCCAAATAAAAAGCACAATAGGCCAAATGGGATAGCTAACCAGGCCGTGGCTTGACTCTGGAACAAACTGTAAATGCCTTTGGCAGAAAGTACCGCTATAATCTGTGACCCAATGAGTGATAGTGCTTGAAAAATATCAGCTACCCTGTAACCAACTTTATCCGTAGGGTTATGCGTAAGATTAAAGATAGGCATTAGAAATTTGCTTATCAACAAATTGCCCAAAAGTGTAACGATGGGCCAGGCAATTACCGATAAAATAAATGGAATTATCATCGTTTCTCCCTTGCTCTACCATATGTTTCCGCTTTGGCATAAAGGATAATTCATGTTAGCTCAGGAATGAAATGGTGTTCCTGATGTCGCAATAATATTTACAACTCTAAATAGCCAATGCTTAGATAAAGTCAAATTAGCTGTTGATGTTTCCCAAATACATAAATTCTTTTTGCTTTCCGATGGTTTTCCGTATAAATCTAAAAAGTAATTGTACGCTTTTTCATTGATATTACTTGCCTTACCTGATAAAGCTATCTTATAAATTTTATTATTGGTAACCCCGAGCATGCAATCCCATGTCTCCCCCAAAAAATCTACTTGGTTTGTCTTGAATAATTTTTCGTCAGGGAACATCTTAACGAATTGGCCTAAGCCCAATAAATTGGACATGTCTTGCTTCCAAGCACTTACAGTTTGGATGTCTTGGTCAAGCCGAAAGCCTTTCAATTCCAACATAAATTTCCCCTTTGAATAATTAATCTTGAAATCCCCCTAAGTCCCCCTTTTTCAAAGGCGATTATATACTTGACAAACGCATAACCCTGATGTACAGTACATATAAATCAACCTTTCAAGGGAAACCAAGCCATGTCAGAATTTGACGAAGCCAGATTCCACGATGATGATGCGGCCCGCAAACATTTAGAATCTATTCGCTGGCCTAATGGCCCGATTTGCCCACATTGCGGAGCTTCAGGCCGTATCTTCCCTATCGAATCGAAAACCAAGAGCAATGGTAAGCGCAAGGGCGCACGCCCCGGTTTGCTTTTCTGCGGCGATTGCCGTGAACAGTTTACCGTGACAGTGGGAACGGTTTTTGAGGATAGCAAGGTTCCGCTCCATAAATGGGTTCTTGCTACACATCTGCTTTGCTCAAGCAAAAAGGGCATGTCCAGCCACCAGTTGCATCGAATCTTGGGGGTGTCCTATAAAACCGCTTGGTTTATGACACACAGAATCAGGAAAGCTATGGAACCCAATTACTTCAGTGCCAAGATGCTTGGCGGGCAAGGTCCGGTTGAGGCCGATGAAACCTTTATAGGCACAAAGCCCGGAGCAAAGAAACGCAAGGGATACGGGCACAAAAACGCTGTCCTTTCCCTGGTGGAGCGCGGGGGTGAGGTCCGCTCCTTCCATGTCCCCGGCGTGAGCGCCAAGACCTTGAAGCCCTATCTCAAATACCATGTTGACCCCGATGCTCACCTTATGACCGATGATGCGGGGCAATACAGGATTCTCGGTCCTGAATTTGAGCAGCATGATGTGGTGGCTCATAGCAACGATGAATATGTCCGCGGCGAAGCCCATACCAACACAGTTGAGGGCTTTTTCAGTATCCTTAAGCGTGGCCTGATCGGGACTTATCAGCATGTCAGCGTTCAGCATCTTCAAAGGTACGTTACCGAGTTTGATTTTCGTTATAATCACCGCGCTAAACTTGGGTACGATGATTCAGACCGCACAACAGAAGCCCTCAAGGGCATTACCGGCAAACGCCTAACCTATCGGCGGACTAACTAACAATGAGCAAATATACGCAGACGATAAGCCTTGGCTGAAAAAAAGGAAATAATTCCATGAACGACCTATTCCATAGTGCAAAACTCCGTCTTTCGCGGGGTAATTATCACATTACCGACTTTAATGAAAGGATACGTTCCTTTTTGCAAAAACCCTGCACTATTATCCGTGAGGATAATCTCAACGGAATTCATGAATCTCAAAAAATTACGATAAAACTTACTGAATCTATTCCTGATAATTTTGCTACAATCGCCGCCGATGCTATTGATAATTTGAGGTCCGCTCTCGACCACGCTTGGTATGCATTTTCTGATGCTTCTAATGCTCTTTCGGCTGATAAGAGAGCCTATTTCCCTATCCCCGACAATATCCGCGGGCTGGAGAATTTTATCAGCACCAAAGGTGCGAGATATCCCAAGGATATTATCACGCTCTTGCGAGAGATCGAGCCATACAAAGGACCAAACGGTTATATTTGGGCACTGAACTGGATATGCGTTAAAAATAAGCATCGGCTGATTGCCCCAATCGCCACGATTGCTAATGTTGAAATGATTCACACCTTTTCTTATGGGACCGCAAAACAAATTGATAGGCCAAGATTTGACAGCAGTAAAAATGAGATCATATTTTATACCCCTAAAGGTGATACAACGGTCAAATATAATGTAGGTATCACCTTCGATATAGCTTTCCACGAAGCTGCAATTCAGCACCCTGGCTCTGCGAGTAATATTCTTAAAATTTTTACGGACATCGTTAATGATGTCATCAATGGTCTCGAGAGAATTGCAAGAAGCCTCGGATACATTTGACGAAAAATTGTCTGTCTCTATTTTATGCGCCTGTTGCATAACCATAACCTTTGGAGGATACCTCTTTGCCTAAAAAGCCCGTCAAGTCCCAGGAGCAGAAGCCACCAAACGAAAACGATGTCTTGCGCCGGATGCTAACCACTCCGCCAGAGGTTCAAAAGAAAATATCTAAATCAAAAAAAGCTGAGAAATAACTTTCATGCTAATTTTGAGAAGATCAATCTGGATAATCATTCTCACTTGCTTATGTGTGATTGTGGCAAATGCACAATCAAATCGGCCAATTCCAAGTCCAAGGATAAAAGGTAATCCACCACAAATACATCCCTCCGATAACCAACAAAAAGCCGAATCCGATAAGCGAGGAACCGAACAATCGCCTCTCGTTGTCAAAACAATTAATCCCCCCAATAGTGAGACAGAGGCCAAGCAAGAGAGAGAACAACGAAATGAGCAGTCGTCTCAAAATAGGTGGCTCGTTAAGTTTACTGGTGGCCTTTTCATTGCCACCATACTCCTTTTTGGTGTCGCAATCTGGCAGGGCTGGCATTTGAAAAGAAGTGTTGATTCTCTCCAAACTACCCAAAGAGCCTATGTTTCTATTAAAGAATTGATTCATACTGTTAAACCTGCTGAGGGCTTTGGTGAAATAATAATAGTACTCGAAAATACTGGTGAGACTCCTGTTAGGAAAATGATTTGCAATTTTAATCATCGCTGTTTCCCTGAAGATATCCCAAGTGGTTTTGATTACCCCGATACAGACCCACCAGTTTATGGTACTATAGGGCGCAAAACGACACTTGATGCTCGTGTCCGTATGCCATTCACAGCGTTTGAAGATGCTCGGACTAAAAAACAACGGTTTTATATATATGGGTGGATTGATTATTATGATGTTTTCCCCAACACCCCAAGGCACAGGGCTGAATTTTGTTATGAAGTTATGATTAGTAAAGATCGGAAGTTTATTTACAAAATTTATGGTACTTATAATGGCTACGATGATGAATGCAGTCGCAAGCCATCGCCATATGTACCCCCAACGTGATTTATCTCGGGGGCAGGTCATGGCCTCCCCCATTGGAAAAGCGATCCCCATGCGGCCTGCGTTTGCTTAGTATATAATCGCCTTTTCAAAGGGGGACTTAACCATGCAAAATCCAGCGTTCTAGTCCTGATATTATGTCCAGCTAATTATGAAACACTCCGATAGATCCCGCCTTCAGGGCTTCTTTTGCAACTGGGCGGCCACCGATTGAATGGCCCGGGCCACTGCCTCCGGGTCACCCAGGTAATAGTGGCGAATCGGGGTCAGGTCGTCGTTGAGTTCATAAACCAGGGGAATACCGGTGGGAATGTTGAGACCGACGATCTCTGCTTCCGAGACCCCGTCGAGATATTTCACCAGGGCCCGCAGGCTGTTGCCATGGGCGGCAATCAGCACCTGCCGCCCCGCGGCCACCGCCGGCGCCACGGTTTCCTGCCAGTAGGGCAAAAAGCGAGCCACCACGTCCTTCAGGCATTCGGTGAGGGGAATCTCCTCCGGCCGCAGGCCCGCATAGCGGGGGTCGCGACCGGGATAATGGGGATCGTCCAGGCTCAGGGGCGGCGGCGGCACATCATAGCTGCGCCGCCAGATCTTCACCTGCTCCATCCCGTGCCGGGCCGCGGTCTCCGCCTTGTTCAAGCCCTGCAAGGCGCCATAGTGGCGCTCGTTGAGGCGCCAGCTATGCTCAACCGGAATCCACATCAGGTCCATCTCCTCCAGGGTGAGCCACAGGGTCTTGATGGCCCGTTTCAACATGGAGGTGAAGGCCACCTCAAAGGTGTACCCCTCCTGGGCCAGGGTGCGGCCCGCCTGGACCGCCTCCTGCAACCCCCGTTCTGAGAGGCCCACATCGATCCAGCCGGTGAACCGGTTTTCCTGGTTCCAGATACTTTCGCCATGGCGCAACAACACGATCTTTTTCATGTTCCCCTCTCCTGTCCGTTTCCGGGACGGGCAGCCGCGGCCCGCTGATCATCTTGGTAGGGGCGGACCCAGGTGTCCGCCCCGTTTGAGGGCGCACACGGGGGTGCGCCCCTACAATACCATCCCCTAACCTCCGCCCAGGCAAATTAACCGGGCCTTTCTATCATAAAAGTTACCACGGCTTTTCTCAAGTCCTAAGGCCCCTGGACAGATGGCGGCGCCTGAAATTTTCCGGTAAATAACCGCAGGAGGTTAAAGGGCTTCCAGGGGAATTGCATCCACTGGGGAAACATGGTAGGTGATAATCGAGGGGCGTTTTCAGGTGCAAGGCGGCCGCCTGAACCAGGATCGGGTCGGCTCAATTTTCCGGAGTTTTAAGAACGCCCCTGGTCATGACTGGTGAGCCCTGCCGTCCTCTGGAGGAGCCCTCAAATGGAGTCGTCCCTGGTGCATGTCAACCTGGAGTTGTTGCTCACCTGCGCCTCCTTCCTCATCCTGCTCAGCTATTACGTGCGGCTGATCAACCGGGTGCGGCGCCGCCCCTTGACCACCTCCATCGGGGTCATCAACCACCTGCAGGGCCATTGGGTGGAGTCCGTCATGGCGGACAAGCGGGACATTCTGGCGGTCCAGACACTGCGCAACCTGGTGATGGCCTCGAGTTTTCTGGCCTCCACCGCCATCCTCATCTGCCTGGGGGTCATGAGCGTCGCCGCCAGCCCGGAGAAGATGGCGGAAATCACCCCCAGCCTCCAGGAACTGGTTCGGGAGCACCGGGTCCTGTGGCTGTTCAAACTGATGACGATCGTGGTCGATTTCTTCTTCATCTTCTTTAACTTTACCATGGCCATCCGCTCCTTCAACCAGGTCAATTTCATGATAAATGTCCCACCTTCGCTGGCCCACAAGATCACCCCGTGTTATGTTGCGGGTATCCTCAGTCATGCCAGCCTCCATTACACTGCCGGCATGCGGGGTTACTATATCGGGGTTCTCCTGGTTTTGTGGCTCTTCGGGCCTATCTGGATGCTGCTGGGCACCCTCATCCTGATCGTGGTCCTGTACCGCCTCGATTACACCCTAGCGGCTCCCTCCGGAGATCACCCGGATTCCTGGAGCGCACCCGGCCACCAGCCCTGAGGAAGCCCATGCCGTTATCTTCATGACTCAGGTTCGCACCCCTGAATTCAGTACCCAGGCGGGACGCCAATGCTACCCGGACCCGGTAGCCTAGGCCTCCGGCCTGTGGAATCATTTATCTTCTCCGCTTCCACTAATTCATGGCGGGAAACTCGAATTGATAATTTTCACATTATTAAATTAACACTATCTGCCAGTTTTATTTGATCCTCTTTTCTTTATTTATCTGATGGATAAATTATGAGCAGCCAACTTGCCTTATTATTTATAAGAAAGGTTTTGTTATTAAATATAAGATCATTGTTTGGCAATGTATAATTAACTTTTCATATCTGTAATCAAATTTGTTACAATATTTGTCTAATATCTTTTGCACGCCTTCTCCCCTGCCGCCCGGCGCCCCATTTATTGTTTTTTTTCTTTACATCTTATGAGGGTCTGGTTTAATCTTTCTTAATCTCGGTTTTGGGAAGGGACACATATTATGAAGATTCACGAATATCAGGCCAAAGAATTGCTCAGGAAATTCCAGGTGCCGGTACCCGAAGGAGCGGTGGCCGGGACCGCCGCCCAGGCCCGCCAGGTGGCCGAAAACCTGCCGGGCGGCCCTTTTGTGCTCAAGGCCCAGATCCACGCCGGCGGCCGCGGCAAGGGCGGCGG
>Ga0187850_10004998_pt1 | contig 10232 bp, 13 predicted proteins | sample June2016WEW_4_15_FD_132436 | JGI IMG/M metagenome (GOLD analysis project Ga0187850, IMG submission 132436) | Peatland microbial communities from SPRUCE experiment site at the Marcell Experimental Forest, Minnesota, USA - June2016WEW_4_150 | ecosystem: Environmental > Terrestrial > Soil >... | reverse complement strand
TGGACGCCAAGCGTTTGAAAGCGAAGTACAAGGCCCTGGCTCCCGTCCTGAACGAGCGTGCGCGGCGGATATGGGCCGCGACGGAAGCGCGAGAGGCAGGGCGCGGCGGGATTACCCTTGTCTCTCGAGCCACCAAGATCTCCTATTCCACGATTGTCCGTGGCCTGCATGAGCTGACGTCAGGAGAAGAGGCGGAGTCTGGGCGTGTCCGTCGCCGTGGAGCAGGACGCAAGAGGGCGTTGGAGAAGGATCCGCACCTTCTGGCCGACTTGGAGGCTCTGGTGGAACCAACTGCCTCGGGTGACCCCGAATCCCCTCTGCGATGGACGTCCAAGAGTGTTCGGACGCTGGCCGAGCACCTGCAACTCAGGGGCCATGAGGTGAGCCACCAACTGGTGGCGGAGTTGCTGTCAGGAGCTGGGTACAGCCTGCAAGGGAACCGAAAGACCCGTGAAGGCACGGAGCATCCCGACCGCGATGAGCAGTTCCGTTACATGAATCGGCAGGTCAAGCGCCTGCAAGCCGACGGTCAGCCGGTGATCTCCGTGGACACGAAGAAGAAGGAGCTGGTGGGGGAGTTCAAAAACACCGGAAAACAGTGGCGCCCGAAGGACAATCCGGACTTGGTGCGAGTCCATGACTTTCTCATCCCCGAGAACGGCAAGGCGATCCCCTATGGCGTGTATGACCTGACACGCAACGCCGGCTGGGTCAGCGTTGGCATCGACCATGATACTGCAAGTTTCGCGGCTCGGACGATCCTCCGCTGGTGGCGAAAGATGGGACATCCGGTGTACCCCAGAGCGAACGCCCTGCTCATTACCGCAGATGCAGGAGGGAGCAACGGCCCGCGGGTTCGCCTGTGGAAGTGGGAGCTGCAGCAACTAGCCAATCGGACCGGACTATCGATCACGGTGTGCCATTTCCCGCCCGGGACCAGCAAATGGAACAAGATTGAGCACCGGCTGTTTTCCTACATCAGCACAAACTGGCGAGGTCAACCACTGGTGAGTCTGGCGGTGATCGTCAGCCTGATAGCATCTACGCGAACGGCTGGCGGATTACGGGTGCGCAGCGAGCTTGACAGGCACAGCTATCCTGATGGACGAGAAGTCTCTGACCAGCTCATGTCAGAGATCGAGCTGGAACGCCACCGCTTCCATGGAGACTGGAATTATACAATTCACCCGCAGCGCAGGCAAGGCTAATTAGTTCAGTTATTATCTGACAACTCCTAAGGACAATCAACCGTCTGTCCGAAAATCTCAATAGGGAAGCAACCGACGTTCTCACGAACCAGACAGGATTGTAGGCTTGAAAAGAGCTGAGGTGTATCGCGTCGACAAGGGTTCCCGCGCTGGTCCCAAAAAGTCTCGGGTATTCGTCGTCGTGAGCCGTGAGGTACTTATTGACTCCAATTTCTCCACCGTCATTTGTGCCCCGATCTACTCATCGTTCGACGGTCTTTCTACCCAAGTTCTTGTAGGGGTTGCCGAAGGCTTGAAGCAGGAGAGCTCGATCCACTGTGACGAGATAGTGAGCATCCCCAAGTCCGCTTTGACTGATTGCATTGGTAGGCTCAACAAGGCGAAAGTTCTGGAATTGGATCTCGCTCTGGAAGTTGCACTCGGCCTGAAGTGACAATCGATCGGAGTCATACAGCCGGGACAATTCCACTTTTTAATTGGCTCTTGATCATTTGGGAAGCGATTGCACTGCATTTTGGGTGGCAGAACCTCGAGTCGAGCCGCGCCGCCGGCTCGCGTCCCCGGCAGTTAATTCGAACTCAGCTCCATCTTCCAGACAACGCCTCATGTGACGGCTTCAACGATTTGATGACCTTTGACCGGAGAGTCGAAAGGGCTCACGGCCGCGACTCGCAGACTCCAATTTCGTGGCTCTGTCCAGCCAGTCCAGGACGAAGCCGAGGTTTTCGACTGCTTCGAAGGCATTTCCACCATGGCCTGCTTCTTTGAGGAGCCTGAGCGTGACTTTTTCCGGCCCGAGTACGCGCACTGCCGCGGCGGCAAAGTTCATGATCTGTTCTACAGGAACGATCGGATCGTTCGTGCCCGCCTGCAGGAGCATCGGAGGATCGTCAGGCGTGAGGTACGTGGCAGGATTCGCTGAAGCCGCGAGGGCGTTTGCCTGCGCCACGGGAGCGTCGAGATAGAGCGACTCGGCGGAACTCGGGCCGCCGTGGATGGGACGTCCGCTGCCGGAAGCCTTGAACTGCTCGTCCATGGTCGCGAAGTCGTACGGTCCGTATCAGCCGACGACCGCCTGGACTGTTTCAGGACGAGGCGGTATGTCGTGGCATGCGCCCGCACCCATCGCAAGGCCGCCTTGACATCCTCGATTGCAGCAGGGCAATGCGCCTCTCCCGAAAGTCGATAATTCATCGCAACGATCGCCTAGCCGCGGTCCAGGGCGGGCAGCACCGGAGACAACTGGCTGTCTCGCTTGTCCCCTTCAACGAATGCCCCGCTGTGGATCTGGAGGATGACGGGGAAGGGACCTTGGCCGTTGTCCGGCAGGTAGATGTCGAGCATCTGAGCACTCGACGCGGAAGCATACGGGAGGTCGAGCAATTTTCTGCGAATATCAGTCGTGTTCGCGGTCATTCCTGGGCCGTCTGCTTGCCCTGACTCTGCGACAGTGGACGCCAGTGCACTGACAAGAAACCAGACGAAAATCGAAGAAAGCGCAGCGGTTCGGTTCATCATTTTGCCTTCAAACGGATGTTTGCCTGCTCGATGAGACAGCGTCAAGGTTGCGGAGGTTGCGGTCCCCTTGATGCGCAGGGGAGAATGGGGTAGACATGCGGAAAAGAGGAGAACATATGTACGCCAGGAGGAGGAAGATTGATCTCTGGGCAGAAAACAAGGAGTTGTTCACACCTTCGGCAAAGGAACCCTCGCTCGTCAAGGTTCCTCCCTTTCCATACATCATGGTGGACGGTTCTGGGGACCCGAATACCAGTGCCGCCTTTCGTGATGCAATCGGAGCCCTGTACGGAGCCGCGTACTCGCTGAAACTCATGCTGAAGAAGCACAGCGGGATCGACTTTCGCGTCATGCCCTTATCGGGGCGATTCCATGCGGATCAGCCGCCCGAATTGCTGCTCGGCAGAAAGAATCAATGGCTCTGGACGTTGATGATCCCCCTCCCTGCCTTCGTTCGGCAGGCTGACTTCGCCAGAGCCGTGGAAGAGGCGGGCACAAAGAAGAAAGCCTCTCCGGCCCTGCCACTGCTCAGAAGAGAAATCTTGAAGGAAGGACTTTGTGCACAGATCCTGCACAAGGGTCCGTATGCAGCTGAGAAGCCGACTATCGAGAGGCTGCACGCGTTCATCCGTGAGCAAGGTCTGACCTTCGCCGGCAGCCATCACGAGATCTATCTCTCGGATCCCAATCGCGCGGCTCCGGAAAAGATGAAGACGATCCTCCGCCAGCCTGTGAAGAAGGGTTGACGGCGTCGAGTCGCCACAGCGGAGCCGGCACCTCAGCGTTTCGCATGGTCCGGGTCCGGACCAGAGGTCAGTCCAGCAGTCTCTTTTGTCCCTTGAGCTCCATGATGTCCTGCACGTCCTGCGTGCATTCCATGCAGCCGAGGTAACGTCCCCTGGCGTCTCGCAGGGCATAGAACTCGATCAGGATCTTGTGCTTCGGCCGGCCGGGGGTGGTGATCTCGAAATCGATCCAGAAACGGGCCTTGTCCCGGACGCCCGATCTCATCTCGCTCACGATCTGCTCCACTTTCGGGAGGCTCTCCTCCGGGTGACAGTCCCTGAAGTTCAAGCCCATCGACGACATCGGTCGATGGAAAAACCTAGTCTCGTGCCTATTCCAGCCGATCACCTCGTCCTTCGCGTCGATGACTGTAGTTTCTATCGGCATCGCTTCGAGCATCGCCCGTATTGTTTCCTCGTCCATCCGGTCGATCATGGAGCTCCTCTCTGGTTTCGAGGCAATGATAGCTGCGAAGGCGTGTTGGGCAAGACCTCGACGGCGCGGCGCGGGCCATGTAGACTCGCCCTCCATGGAGCGCATCAGCTTCCCCGAAGGCTTCATCTGGGGCGCGGCCAGCGCCGCCTACCAGGTGGAGGGCTCCCCGCTGGCCGACGGCGCGGGGCCGACAACCTGGCACGAGTTCTCACACCGACGAGGCAGGATCAGGGACGCCACGACGGGTGACGTGGCCTGCGACCACTACCACCGCGTCGAGGAAGATGTCCAGATCATGCGTCGGCTCGGGTTGATGGCGTACCGGTTCTCTCCCGGCTGGGCCCGGATTTTCCCCGAACCCGGGAGCCTGAACCAGAGCGGTCTGGATTTCTACGACCGGCTCGTCGATGCACTTCTCGACGCGGGGATCCAGCCCTGGTTGACCATCTTCCACATGGAAGAACCTCTCTGGCTGGCCCGAATGGGTGGTTTCGTGAGGCGTCAGTCCGTCGATCACCTCGTGGACCTGGGCACGGCGCTCTTCAAACGCTTCGGTGACAGGGTCAGAAACTGGATCACGATCAACGAACCGACGATCCATGCGGTGTGCGGATATTTCCTGGGCGAGTTCCCTCCCGGTCGGAGATTTGCCCTGAAGAGCCTCTTTCACTGCCTGCATCACCTCCTCCTCGCGCACGCGCGGCTCTGCGACGCCTGGGCTGCCGTGAACAGTGAGGGAAGCATCGGCCTCGCTCACCATTCCGTGTGGGTCTCTCCCGCGGATCCGTGCCGGGATCGCGACGTGCGGGCAGCGACGTTCATGGACGACGTCGCCAACCGGACGGTCCTCGACACGATCCTGCGGGGCTCGTATCCGGAACATGTGGTTTCGCGTCTCCGCCTGTTCTTCCCTCGGAGCATCGAGCGGGACCTCCAGACGATGAAGAGGTCCGGCACCTTTGTCGGCATCAATTATTACACGCGAAATGTCTACCGTTGGTCAGCGCTCGTGCCCTTTTCTCATGCGGTGGAATCCATCGCCCCGGGCTCCCCGAGGAGCGCCATGTGGGAAGAATTCCCGCAGGGAATAGCCAATTCGCTCATGCGACTGAAGGACGAATACGGTAATCCCCCCAGCATCATCACTGAAAACGGTTTTCCTCTGCCAGATTCGCCGGGCAGGGATCCGCTCGATGACCCGGAAAGGATCGCGTACCTCTCGGATCATCTGGCCATGGTGGCGAAAGCGATCGCCTCGGGCGCTGACTGCCGGGGATACTTTCACTGGAGCCTGATGGACAACTTCGAGTGGAACAAGGGACTGTCCATGCGCTTCGGCCTTCTGCGCACGGATTTTGACAGCCAGGAGAGGACCTGGAAAAAGAGCGCTTTCTGGTATCGCGACGTGATCGGGCGAAACTGGATGGAGGCACCGCGAATCTCTGAGACTCCGGCTTTCTCCGAGACCCGGCCGTCTGCTGCACAAGTGCCACATTAGTACGACGGGCTGGTGCGCTTCACTTTTGCGGACGCTCGCGGGGTGCTCCCCGGATCGCACTACCACTTCGCGGTGATTCACGTGCTCCTCGCGGAGGCCTTCTTCGTGCTCCTGCCTTTCTCAAAAATCATGCACACGTTCTTCAGCGTGCCGGTGAATGTGCTGAGGCGGAGGTAGGAGAATGACGGCGGCGTCGGCGACGACGGCATCGGAACAGATGAGGTAACGGCATGGAAGCGGCGACATCCCGGAAACTGGAGCAGCTTTTCCAGACCAGGCTCCACTCCGCAATGAGGCTGTACCTGGACAGCTGTGCGCGGTGCGGGGTCTGCGTGGAAGCCTGCCATGCCGATGCGTCGATGCCCCAGGCACGCTACACCGCGGTGGGCAGGGCCGAGGTCATCCGCAAGATCTTCAAGCGGTACTTCGAGCTGGAGGGGAAGATCGCCCCGTGGCTCGGCGAGGTCCTCACTCTCGATGACGCGGCGTTGGACCAGGTCTCGGACGCGGCGTGGTCCTGCACGGGCTGCCGGCGCTGCATGACCTTCTGCCCCTTCGGCATCGACACCCAGCTCATCATGTCGATCGCCAAGGGCCTGCTCATCGGCGCCGACAAGGAGCCGAAGCTCCTCACCATGCTCGCCGACATGTCCATCGCAAAGGGCGAAGGCAGCGAGGAGACGAAACACGGCTTCACCCGGGCCGTGGAAGACCTCGCGCCGGAGATTCGGGCGCTGTGGCCGCATTCGAACGATCCGGTGGTCACCGTCGAGGCGGAGGGAGCCGACGTGCTGTACGTGGCCCTTGCCGGCAAACACTCGATCGTCCCCGCGGCGGCCATCATGAACGCGGCATGCGAGCGCTGGACCCTGAGCGTGTACGAGGCGGTGAACTTTGCCGCATTCCTCGGGGACTCGAAGAAGATGCAGATCATCGCCCAGCGCATCCACGACGAGGCGGTGCGGTTGAAGGTGAAGGAAGTGGCCATCGTGGAATGCGGCACCGCCTTCCGGGTGATGAAGTACATGACGGGCGTGCACCCCTTCAAGGTCGTGGCATTCGTGGAGCTCATCTCCCGTTACCTGAGGGAGGGGCGGATCCAGCTCGACAAGGGCACGTTGAAGGGAACGCTCACCTACACGATCCGTGCCAGATCGCCCGGAACGGTGGCATCATCGAGGAGCCGCGCCACGTGATCCGGCAGCTCACGGGGGACTTTGTCGAGCTTCGGCCCAACCGCGGCGACAACTGGTGCTGCGGGGGCGGAGGCGGCCTGGTGGCGCTCGGGGAGAAGGATTTCCGGATGAAGTCCGCGAAGGTGAAGGCCGAGCAGATGAAGGCCTCGCAGGCCGCGATCATCACCACCGCCTGCGAGAACTGCCACACCCAGCTCACGGACCTGAACGATCACTACGGCCTGGGAATGAAGGTCGAGTTCCTCTCGAAGCTTGTCGCGGAGGCGCTGGTCAGGTGAGCTTTTTCACCGCCGCGGCCAGCTCGTCCAGCGCCCCGGGCCTCATTCTTGAGAGGTCTCCCGGGGGATGCCTCAGGCTGCGCACCAGCAGACGATCGAGGAGAGTGAGCCTGTCGTAGTGGACCTCGCCGCCCGGGAGGGCCCGGGCAAAGGCATGCGCGACCAGCCAGTCGGGGAACTCGGACTGCAGCTGCATCAGCGCGTCCTCGCCCTGGTAGAGACAGCATAGAAAAATGCCCACCCTGCGCTGCAGCAGGGCGCCGCGGTTCTTTTCGCAAAAGGACACGACCTTCCTCTGGAGCTTTCCCCCATAGATCGACCCTCCGACCAGGACGACGTCATACTCCCGCACATTGACGTCCCGGGCGTCCGCAAGGTCGGCGAGGGCGGTCTCGCCCCCGATCTTTTCGGCGAGCATCCGCGCACACGCCGCCGCGGTGCCGTACTTCGTCCGATAAGCGATCAGGGTTTTCATCGGGCTGCCTCCCCTTTCCCTTCCGGCTGCCCCGCGTCCGCCAGGCTCTTTCGGACGTGGTAGAGGCGGTTGCGCAGGTAGAGCGCGATATCCAGGCCCACCATCACGGCGTTCAGCGCGTACAGGAAGATCACGAGGTCATAGTGGAATATGAGCTTGTGAAGGATTCCCGCCGCGTAGCCTGCCAGGACGATCATCAGAAAAAAGAGGCTCTTCCCCGCGACGGCCCGAGTCTTCAGGGACTTGTATATGGAAACGGGCCATGCGGCACCGAAGCAGACCAGCATTGCAATCTCGAATACACTCACGCTCTTCTCCGTGTGTCCCGTGCCATGTCCGCCGCCTGGAGCGCCGCCAGAAGCGCGGCAGCCGCGCGGGAGTCCGCGAGGCGCCGGGGGAAGCCCATCGCACCCTCGATCCCCGGCTCGAAATCCACCTCACCCGCGAAGGGCACCGTGAACCTGCGGGCCATTTCCCGGACCGATTCAGAGTCTCCGCGCACCATGTTCGCGATGACACCGGCAACGACGATTCGCATCTCTGCCAGGAATGCAAGGAGCCTCGCCACGACCGCCGTTGATGCCGCGGACGGAGTGGAGACGACCAGCGCCTCCATCCGAGGGACGAGCCGCCCGAGGTCGAGCACCTCCTCCCCGATTCCCGGAGGCATGTCGATCAGGAGGAGGTCGAGCCTGCCCCACTGGGTCACGGCCAGCAGCTCGAGAATCGCATCGGAGACCTCGGGGCCTCTCAGCGCGAGAGCCCGGTTTCCCGCGAAGGCCGCCGCGCTCATCAGGCAGAGCCCGTCCGTCACGGGCAGGGGAAGGAGACCCTTCTCTTCCTCGGGGAAACGCGGAGGCACTCCGAGGAAAACATGGGCGGAGCTTCCCTGGAAATCGAGATCCAGGATGCCGACCTTTTTCCCCTGGCCGGCCAGGGCGAGGCCCGCCACGGTCGTGCACAGTGTCTTCCCGACTCCTCCCTTGGCGGAGCAGAACGCCGCAACCCTGCCGACCCCGGCGAGGCGCCTCTGCACCACTGCGCCGCGGGGATCGATCATGCGCAGCTTTCGGAGGAGTCCAGCGTGAGGCTGGCGATGCTGACCCCCCTTCCCGTCTGCACCCGGTAGTCGGGGCTTCTACAATAGGGGCATCGGATGAAGGCGTGCGCCGCCTCCGGAAGGAAATGGATTGCTTCCCTGGTCTGATCGTCGAGAGCCCGGGTCTCGGCGAGGGACCACTCCCTTTCGCAGGCCCCGCAGAGAAACCGGGCAGGCTCGGTTTCGAGATGGTAGGTCGCGGTGCGGAAGGGCCGTTCCTCCAGGAGGGTGCTCAGGGCGAAGCGGAAGATCTCATGGTCGATTGCCTGCAGCTCTCCGACGGTGACCGTCACGCCGCGCAGGCAGGACGGATCCCTCCCGGCAAGCGCTGAGGATGTCGCCTCGATCACGGCATCGGCGAGAGCCCATTCGTGCATGGGACCTAGGGCAACCTCCCGATCAGCTCCCTCACCCAGGGATCGGTCACGGAGTAGATCCGCCTGTTTCCCTCGATGCGGGAGGCCACGATCTTCTCGCGCTTCAGCACGGCAAGGTGCTGGGAGACCACGGGCTGCGGCTCGCCGACGCAGCGCCAGAGTTCGGATACGCAGGGCTCGCTGCTCTCGATAGCGCGAAGCAGCTTCAGGCGGACGGGATGGCCGCACACCTTGAGGGCCCGGGCAATTCGTGAAATGCCCGCAGTGGAGCTGTTCTTCGGTGCAACCTTGTTTTTTTCCATGGTCTTCTGTGTTTTCCAGAGGATTCTACCGAGAGGAGCCAATCCTTTCAAGCACGAATGGCCAAGGGTCTGCCCTTGTCATCTTTTGCATGCGTTCTCTGATTCCTTGCCGAAGGCCGCCACAAAGCACGGCTGTGACCGATCGTCATTTGCGCATCGCTTCCTCCCAGGATCGGACTGATCGGGCCTTTGCCATCAGTAGCGTACACTGCCGACCGGTCGTCTCCGTATTTGTCGAAGCCGCATGATTGCAATCCGCACCGGAACCGTCCCCTGGTTCACTGTGACGCTTGCTGAAGCTGTCGATATGCGTCGGTGCCTTTCAGCTTCTCGTTGGTCTGCGCGTAATCGAAGGCTGTCTTTCCGTCACTGTCTTTCGCCTTCGCGTCCGCGCCGGCTTTCAGAAATGCCCTGATCATCACCTCAGGGTTGTCGCCGTTCGTGGCGCACATCAGCGGGGTCAGGCCGTTCGGGTCCTTCGCATTGACGTCCACACCAGCTTTCACAAGCAGCGTGATCACCTCGGGGTTGTGGTTGTCCGAAGCTGCAAGCATCAGCGAGTTCAAGCCGTCATGAGTCTGAAGATTCACGTTCGCGCCGGCTTGTAGGAGCGTCGTGATCACCTCGGGAGGCTCGTTGTTCATGAGGGCAGACATCAACGGGGTCATGCCGTTAGGATTCGGATCATTCACGTTCGCGCCGGCTTGGAGCAGCGCCGCAATCACCTCAGGAGAATACTTGTTCCCGAGGGCAGACACCAACGGGGCCTCTATGCTCGTTACCTTTGCGTCCGCGCCAGCTTTCAGAAGTGCCATGATCACCTCAGGAGAATACTTGTTCCCGAGGGCAGACACCAACGGGGTCTCTATGCTCGTTACCTTTGCATCCGCGCCAGCTTTCACAAGCGCCATGATCGCCTCGGGAAGCAGTTCGGTGTTCTCAAGGGCAATGAGCAGTGGGGTACAGCCATTGTTGTCCTTCGCGTTTACGTCCGCGCCGGCTTTCACGAGCACCGTGATCACCTCGGGGTTGTGGTTGTACTGGGCGGCGAAGTGCAACG
>Ga0187850_10004997_pt1 | contig 10232 bp, 5 predicted proteins | sample June2016WEW_4_15_FD_132436 | JGI IMG/M metagenome (GOLD analysis project Ga0187850, IMG submission 132436) | Peatland microbial communities from SPRUCE experiment site at the Marcell Experimental Forest, Minnesota, USA - June2016WEW_4_150 | ecosystem: Environmental > Terrestrial > Soil >... | reverse complement strand
GTGATGCCCAACCCGGGCTGCGCCACCTGCGTCTTCTGCTCTACGCACCCATCCCGTGGGCTATCGATGCCATCTCGGCCCTGCAACCTCCCCGGCTGCCACGCACCGATGGGGAATCTCTAAACGGGCCTGCGGATTATCGCGGGGAAAGGAAGGCGGTCAAGGCGTCCCTTTGCCTGCGGTGCGCCTTCGACGACCATGAGAATCGGATTTTCCCCCGCCACCCATATGACTCATGCTGGGCTGACTGTATAATCGCTGCTATGACATCAAAGGAACGAATGCAGACAGCGCTCGCCCACGAGGAGCCGGACAGGGTCCCCCTGGACGTGTGGATCACCCCTGAGATCCGTGACTGCCTGATGGCGGAAACGGGGGCAAAGGACGCGTGGGAGATGAAGGTCGCGCTCGGGCACGATTGCCTGGTGGCCTTCGTCGGGCTGGTCGCATCGTTCTACCTTTCCGATGAACCCCGCTACGTCGACCCCTGGGGGATCACCTGGGCCCGCATGCCGTACGCCGACGGGAAGGGAAGCTACACGGAGATGGTCGAGCACCCCCTGGCGGGCGATGATTCCCTCCTCGACTCCTACCGCGCCCCCGACCCCGACGAGCCCCGCCAGTACGAGGAGCTCGCCATGCTCATCCGTCGATTCGGAAAGACACACAGCATCGTGGGCGGGGTCTCCTCCTCGGTGTTCGAGGGACCCTGGTACCTGCGCGGGATGGACCAGTTTCTGCAAGATATGCTCGTCAACAAAGACTACGCCCACAGGCTCATCGACATCGTGGCGGATTTCCACCTGAAGGCGGGCCTCAGGCTCGTGCGCATGGGGTGCGACATCCTCCTCGCCGGCGACGACGTCGGCACGCAGGACAGGATGCTCATCTCCCCCGAGCTCTTCCGGGAGTTCATCAAGCCCCGGTACGCAAAGCTTTTCGGCGAATACAAGAGTGCCAGCCCCGACCTGAAGATTGCCGTCCACATCTGCGGGTACATCGAGCCGATCATCGACGATCTCATCGAAGTCGGTGTGGACGTTCTCAACCCCGTGCAGCCTCTGGCCATGGACCCGGCCAGACTGAAAAAACGCTTCGGCAAAAGCCTGTCCTTCTGGGGCGCTGTGGACGATCAGAAGGTGCTGCCCTTCGGGAGTCCTGCCGACGTGGAGGCGGAGGTGCGGCTTCGAATCGCGCAGCTTGCCCCCGGGGGCGGCTACATCCTGTGCCCCTCGCACAACCTGCAGCCGACGACGCCGATGGAAAACGTCCGGGCGTTTTACCGGGCTGCCGAGAGATACCGCGACTACCCGTTGAAGGCGTAGCGGCGCCGGGGTCGAAAGGAGGGCGCATGGAGCGACGGATCGTGTATTTCGACAGGAATGGGAAAGAGAACACTGCCGAGACACTTCGCATCGCCCGGGAGCGGGCAGGGGAGCTCGCAATCCGGCACGTCCTCGTAGCCTCCACCCACGGAGGGACCGCCCTCCAGGCGGCCGATGTCTTTCAGGGCAGCGGCATCGAGGTGATTGCCGTCAGCATCTGCGCGGCTTTCTCCGACATGGGGTGGACGATGAGCGAAGCGGAGCGCGCAAAGCTCCAGGCACGCGGGATACGGGTACTCACCTCGGCGCACGCGCTGGGCGATGGGATTTCCGAGGGGTTCAACGGCGAAAACACGGTGGGCTCCGTCGTTGCCTATACGCTTCGCTGGTTCTCGCAGGGCATGAAGGTGGCTGTGGAGATCTCCCTCATGGCCGCTGAGGCGGGGCTTGTCGCTGCGGGGACGGAGCTCATTGCCATGGCAGGCACCAACGACGGGGCGGACACGGCGATCGTGATCGCACCCTCCTTTGCCCGAAAGGTCAAGGCGGTGAGCATCCGCGAGATCCTCTGCAAGCCGCGGATAGCCTAGGGCACGCAGAACCGCACCGGGCGCCCGGCCCGCGACCGGCTACAGCTGGCCTACACCTCCGATGTGAACCCGTCGATCTCCCAGCGGCTTCGCCTGTGACCCGTGTTGGCAGCCAACGCATCATTGAAGCTTTGGCATGCCTTCGTCACATCAGCCTTGCCTTTCCAGGCGAGCCCAGCATGGTAATGGTTCTCGGCAAGGTCACCGCGCTTCTGCTCCAGTGTGCTTCGGGCTGCCTGGAGCAGCGCATCGAGCGCCGAGTCCGCCTCCGCTGCCCTGCCGAGCCGCCTCAACGCCATCGCCCTGTAGTAGCAGGAAGCATCAGTGACCGGGCGCGGCTCGTCTGCGGCGCGCGTCCATGAGTCCCGAGCGGCCACCTGGTCGCCGGCTTTCCGCTGCACGTCCCCGATCCTGCACCAGGCCTCAACGTTGGTCTTCCACCGGGACTCGCCGACGCCGATGTTCCTCGGGTAGCTCATCGCCTCGCGGAAGCTGGCGATGGCCTCGTCGTTCCTGCCCTGCTTCGCAAGCTGGATCCCCCTGCCGATCACGGCATCCACGTAGAGGTACCTGACTCCCTTGTAGATCTCCCAGGGGAAGAACCAGGTCTTCGCAATGATCTCCAGGGCCAGGTCGAACTCCCCCGCGTCGGCGTGACAGGCAGCCACCCGTTCGGCGATGAGGTCATTCGCCATGAGCCCTGGAGGAACGGCCTCGACGAGCTTCCTCCGGTCAGCTTCTCTGCCGCAGCTCTGGAGGATCTTGTCCAGCTCGAGGTAGAGCTTGTAGTCGTTCGGCGAGCACTCTATGGCCTTGCGGTATTCAGCGATCGATCGATCCGGGTCGCGCAGCACCTTCCAGTACGCCCGGCCGAGGTTGCGGCGCAGCACGGAGAAGCCGGACTCGCTCGAAAGCGCTTTCTCCCAGCAGGCGATCGCCTCCTCTGCCCGATCGCGCGCGCAGAGCAGGTTTCCCAGGTAGTAGGAGGCCCTGCCGTCGTTGGGCGAGCACTCGATCGCGCGGCGCAGCACGCGCTCCGATTCAAGCCGGTGGGGGAAGACATACTGCGGGCTCGCTTCCCCGCCCCTCGTGTAGTGGCTGGCCGCATCGGCCATGCCCAGTTTCTCCGCGTAGTAGCCAAGGTGGTAGTGGACGAGGGGATAAGGCGCGGGGCACAGCGACAGAAGGTCGAACGCCTCCCGGTACATGCCGAATCGCGCGTAGTCGCAGGCCAGCTCGAGGTAGGACTGCACCTCGCCGCGCAGGATTTCCTCCAACTCTGCCCGGGCTCTCGCGCCAGCGCCCCCAGTCTTGGATCCGCGGGCGAGGAAGAACGCCTCGGCCCGGGCCATGAAGTGGAGCGGGTCCCGCTTCAAGACCGAGGCGGCAAGCGCTCCCGCCTCCTTGCGCCGGCCCATCATGCGAAGCGCACTGGCAAGGAGAACACGGGCATCCTCGTGCCAGGGGTATTCATGGATGCATTTCTCCAGTTGCCCGATCGCCTCGGGGAGCTTGCCCTGGCCGAGGAGGATGCCGCCCAGGACGAACGATGCGCCCGGCCTGAAGGTTCTGTTGCGCATGAGGGCTTTCAAATGGTCGGAAGCCTCCTCGAAGCGCTCGCCCGCCAGGAGGCAAGCCGCCAGGGAGAACCGCGCCTCCTCGTTGTAGGGATTCTTCGCCAGGATGGCCTCAAGGCGTGAGGCCGCTTGTTCGCAATGGCCCTGACGCAGATCCATAACGGCAAGCGAGACGTGCGCAGGGGAGCAGTCGGCGTCGCGCTCAAGAGCCCACAGGTACTGCCGGCGGGCTTCGTCGTGCTCACCCAGCCTCTCGCGGTCCACCCCGGCAAGCCAGCATTCATCCGCGCTCGCACCGCCCGACCTGGGCTCGATGTGCGCGGGAAGGGTGAGCGGGATCTCCCGTTCACCCTTCCCGCTGCGGACGTAGCGCGCAAGGAGAGCGCCTTTCGCATCGAACACCTCGACGGCGATGTCGGCGGAATCTTCGTCAGCCCGCTTCAGCGCGATCTCCTCGACAAACGGCGAGCCAGGGGTGATGCCCGCGCGTTTCTCCCAAAGTGTTCTCGTTCCGACCGAGAGCGCGAGCCGTGCGTCGCGCCGCGCCGCGGTCGCGTGGACGCCAAGCCTGAGCACGTGAGGCTTGCCCGCGGGGCTGAGGGAAAGTGCGACTTCGCGGTTGGCGAAGCTTGGAGCACCGATGGCCGTGAAGGGGTACCAAACCTCCTTCCAGGACTCCTCCGTGTACGGCGGGAGGATGCCCCAGAGCCTCTGGGTGGCGAACCGGCCGCTCTGCATCTCGCAGTAGAACCCGTCATCGTCGGTGAGCCTTTTTTCCCATATCCCCCCGTCGTCGCTCGTGCCCCAGGTGAAGAACTTCAGGCCGCGCGACTCGGTGCGGTCCGCCACGTTGGCAAGCCCCCGCTGGAGATCGTGGCTGTACCACGCTCCGAAATCGTAGCGGTGGTTCAAGCTGAACATGTCCTGCGGTTCGGGATGGTTCTTGTCCCAGCTGATGTCGACGCCATTCTGCACGGGGAAGTCGAGGGTGGCGTTAAGGTCCGAGACCTTGCTGGCCGTAGTCTTGTACTCCGTCCCCTTGCCCACGGGGGCGGCTGAGTTCGCCCAGAACCAGTACCGGTTGGGAAGGAACGTTCGATTGTACAACCGCATCTCCGTCTCGAAGTACGCGGAGTCCCTGAACAAGGTGATGCCGACGCTCCACTTCATCCGGGAGACTCGCTCGATGTCGCCTACAAGGAGGGTGACGCTCCCGTCATCATTCTTGCGTATCGTGCAATCGATCGGGGAGGAGGTGGTCGCTGTGTGCCCATTGGGGAAGTTCCACTCGATTCCGCCGGCGAGGAAGGCGCCCCGGATACCGATGCGCGCATACTTGACCACGTGGTTGCGGTACAAGGCCTCGTGGCCACTTGCCTTGTCGTAGGCGAACAGAAGCCTTCCTCCCAACTCGGGAAGAACTCCGAGACGCAGGTATCGGTTTTCCAGGCAGAAGATTTTCCAGGGCTTCTCGGCCTTGTGGTTGGAGAGGTCTTCCTGGAGCGCATACGGATAGACGATCCGGCTTCCCGGGTGGATCGGGCCTCTCCGTCGAACAAGGAGAGGCGGGTTCGGGTCCTCGGGGCCCAGGGCGTAGGTCGGCATGACGATCGTGTCCTGCCATGCCTTGACGTCAGCTGTCTCCTTGCCCATAGGCGTTCCCCCTTGCTGGGGAGCATAGATGGATTCTACCGGGCGGTCAAGAAAAGGAAGGATACTCATGAGGCAATGCACATCCTTGACCACGCCATTGTCCGGGTATACGCTGGCAGCGGACCATGCGCAGGCGCATCCTCCTTGCCATCGGCGGCACGCTCCTCGTGATGCTCATCATCATCTCGCTGGCATCCAGCGCAATTGTCCGTGACAGCTACGGGGGACTCGAACGACGCTACATGGAGCGCGACGTGCAGCGCATCATGGGCGACATCTCGCGGCAGGAATCCTCCCTCGGTCGAATCGTCGAGGATTACGCCGCCTGGAGCGAGATGTATCAGTTCGTCCAGCATCCGTCCGCGGCGTTCGCAAAGACGAACTTCACGCCCGAAAATGCCTCAAACCTGAACCTCGAAGTCGTTCTCGTGCTGAACAAAGCGGGAACGGTCGTCTTCAGCCGTCATTTCGCGACGGGCACCACCAGGGCCGGGCTCCAGGACAGCCTCTCCGCGTGGATCGCCGCGCATCCGCGGGAGGTGCGATTCGCGGACAAGAGCGGCAAGGCCGAGGGGATGATTGGCCTGCCGCAGGGACTACTCCTCATCGCCTCCCGCCCGATCCTGGACGATCTGCGTTCCCTTCCCGTGGCCGGCACGCTCGTCATGGCCAAGCTGTTCGACGCGGAAGCGGTGCGCCAGCTGGGAGGCCGGCTCCTGGTGACCATGGCGGTCTACCCCCTGGATGCGTCCGCGGTTCCCGAATCGGTGCGCCGCGTGCAGCCCCGGCTCACCCCGGAAAACCCCCTGTATATCGACACCACCCAGGCCAGGATGGCATCCGTCTACTCGCTGCTGCGGGACATGGAAGGGGCTCCCGTGGCCGTCGTGCAGGTGGATTCTCCGCGCGATATCAGGCAGCAGGGAGAACGGACGGTGCAGTTCTTCTTCATCTGGTTCTACTTCGTCGGCGCCTGTTTCTGCGGCGTCGTCCTCCTCACGATCGAGCGAACCGTGCTATCACGGCTTGTCCACCTCGGAAGGAGCGTGCTCGCAATCGGCACCGGCGGAGATCCCACGAGGCGCGTCGCCATCGCCGGCAAGGACCAGATCGCCTACATCGGCGCGGCGATCAACGGGATGCTCGACGCCCAGGCGAAGGCCACAGCGGAGCTGCGCGCCAGCGAACGGCGGATCGAAGCCTTTCTGGATGCCGTGCCGGACGCGATCTTCCGCGTTACCCGGGACGGCACGATTCTCGATGCCCGGTCCCCGCGGCAGCTCCCGCTCCTGGAGACGGCAAACGACCTCGTGGGCAAGGACGCCGAGATGATCCTCTCGCTGTACTCGTTCCTCTCCCCCGGGCTCTACGAAAAGTCCATCGCCGCGACGGAGGCCGCTCTGGATACCGGCGTGCCCCAGATGCTCGCATTCCACGTGGATGCGGAATCCGGTCGCCGTTACTACGAGGAGCGATTCGTGGCCGGCAGTGAGAAGGAAGTGATCGTCCTCGTGCGTGAGGTGACGGACCTCAAGCAGGCGGAGGAGGCGCGGCGGAAGGAAATCCTCCTGAAGGAAATCCATCACCGGGTGAAGAACAACCTGCAGGTCATATCGAGCCTTCTCGCCCTGCAGGCCGGCGCCACGAAAGACCCCCACACGCGGAGTCTCCTCCATGAGAGCCGCAACCGGGTGCACTCCATGGCCCTTATCCACGAGAAGCTTTACCTGTCCGCGGACGCGCACGGGGTCAGCTTCAACACGTACGTCAGGGACCTGGCCGCGCACCTGCGGCATTCCTATGCGGGCAACTCCGAGGCGGTGACGATGGAGATCGACGTGGAGGAGATCACGCTGGACATGGACGTCCTGGTCCCCTGCGGGCTCATCATCAACGAGCTCCTGTCGAACGCGTTGAAATACGCATATCCCGAGGGCCGGACCGGGACCATCAGGGTGAAAATGCGACGGGATGTCTCAGAGGCGCACCCGGAGACCGCGCAGATGCTGGTGCTCTCGGTGAGCGACGACGGCGTCGGGCTGCCCGCCGATGTGGATGTCAGCGCTCCCCGCTCACTGGGCCTGCGAATCGTGAACACTCTCGTGAGCCAGCTTCACGGCACTCTTGCCGTGGGCCCCGGACCCGGAACCTCCTTCACGCTCACGTTCCCGCGCGGCTGAAGGGCCGGCCTACACCTTCTCCAGCGCAAAAAGGGACACGTCGTCGTTGAATATCTCCGACCCGCGCCACTTCACGATCGCCTCGCGGAGGTTTCCCACCGCCTCGGAGAGCGGCTTGCCCCTGCCGTCTTTGATGGCATCCTCCAGCCGCCGCGCCCCGAAGCTCGCCCCCGAGGGATTCGCGCAGTCCATGAGGCCGTCGGAATACAGGAAGAGCCTGTCTCCTCTGTCGAGCACCATCTCTTCGGAGAAGATGTCCGCGCTCGGGAACAGGCCCACCGCGTAGCCTTCGATCCTCACCTGTTGCAAGGCTCCGTCAGCTTTCTGCAGCAGGGGAAAGGGATGGCCGGCGCGGACGAGCCTCAGCTTCCCGGTTGCCGGCTCGATCGTGGCGTAGGTCATCGTGAAATACGGGTTGGCGTCGTCGCGCAGGTAGAAGCGCGTGTTCAGTTTCTTCACGACATCCGCGGGCGGGAGCACCCGTACGACACCGGGCTCACGTGCCTTTTCCACCAGGATGCCGCCCGCGTCGGGGTGCGGGGAAAGGAACATGTGCAGGACCAGCGAGAAGAGGGAAGGGACGATTCCCTGCCCGACCACGTCCAGCGCGTAGAATGCCGCATGGGTGTCGTCCAGGCGGAAGAATCCCAGGGCGTCGCCTCCGCCGAGCGCCGTCGGCAGGAAAAGCCAATCGAAGCGGATGCCGGGGATCGACGTGTCCCGGGACGGCAGGAGGCGCCTCTGCACCACGGCGAGCTCCTCAAGCTGCCGCAGGACGACGTTCTGTATCCTCTCGCGCTCGCTGGTCTCGCGGAAGACGTACAGGATGCCGAAGAGCGTGCCTTCGGGGCTGCGCAGCGGGGAGGCGCTGAACTCGACCGGAATCTCGCGCTCCTCCCCCGCCACCAGCCTGCAGTTGGCGCGCAGGGTGCTCTTCCCCTCCAGCAGCGGCTCGGTGACGGGAAAGGCCAGGGGCGCCCGGGTTTCCGCGTCAATGAGCTGCAGCATCTCGGACATCCTCTTCTCCAGCATGTCCTGCCGGCTCTTTCGCAGGAGAGTCTCCGCCGAGGGATTGGCAAACTTGATGTACCCCTTGGGATCGCAGATGAGGACGGCTTCCATCATGCTCGCCGCTACTGCGGACATCCACCAGCCGTTCTCTCGTATGCCGCGCGTGCGCCGGTGCTTCAGGAGGGACATCTGGATGATCGCGTGCAGGCTCTTCTCTTCGAACGGCTTCAACACGTAGCCGTAGGGCTCGGTGAGCTGCGCCTGCTCCAGGGTTTCCGCGTCCGAGTAGGCGGTGAGGTAGATCACCGGCACGTCCAGCCGCGTACGGATGCGCTTGGCCGCCTCCACTCCGCTCAATCCGCCCTTGAGATGGATGTCCATGAGCACGAGGTCCGGCTCCGTCTCCAGGAGCTTCGCCACCGCCTCCTCGCCGGTCATGGCGACAACCGGGACCTCGTAGCCCAGCCCTTTCAAGGCTTCGGAAATCTGCAGGGCAACGACCCCCTCGTCCTCCACGACCATGATCCGCGCCTTTGCCATGAATCTCTCCTTCCTTAGCGTCCGCAGAACTCCAGCGCCAGCCCGACGAGGGTCACGATGCCCGTCTCTATAGCATCATCGTTGAAGTCGAAACCCGCCGCGTGCAGCGGCGGCCATGACTCGCCCAGGCCGAGCCGCAGAAGCGCGCCCGGCACCCTGTCCAGGTAAAAAGCGAAATCCTCCGCTCCCATGGTGCGGGCGTGATCCGACACCCACGTTCGCGGGCCCAGGAGCGCCGTCACGACTCCGCGCGCCATGTCCACCGCGGGGCCATGGTTCACCAGAGGCACGTACCCGGGTTCGTACACCAGATCGAACTCGCAGCCGAATGCCGCGCAGATCCCCGACACGATCCGTTGCATGCGCTGGCTCAGGAGAATCTGAAGCGATTGATCGAAATACCGGGTGGTGCCTTCCAGGACGACCTCGTCGGGGATGACGTTGCTCGTGCTGCCGCCCGCGATGCGCGCGATGGAGAGGACCGCCGATTCCAGCGGATCGACTGACCGGGACACCACGGATTGCAGGCCCGTCACGATCTGCGCGGCTGCCACCACGGGATCCGCCGTAAGGTGCGGAAGCGCGGCGTGCCCTCCCCTGCCCCGGACGGTGATGCGGAACGTGTCGGCGGCGGCCATCGCGGGCCCCGGCGCCGAGCTGACGGCGCCAACGGGAAGCCCGACCCAGCCGTGCAGCGCAAAGGCGATCTGGGGCCGGGGGGCGATGTCGAGGAGGCCTTTCTCAATCAAGGCCTTGCCGCCGCATCTTTCCTCCTCCGCCGGCTGAAAGACGAAACGAACGCTGCCGCTCAGGCGGTCGGCAAGGCCCTCCAACACCCGGGCCGCGCCGAGGAGCATGGCCATGTGGCCGTCGTGGCCGCACGCGTGCGACCTTCCGGGATGCGCCGAGCGCCACGCGGCGCCGGTGCGCTCCTGCACGGGAAGCCCGTCCATGTCGGCGCGCAGGAGGATGCAGCGGCCATCGGAGGCGCCGCGCAGAAGCCCGATGACGTCCGTCTCCAGCAGCGGGGGAAGCAGCTCCACGGCGCTGCCGGCCAGACGCGCGCGGATGACAGCGGAAGTCTCCCTTTCCTGGAAATGCGTCTCGGGTATCCGGTGCAGGGCGTGGCGGAGCTCGACTATCTCGGGGAGGATCGCCGAGACCCGGCGGCGCAGCTCCGTGCCATCGATCATGAGATGAGTGTATCAGACAACCGCGTCGGCGTCAGGCCGGCAGGTTTCCTCATTGACCCCATAAGCGGAGACGTGACAGAATCGAGCCGATGAAAAACATCCCCGTCCTGCACGTCTCCGGCCGCTGTCTGGCTGAAGCATACGAAAAAGCCCTTGTCGCCCT
>Ga0187850_10004995_pt1 | contig 10237 bp, 6 predicted proteins | sample June2016WEW_4_15_FD_132436 | JGI IMG/M metagenome (GOLD analysis project Ga0187850, IMG submission 132436) | Peatland microbial communities from SPRUCE experiment site at the Marcell Experimental Forest, Minnesota, USA - June2016WEW_4_150 | ecosystem: Environmental > Terrestrial > Soil >... | reverse complement strand
TAAGCGACGTTCGCGTTGAAGTAATACTCATCCCCGAGGTCCGCGAAATGATGCCCGAACTCATGAACAAATAGAGGAATGGCGGCCGGATTATCAATACTCACGCTGGCATAGGACCCGAAGATAGCTCCGTTGCCGTACTCCTTTTCGTTCATCACAATCCCCATTACGTCGTAAGGGGCGAAAGATGCCAGAGTGCGAATGGCCCGATTGTCGAACGAAAGCGCATAACGCCCCTGGCCGAAAACATCGAACTGTGAGCCAAAAAGAGTGTTGCGGTGAATACCAGCGGAAGGGTGCGATACACCCGAATCTGGCGAAGGAGTGCAGATCGCCCACACATTAAAATCCTTACGCCGCTCTTGGAATGGGGAGAAGGTGAAAACGCCCTCCGTCAGCCGGCGTATGTCTTTTTCGCATTTATCCTGCTCGGCCGCGGTGTAACCCTCACCCAGGAACAGCAAATCCACCTTGATTGCAGAGTCACCATTCTTCTCGATTTCAAGCACGCGTCCGGAAAAGGGCGGCTTCGAAGTATCAATGTTCTTGTCTTTCGGATCGATGTTGGTTGACCAGATCTCACGAAAGTTGTTCTGCGGGTCGCGCTTTTTCACGACGATCTGCACAGGAGCATCTGGAGTAGGGAAACGAAGTGATTCGTGGAAAGTGCGGGTTGCATTTTTCGCTTCGTCAGTGGTCACCCACTCACCGTAAATGGATGAGAAACCGCGCGAGTACAAGACACGCTTGCTGCTCAGGTCCCTGACTTCGAAGAAGTACGTGCCTCGGTTCGTAGCGTCGATTGGCTTATTGGGATTCCCGGGCCAGGGCAGAGGTTCAATAACAACGCGGTCGACGCTGAACAATTCCTGTGTGGCGTTGCCGGTGTGGAAATAATCCAGACGCATGGTTGCTGGGACACCGGCTGCAGCGTCCAACGCGCAAGAAAGGATGAGCCAGATTGCCATTGCCAGGTTCTTCAAATGCATAAACACCTCACCGATGTGTAAGATTGCGACTTACGTAAGAGTGCGCCCTCGCTACCGATTTAGAACACGACTTGATCAGCAGAAACGGGCACTCGGTCTAAATGAGAACGACTTCCCGTTGTATGCGGCCGGTCACCTCGGCCGCACCCGTTCGCACCAGCATGTTGACCTCGCTGCGCAGGCCGAACTCCGGCAGATAAATGCCGGGTTCGATCGAGAAACAAGTGTTCGGGATCACGTCGCGCTCATCGTGGGATTCGAAATTGTCCATATTGGCGCCGTTCCCATGGACCTCGGTACCAATAGAATGCCCGACACGGTTGTTAAGGTACTGCCCGTATCCCGCAGCTTCGAGCACATCGCGGGCAGCTTTGTCGACTTCCCAGCCAAAAAGTTTCCTCCCGGCCGCAATCGAAGTACGAACCTTATCGATGCCCGCATCACGCGAGCGCTGGACAATTTCGAAGATCTCCCGTACACGATCAGGCAGTGAGTGTCCCACAAAACCGGTCCAACTGATGTCGTAGTAGACAGCTTCAGGAGTGTTCTTCTTACCCCAGACATCCAGCAGCACGAAATCGCCTTTCCCAATTTGGGCGGAATGATCCGAGGTGGGCACGTAATGGGGATTGCCGCTGTCTTGATTTGCCGCTACGATCGGCGGTCCGTCCGCCACGAGGTCCTCGCGCCGGAACGCATCCACCAGCCATTGCTGGATCTCGAACTCGTTCGTACCGCCGTTTCGTGCTCGTTGGCCAATCTCGCGGAAAACTGCGACCATGATCGCATCAATCGAGTCGCGCGCTGCGAAGTGAGAGCGTACCTGGCTCTCCTTCAACGTTGCCTCGAATCTTGCTACCAGGTTGGCGGAGCTAACGACGTTTTTATCGAGGCTCCGGATTAGATCCACGGTCCCTGCATCCACGACCGACACCGTGAATATCATGCTGTTGGGCGAGAACTGCATGGCAACGTCGCGCACTTCGGAAAGCATTGCGCGCAGGTTGTCCACAAGTTCCTGCCAGGCACCGTAAACGCACTTGTTGCCCGGCAGCGAATCCAGGTGGAAAGGCTCAATTCGATGCAGCAACTTGACGGGTTCGCCGTGAGCGGGAATCAAGTAAAACCAGCGCCTGGAAACCATCAGGGATTCTGGCAAGCCCAGAATTCGATAGGCGATTGGGTCGCGGTGATGATGGTCGCAAAACAGCCACGCATCGATAGAGCGATCTCTCAGTGCAGCCTGGATATCTTCGATCTTAGCCATAATTCCTCATCTGGTTGCAGCACGAAAGCTTTCAGTGCGCAGCCACACTCCGCGGCCTATCGGCTTGCCGGGAAGATTGCATGTCCCTGCCCAACTCCACAACGAAATCGCAGAAACGCTAAGTGGATTAAGATTACAGACAGGGATCTGAATCGTGTATATTATATCCATTATGCACTAAGGAGACAACGGCTAAACCTCAACCAACTCGGTGCACGACTCTGCCGCATGGAAAGCAATCAGGCTTATATGGGAAAACTTACAGGTCGATCGATGATCGGGTTTCGGGATGGTGCATCTGAAGTTGAGCCATTCCACGCAACGAATCCAGCCACGGGGGAACATCTTCCGCCGGGCTTTTTTCCATCAACGCCGGAAGAAACGGACCTTGCCGCGCGCTTGGCCGCCGCCGCTTTTGCCGTCTACCGTCGCACCTCGGGGAAAGAGAAAGCCGCATTCCTGCGCATGATCGCCAACAAGATTGAGTTGGTTGCGAGTGAGGTAATCGATCGCGCTGGACTGGAAACGGCGCTACCTCAGGCTCGTCTGCAAGGGGAAACGGCACGCACGTGCAGCCAGCTTCGTCTGTTCGCCACAGTCGTAGAAGAGGGTTCTTGGCTCGCGGCACGGATTGACCTCGCTCATCCCGCTCGTAAACCGCTTCCCAAGCCAGACCTGCGTTCCATGTTGCGACCGCTAGGCCCGGTGGTTGTCTTCGGACCGAGCAACTTTCCTTTGGCCTTTTCGGTTGCTGGCGGAGATACAGCGTCTGCCTTGGCAGCGGGAAATCCTGTGATCGTGAAGGCGAACGCAGCCCACCCCGGCACGAGCGAACTGGTCGGGCGCGCGATCCGCGAGAGTGTTCGAGAGTGCGGTCTGCCCGAAGGTGTCTTCTCGCTGCTTTTTGGCGCTGGAGCGCTCGTCGGAACCGCACTGGTGAAGCATCCTCTGGTGAGGGCGGGAGGATTCACCGGCTCCCGCTCTGCGGGAAGAACGCTAATGGATCTTGCAGCCTCGCGCCCTGAGCCTATTCCGTTTTACGCTGAGATGAGCAGCACCAATCCAGTGTTCATACTTCCGGGCGCGCTGCGAGAGCGGCCCGACAGCATTGCGGCGGGACTGCACGCATCCTTCACCCTGGGAGCTGGCCAATTCTGTACAAAACCAGGAATGGTTTTCCTCGCGGGTGGCGCGGATGAGGCTCCATTTAGAAATAAGCTGCGCGAACTCGTGGAAACGTCAGCGGAATTCAGACTCCTGACTGCAAATATCCATTCGTCCTACCAGTCCGCGGTGGCAAACCGCAAGTCGGGGGGCATGGCGACCGTCGCCGCCCAAGCTGCTGAACCCTATGCTGGCAGCGGTTTTGCCGTGGGTTCGATATTATTTGAGACCGACTCTGTGTCGTTCTTGAAGAACCAGGGTCTCGATGCGGAGATCTTTGGACCCACGACGCTGCTCGTGCGCAACACCAATCGCGATGAAATGATGGAGATCGCTAGAAATCTTGAGGGCCACCTTACCGCAACGATTCATGGAAACGATCAGGACCTTCGAGACTTTGCTGAGTTGATCTCGGTCCTTGAGCGGAAAGTTGGCAGGCTGGTATGCAATGGCTTTCCAACTGGTGTCGAGGTCAGTCACGCAATGGTGCATGGTGGACCTTATCCCTCCACGTCGGACGGCCGTTCAACATCGGTGGGGAGCCAGGCGATTTTCCGTTTTACGCGGGTAGTTTGCTATCAGGGATTTCCGGATCACGCTTTACCGGATGAGTTGAAAGACGCCAATCCTTTGGGCATCTGGCGAATGGTCGAAGGACAGATGACACGAGAAGTCATATCACCGGTCCCGTCCAGCTGGCGGTGCCCGGAAGCCATTTGATGGACAACCGAGACCCTTACGTGTACAAGACCGCCGACCGCGGTAAGACTTGGAAGTTAATTAGCGCTGGTTTGCCGAAGCATGCTCTTTCTTATGTCCGCGTAATCGCGGAGGACCCCAACCGTAAAGGGTTACTTTTCGCCGGGACGGGGAACGACCTCTATTATTCGCTAGATGGTGGTGGACATTGGTCGGCACTGGATAAGGGCTTGCCCGATGCTCCGGTCTCGTGGGCTGTTGTTACGTGCGTCGAGAAGAACTAATAGAGGCGGACGAGCCAGAAAATGTGGATGCCACCACAGTCGATCGTTAAGTGGCGTCAAGTTGGTGGTGAACTGCACTCCCGTCTGGCTGCCGGTTGGAAATCAATCCGCTTTTTTCGGCTTCGGGAGCACCCTCTGCGGTAGCGCCATCCACGCCTTGGCTGTGCGCTCATTACGCACGCGTTTGCGAACGCGGGAAGCTACCGAATACACGCTCGTAGATTGGCTGGAAACGCAAGTTGAAGGCGGGGAAGAAGAATGCTACTTAGGGCCCGCTGAACCTGCTGCGACTGTAGGATGCCTACACCCTTGCCGACACTCAGCAATATGGCCGGGGACCAGCAGCTCAGGAAACGGAGCTCGCCGATTTACAATCCCTTGCCGGGGGGAAACCCGGTCGTCGATTAGTGGCTCTGACGCATAGGCTGCACTGCGATTTCGGCGAACGCCGCGTCACCTTCGTGTTCATCGGCACCTGTGGGTAACGGCAGTAATAGAATCCCTACCTCTCCGCGAATCGGCAGTCGATATCCAACTTCGAGATGCAGGCAACACCTATCGAGTTATCGAGTCGCCACAACAGGTTGAGAAACTTAGCGGCTGGTCGCAGACATGAATTCCATCCAAGTCACAACGAACCAGATAGAGTAGGTTCACTAGCCGCCCCAACACACCTGTCATAAATCCACAGCAACACTGCTGTCGCCACTCCCACCCCCGTCACAACCCACCACATGCGGTCCGGTTGGTGCATGACTTCTCCAAAATGATGAACCAGCCTTCCGCCCAACCATCCCCCAATCAGCGATCCAATCCCCATGGGCAGAAATGCAAAGCCCATATAGGTGCCCTGCTGCCCCGAAGGCGCGAGCCGCGAAATATATTCGTAGTACCTCGGTTGCTGGATGATCTCGCCCAGCGCAACCACAAACAGTGAGAGCACCGCGCCCCAGATCGTCGGACGCAATGCAAGGATCACCCACGCGACAGAAGTGATCACAGTGCCCAGAATCACAGCCTGAAATGCCGGGATCTTACGGGTCAGGAAATTCACCACCAGTGTGAGACAGATCACGGTCAGTCCATCGGTCACCAGAATCATCTCGACGTCGGCGTGAGGACTGATGTACCCATGTATGTACCCCGGCAAACTGATGTACTGCTGCCAGAACACGACCCAGTATCCGGTGAAGAGCATCAGAAACCACATAAAGCGACTAATCCCGGCAAGCGCGACCAGTAGAAGGGCTACCCAGATCCCCCAGGGCACGCTGAACGGATAGAGCGCCATTGCGATGCGCAGCAGAATGGCGATCATCAGTACGGGAAATACGAGCCGGTAATTGCCCACCACCACGCAAAAGTTCCGAGCGACGGTCGCGACTGAGGGCGGTGGCGCATCCCCCGGCTTGCGTGGTTCGCGGAAGAAGAGCAGAACCACAAAGAACATCGCGAAGACGCTGAGCGCGGCGACGCGGTATACATTCTCGACTCCCAGATGGCGATGAGTCCAGGAGGCAAAATACGGCCCCGCAGCGCCGCCGATGTTGACCATCGTGTAGTAAATCGAGTAGCCGATCGAGCGAACGTTCACCTTCGAAGCTCGAGCCGTCGTACCCACCACGCAAGGTTTCACCAATGCCACGCCCAGAGAGGGAAGAATCAGAATGCTACCGACAAACAACCCAAGCGGCACGGCGTTGCGTACCGGCGCAAGCCAGGACGCGCCGATTGACCCGATTAGGAAATACGCGCTGGCCAGGAGCAGGTAGGCTATCGAAAGAGCGCGGCGGAAGCCGATGCGGTCGGCAACGGCTCCGCCGAAGATGGTGAGAAACCAAACCATGCCACCGAATAGACCGGTTAGAGTTCCGGTTTGCTCCGTGGAGAAATTCAGCTTCTCCTGCAGATAGAGGGCAAGCGAGGCAAAAGCCCCATAGTAGGAAAGCCGCTCGAAGATCTCGCTGATGTTGGCGACCCAGAACGGACGTTCAAACCCGGTGCGGATGTCGCGCAAGCGTTCGGAAAAGGTCAAACTCTCTCCTGGCCGCTCGTATGGCGCGATTAAAGCGCAAATCCTTAGGCACCAGAGAGCAAGAAATCAAGTAGCTTAACTTCCGGTATAAAAACTCTCTCAGTTCCGCTGACGTGGGATACCCATTGCCCTTGACGCGGAATTGTAACAGCAACATTTATTCAACCGTTACCGTTTGCGCTCAACTGTAGCCCTTACCTGTATTACCAGGCCCGCATTCGCAGGTCCCGCTGCGAAGTCTGGCCTTTCCAGCGGTGTGCGGTTGGACGCCCGCGCCCAAGATGGATACAATATCCATTATTGCACACCGGTTCAAGTTCCGCATCGCCGTTTTCGCAGCCATCATCTTCGTCTGAAGCGCGTCCTGTTTCAGACAGTTCGCTTTAGCCCAAGCCATCAGCGGCGACATCGTCGGTACCGTAACCGACAAGACAGGCGCCGTTGTGCCCAATGCCCAGCTTACTGCGGTGAGTGGAGCGACAGGAATCATCTCAGTCACGCCCTACGACGACTTGCGGAAGAAACATGGCTCGGAATGGGATAGGAACAAATATGCAGCAGCCCACGTTCTTTTTCTTTCCGATGAAGATGACAAGGCATTTCTAGATAGCATCTTCCAAAATTAGGGGAAGCGGGTTTTTCATCCGCGATCGGGCATCCGAGCAGCCAAATGCCAGCAGCCGCCCTGTCACGTTGCGGAATAGAATCATCAAGCATCATGTTTTCCGCAACTGACATAGCGAGCTTTCTCGGCTGTCCGCACACGGCGACTCTCGACCGTGCCGAGTCCAAGGACGAGATCGTCAAGCCCTTCTTCAAAGACGCGGCAGTTGATCTGCTGCGAAAGCTGACGCGACAACTCCCGGTTTGTCGGCCAACAGGAAGTTATCCAGAAACGGGCTTGGAGGAGATCAATGGCGATCTCCTCGAAGAGGACTTCGCGGGAATCAGGGTTCGGGCGAACTGACCCCTCAAAACCCCGCCGGCCTCTGCTCTCGAACGCCGAAGATTCTCTCCAGCGCCAACCCCGCGCTGCCCAGCGTCCCCTCATCAAACAGCCGCCCGATCAGCGTCACCCCGTGCGGCACCCGTCGCGGCGGCGATAACTTCGGCAACGGATGCTGCGGGTCCGGCGCCCAGTCGCTCCGCGCCTCCGATACTTCCACAAAGCCGGCGCGCAAGGTCAACGACGGGTGCCCGGTGAAGTTGGTGATAACGAGCATTTCGTCGCGCAGTGACGGTACCAAGAGCAGATCGACATTCGAAAAAACGCGCGCCATCTCCTCGGCGACCTTGCGACGGAAGCGATCTGCCTGCACGAAATCCACTGCCGATAAGAAGCGCGACTGGCGAAAGATGTTCGGCCACGCATCGGGCACCTGCGCTTTGAGTTCGTTTACGCCTCCGCTCAGCGTCAAATCTTCGAAGGCCGCCGCCGATTCCGCGAAAAGAATAAGGTTCAGCGAATCGTACGGCCAATCCGGTATGGAGACCTCCACTGGCTTCATCCCGGCCTGCTCCACTGCCTTGAGTGCCGCACGATCGACCTCGGTGGCGGGAGCTTCCTGCATCCACTTCGGAAAATAGCCGACGCACAGACCCTTGACGCTGGCGTTGGCGTCGAAGTCGAAATGGCTGGGTACGCTGGCCAGGTCGCCCGCGTCGGGACCGGAAATGGCATGCAGTACCAGCAGCGTATCTTCGACCGAGCGCGTCATCGGACCCAGCTTGTCCAACGACCAGCAGAGCGTCATCGCTCCGCTGCGCGGCACGCGCCCGTAGGTCGGTCGCAGCCCCGTCAGCCCGCAACGCATCGACGGACTCACGATGCTGCCTCCGGTTTCGCTGCCGATCGAGAATCCGACGAGCCCCGCAGCAGTAGCCGCTCCGGGTCCGGCGCTCGATCCCGAAGAACCTTCTTCGAGCAACCACGGATTCATCGTCTGCCCGCCGAACCAGATGTCGTTCAGCGCCAGCGCGCCCAGGCTGAGTTTTGCGACGAGCACAGCGCCGGCATCGTTGAGTCGCTTGACCACCGCTGCGTCTTCTTTGGGCACGCGGTTGCGATACGGCTCGGCGCCGTAGGTCGTCGGAATGCCGGCAGTATCGAGCAGGTCCTTGCCGCCCCACGGAATGCCGTGCAGCGGCCCGCGATATTTCCCCGCTGCGATCTCCGCGTCCGCCTGCTTCGCCTGCGCCATCGCATGATCGGTGGTTAACGTGATCACGCAGCGCAGCTTGGGATCGAACTGCTGCAAGCGTTTGAGGTAAATCTGCGTGAGCCGTGTCGAAGTGAGCTTGCGCTGCTCGATCCAGCGCGAGAGCTTGGTCACCGGCGCATAAGCCATGTCTTCGTCGCTCGTGGGCAGCGGTCCCGGGTTGGCAGTGCTGCGGACGAAGCGGTCGCGCACCGCCGCCTTCACGTCCGCCAGCGTCGGATTCCACTTCGTCGCCGGAGCAAGCGTCGCCTCCAGTTCCACCTTGCGCGGCCCGGTCCGGCGTTCGTACAGCGCGGCCATGTTTGGGCGCCAACTCGACGCCGCGACCGCGACTTCGCTGTCCGTCATCTTGATTTGCACCAGCTTTTCCGCCTCACTTACCGTTGTGGGCGAGATCTCCGGGCCCACCAGCGGTCCGGTACCGAACGCCGGAGGCGTGCCGGGAGCCGGTTGCTGCTGGGTCTCGGGTACCTGCGCACAAACACTGTGCGCGACGGCGGCGCCGATTAAACCAGCGGATGTGACGGTCAATAACTGCCTTCGCGATTTCCCCATAGTTCCTCCGCAAGGCATTGTAGCCGCATAGTCCCCAGAAACGGGCTTGGAGGAGATCAATGGCGATCTCCTCGAAGCGGACTTCTGGCCCGCGTTGTTGAAAGTTTGTTCCTGGGCATAACTTCCGGGTAGCTCGTCATCCGCTCAGCGGCGCTATACTGAGAAGCCTCGAATGCACTGCCGTCCACTGTTGGAATTTGTCCCTTGAAGAGAATTGGACACTATCGAATTCTTCGTAAGTTGGGCGAGGGTGGTATGGGTATCGTTCACGAGGCCCATGACGAACGGCTAGACCGGCCCGTCGCCATCAAAACAATCCGTCCCACTGCCACAGGTGAGGCGGACACGAAGCGGCTTTGGAAAGAGGCCCGTGCCGCGGCCCGCATCAACCATCCAGGTATCTGCCAGCTCTACGAAATTGGCGAGGACGAAGGGAGTGGCTCGCTGTTTCTGGTCATGGAATTACTCGATGGCGAGTCGCTCGACCGGAGACTGACGAGAGGACCGATCCCGCTTCCGGAGGCGGTCGATATCACCGGCGCGATATTGCGGGCTCTCGAGGCGTTACACGCAGCGGGTATCACTCATCAAGACCTCAAGCCCTCGAACGTATTCCTGTCGGCGCACGGCGTGAAGTTGCTGGATTTCGGCCTCGCTCAAGCCGACGCGCCAGGTTCGCGTTGCGCAACCGAAATGGACGCGACTGCTTCTCTCACGGTTCGTGACGCCCTGGCGGGCACGCCTTGCTACATGGCTCCCGAGCAAGTGAATCGCGGATCAATCGGTCCGCCCACCGATCTGTTCGCGGTAGGTTGCATCCTTTATGAGATGCTTACAGGGAAACGGGTTTTCTGCGGAGCGTCAGTCATTGAAGTTCTGCACGCCGTGTTATATGACCGCCCGCCGATGCTTGTCGGGTCGCCCGCGCTCGTGATCGCCGATCGCGTAATCCGGCGCGCTCTCGAAAAGCAGCCCCAGGATCGCTACTCATCGGCTGAGGCCATGCTGGAAGCACTGAGCGACGC
>Ga0187850_10004991_pt1 | contig 10243 bp, 10 predicted proteins | sample June2016WEW_4_15_FD_132436 | JGI IMG/M metagenome (GOLD analysis project Ga0187850, IMG submission 132436) | Peatland microbial communities from SPRUCE experiment site at the Marcell Experimental Forest, Minnesota, USA - June2016WEW_4_150 | ecosystem: Environmental > Terrestrial > Soil >... | reverse complement strand
GCTGGCTATTATGCTGGAAGAGTGGACAATGCCATCATGCGATTTGTAGACATGTTCCTCACCATCCCCACCTTCTTTCTAATCTTAACGATCGTTGCCATCTTCGGAGGCAGCCTGAGAAACGTTATGCTCGTTATCGGTTTGACTATCTGGCCGAGCACTGCTAGACTTATGAGGGCTGAATTTTTATCGTTTAGAGAAAAAGAGTTTGTTCAAGCTGCCAGATCAATTGGTGCAGGTGATCGGCACATTATGTTCAGGGAAATAGCGCCCAACGCAATATTCCCTGCGATAGTGAATGGGTCGTTGCAGGTTGGATCAGCCATTCTTACGGAATCGGCATTGAGTTTTCTAGGTTTAGGAGATCCGAATAATGTGAGCTGGGGGTTTATGCTGAATGATGCCTTAGGTTCGTTCCTTCGCGCCTGGTGGCTCTCCGTCTTCCCCGGTATAATGATAACTGTTGTTGTAATTGCTTTCAACCTTATCGGAGACGGATTGAACGATGCCTTGAATCCATTCTTGAAGGAAAGATAGAGATTGGGAGAAGATACTGTTCTAAGCGTCCGTGACCTGAAGACATACTTCTACACGCGTAAAGGAGTTGTGAAGGCAGTTGACGGTGTAACCTTTGACCTGCACAAAAAAGAGGCGCTTGGGATTGTAGGTGAGTCTGGTTCAGGTAAATCTATGACTTGTTTTTCCATAATGCGACTTGTCCCTGATCCTCCAGGAAAGATCGTCGGCGGAGAAGTCCTCTTGAAGGGGCAAGATCTTCTGAAATTATCCTCTAGAGAAATGCGTAAGATTCGTGGGCGAGGAATCTCAATGAGTTTCCAGGATCCTATGACCTACCTTAATCCTGTGATGCGAGTAGGGGATCAAATCGCTGAAGCCATTCTATTACACAACGATGTTAGTAAAACGAGTGCCTTCGAGATGGCAGTTAAAGCAATGAGGTTAACTGAGATTAATAATCCTGAAAAACGTGCACACGATTACCCGCATCAACTGAGCGGAGGCATGCGCCAGCGCATCCTCATATCGATGGCTCTAGCCTGCGATCCCGATGTGATGATTGCGGATGAACCTACCACCGCTCTGGACGTGGTAGTTCAGAAGGAAATACTCAACCTACTCAGGGACTTGCGAAATGAACTCTCAACAGGAATGATCATCGTCTCACACGACCTTGGAGTAGTTGCAGAAGTTTGCGAGAAAGTCGCAGTAATGTACGCGGGCAGCATCGTAGAAATTTCTGGCACCAAAGACCTGTTCGAGAATCCGCTCCACCCATACACAATTGGGCTTATGGAATCCATCCCTCGCCCCGACAGAGGCAAACAAAGACTTCTTACAATACCTGGAGTAGTACCAGACTTGATAAATCCGCCAAGCGGATGCAAGTTTCATCCACGATGCCCATACGCGGTTGCCGAATGTAAGATAGATCTTCCACCATTGGAAAAAGTGGACGGTGACCGTTACGTTCGTTGCATAAAGTACGCGGAGATTCAGAAGACGAGGCGATCCTAAGTGTCAGACGCATTAATGGAAGTCAAGAATCTTAAGAAATATTTTCAAGTTGAACACGGCCCGCTAAGTACCTATCGCGGAAAGAAAGAGTTTGTACATGCAATCGATGACGTAAGTTTCACGGTTAGAAGAGGTCACACCTTCAGCCTTGTAGGTGAAACAGGCAGCGGTAAGACGACGACCGCGAGATGTGTCATTCGACTTATCGAACCGACTAGCGGACAAGTCAACTTTGACGGCAAGGATCTTCTCTCGCTCAACAAGAATGAATTATTAAAGACCCGTCGAAACATGCAAATGATCTTTCAGGACCCCTACGCATCACTCAACCCACGCATGACTGTGGGCGACACGATCGAGTTACCGCTTAAGATCCATAAGGTTGGAGACGCTAGAGAACGTCGAGCCGCTGTATTGGATTTACTTGATAAAGTTGGACTTACCCCCCCTTCACAATATATTGACAGAAACCCGCACGAGTTCAGCGGGGGACAACGTCAACGAGTGGGAATAGCGCGTTCACTCGCATCAAAACCGGAGCTCATTGTTGCTGATGAGCCGGTGTCGGCTCTCGATGTCTCCGTTCGAGGACAAATCCTGAACCTTCTGCAGGATTTGAAGAAAGACTTTGGCCTCACATACCTACTAATTGCTCACGACCTCTCCGTAGTACGCTTCATGAGTGATGCCCTGGGAGTAATGTTCCTAGGAAAGCTCATGGAATTGGGACCTTCGGAGGCAATATTCGAGAAGCCTCTGCATCCATACACTCAAACCTTACTGGCCTCAGTACCGTTGGCGAGCGAAGCGATGAAGAGGGGGCGCCCAAAGCTCAAGGGAGACTTACCGAGCCCAATTTCGCCGCCTTCTGGTTGCAGATTCCACACGTTATGCCCTTGGGCGCAAGAGCGATGTAAACAAGAGGAGCCAGCATTCATAGATCATGGGGACGGACACTACGCAGCTTGCCATTATGTTGACGAAATCCAGCAGAAGCTCTAACACATAGTTTTGGAAACCACTGCCTCAACTCATACATGCTCTACGATGCTCCGTGACGGGATTATCGTGCGTAAAAATCTTGCAATTTGCCTTACATTGCGCGTCCACCATTCACGCTAAGTGTCTGACCGGTAATCCAGCTCGCCTTATCGGAGCATAGGAACGCCACCGCCTCTGCAATGTCGATAGCCTTGCCAACTCTCTTAAGAGGTTGATCGATTAATTCTTCCTCGATCTCGTCATTATTCATAGTGAAGGCTGTCTCCGGAACTGATCCTGGAGCTACACAGTTCACATTCACATTGTACGGTCCTAATTGTCTCGCCAAAGTCTTGGTCAAGTTGATAATGCCTGCCTTGGATGCTGCGTACGCTGGTCCAGAGCCTCCTTTGCTTCCTCCACCGGTGAGTCCAGCAACAGAAGCAATAGAAACTATCTTCCCCCACTTTTGCCGCTTCATTAATGGTGCGGCTTCTCTTGAGAACAGGAATACGCTCTTCAAATTGACGCCAAGCACACGGTCCCACTCATCTTCAGTCAAATTCTCGATTAGAACATGACTTGGGTCAATTAGTGATCCAGTAGCATACCCAATTCCAGCGTTATTCACCAGAATCTCAAGTCGACCGAATTTCCTAACGGTCTCCTGTACTGCAAATTTTACGTCGCTAGATCTCGAAACATCAGTCTTTACCACGAGGGCCTCGGATCCAAGTGCTCTCATCTCCTCAGCTACCCCCTCTGCCTTAGCCGCATTAAGATCGCAGATGACAACGGAGACGCCTTCACGAGAAAGTTTTAGTGAAGCCGAGCGCCCAATTCCGTTTGCTCCACCCGTAACAATTGCCACCCGTCCCTTCAAGCCTGAGATTGCCGCCATAATGAATTACTTCCTGGTATTCTAGCCCTTGCCCTGTTTAATCTTAACGTAAAGATGCGCTGGTAAAACGTGTTGGGGCACTAAGGGTGTTCATAACTTAAATTTATTACCACGGTCATGTCTTCTCATTGTGTTTTCTTAGTAGGATTCAGGAAAACTCGTACATTGGTGACGCTTACTCGCGTATCATTGGCAATTATTCTTGTTTTGTTAGCGTTTGGAGCATCTATGTTAACAGTGGATCGAGTCAGCTATCGTACTGCAATTCTGGGGAGCGATGGCCAAAACTCACTATTCGCAAAGATCGTCACCGGGCAGAGTAGTGGAGCAATGGGCATCGAACCTCCCGGATACGTAAAGTCAAACCAAGTTCAAGATCCAGTGCTCGTTCAACTGTCGGTTGCGGTAACTCAGGACCTTTTGGGAACGCTTCATCCTGTTTATCGAGCATTGGTTAATGTCTCGGAAGCAATAGTTGAATCTGATAGTTCTCCTGTTGAATCAGGAGAAAGATCGATTTATGAGCCTGGAGGCAACGCGAGCGCGTTGGTTACCGTAGTTTCTGGCGTCACAGATATTAGAGGAACAGTAAACTTCAGAGTTCCTCCAGGGAATTATACCGTGCTAGTTACGGACTTCGGCATCGTTGGGAGTAAGCCGATAAATCTTGCTACGTCAAAACCTCGTGTATTCTTGCGCTGGGCCTTCCATGATAGGCTTGAGACACCTGTGTTTATTCAAATTAATGATCAAAATGAAGATGGCATTATCTCTCCCGGTGAGACAATAGTCTTCTTCTACAATGGAGCAACAAGCGCCCAACCGTACCAAACGCGGATAGTACTCAACGGCTATGTGGATACAAGCGTAGACCTTCAAATCCTCGAATTCAACGCATTTCAACACGGTTCATACATTGTTGCGACACCCCTTCGACCTATTCGGATCGGAGATCTGACAGTAGACTCAAACATCGCAGTTGAGGCGACTTGGTATGAGGTTTCGATGACATAATGATTTTCCAAGTCTTGCAAGCACTCATCATCATAGCAGTGTTACTCAGCCTTGTAATTCTCGCGGCCCTAGGCTACTCGACATTTAATGGTCATATGGTGCAGAAAACGAAGAATGCACAAGCACTCAAGAGCGGAAATTTATTGGCCGAAGAAACAATCCAACATGCAACCGACAAGAAACAGATCATTATTCGACTGTATTGGCTCCTAAGGAACGAGTTTCACGCAACCTTGAAACTACCTCCCATGACTGGACAGACTGAACGCGAAATCTTAGGCAAAATCAGAAACCTATCCACAAACAAGTTAGCGGTCGAGAGTTTTCACAAGGTATACTTGGTATACGAGCGCGTTAGGTTTGGTGACACAAGCATATCTCAACATGAGTTAGAATCGTTCTTGAGTGACGTTCGTTCTCTTAACGCGTCATCTAAATAGTGGCAGAAAAGAGATTATGTATACAGAAACACAACTCGGAACACTTCTCTTAGTTACAGCAACAGTGACGGCCCTCCTCCTGCTCAATTGGATTCGGTCTCTAAAGATTGCCGAGGCTGCCTCCAATGAATCAAAGTATGATAACGCTGAAAGCATTACTGCAAAAGCACTGAATGAACTCGCGGCAGATCCTCCGAACTTCAGATCAATGATTGAAGTGCTCCGCGAGAGGGTAATTGCAACTGCTAACGGAATCGGCAGACTCTTCCTTGTTGAAACCGAAAGACAACGAACTGCGAACTACGTTGATGCTCAAACTTTCAAATCGATCCACCTTTCTTATTTATGGTCAATGAAATTAGCAATCAGAGGTAAAGAAGAATGATGAGTATTCCTGATGTTCAGAACTTGTACGCCAGAATACTGGCTGAATTTTCTAAGGTCATAGTTGGCAAACCTGACATTCTCAAGTTTATGATGATTGCTCTACTCTCCAATGGGCATATCTTGCTTGAGGGAGTGCCAGGAGTTGCAAAAACATTGATGGCTAAAGCATTCTCAAAGTCGCTTAATCTCGACTTTAAACGAATCCAGTTTACTCCTGACATGTTACCCGGGGACGTAGTGGGGACTTTTATCTTCAATGCCAAGAGTCAAGATTTCACGCTTAGACGAGGACCAATCTTTGCGAACGTAATCCTTGCTGATGAGATCAATCGAGCCAGTCCGAAGACTCAATCTTCGCTTCTAGAAGCAATGCAAGAACGTCAGGTGACGATTGAAGGCTACACGGAGAGACTTCAAGAACCATTCATGGTGCTTGCCACCCAAAATCCAGTGGAACTCGAAGGAACATATGTGCTCCCAGAATCTCAACTCGACAGGTTCATGTTCCGAATCATAGTGGACTATCCCAGCCATGACGAAGGAGTTCGAATTCTGGAGCGTGCCCTTAAGGGAACCGACCTCCCCGATGTTAATATCGTTAGCTCACGCGACGAGATCTTGACTGCAAGAGAATTCGTAACCAAAACAATCCATGTTGACAGGGATATTTTGGATTACATGGTCAAAATTGTTGAGTCCACTCGTGATAAGAATTCCGAAATAGCACTTGGCGGCAGTCCTAAAGCTGCAGTGCATTTGCTCAGCGCTGCTCGAGCTGCCGCTGCCCTCGAAGGGAGAAACTATGTAATACCAGATGACATAACTCAATTAGTGTTTCCTGTTCTAAACCATCGAATCATGTTGAAGACAAAGTTCCTAACCGACATCAACTCTTCAGAAGACAGATATCAGTACAAAGCCTTGAACCAGGTTTTGTCAGGCATTCTGTCCGAAATTCAAGTCCCTAGGTAGTCTCGATGCTGACAGAGAAAGGCGCGATCAGCATCCAAGCGATCGTGATCTTCTCGTTTCTAAGCTGGATCTCAGGAAATCCAACTCTTGTAACCGCCTCTCTAACACTCATAATGCTCCTACTAGTCGATACAGCAGAATTTGCGATATCTCGACATTATGTTGGCAAGATCAGAATTGAACGAACAATTAGAAAGCCCAAACTCCAAGTTGGCGACGACGTGGAAGTAGTGGTTAGAATCTCGAACGTGAAGAATTTCGGAACGACCTGTGTGATTGAAGATAGCATTCCTCCAGAACTCGCTCTGTCATCCGGTTCTAACATGTCAGTACTGTCAGGCAGAGCAATTGATCCAATCGAGATTGAATATCGTGTTGAAGCTCGTCAGATGGGAGATTGTGCATTGGGAGATGTCAACATGATCATGCGTGACGGTCTCGGTTTAATGACCAGCATGACCACTTTGAACCATCGAACGAAACTAGAGGTCTATCCCAGAATTAAGATGCCGTACCCACTGCTATCTCCAAGAATTCCCGTAAGAACACGGTCTACTTCTTTTGGACAAAGATCCGTACTCGAACTCGGCCGTGGAAGCGATTTCTATGGAGTTAGAGATTACCATCCGGGAGATGAATTGAAGCATGTGGTATGGAAGGCTGTTGCACGAACGCCACAGCATACTTTGATGACGCGAGAATACGAGGCTGAAAAGGATCAGCACTTTATCCTTGCTTTTCATGCAAAGAAAAGTCTGCTTGATGGACCAGTAGGGCATAGGAAACTTGACACTCTCGTGGAAGGTATTATTGCAATGGTTTATGCTGCTTGTAGTGAATCCGTTTGGCTCTCCGTTGCTTTCGGTAGCGAAGTTCTTCCTTTGGCCACTCCCGGAAGAGGACGAGATCGACAGTTGGCAAACGCCTTGGCGTCGCTCCACAACATTGTGCCTTCCAATTCCTTTAGCCTTCGAAAAGTTGTTGAAGCCATACTGCTCAATACGAGAAGACGCTCAGTCATAATTTTCGTGACCGACTGCGAATACAATAATGCTGGAGACCTTCTAGCCCTAAGGCCATTGATAATGAGTAATCGCGTTGTAGTTGTCGCAATGAAGACCGCCAGCCTTTTCCAGAAACCCAGCCATCGAGAAGCAGAGTCGTGTTATGAGCTTCTCTTAGAACGCGAAAAAACACGCCTCGAACAGATATCTCAAGAATGTTGGAAGATGGGAATAACCTGCCATAGGTGCGATGCATCAGATTTGTTGAACGTGCTTCAATCGGTATGCACCTTCAGAGGTGTCTGAAAACGAAGTACGGTAGACAATTTACTGTATTAGCTATCGCTGTAGGGCTTTCTCTGCCAGCGGTGTATGCGGCGCTGGTTCCGAATACTTACGTGCAGATTTGGCTGCAAATTCTAGCTACCTTTACCCCAGGAATCGGAGCTCTGATTCTCATGCTTGGATTGGTCAAGGGAGGCTTGTTGCTGGCTGGAACGAGTAAGAAAATTGATAATTGGAGCAATGGGAGAGCTGTCCAATATGGTATTGCAATTCACGTGGGCGTAGGAGTCATCGTTCTATTCTCTATTCTATTCTCTAAGGTGCAAGCCTCTTCAACCAACCTCTCTTCTATGGAGGTTACTTACGCTTTTATCGCTACTGAAATGTTGATTTTTCCTGTAATCGGAATCGCTTACCTCGTGCGAAGTTTGCGAAATAACGAGGGAAATTATGGAACCATTTTTCTCCTGAGCGCGGTCATTTACCTTGATATTGTTCTCGTAATAGTTTCGGACATGCTGATGACTAGCCAATCAGTCCTCAATTTCGGTCGAACAAGTGCTTTGGAAGTTGAAGGGGCAAAAATCAGCTTCTTGCTTGGTGCCTTCGCGTCGTTTGCGACAAGTCCATTCTTTTGGAAAAGTCTTTCGTTCTATTCAATAGATGTTCTTCAAATCCCAAACTGGGTTGGAGGAGTCTACGCGTTGACGGCTGCATTCTATATTTACCGTGAGGCAACAAGAAGAGATCCTCTAAGTGTTAAGGCGAGTATGGCTCCTGAAGAGTTTAATTTAATTAACCCAATTATGCTGGCTTGTAATCTCTTTCTAGCCACGGTTCTTGGACTTGCTGCAGTTTCGGCAGTACATTTGATTCTTCCATTGAATATATTGGGTAATTCAATTCAATTAATGATCGGTCTAGCTTGTTTAGCATTCGTCACGTATTTTGCCTCTCGTGGTGATTAGACTTGGCATATCGATTTTTCGCGAGCTTCCTTCTTCTAGCCCTAATGATTCTGCCATTTGCTACCCTAGAAAAGCAGTCTTCACCTCCGCAGATCGGTTACAATTGCTGTCACTTTTACGAGTTAGATTCTGGAATCCCTGTTTTCATGCTGGGAGAAGAACTATGGATGCGAACAGGACAAGATCTTACTGCCACCTTATCAAGTCCGAATGGGGTCGTCATTTCAAAGAACTTGCAGGCTGATTCGGCGGTTCGACTCTACCAATTTCGCCGCATGGACGCAGTTGGAACATGGAAACTTAATATGCAAAATGCCGACACAAGCAGGAGCATATTACTACACGTCCTTAGCGACCAACTGAATGCCTCGATGACTTCTCTATCTTATGGGTTAAGAAACAACCAACTAATGGTTGGCGGAACCCTCACTACTCAATCGCAGCAACAAGGCGGCGTTCTAATCTTAGCACACAAAGAGGGAAACTACTCACTTACATCACCTCTCGCCTCGTTCGTCGAAGGATTTCTTCAAACGCAAATAAGCTGGGACCGAACAAATACCCAACTGATTACCGTAACTATCCAGCCTTCTTCGCTCAACAAGTCTTACACTGCTCGTGTTTGGGTTGAGATCACGGCAGAAACTAGTTTGACCAAACAAATTGGTAATGGTGAAGTGTTCGTATCCCTCAGACAGCTCGTACTAAGAACCCACAGTTCACCAATGAATATCAGCTCGCAACGAAAACTGGCTATTGAAGTTGAGCTTCCCGAAATGCACACGGTCGGCTTGGATGGTCAAATACCATTACGGCCAGGACCAAACCATCTAACTACCTATATTGAGATAGGAACCGCCATCTTCAGTTCGTCAATAGACCTGTACTTTGGCTCCAATGGAATAATCTCGTCTATAGCAAGTTATTCACCGATAGTGCCCATCCAATCTCAAACAGATTTCGAATTAAAAGACGAGCTGCGCTCGGTCTCAGAGTACCAGCTCATGCTCATAGCCAAAGAATTTGGCGTCAACGCTCTCTGGAATATGTCCCTTCTCCCTCCTGTCGCACGAATTCGGCTCGTCAACAAGTTGACGCAACACCAGATTTCTGACTACGAGATAAACTCGAAACAATTCCGAGAATACGCTAGAGTTGGCAATGACGAATACATTATTCCAACCGTTAAGAATCAAATAGCTGAATTGAATGTATCCATTGGCGGGATTACGCTCCTTCCTGACGAGTATACTCCGCAGTCAACACTACCTCAGCCTCTGTCAACAGTAGACATTTCGGCATCAGCCAGCAATGTTACTGTCAAGATAATTGATGAGTATGGTAACCCTCCCCAATCCGGCAGTATAAGAATTACTAGAACCCACCGTGGCAGCAGTAAAGTAGAATCAACCGAGAAATCATGGACCACGGAAAATGGGATCATCAACCTTACGCTACCGCTTGGTGAGTATGCTCTTGACTTAAGTGCTCAAGGTTCTACAGTTACTCAATCACTTATCATACAGAATTCAGCTGAATATACTGATCTCACGATACACAGCCTAATCTTAGAAACATCGCGAAACCAGTTACTACTGATAGGGCTTGTTAGCGTAATCATTATGGTCGAGGTCTTCGTAGTCGCGCGGATATGGAAGCGTGTTCTTAAGAAGAAAAACTGATGCCCGGGTTTGTCAGGGATTTCTATCAGGTTTTGCAGATGACCCAAAGTGGGTCACCAGTGTTTACGGCGGG
>Ga0187850_10004989_pt1 | contig 10249 bp, 12 predicted proteins | sample June2016WEW_4_15_FD_132436 | JGI IMG/M metagenome (GOLD analysis project Ga0187850, IMG submission 132436) | Peatland microbial communities from SPRUCE experiment site at the Marcell Experimental Forest, Minnesota, USA - June2016WEW_4_150 | ecosystem: Environmental > Terrestrial > Soil >... | reverse complement strand
GCTTTTTTGGCGTGTGTGCCGCTATCTTGAAAGGTCTGAGCCCGACGACGTCGACTCTCGGGGTGTGCCTCGGCCATCAAGGAATCGTTGCGGCCTTTGGCGGGCGCATCACCACTGCTCAGCGTATAATGCACGGCAAGACAAGCCACATCCGACACTGTGGTTCTGGGCTGTTTGAGGGGGTCGAAAATCCCTTCGTCGCCACCCGCTACCACTCTCTTGTTGCGGACCGCGCATCGCTCCCATCGTGCCTCGAGATAACGGCCGAGTCGTGCGACGACGGGGAGATCATGGGCGTTCGCCACGACACGTACCCCATTGAGGGGGTGCAGTTTCACCCCGAATCCATCATGACCGCCGCTGGCAAGCGGGTCATCAGTAATTTTCTCAAAGGAGAGAGAGCGTGATCAGAGAGAGCATCCCGAAAGTTGTCAGCGGAGCGAACTTGACAGCTCAGGAGGCACGTGCCGTCATGGTGGAGATGCTGTCGGGCGCAGCGACAGAAGCACAGATTGGGGCTTTTCTAACCGCTCTTTCAATGAAAGGGGAAACTGAAGAGGAGTTGTTTAGCTTTGCGTCGGTTATGAAGGAATTCTGCCGCGCCATAAATCCGAACGTTAAAGGGCGGATGGTCGATACGTGCGGCACGGGGGGTGACGGCGCAAAAACCTTCAACGTCAGCACCGTTGCGGCACTGGTCGCAGCTGGTGCGGGAGTCATAGTTGCAAAGCACGGAAATCGTTCCGTTACCAGCAACAGCGGCAGTGCCGACGTGCTAGAACGTCTCGGACTGAACCTGTCCCAAGAGCCAGACGAGGTCAAGAACGCCATCGAAAAGATCGGTATCGGGTTCATGTTCGCCCCGCGGTTCCATCCGGCGATGCGCGCCGTCCTTAGGGCGCGACAGGAGATTGGCGTGCGAACGGTTTTCAACCTTCTCGGGCCACTCGTCAACCCAGCAAACGCTCAAGCGCGCCTCCTTGGTGTCGCCGAGCGGGCGTGGGTGACGCCACTTGCGACGACGTTGATGGCGCTCGGATGCGAAGAGGCCATGGTCGTCCACGGGAGCGGCGGACTTGACGAGATCTCGCTGTTTGGAAAGACGGTCGTCGCACGAGTGAAGGGAACGAGCCTTACGTATCACGAGCTGAGTCCAAGAGACTTCGCGCTCGAGCCGGTCAAACCGAGCCAGCTTCTCGTCGCTGATCCGCAAGAGAGCGCTCGTCTGACGATCACGTTGCTCAACGCGAATCCCGACGTCCGGGAACCGAAGATGGACTTTGTCCTCGCCAATGCGGCCGCAGCTATTCTCGTCGGCGGTCTAGGCGATAATCTTCCGTATTGTGTTGAATTGGCGGCCGAATCGATCGCAAGCGGTGCAGCCTACGGGAAACTCAGAGCGCTCGTCGAGCTCTCCGGCGGTGCCCTTCCAGTGCCCGACGAGTTGGAGGGGTCGAATGCCTGATTTCTTCGACGCCCTGTGTCGTACTGCTCAAAAAACAGTCGCGACAGGTTATTACGCCACGTTTGCACAGCGCGATGAACCTCCGCACGTCGCCTCCACGCTCCGTTTGAGTGAATGCGTCACGACGTGTACGCATCTCCCCCTCATCGCGGAGGTCAAGGCCGCGTCCCCGACGAGGGGGGCACTGCGAGGCAACGTGGACGCCGGCGAAATTGCGAGGCATATGGAGGCGGGAGGTGCCACTGGAATTTCCGTGGTGACCGAACCCGATTTCTTCAAGGGCTCGCCTCATTTGCTGCACGACGTACAAAGCAGCGTCTCCGTTCCGCTCCTTATGAAAGACTTCATTGTTAGCGAGTGTCAAATCGAAGCCGCGCGAGACGCAGGAGCAAGCGCTATTCTGTTGATACAAGCACTTTTTGACCGAGGTTACGCGACATGCGGAGCAGAAGAGATGATCGACTTCGCGCACGCGGCCGGACTTGAAGTCCTCTTGGAGGCGCACACCGTTTCCGAATTTAAGCATGCCTTATCCTCTAACGCGGATCTTGTTGGGATCAACAATCGGGATCTGAGGACGTTAAACGTCGATCTCATGACCACGAAGGAAATCTTGGAAAAAGTTTCCGCTGACGGGAGGATCATCATCAGTGAGAGTGGGGTTACGACCCCCGAAAGCGCCCGATTTCTCAGGCGCTGTGGCGCAGACGCGTTGTTGGTCGGTTCTGCACTCATGCGCGCTGCGGACGTGCGTCTCGCCGTAGACAGGTTGGTGAGGGCGGTATGAGGCGAGTGCGCGTTAAGATCTGTGGCATAACAAATAAAGAGGACCTGGAAATAGCCGTCGATGCCGGTGCGGACGCGCTCGGCTTCGTCGTGGACGTGCCTGAGTCACCGAGAAGCGTGTCACTGGATCGTGCACGGGACCTTGTCGAAGCGACGCCGCCCTTCGTCCAAGGCGTCATCGTTTCCGTTTTCCAAACCTTTGAGCACCTTGAGACACTCTGCTCGTGCCTTGCCCCCGACGCGGTCCAACTGGCCGGTGCGCTACCTCGAGATGCCTCGATTTGTGAGCACGTCGGCGGTGTTCAGGTGATCCGGGCTATCGCCGTGAATGACCAGGCGGTGTCGCACGCGGCTCTCCCCCTTGCAGCTCGCTGTGACGCTGTTCTTACCGACTCGTGCGTTCCAGGCGCATATGGTGGCACAGGGGTACCTCATGACTGGGAAGTGAGCCGGACCATCAGGGAACGAATCGCGCCTACCCCGCTCATCCTAGCAGGAGGCCTGACGCCAGGCAACGTTCGAGCGGCCATCGAAACGGTGCGCCCCTATGCTGTTGACGTTTCAAGCGGTGTTGAAATCCGCCCCGGTATTAAAGATCACGCGAAGGTTCGCGCCTTTATCGAAGCAGTGACGGAGGCAGCGTATGGACTATAGCAGTTATCCCGTCAAAGGTAAGTACGGACGTTATGGGGGCAGTTTCGTACCAGAAACGTTGGTAGCAGCGCTATCAGAGCTCGAAATGGCATATGCGCGTCTTCGCGGTGACAAAGAATTTCAGCAGCGGCTCAGCGGCTATCTGTCAACGTTTGCAGGAAGGCCAACTCCCCTGTACTATGCAGAGAACCTCTCCCAGAAACTCGGCGGTGCAAGAATCTTCCTCAAGCGTGAGGATCTTGCCCACGGCGGCGCCCACAAGATCAACAACACGCTCGGTCAGGCACTGCTGGCAAAGCATATAGGGAAAACGCGTGTTATCGCCGAAACGGGAGCTGGGCAGCACGGCGTAGCTGCCGCGATCGCGTGTGCCGCACTGGGGCTCAGATGTGAAGTCTACATGGGGACTGAAGATGTGGAGCGTCAGAAGCTCAACGTGTTCCGAATGGAGCTACTAAACGCGACAGTACATCCGGTGGAACTCGGATCGAAGACCCTCAAGGACGCGATCAATGAAGCCCTGCGCGATTGGACTGCCAACGTACACACGACGCACTACTTGATCGGTTCCGTCGTGGGACCACACCCCTACCCGATGATCGTCAGGGACTTCCAAAGCGTCATCGGGCACGAAATACGCGAACAAATGACGCGACAGGTCGGGCGCCTCCCGGATGCGCTCATCGCGTGCGTCGGCGGCGGTAGCAACGCGATCGGCACGTTCTATCCGTTCCTTGACGACGACGTCGCGATGCACGGAGTCGAGGCTGCCGGAGCTGGGTTAGCGACGTCAAAGCACGCAGCTTCGTTGTGCGCAGGATCAGAGGGAGTTTTCCACGGCATGTTGACGTACCTACTTCAAGACGCCGACGGACAGGTGCAGGCGACGCACAGCGTTTCAGCCGGCCTCGACTATCCCGGCGTTGGCCCCGAACACGCGTTTTTGAAACACGAGAAGCGAGTGCTCTTTAGCGCCGTGACTGACACGGAGGCCCTTAAGGCCTTCCTTGAATTGTCAAGAACGGAGGGCATCCTGCCCGCTTTGGAGTCGGCGCACGCCGTTGCTCACGCTGTGGAGCTCGCGCCTACCTTAGATCAGGACGATGTCATCGTCGTCACGCTTTCAGGCAGGGGTGACAAGGACGTGGACGTGGTGGGACGTTACGTGGGGGCAAATATATGAGCGCTATCGAAGCAAAGTTTCGCGAATTGAGACGAAAGAATGAGGGCGCCCTCATCGCTTATGTGATGGCAGGAGATCCTGCACCGAAGCACACCGTTACAATTGTCGATGCGTTGATCGCGGGAGGGGCCGACATCGTTGAGCTCGGAATCCCGTTCTCCGATCCGATAGCAGACGGTCCGACGTTGCAGCGCGCGGCGGTGCGGGCGTTGGAAGCAGGAACAACCCCTCGGAAGGTTTTTGATGTCGCACGCGCGGTAAAGAGCGCGCATGCTGTCCCGGTAGTCGTCATGACGTATTACAACATTGTGCACCAGATGGGCGTAGAAGCGTTCTGCAGCGCGGCAGAACAAAGTGGCGTGAACGGCGTCATCGCTCCGGATCTTCCTGTGGAAGAGGCGGCGCCGTATAAGGAGGCAGCGACGCGTTACGGCCTTGATACCATCTTTCTCGCCGCACCATCGACTTCAGAGGCGCGACTGGAGAAGCTCTTGAACGCCTCGTCTGGTTTCTTGTACCTTATTTCAGCGAATGGAGTTACTGGCGCGCGCGAAACGGTGCAGGATGAAAGCATCGCGTTTATAAAACGAACCGCGTCCATCATTCGAGGGAGGGCGCCGTTAGCGGTCGGATTTGGCCTTTCGCTGCCTTCCCACGTCCGGCAGGTGATCGACAACGGAGCGAACGCGGCGGTCGTGGGCAGTAGATTCGCGGAGATTGTAGAGCAGAACCTCGATGATAGCGACAAGATGCTAAAAATGTTGCGCAAGTGCGCTCAGAAGCTTAAGGGAAGCACTATGCTGAGCGGATCAGTGGAAATGACGGATTAAAGCGTTCTATAATTTGCTAGGGGGCGTTGGACGTGACAGATCAAAGATCATTACTCTGATGCCTGATAAGCCAGCAGAGCTCGCTTCACGCTCAAGCGATAATTTTAGCTCAATTTCATTGGGGAATTTTGGCTCTCCGAAATCATCTCCTTTGAACCATAACACGCAGTACACACCGAAATTGCACCCCTCAGCCCGCATGTACTTAGGAAGCTGTTTCAATAGCCCGTGCCTAAGACGAGGATTATGAGCGTTTTTGAACTCAACACAAACGCTTTTCATTTTTCCAGTATCAAGAACACCAGAAATCAGAAAATCAAGATCTCCGCCGGCGATCTCATATTCGGAGCTAATATTGAAACTCTTGGCGATAGCTATGTCACGAAGTAACCCGTGTATTATAGGATGTATGTGGGGCTCTTGCCTTGGCAATCTTGCGATAATCTTGCCTTGGGGGCCATATGTAAAATTCCAGAATGCGGTATAGAGATCGTTGATCGCGTTGACTTTGTCAGGTATGGATTGTAGCGAAAAAACGACTTCTGAGTTGAAATCCCCCACCGATTTGTAAGTCTTTATAGGCAGGAGCAGTCGTTCCCGTGCCCATTCGATCAATGAGTTTGGCGGAAGTGTCGCAGGAGTTGCGCACCTCGAGCTCCTATGTTCGATTTCTTGTGTTATGTCCGCGCCCGAGGCAATGGCTTCACCATACGTCCTATCCAACACCACAACGCGCAATTCTGTCGGCTGCCACATCACAAAATAATGCGCAAACTCGTTCATATTGACCGCTCTTTCAAGTCTTGCACTATTTCGCACCAAGTAAAGGGTGTCGCGCATAAATCCTAGCTCAAAATTGTACCTGGGACTTTTTAGCTTGAACAACCACCCCCCCAGCGAAGGACGCAGAATAAATTCGGCCGTCGCCACAGATTGCATAACGTCGAATGGCGTCATCCCCTGCTCTTGCAAAAGGGGGGCTATTTCAATACTAACAGAGTCTCCACGGTGCGTTCCCATAGTCTCACCACATATTCCAGTCTATATAATAGCCTCCTAGATTGTTTGAGTCACAGAATCATAACCGTACCCCGAGCGAGGCGACTGCCACCACAACAACCGATTTGAGATTCCAGCCTTATCCGTGGCTGTATGGACTATCTGAGGGCCATTTATTACCAAAGAGTTATTTGTTTAAAAGAAAAAAGGAGCTACTGGAGCGATTATAACAAAGGCGATTTGCTATGAAGCAGGTAATATCGAGGAATGGATATGGCGGCACTGTCAAACTCGGGGCGCTCCGGGCGAAAGGGCACGTGTACCCGCAGTTCAGACTTCCTGAACGTTTTGCTGACTGTGTAGGAGATATCTATCGTGTTTACGCCTTAGAAGACGGAAAAACAATCGTCTCACGACGGGGGGCGATACATTGAGCGACCCGGTTTTACAACCCAGTGGAGAAGTTTTACAACCACGATTGCGCGCTACTTCGCTTAGCTCCACCATCGTCCGCGGGCCACGGCGTTGTAACCTGATAGGGTCCCGATCAGCAGGCCCAACACGAGCCCGACGGCGACACGGTCTCAGATTTGAAAACGAGGGCTTTGATGAGGCCTTAAACCAAGCAGAGCGTAGCCAGAGTTTGGGTCTGGATGACGATAGCAGTGGCCCTAACGAATCGCTGACAACGCTGGAACTATACTACAAGCCCGACGAGCTTGAATCATTTCTCAACTTCAGGCTTGTAGGGCTATCAAGCTACTCGCTCGGCTGGCCACGTCGTGCCGCCGCAGCATTCTGGGAATGCACACAAGGGAGGATAACCAAAGCGCGTATGGAGGCGCTGCGGATGTACGCTATCGACAGGTTCTGCAGCAGCGAAACCCAAGCGAAATTTCTCAGCTATGCCAGAGCGTTCCTGAGTTACTTAACTAAAACGAGGCTTGACTTCCGTTATGAATCGTTTAGACTGTTTCTTGAATTGCCCAAAGCCGTAAAAACGTGTAAGCTGCTGACAGGGCGTATAGTGACTATTGAAGACGTGCACAACGTTCTTTCGGTTCTCAAATCAAGATATAAGCACGGGGAACTCGACGAGCAGCACTACGTTGCATATAACGCTTTAATCGTGTTCGGGGCCTTTACCGGTCAGCGCCTTTATGCAACGATCGGCAGAATTACAGCCAGGCAGTTTAGAGAGGCATTGAAGTTCAGAGCGAAAGAACCTACACTCTATGTGTCGGCAGATCAAGACAAGGTTCGTTGCGCTCATTTCGTTCCGCTGCACAGCCGCGTCATCGAAGCCGTTGAACCGCTCCTCGATGGAAAAAAAGATGACGAGCTTATGTTCCCACTTTATGCGCTCATCCAATGGTTCAGGCGTAGGCGCGAAGCAGGTAACAAAATCCCGCTCAGTCGCTGCGGTGGGTATTTTGTCCTCAGTGATCTTCGCAAGTTCACGGAGCAGCACGGAGACGTGATCGAGTGGGATCAGTCAAACCGGGCGTACATCATGACGCACGGCGTTTCAGGCGTTTCATGGGCGCACTATCGGCACCCCCTTCCAGAGTACGTCTATGACATCTACATGAAGTACTGGAAAGATGTGAGATTCGACGCTTAGCCTAGTTAAAAAGGTCGCTCGCTATTCCTTGCCTCGTTTAAGTTTCTGATACTCTCGTTCAGTGATCCTATCCGTCATTCCACTCCCCATAAAGACGCTCGCGCCGTGGGCGACTAATCCGATCGCCCAAAAACCGATCACAAAGACAAACCACGGGAACCCCGCGCCTGTAAACCACCATACGGCTACGAGGAAAAGGTTCACCACGACGTAAATGGTGAGGTGGATGTAAAATCCAACCTTATCTTCAGCCCGTTTTCGAGCTAATCTCATCAGTTCTTCGTCGCTCTGCAATGTTTCACCTCCCACCCATTCGCAGACTGGATATAGATTGGTTTGTCGCTTTTAGTTCAGTTATTTTTTATCTTTCGATTTTTGCTTGTCGCTCACAAACTCGATCGTTACGTTATCTGCGCCCTCAATCCCTATAACGATCGTCAATCCGGGTTCTGACCTTTTTGCTTTGGTATTACAAAACGTGATTGCGTCGATCAAGTCGCGGCCTTCAGTTGAGTCGCTATCTGCGCCCCAAATTCCTCACACTTCGGGAGCTCCCCTTCAGTTATGGGGCCTTTCATCCCGTCGACCTTTATAGACAAGCCGTGAGCAACTATCTTCATTGCAGGGGCCTTTTCGTGCATTCTTTGCTCCATCTTCTTCGTTGCCTTTTCAAAATCCCCTCCGCCATAGGTATCAAATACTGCAAATTTCTTGTCTGCTGAGGAGAGCTTGCCTATTTTATCGATAAATTTCTTGACGCCTCTCGTGGGGCCGCCCATATGATTCGGGCCGCCGATCACAACTGCGTCATAGTTAGGGATCGCGTTGGGATCAACTCCTTTTATCTCACTAAGGAGCGTTTCTGTTCCCTCAACGCGTTGCATTCCCTTCACGATCGCTTCGGCTACACGCTTGGTGTTACCGTACTTCGACTCGTAAACAACGAATATTTTTGACACGCCGGTTACCTCCTGAGAAAAGAGCGTTTCACAGCCTTATAATCATTCTTCGCACGTTCATTCCTTGCCGCTGTTTGTCGTTCAAGCTTTGTAGATCACGATACTTACTTCCATAATGACGCACGGCGTTAGCGGAATCGATTGGAAGCACTATAAGCTTCCGCTGCCTGAGCACGTGTACGATGTTTGTATGAACTACTGGCGTGTCGTCAATTTCATAGTATGATTAGCGCCAATTTAACCGCCGATTCGTTTCAACTCGTCGGGAGCGTGGCCCGTCTGCCGCATGTAATCGATAGCAGCCATAAGTTTAAAGCACTTCTTAATTGCGACAAAACTAGCGAGTAGGAAGATAGAGCGGGTTTAAATTACCTCCTAACTAACACTGCCCTCTTTATGTGCTATTTTCGATTTTGTCTGCCGCTAAGTGACTGTAAGTTCCGCTGTGCTCTGTGAAGGAAAGTGAGTACTGTCTCCTGCAAAGCTTAATGTGACGTCGTAAGTGCCCGGATTTAGGCTGCTTGTGTCGAGGAACGCCGTACTAAAACACCCGCTAGAGCCTCCTGACGTCACGGTTCCGACTGAAGCTGATACCGCTCCGCTGCTACAGTAAACCGTCCCCGATGCAAGTACGTTGATACTTACCTTAGTTCCCTTAGACACGGATGGATAAGAGGCAAATTGTATCGAAGTAGCTATTCTCGGTACAGGTGTAGGTGAAGGCGACGGTGATGGTGAGGGTGAAGGCGACGGTGATGGTGATGGTGAGGGTGAAGGCGACGGTGATGGTGAGGGTGAAGGCGACGGTTTTACTGATGTTGTAGGTTTTGCCGCGCCCGTTACCGTGCGTGTTGAGTTATTTTCGGCTAACTGCGTTGATTCGTTCACTACCGCCTTATTTGCTACTGGTAAACCGCCTCCGGCAAACAACGCGTAAGCCGTCACGATAATTATTACGAGCAAAACCGCAGCGACGCCGATAACCTTCTGTCGATAGGTCAATATACCTGTATCCTCTTGCATCGTAACCCACTTCTCGAAAAATAATCAAAACGAACGATCGCGGGTAAGTGGCTTAAGTGTTACCTTTTTGGTCATGAGCTAACCAGATAAACCGCGTTTGTGCGCCTAAAAAAGCCTCCTCTTGCGGCGGTAATAGTGACCGCCGTTTTTAACAATTTGAAAAAAAGAGATGCAGGTCACTTGCCCTGCATCGCCGCTACTGCCTTCTTTGCAGCTTCCATCGACTGGTCGACGTTGAGTATGGGGAAAACTTCAAACGCTACGAACGGTATCCGCGTGAGCAGGGTTGCGAAAAGCTCTGCTTCGCTTAACTCGCTAATCGCGTAGCCTTCCCGTCCGTTGCTGAACTGCCCCCAGTCAGTATATCTGCCGGCGCTCAAATCGGCCTTTATCATTTCGAGCAGCGGCAACATGAGCTTCACTGTCTCTTGTGGTGTATCGGGGATTTTTGCGCTGTCAATCAACCACTTAATAAAGAATTTGGTCATATCTTTCACCTCCTTTCGCGTTGGCGGCGGTGGTAGTGACCGCCGTTTTTAGTTAAAATAGAAAAAGCAGGCCATTTAGGCCTACTTCTGCTGCATCTGCATCATCATCTGGGCAGTTTCTTCGTGTGTCATTGCCGCTTTGAGTTCGATTGTTTGCCAATTCATCATGCTCATACTTTCTGGTTCCATTGAAACTGCTTGCATCGCTTCAAAACTCGGCGCTTCATACACCTCAACT
>Ga0187850_10004988_pt1 | contig 10250 bp, 8 predicted proteins | sample June2016WEW_4_15_FD_132436 | JGI IMG/M metagenome (GOLD analysis project Ga0187850, IMG submission 132436) | Peatland microbial communities from SPRUCE experiment site at the Marcell Experimental Forest, Minnesota, USA - June2016WEW_4_150 | ecosystem: Environmental > Terrestrial > Soil >... | reverse complement strand
GGTGGTTCCTGAACGTTACATGTACGAATTTTTCCGGGAGTTTCGTCTGATCAATCATCCGGACTCTTCCATTTACCCACTCAACAGTTCTAGCATCAGACATTGGCAGCAATTGTCTTCGTCCACCTACGGTATCGTCGGCTAGAATTACCTTTCGTCACGATCTGGCAAAAGCATTAAGCCAGCGGCACCAATGCTCTTCGAGTGTCTGATAGTAATGGAGAGCATGCCGCAGGAAGCGAGGACGCCAGTAGATGAGAATGCACCGTTTACTCCTTGGGAGGCAGTATGCGATGCTCGTTCAGTGTATATTCCATACAAGTCAGAGCTAATGGAGTTGCGAGATCGCGGCTTTGGAGACCTTAAAGGGAATAAACTATTACTGACACCGTACGAGTCATTCTACCTCTTCGACAAGCAGAAAATTATTGTTCATAGCAAACGAACTGAAGATTCACTTACTCTACGGGATCTGGTACGGAAATTCTCGACCGGGAAACCAGCAATCTGGATAAAGTATCTGGTTTACCGCGACCTACGAGACCGTGGATATATAGTGCGAGAGTCGAATCGGATGTTTGATTTCGACATATACGGAAAAGGGCCGATACGGAGACTAATATCAATAGTTTACGAAGGGGGAGAAGCCAGCCTTCGAAAGCTGGCTAAGCTTCTTTCCTACGCCGATAGTGAGAGAAAGGAGCTGATTCTAGCGGTTGTTGATAGGCGAACGGACATTGTTTACTATACATTGAGTTCATTGCACGTTTAAGTCAGCGGTTCCCGTTCGATTTTCTACCCTGGCATTTGGGGTTGTTTGACGCCACAATGTGGACAGGTCGGGTTGCCTGGAGATAGCAGTGCGCCGCACTGGATACAGTACTTCATCTGTCCACTAGGAATCGGCTGAGTTGCAGCTTCTGATTGAACTGTAGTTGGGTGATGGACTGCTCCCAATATTGAACCGCCTACTGCTCCGGCTAGGACATCCATTAGCGCAATTACAACTACAGCACTTTGCAGTTCTGTAAAAGTGGGTTGGGGTCCCAGTGGTAGAGGGATAAGCCCAAAGATTACGAAAACCTGTGAGAGGCCGAGGAAGAAGGGTAGGCTGAGTAGGCCTGATAAGAGGCCTGCAATCGTCGACCGGCCTATCTTATCGTACACTACGTAGGCTCCGCACGCACCTCCTATGAAGGCGCCAATCGGCCCTGAGAAGGACTGATCCGTGATGGCGATTACAGTCGCTATAACTCCGCCGACTACTAGACCGATTGCTACTCCAGTGCCTAGTTCGTGTTTCTTGGGGGTGGACATTTGAATCGTTCTGCTCAGATATTTGCTGGTGTATAAAGAACGTTATTTTCAAGGTATGACAAACTTAGTGTTTGTATTACTTGCCTAGTCGGAGATTCATAATCGACTCAGTTATAGGATAGGTTGCTATCCGACTTCTAACGTGAGCCAATTGCCGGAGACATTTTCACTTCCCCGTGGAATGAAAGATACCGAACCTGATGAGATGACGCGAAGGATTTGGCTGTACGATAAGATACGTGAAGTTGTGCTCCAGTATGGGTTTCAGTTGGTAGAACCATCAACCATAGAACATCTGACTACTCTAGAAGCGAAGAGCGGTCCATCAATTAGGAATGAAATTTACTGGTTTAAGGACAAGGCAGGACGCAGTCTGGGCTTAAGGTTTGACCTTACCGTTGGTCTTGCTCGTATGATTGCGTCGCGGTCAGATCTGCCCGAGCCAATAAAATATGCCACGATAGGTGGAAACTGGAGATATGATGAACCACAATATGGCCGATACCGGTATTTTACGCAGTGGGACGTTGAAATATTCGGGTCAGCAAACCCGTTGGCAGATGCGGAGGCAATTTGCGTCGGAGCAGATATACTAGAAAATGTAGGCCTGAAGGATTTCAAGATTAGAATAAGCAACCGCAAACTAACCGAAGCCTACCTCAAGCAATTAGGTCTTAGATCGGGTGAGAGACTGGATCAGACGCTGAGAATTATTGACAAGTTCCGCAAAGTAAGCCGCCAAGAGTTAGAGAAAGAATTCAGATCCGCTGAAATCAATCCTGAAGCAGTGGATAAGATCCTTGACTTTATCTCAATATCTGGAGCACCAAGAGACGTTTTGAAAAAGCTAACAAAATTGAATTTTCAAGAGGAGCACGCAAAGAGCGCAATTAGCGAATTGCAAACTCTCTCAGACTTTCTAGAGGCATTTGGCAGAATTGATAACTGCATCTATGACCTAAGCATAGTTCGTGGCATTAGTTACTATGATGGAATAGTTTTCGAGGCTTACGACAACAACGAAGCTGTGGGTGCGATCTTCGGTGGAGGCAGGTATGATGGATTGTGTAAGGTTTACGGAAAACGTGACTTGCCAGCGACAGGAGTAGCCGGAGGGATTGAGCGACTCATGATTTCCTTAGAACAAGCAAATCTCTTTCCACAAATGAAATCGGTAGCCAAGATTTTCATAGCTACCGTGCAAAATGAAGTGATTCCAGGAGCAATAAAGATCGCCAAGCTACTTCGCGAGAAACAGATTGCAACTGAGATGGATCTAAAAGGACGCAGTTTAAGCAAACAACTGGAATATGTCGATTCGTCTAAGATACCATATCTAATTGTGGTAGGTCGTCGAGAACTTGAGACGCAAATTGTGAAGGTTAAGAATACTGCAACTCGAACTGAAATAGAGGTAACTTTGAACGAGTTGGCTTCGAAAATTCAATCGCTAGATTAGCTAGTCATGCCTGACCATAATACTTCTTTCCTGAAGAAATCGTAACAATCGGCTTACGATATTCTTGCTTTCAAAGTTTTCGCGCTAGGCTGGCCTCTGGTCTATCGGAACGTATCTTAACCCGATCTCACCCACGTAGAGCGCCTTAGGCCGGATCAAACGATTAGATTCAAGGTACTCCATCGAATGCGCAGTCCAGCCTGCTATCCTACTCAGCGCGAAGATCGGCGTAAACAAGTCAATGGGAATACCTAACATATGGAATACTAAGCCGGAGTATGAATCGACGTTCGGAAATATCGGCGATCCAGCTAAATGCCTTAACGCGCTATTTTCAATTGCTACAGCAGTGTTGAACAAGATCACCTGGCCTTTCCTTTCCGCTAATTCTGCCCCGATCTTCTTGAGTACCTTATACCGGGGATCCCACGTCTTATACACACGATGCCCAAATCCCATGATTCGCTTCTTCTCTGCTAAGGCTTGCGTCACGTAAGCCTCGGCATTAGAAGCGTCACCAACTTCCATCACCGTCTTAAGTGCAGCTTCGTTGGCACCACCGTGTAGAGGCCCTCTCAGAGCACATATTCCTGACGTGATGATAGAATACATGTCTGCAAGTGTGGACGCGGTGACCGTGCAAGAGAAGGTAGAGGCATTCATCTCATGCTCCGCGTGAAGGATTAGTGCAACATCCATAACTCGCGTGTCGTATGCGTCAGGCACTTTATTGCTCAGCATGTACAAGAAATCCGCCGCATGACCTAATCCTGGCTTAGGGGAGATGGGTTCTTGGTGATTGCGCAGCCTGTCAAAAGCTGCAATAATCGTGGGCGTCTTCGCCAATATCTGAAGCGATTTATCGATTCTAGCTTCCATCCCTCCGACCCCCCAACTGGTGGTTTCCGGTTCCGGATCATATGCTCCTAGGGCAGAGATAGCGGTTCTCAATGCATCCACTGCATTACATGTGGGTGGGAGGGACTGAAGCAACTGTAAGATTCCTGAGTCTATGGGTCGATAACTTTCAATTTTCTTAACGAATTCTCGAAGTTGTGTCTTGGAAGGTAGTGTGCCGTAAATTAGCAGGTATGCTGTTTCTTCATAAGTTGAATTCGCAGTCAGTTCTTCAATACTATAACCACGATAGAATAGCCTGCTGCCTTCGCCATCAACGTAGCAGATTCTACTCTCTTTAACATACACGCCGTCGAGTCCTTTATGGATTGTAACTGATTCCTTTATTGACGACAAGCCTAAGCTTTGACCACTTCCTCCAATTAGTACGAGTTGCTTTAATGAATTACGGCTATAGAAACGATAAAAGAATTGGGATGCGATAACTCCGGTGCGGATTCCGTTAAACTGCAGTTATGGAACCATCTCCGCCGAACCGAACGCTGGTCGTATGGTGGTTAAATCGTGAAACAGCATGGTAGACTAATGTGAAGACAGTAACTCCAGACGCACAATTGCAATAATGCCTGAGCGTGCTATTTGTAATGGTTACGGTCATATTGGTCTTGTCAATATTCACTTGCTCAATCTTATCAGAACAAAACCAATCAAGACGAGCAAGCCGCCACGAAACGCCGTGTCCCACGCGAGATCAAAAGGGCCGAACCGCCAATATCCAGCATTGTAACCATTCCCTAAATAGATACCCCCTAATGTGCACACAATTCCGCCGACATACTTGACCAGTGATGAAGACATCGGTTCTCTGGATTTATTCGAGAATACATGAATCAAAAACTTCTCCTTTTTATAATGTGGCGGGCCCGCGGGGATTTGAACCCCGGACTTCTGCACCGCATTTGCGATTCTACAGCTTTTTCCGGGTATCCTTAGGGGGTTCGGCTGGTAACTGCCGCTCTATCCAAACTGAGCTACGGGCCCATTTCGAATCAGTACCTCTCAGGTAAGTAAATACATTGTTGACCTGAAAATTAAGAAATTTAAAGAAAGACGTCTTCTGATTGATTTGGTGTGCGGGGGTACCCGAGACCTTGCATTAGGCGGGAACCAGGTCAAAGGGGCAGGACCGCCATGTGGTGGTGCCACACTTAAGATCGCACCTAGCTTGGGCTAGAGAAGCCATCCTGTGGCGTAGAAGGTAACTGCGCAAGCCTTCAGGGGTTCGAATCCCCTTCCCCGCACCAATTCTGAGATTTGGATCGTGACCACAACGAGTTTACAGATTGGAAGTTCAGAGTATTCACGTATTTTGAAAGAAAGTTTGGATGTTTGAACTTACATTTCCTTGAGGTTATTTCTTGAATCCGCAAAAGTGGCAGAATGTTGATCCAGCTTCGATAAGGTTACGGCAACTTGGACAATGGTATGAAATCACGCTTGGAGGCCTCTCTACATTATGTGGCTCTTCTTTCGGTGGATAGAAAAGCGAAAGCAGAGTTTCAGTCGCGACTACGTTTGGGTGTTTTTCTATAACATCGTAAATGATTTTGTTTAGGCTCTGCACGTCATCTGCCTTTATCACAAGAACTGCATCATATCGTCCGAGAACGCTATGCGCCATCAGAACTCCTCTTATTAGTCTAGAGGCCACGATTTCCTTCGACGTACTTGGCTTCATCTTTACCAAGACATATGCCAAAACAACCATCTTACTCACCAGGAAGTACTACACAGGTCTCAGTCCGAATGACATTGGGATTCTTCTCTATGACCTGATAGAGTACGTCGCCAAATTCCTCGGGGTTCTTGGCTTCCATCACCAGTATGATATCAAAACTTCCATAAACCGAATCTGCAACGACAACACTCTTCAAGAGGTTCTCTTTTAGAGATTTTAGAACAGTTTGAGAAGTCCCTGATTTCGTGTTAATAAGAACGTAACCTCTCATACCACTAAAGAATAATCACCAGAGATAATTACTCTGCGGATGACATCCAATTCTGATCAAACTTATTTCATTTCAGCAGTTTTGATCTGCTGGATTGTTGTCTAATATTTCCTGACTACTTGCATCCACAATTCAAGCTGCAGATTTTCAGAACTCAAAACTTCGATCACTATCATAAATTTCATTTGCACAGTGAGGAAAGTTATCCGACGCTAAGAAATCGGTTGCAAGGTTGGAACAATTATGTCAACACACCTGGGTAGTAGTACACAAGGACGTTACTGCTGAAGATGCCGCTCGAGTAATGGTAGACCCTCACGGTCTCCAGTATCCAAATGGATACAGAAGGTGAACTCAGTGAGGTAGGGTTCTGTAGTACGTTATATTTTGAACGTAGATATCTCCGAAGAAAGATATTGTAGGTGTCCATTCGTTAGATTGATAGTTTGATGGCGTGATAAACGATCCTGTGACAACAGCATTCCACCCGTTAACGTTTGATTGAACGGTAGTTGAATTTGAAAATACCAAACGGTAGTTTCGTCCATTGACCACAAGGTAGGAGATTGTGGAGGATTGGATTGCACATGATGGACTGCATACTGGAGCGACGGAGGTTATCTGAACGACGCCATGCACTGTTACATTCATGCCGTCCTTTGGATTCGGGTATGGAATGCGTTGTTCTGGCATAGGGGGCGCTCCAGCAATAGCAGTTGAGGTGGTGGGTTTATGAAATTCATACAATTGGATGGCTGGAACAGCAATTAGAGTGACCGCTATCATGATAATGATAAGGGATAAGATTCTCATATCCTTCATAATTCAAACCTCCAGAGTTTGTGACGATCGTGTATCAAAGGGTAGGAGCCAGATTCGGAGCTAAAGGTAATCTTAACTGAACGCATCAAATCTCAGAATTATGCTCAGACCGAATTGACTACAATTAATCAGCATATCTCGACTTGAGTAGGAATCGAATACATCCTATGTGACTCCAGTGTATGATGATCATTTTTGTACTCGGCGATTAGGTTTATGGAAGAGTGGTGTGCCCATTCGTTCTGGAAATTGTTACTCCCGTTTTAACAACCTCAACGATCATGTAGATGGTAAAGAACATGATCAGCCAAGGAAGGAACGGTTTTCCTAGCTCTATTAGCGGTGTTCCGTCAATTTCATAGGTAGGGAAAATGAGGGAAGTTAATGGAGCATGTAGAGAGAGAAACGCTAGGACTATTGTAGAGCCAATGGTATAAGATGCATATGGGAACCTGAACGCAGTTATTGCTCCAAGGAAGAGTGTAAGAATTAGAACTAGCTCGAATAATTGTTCGCTTATCGAAGGCGCAGTTATCAGATAGACCAGGTATACGAGTAAACATTCACATATCAAGGTAGATTCTGATCTGCCGAGTTTTCTTTTCCATAACATTAGGATCATGCACAGTGCAACGGCTGGAATCCACACTAGTCTGAAGAGTTGCTGATTTTGTATGGTCTCGACAGATATCGGTCCAAGATTTGTAATTCCAACATCTGACAGGCGTGACCAGAACGCGATTGGAGCAATTGCGACAGGGGTCCTAGCTATTTGTGCAATTCCTACTCCAATGAATCCTCCAACATTCCAGTTGAAGATTAAGAACGGAAGCCAAATTGAAATTATTGAAGTTGTGATGAACGCTATGGTCCATTGTGCAATGTTCTGAATCTTCTGAGTACTCGCAAGGAAAGCAATCATGAGTGGAAGAAATAAGATTGGGTAAATCTTTAGAGCGACTCCTAACGCGAGCGATATTCCAGACCAGCTTGGTCGATTCTTGATCAGAAGCAGTGACGTGATAACGAGAACGCCAACAAGATTATCCATCATTCCCCATACGACGCCAATGATCAGGACATAGGGGTTAAGGAGGTAAAGCGCCGATAGTATTCGACCCCGTGGTATACTGTGCTGCTTACTCTGCTGTAGCAGCATTGAGATCAATACATAGTCGGCACAAAGTATCGGGGTCTTAATGGCAGATATGTAAGCGAACTGATTCCCTGGCAATATGGTGTTAGAAATCATGTAACTGACCCAGCACCAAAGTGCCCAGAGCGGTGGGTAGCCAATGTGCGGGTGAAGATCATATGGTGACCTCCCAAACCCAACGTAGCTTCCAGTGTTCATCCAGATTCCGAGATCATATGGATTACCGGTGAAAGGCGCGGTTGCCAACCTAACTGCGACTGAAAACCCGAGAACAGCGTACCAGACTTTCTGATCGCTAAGGGAAACATTCAATCCCGCTAATTCCTTAACTCTCGTTGAACCAATCTGCGTTTCAGAAAGTAAGTTGCAATCATAACAATTATGCACACTTGCAGAATTGACCCTAAAATGAAAGTTATCGCTGCAAGATTAACTCCCGCGCGTACGAGCTCGTAGTGTTCCGGTTGCGGTAAGGATACTAGAAGAGTCAAGATGGCGAGAACAAATGCGATAGCATAGGCTCTTTGATGATGGAACGCTATAGCGACTGCAGTCAAGAAATATGCTACCCACCCAGTCAAAACGCTATAGAAGAGCCACATCGGAACTAATGACCAAAGCTGTAGAAGAAGAAGCACTCCCACAAATACTGAGACATTAATCAGTAGGTTAATCGCACGTCGCAGCAAAGACACTGGCAATCGTTGAAAAGTCAGTATACAGGAGAATAAAAAAGTAAGGAATGATAGCGTGAGGAAGTGTGCAGGATCTTTCGGATTTACTTCTTTAGTTCTTGTATTCTTTCAGTGACGCCTTGGAGTTCTTTCTCAAGATCGGCTCTGTAGTCTTCAAGCCATTGAACTTTTTCCTCTCGTGTTAGGAATTGTCTTCCACCACACAATGAGATCACCTCCTTACCTTGGCTGCTTCATGTGAGGACCTTCTGGCCAACCTGGGATTGGTTTCCTGTGAGTTGGAGACCAAGCAGACTGAGACTGTCCCCATCTTGCCAACTTCGTAGCTATTTTCGTGGAAATCACCTACTGAATCAATAGGTGAGAGCTGAATTTAGCGACTGGGCGTTGAACAACCTCGTCATAGCGATTAGCAAGAATTAGCTCCATCGAGAAGTCTATTGCACGTCAAGTGTTCAGAATTTAAGCAAATGATTATCCTAATGGTAGGAGAGTCAAAGATACAGTCTTGTCTGCCTTCAGAGGTGCTATTGAGGCGAAACCGCATACGGCAGTCTACAAGATGCACAAGTACTTTGCACGTCGACCCTGGAACGTGTTTAGCGAACTAATCGCGCATTATTCTTCACCAGAACAGATCGTCCTAGATCCATTCTCAGGCGGCGGGGTAACAATTGTGGAAGCCTTACGGTTGAGAAGAAGAGCAGTGGGCGTGGATGTAAACCCACTCGCAGTCTACATCACAAGAATGGAATCCTGCCCACTCGACATTGAACAATTTAGAAAAGCAATCGCCACAGTGAGCAGCAATACCAAGGACTACATTCTGTCACTGTATTCAACTCGATGCCCCAGATGCAGATCGAAAGCTTACGCAGATTGGATTGAGTGGGATGAATCTCATCACAGAATTATTCGCTTGAAATATTGTTGCACCATGTGCAGTAAATCTGGATTAAAGAAGCCATCACGAACGGACGTAGTGCTAGCGGATGAGATAGAGCGGAATTTCATGGAGAAGGTTGTTGAACAAAGGTTATGGTTTCCGGAGACCCAGATTCCGCTAGGAGACAAGACTAGTTCACTCATAAGAAAAGGAGTAACACATTTTCATCAACTATTTACTAGACGAAACCTATTAGCACTGGCGACTCTCTTTAAAGAAATTGAAAAAGTTGACACTCCTGAAACTGAGTTTCTGAAATTCGCATTCAGCAGCTCCCTGAAATGGGCTAGTCGCCAATCGCACCTTCGCGGTCGAATTGTTGAAGGATGGGCGATGCATGCGTATTGGATTTATCCGAAGACTCTCGAGATCAACGTCTGGAATACCTTTGAAAGAAGGGCTCGAGCGATTATTAGGGGAAAGCAATACTCAAATCTCGAGCTGGGTGGCTTCTATAAGCCTGCCACATGCTTTGAGGATTTACGAGCTGATTCGAGCTGTTTTCTTCTCAACGTTAGTTCAAATAAACTTCCAATTCCTGACAATTCGATTGACGTTATTGTTACTGATCCCCCATATGGTGGGAATGTGAATTATGGTGAACTCTCAGATTTTTGGTGGGTTTGGCTTCAGGACAAGACAGTTGAGAAGTTCGGTGAAGCGATCATCAACAGGTCTCAAAATAAGTCACTAAAAGAGTACGAAAACATACTTGCATCTGTCTTTAAGGAATGTTTCCGCGTCCTGAAACCAGGAGGAACATTCGTCTCCACGTTCAACAGCAAGGATGCTCGCGTAGTCACGAGTTTCATAATCGCATTAACAGCGGCTGGGTTCAAAATCATTAATGAAGCAATTTCATACCAGAATCCAATCAAGGCGTATTCCACTACTATTCACGCCATGCAAATTGGCGCATTTGCTGGAGATTTCATCTTCACATTTACAAAACCAAATCAGACTGCAGCACTTACCGACATGGACTGGC
>Ga0187850_10004985_pt1 | contig 10252 bp, 7 predicted proteins | sample June2016WEW_4_15_FD_132436 | JGI IMG/M metagenome (GOLD analysis project Ga0187850, IMG submission 132436) | Peatland microbial communities from SPRUCE experiment site at the Marcell Experimental Forest, Minnesota, USA - June2016WEW_4_150 | ecosystem: Environmental > Terrestrial > Soil >... | reverse complement strand
GGCATCCTCAACCTCCTGGCGATCTACCAGGCGTTTTCCGGCGCCGGCGACGACGACATGAAGCAGCGCTTCAACGGCATGCGTTACGGCGACTTGAAGAAGCAGGTGGCCGACCTGGCGATCGCGCACCTGGAGCCTTTCCAGCAGCGCTACCGCCAGATCGTTTCCGATGCCGGATACCTGGATGGCGTTTTGCGCGAGGGCGCCGAACGCGTGGCCCCCATCGCCAACAGCACCGTCCGGCTGGTGAAAGAGCGCATGGGGCTGTATATTTAGACATCATGATCGAGACAGGATTGCGGGCGAGAGTGGTCATCGTTACGGGGGCCGCGGCCGGGATCGGCAAGGCCACCGCGCGCCGTTTCGCGCAGGAAGGGTGCCGCGTCGCCTCGTGGGACGTGAAGGATGCGGAAGCCGAACAAGGCGGCTCATTTCAAAAGGTGGATGTCACCAACGGCGCGTCCGTCGAGGCCGCGGTGGAAGAGGTGATGGCCCGCTGGGGAGCGATCCACGTACTGGTGAACAACGCCGGCATTCTCCGCGACGGCCAACTGGTGAAGTACAAGGAAGGCGCGCTGGCGGGAGTGATGAGCGATGAGCAGTTCGATTCGGTGATCGGCGTCAACCTGAAGGGTGTGTTCACGTGCGCGCGCGCCGTGGTCCCGCGGATGATCCAGGGCGGCGGTGGCGTCATCCTGAATGCGTCCAGCGTGGTGGGACTGTATGGCAATTTCGGCCAGACCAATTACATCGCCGCCAAGGCGGGCGTCATCGGCATGACGCGCGTTTGGGCGCGCGAACTGGGCAGGTACCACATCCGGGTGAACGCCGTGGCGCCGGGCCTGATCGCCACCGGCATGATGAAGCAGATGCCCGAGAAGGTTGTGGAGAGCCTGGTAAGCCACACGCCGCTGGGCCGCGTGGGACAACCGGAGGATATTGCCAACGCGTACCTCTGGCTGGCGTCGGACGCAGCTTCGTTCGTGAGCGGCGCCGTCATCAGCGTGGATGGCGGGATGGTCACGGGAACGTAGCGCGGGGCCCCTGGCAGGGCGGCGGGCCCAGAGGGCACCCCGCCTCCGGCGCAGGGACCCTGCTCCACTCGAGCGAGTAACGGTCGAGAATTGTTATCGGAGAGAGCCGTCGTGAAACGAATTTACGTCGCCACCTTTCATCAATCCAAGTTCGGCAAGCTGATGGGCATGACGGTGCCCGAGATCCTGAACAGCGCGATTCAGGGCGCCTGCCGCCAGATCGGTGTGCCGGCCTCCGCTCTGGACGTGGGCAGCGTGGGCGCCGCCTGCAACTTCTCGCTCAACGAGCAGGGGCTGCTGGCCGGCCTGATGGCCATGATTCCGGGCCTGGAGGGCAAACCCATCGAGGCGGTGGAGAACGCCTGCGCCTCCGGCGGCCAAGCCGCGCTCTCGGTGATTCACAAGCTCCAGCTCGGCATGGGCGACACGGGAATCGCCGTGGGCTATGAGAAAATGCGCGACGCCGAGGGCAAGATGGACGGCAAGCTCATCGGCAAGGTGCTGGGCTACTTCTCTCATCCCGGCGACCGCGAAGGAAAGGTGTTCGTCTTCCCGCATATCTTCGCCGAGGTGATGCAGGCGTACATGGATGAGCACGGCGTCACGGAAAAGGACCTGGCGCACATTCCGGTCCAGGAGTACGCCAACGCGAAGTTCAATCCCTGCGCCCAGATGAACAAGGTGCAGATCACGCTCGACCAGGCGGTGCGAATCGAAGGCATCAACCGTTACGTGGTGGACGGCCTGCCGCTGAAGACATACGACTGCTCCCAGATTTCCGATGGGTATGCTTCTCTGATCCTGGCCACGGAAGAAGGGCTGGCGAAACTGGGCGTGGCGAAACGGGAGTGCGTGGAGATCGCGGGTTGGGGCCAGGCGACCGATCCCATCCGCAAGGCCGGCCGGGACGTGCTTCGTCCCGCCGGCGCGTACCGGGCGATGCGCACGGCTTACGAGATGGCGGGCGCGAAGCCGGAGGACGTGAACGTCGCCGAGGTGCACGACTGTTTCAGCGTGATGGGCGCGATCGGCACGGAAGTCATCGGCAAAGCCGAGCCGGGCCGAGGGGCGCAATACTGGGTGGACGGCAAAGCCCGTCCGGACGGGGAATGCGGCGTCAACACCTCGGGCGGCCTGATCGCCAAGGGCCACCCCATTGGAGCGACCGGCATCGCGATGATTGGCTGGTGCGCGCTTCAGTTGTCGGGAAAAGCGCCGTCTGAAGTGCAGGTGAAGAACCCCCGGGTGGGCGCCACATTCAACATCGGCGGTCCCATCTGCGCCAGCGTGTGCACGGTGCTGCGGCGGCCCTCTGCTCCCGACCCAGAGGGTACCCCAGTCGCGGCTCAGTGAGCGGGCTGAATTCCGCTGCCCCCCTTGCACGCGCGCGGAGCATGTGGTAGAGCTTGGCTGGAAAGGTGGTTAAGCCATGCGACACATGTTGAGCGTTTCCCTGGTCGTGGGCTTCATCCTGATGGCTGCCAGTTGCAGTTTCGGCCCACAGCCGCCGCGACCGGGCACGCCAGAGTTCTTGTGGTCCGCCGCGAAGACGACATACGCGGCGGGCGATTTTCCGAAAGCCAACGACAACCTCTCGCAGCTCGCGAAATCCGACAGCGAGTTCACGGCCCGAGCCGAGCCGTGGTCGATGGTGATCTCCGCCGGGATGGCGCAAGCCTACATGGATTTGGCCGACAACTTCGAAGCGGGCGCTGGCGCCAACCGCGCGAATCCCACTCCATTCCGCCGCCAGGTCTCCGTATTTCGGAGCCAGGCCAACGCGGTGGTTATGCAGTACGCCGAAACCGTCCACAAGTTTCTCGGCGATAACAAGTCCGACAGCATTGCGCTGGAGTTCGGCTACCCCGCGGGAAGTGCCGCCGTGCCCGGCCAGCTCGAGCGGGTGGCCAAGGGGATGATTGTGCCGGATGCGGATATCGAATCGCTGCAAAAGGCCATGGTGCAGCGTGGCGTGCTGCTCAGCGCGACCCGCGCGGTGGGCGCGGCCGACGATCCAGCGAAGGCGCTGGAGATTTTCAAGGCGGGCGACGTGAAAGCGCCGCGGCCCATCTTTCTCACGGCGACGGCCAAGGCGCTGATTGACGAGGCCGACCTGTTCAGTCCCAAGAAACTGGATCAGCCGGCCCGCGCAGCCATGCTTTGCGATGAAGCGGAAGCGGCGTTGAAGTCGATTCCCGAAAGCAAGCAGACCAAGGAGTTGATGGGACGCATCGCGAAGATTCGCAAGGCGACAAAGGCTTAGATGTGGAACTCCAGGATGTCTTCATCCTGGACCATGTGGTGGCGCTCCACCATCAGACCGTCGTGCTCTCCGGAACGGCGAAACAGCCGCGCGAATTTGAGGTGTTCGGCAAAGTCTTTGTGGACGTGGCGAGCGGCGTCCAGGACCGTCGCCCCGCGCTTCAAGACATAGGGTGCGGAGAGGTCCGCTTTTCGCCCGGGCACTTTGGTGTAGACGCGCACCAGCTCCAGCAGGTCGAAGGCCGCGCGGGGGAAGCGATCCAGGCCGTGGCCAGCCGTTGCCGAGACGGCCACGCAAACGTAGCGGCCGTGGTACAGGTCCGCGAGAGCGGCGAAGTTGCCCGGCCCTTCTGGCTGGTCGATCTTGTTGCCAACCAGCAGGGCGGGCGGCGGGAGACGCCATCCTTGAAGGCTGTTCTCAATCAATTCCACTTCCTCCAGGCTGTCGGCGTCGTTGACGTCCACCACCAGCACGCTGGCGTTGGCGTTGCGGATCACCTGCGGCAACCAGGGTTCGGTGAACTCCGCGGAGATGGGCGGGAGATCCACAAGCTGGATCTGAACGTTCTCGAAGGCCATCATGCCGGGCATGGGCAGCCGCGTGGTGAAGGGGTATTCGGCCACCTCCGGAAGCGCATGGGTGAGCGCGCGGACCAGGCTCGACTTGCCGGAGTTTGCCGGGCCGACGAGCGCCACCTGGCCAGCGCCTTCGCGCGTCACGAAATAGAACGGGAGCGCGTGGCTGGCGCCCTTCTTCTGCGATTCCTTGCGCGTCTGGGAAAGCCGCCGCTTGATGTCTGCCTGCATCTTCTCCGTGCCCTTGTGCTTGGGCAGGGTGGCGTACATTCTCTCGAGGGCGGCGATCTTTTCGGCGACGGTCTCGGCCGACCGGTATTCTTCCTCCGCTGCCAGATATTCCGGGCTGAGGTTGGCGGGCATGGCAGTCCTGGGCAGTAGAATATCACCCGGCACTACCGGATAGACATGGCGCGTGAAAGGACTTATAGTGAGGCAGTTCGAGGCTGTAGGAGGTGATTTCCGTGAAGTTCCGGTACTGCTGGCTGTTGGTGGCCGTCGCGCTGTTCTCCGGATGCGGCAGGGAGGAGCGGGCGGAGGCTGTCCGTTTCTCGAAGGCTCTCCAGCAGAAGAGCGCCGATTTTGCGAACGCCAATGCCATGGAGAAAGACTTTTTGGCGAGCGCCCGCTCGTGGTGCGGAGGCATCATGGCCAATGGCGCCGGCCGCGCGGACCAATTGGACCAGAACGCGGCCGTAGCCAAGGACCTGGCTAAATCCGCGGCCTTCATCAGCACACAAGTAGGCCTGGTGCGCCAGGTGGTTTATGATGAGTCGCTCAAGGCCGAGTACCCGCAGAGCATCCGCGTCAACCTGATCACCCAGCTTGTCAAACGCCAGCGGTTTCTCCAGGAGGCGCGGGCGCTATTAGACGAGTCCGCGCCCGCTTTCATGGAACTCAAGCTGAGCCGGGACTACAAGGGAGACGCCTATCCGGGCCAGATCCCCAAACTGAATGTGATGTTGGAAGGATACAAAGCCCCGGCTGACATTGTCGGAGAGGCGATCCAGTCCCTGAAAACGAAATACAACCTCCGGGACGCCGACCTCGCCAAGTGAACGGCCATCACCTCAGGCCATGCTGCTTCAGGTAGGCGATCAGCTCGGCCGGATCGTCCGAAATAATGGCGTCCACCTTGGCCTGGATCAGCATGTCCCAATCCTGCGGCGTGTTGGCGGTCCAGGGCACCACCTGAAGGCCGGCTCGGTGCGCCGCCGCCACCTTTTCGGGAGTGACGAGGTGGAACTCGGGCGAAATGATCTCAGCCTTTGCGGCTTCCGCGGTGATGGCGGCGAAATCGCGCGGGTCCTTTTCCGTCAGGGCCGACAACCGAATCTCCGGCGCCAGCTTCCGCATGGCAACCAGCGTTCGGAAGTCGAAGGATTGGAGGATGATCCGCTTCTCCAACTTGTACTTGCGGATCTTCTCCAGCACCAGCTTGACAAACTCCTCGGGCGACGGCGTGTACTCCGGCTTGTCCAAAAAGCTCTTGGTTTCAATGTTGTAGTCGAAGTTGCCGCGGCCGGCCAACTGGAACACGTCATCCAGGGTGGGCATGCGCGTACCCGGAATGGCCGTTTGTGTAAGGAACCGCGGATTCTGAACGGCGCCGCAGTCCCACTGGCGCACTTCCGCAAGCGTCAACTCGTGGATGACCGAGCTCTGTTTCGGGCCGGTGCAAACGGGGCCATGCAGAATCGGGTCATGCGAGATGACGATGACGTTGTCCTTGGTGACCGCCATGTCCATCTCGAGGGCGTCCACGCCCTGCCCGATGGCGTACTGGAAGGCGGGGATGGTGTTCTCCGGTCTCCTGGCCCGCGCGCCGCGGTGGCCATGTACCAGGATCCTGGGCCGGCTGGCGGTTTGGGACAGCATGGGGCTGGAGCCAACGAATGAGAGGATGAGGCACGGCATGAGCAATGTTCGCAGCATCGGACCCAGTATAGAGCGGAAATGCTCCGCGGGGCTACCAGGATCAAAAAGTATGGTTGACCTTGCGGCCCGACTGTCATATATTGGGCAGACGTAGTGGGAGTTGAATGAACCGCCTGAGCGCGTTTCTCCGTCCGGCTACACACGTTGGCAGGCTCCCCGCTGAGCAGGTTGCACAACTGTATCCGAGGTTCCGCTGGCGAATCCTCGAATCCACCTTCATCGGCTACGCCACTTTCTACTTTGTACGCAACAACTTGCCGGTGGTGTCCAAGGAGATGGGCCAAGCCTTGGGCTACAGCAAGGGCCAGATCGGCGACATGCTGGCGGCGACCGCCATCGCTTACGGCGTCGGGAAGTTCGTCCTGGGGGCCTGGTCGGACCGCAGCAATCCCCGCTACTTCATGCCCCTCGGGTTGCTGCTGACGGCGCTGTGCAATTTCCTGTTCGGCGCGGCCAGCAGTTATTCCGTGCACCTCGCGCTGTGGACGCTGAACGGGGTGGCGCAGGGCATGGGGTGGGCGCCGTGCGGGCGCTCGCTGGGGCATTGGTACAGCGTGCGCGAGCGCGGAACGGTATTCGCCTTCTGGAACCTGGCCGTCAATGTAGGCGGCGGCTTGACCGGCCTCATCGCTGCTTACAGCACGGCGTGGATGGGGTGGAGGTCGGCATTCTACGTGCCCGGAGCGCTGGCCGTGCTGTGCGCTGTTTACCTGGTCGCGAGGCTCCGGGACACCCCGCAATCCGTCGGTCTCCCGCCCATCGAAGAGTACCGCAACGAATACCCCGAACAAGGAGGACGCGACCGCGAAGAAGAACTGGGCACCCGCGAATTGGTGGTCACCTACATCCTCCGGAACCGTCACCTCTGGATGTTCGCCACCGCGAATTTCTTCGTATATCTGACTCGTTACAGTATGCTCGATTGGGGTCCCACGTATCTGAAGGAGGTCAAGCACGCCAGCCTCGAACAGGGTGGATTCAGCACCGCGATCTACGAGTTGGGAGGCATGTTCAGCACCGTCCTGATGGGCTGGTTGTCCGACAAAGCCGGGGGACGCCGCGGCATGGTCAGCCTGCTCTGCATGGTTCCCGTGTTTCTGGCATTCGGCGGCATTCTGTATGCGCCGCCCGGAATGCTGTGGCTCGATCTGACGCTCTTCGGGATTATCGGATTTTTCATTTATCCCCCGGTGATGCTGCTGCCGGTCATGGGCCTCGATTTCACTTCGAAAAAGGCCATCGGCACCGCCGCGGGGTTCATCGGACTTTTTGGTTATCTGGGCCGTACGGCGCAGGGCAAGGGTATCGGCACCCTCGCCGAGCGCTACGGCTGGAACGCTGCATTCTATGGCATACTGGCTTCCACGTTGATGGGGATTCTACTGCTTTCCTGGACGTGGAAGCTGAAACCGCGGGCTGCCGGAACGCGACAGCTCGACGTGGCCGAAGTTGCGGCGGCTCCCAAGGGAGGCGCTGCATGATTTTCACAACGCGAACGAATCACCGGTTCGCGCGCAACCAAGGCGCGCCAGCGCCGGTGTCACACATCGGTAACGGCGCTGTAAACACGCGCACACATTCAACTGAGACTATTTTCTTGAGAGGAGACTAAGAGGTTAGACTATGAACAAATTCTCGAAAATCACGTTGTTGATCGGGTGTTTTCTAATCGCAGGTTTGCTCTACGGGCAGTTCGAGACCGCCGAGGTTCTGGGCACGGTGCGTGACGCCTCGGGGGGAGCCATCCCCAAAGCCAACGTCACACTCACCAACATGGACACGGGGATTCAGGCCAAGACCACAACTGACGACAATGGAAACTACGATTTCTTCAACGTCAGGGTGGGCCGTTACTCGATTGTCGTGGAGCACACCGGGTTCTCCAAGTTCACGACTACGGACGTGGCGGTCAACGTAAACGCCCGCCAGCGCGTGGACGCCACGGTGCAAGTGGGCGCCGTCACCGAAACCGTCGAGGTGACGGGCGCGGCCGCCGCGCTCCAAACCGATTCCAGCGAACACGGCCAGGTGATCAGCACCCAGCAGGTGGTGGAACTGCCGCTCAACGGCCGCAATTACTCCGACCTGGCGTTGCTCACCACCAACACGCATAAGTCTCCGCTGGCCGCCAACCCGACCACACCCCGCGAGGGCGCCTTCAACGTGAACGGGATGCGGAGCACTTACAACAACTTCCTGATGGACGGGCTGGACAACAACGCCTACTCCACTAGCAATCAAGGATTTTCAAACCAGGTGGCCAACCCCTCGCCGGACGCCGTGGCCGAGTTCAAAGTGATCACCAGCAACTTCAGCGCGGAATACGGCCGCGTCGGCGGCGCCGTGGTGAACGTGGTGATGCGCTCGGGAACCAACCAGTTGCACGGCACGCTCTTCGAGTTCCTGCGCAACACGAACCTGAACGCCATCGGCTACGTCTTCGGCGTCCGTCCCGCGACGTTCTCGAAGCCCACACTTAAGAGGAACCAGTTCGGGGGCACCATCGGCGGGCCGATCGTCAAGAACCGCATCTTCTTCTTCGGCGATTACGAAGGCTACCGCTCGTTGCAAACGGCGCTCAACTTCGACACCATTCCCAACATGAACGACCGCGCAGGCATCTTGCCCGTGGCGGTGGTGAACCCGTTGACCGGGGTGGTCTATCCGGCGGGCACGGCGATCCCCATGATCGCGTTTGCCAGGAAGGTTTTGAACGATCTGCCGGCTGTGGCGGCCGGCACCGGACGCTCAAACGATTATCAGCAGACGATCATGAATCCCCGCGACTACGCGGACAAGTACGATGTCAAGATCGATGCGCAGATCAATGCGAAGACCACCGCGTTCCTCCGTTTCAGCCAGCGCAAGGACAATTCGTACTATCAGCCGACGCTCACCGGACCGTCGGGCGGCGACGGCAATGGCTTTGTCCGCTTCCTGGACCAAGCGGCTGCTCTGGGCTACACCTGGACCGTGACGCCGGTCTCCCTGTTCGAGTTCCGGTTCGGCTTCGCGCACATCGTTGCCGGCAAGCAGCCGCCATTCCTCGGCGGCCCGAGCATGCAGGATCTCTATGGGATGCCCGGACTGCCGACCTTTCCGCAGCTCACCGGCGGCCTCAACACCCAGAACATCGGCGGATTCACCAGTGTGATTGGACGCCAGGCCACCAACCCGCAATTCCAGAATCCAACCACGTTCGACCCGAAAGTGAACTACTCGTGGATGAAGGGCCGCCACGCGCTCAAGATGGGGGCCGAGATGCAGATCGTCCACACGCAGGTCATGGACATTAACCCGGTGTACGGCCTGTTGGGCTATTCTGGAGGGTTCAGCAAGCCTACCTGCGCCCAATTGGGCCAGCCCAGCACGTGCTCCGTTGCGAGCGATACCGCGAGTTATAACCTGGCGGATTTCATGTTCGGACTTCCCGGCCAGGTTCAACTCTCCAACTACCTGGTCGGCAACTACCGCCAGCGTCTGTATTTCCTCTATGGACAAGACGACTTCCGGGTCAACTCGAAACTTACGCTGAATCTGGGGCTGCGTTGGGAGTACGCTTCGCCGCGCTGGGAGCGGGACAACGTCCTTTCGAACTATGACCCGATCAGCAACAGCATGATCAAGGCAAGTAGCGGCGGGACCTACAACCGCACGCTGGTTAATCCCGATTACAAGAATTGGGCGCCACGGCTCGGCCTCGCCTATAGTATCGATCCGAAGACGGTGTTCCGCAGCGGTTTCGGGATCAGCTACGTGCACCTCAACCGCCTGGGGAGCGCCGACGAACTGGGGATTAACGGACCACAGGTCGTGTTCGGAAACATCAGCCAGTCGCCCCTGCTTTCCAACGGCCAGCCGAATCCCGCCTTCATCACTCCCCAGACGGGCTTCCCGGCCACAATCGCCAGTCCCGCCAGCTTCAATCCGCTCACCGCCAACGTCGCCTATATCCCGCGCGATACGAGATGGCCGTACGTACAGACTTGGTTTGCCTCCATCCAGCGGGAGATCGCCAAGAGCTGGGTGGTGGAAGTGGCCTACACCGGCAACCACAGTGTACGGCTGCCGATCATCTCCGATTACAATGAGGCCCTGCCCAACGCGCCCGGCGGGACGCTGGGAATCCAACCGCGCCGGCCCAACCAGGCCTTTGCCGCGATCACCTGGGTAGACCCGGCGGGTTTTGGGAGCTATAACGGCTTCTCGGCCCGAGTGGAGCACCGTTTCTCCAGCGGCCTGTATCTGCTTAACTCGTTCACCTGGGAGAAGGCGCTGGGCAACTCCGAACAGGCTCTCGAGTATCCCACTGGCGGCACCGAGGCCAACCCCCAGAATATTTACAACCTCAAAGCCGAACGTGGGCCCTCGAGTTTCGACGTCAAGCTGATCAACGTCACCAGCCTGGTCTATCAGCTTCCCTTCGGCAAGGGACGCCAGTT
>Ga0187850_10004984_pt1 | contig 10254 bp, 11 predicted proteins | sample June2016WEW_4_15_FD_132436 | JGI IMG/M metagenome (GOLD analysis project Ga0187850, IMG submission 132436) | Peatland microbial communities from SPRUCE experiment site at the Marcell Experimental Forest, Minnesota, USA - June2016WEW_4_150 | ecosystem: Environmental > Terrestrial > Soil >... | reverse complement strand
TCATGGTGTGGAGGGTGATATCGCCCACCCACTCCTTGAGTTGGGCCGCAGTTGGCAGCTCCCCGTACAGAACCAGGTAGGCGACCTCGAGGAAAGTGCATTTCTCCGCCAGTTGGTCGATGGGGTAGCCGCGGTAGCGCAGGATACCCTTGTCGCCGTCGATGAAGGTGATCGCGCTTTGGCATGAGGCTGTGTTCATGAAAGCGGGATCGTAGGTCATGAGCCCGAAATCGTCGGGTCCAGTCTTGATTTGCCGCAAGTCCATGGCCCGAATGGTCCCCTTGCTAATGGGGATCTCATAGGTGGCCTGGGTGCGCTTATCGAGAATGCTTAACGCGTCGTTTCCCATAGTCTTCTCCCATAAACCCTGACGTTCGAAGCGCCGCCCCTGCTTGCCCCGGCGGGGCCGAGCGGCCTTCGCCGCCATTCCGCCATTGTGCTCTCCCGCACCATGGCGCCGCCGCCATGCCGACCGCACGAAGGCGGCTTCAACCGAAATCAATGCCGTGTGGGCGGCCCCGCAGAAGCCGGCGCCGCGTCACTCAAAAAAGCTCCTCGGCGCAAGCGCCACCTCGTGGGCGTAGCGCGCGCCAAGTTCATCATAATTCAATTACAAGGACTTGTTAAGGTCTATTCGTACCTGTTTTTCTTTTTTCCAGGGTTGCCGCGCACCCTCAGGGCAGCTTGTCTACCAACTGCGCGAACTGGTCGATGGTGAACGCCCGAAGGGTAGTTGTCTTGACGTGCTCGCGGGCACACACCGCCAGGCTGGCAGCGGCGGCAACCTCATCACTGGGGCTCTCGGTGATGACTATGTAATCGTATTCGCCCATGACGAAATACGCGCCGAGCAGCTTGCCGCCCATCAATTCCCAAGCTTTGGTGGCCGATTCGATTCGCCTGGGCGCGCCTTTCAGGTCTTTAGCCCCCTGTTCCGTGAATTTCATGAGCGTAATGTAGGTCGGCATCGAGCCGTCCTCCTTTCTGCAGGTGGAAATACCATGGCTAGTTTACTCCCGAATGGCGCGGAACGCACACAATTTCGCGGAATTGCCGGGAGATTGCTCCCCGCTGGTGGGAACTGCTATAGTTGATGCCGAATCGCAGATTGGAGTTCGATGAGCGAAATCGCGTCCGGGCGCCGCCCCGCCGCGAATTCGTTCCAGCTTGTCGCCGCGAGGGGGCGCACCTCTCGCGGAGAACCGCGGCCTTCCAGTTCTTGCCGGCAGGCCAGCCTTCGGAGGCAATATGGAGAGCTACAACAACGTTCCGATTCCAGTGGATGGAGAGGCCATCCAAGTACGAAATAACCAGTTCCGCACCCCCGATAACCCGGTCATCCCGTTCATCGAAGGCGACGGCACCGGGCCCGATATCTGGAGGGCTGCCCGCACGGTGTTCGACGCGGCAGTCCAGAAGGCCTACGGCGGCCGGCGCCGCGTGGCCTGGTACGAGGTATTTGCCGGCGAGAAGGCCTACCGGCAGTTCAACGACTGGCTGCCGCAAGGCACGCTCGACGCCATCCGGCAGTTTCATATCGCGATCAAGGGCCCGCTGACCACGCCGGTCGGCGGCGGCATTCGCAGTTTGAACGTTACCTTGCGGCAACTGCTCGATCTTTACGTGTGCCTGCGGCCGGTCCGCTACTTTCCGGGTGTTCCTTCGCCGATGAAACATCCTGAATTGCTGAACGTGGTGATTGTCCGCGAAAACACCGAGGACGTCTATGCCGGCATCGAATGGCGGCAGGGGACGCCCGAGGCCCAAAAGGTCATCGAGTTCCTGAACCGGGAGATGGGCAAGAAGATCCGCCTGGATTCGGGCATCGGGATCAAGCCCATGAGCCTGTTCGGTTCCAAGAGGCTGATCCGGCGCGCCATTCAGTACGCCATCGAAAACGGGCGGCGCAGCGTGACGCTGGTCCACAAAGGGAACATCATGAAATTCACCGAGGGCGCCTTCCGCGACTGGGGATATGAGCTGGTCAAAGAAGAGTTCTCGAATGTCTGTGTCACGGAGGCCGAAGCGGGCGCCGGCGTGCCGGCGGGCAAGGTCCTGGTCAAAGACCGCATCGCCGACTCCATGTTCCAGCAGGCGCTGCTGCGACCCGACGAATACGACGTGCTGGCCACCCCCAACCTCAATGGCGACTACCTGTCCGACGCCTGCGCGGCGCAGGTGGGCGGACTGGGGATGGCGCCGGGCGGCAATATCGGCGACGAGTACGCGGTCTTCGAGGCCACCCACGGCACGGCCCCCAAATACGCCAACCTGGATGTGGTCAATCCTACGAGCGTCATCCTGGCCGGCTCGATGATGTTCCACCACATGGGCTGGAAAGAGGTTTCGCAGCTCATCGAGCAGGGCATTACCGAGACCATAAGGCAAAAGCGCGTCACCTACGATCTGCATCGGCAGATGGAGGGCGCTGTAAAACTGAAAACCAGTGAGTTTGCCGCCGCCATTGCCGGCAACATGAAGGCGCCGGCCATGACGGCCTGAAGGGAGCCAATATGAGAAAAAAGGTCACAGTTGTAGGAGCCGGAAATGTCGGCGCCAGTTGCGCGGTCCGCCTGGCCGGAAAAGGACTGGCCGACATTGTCGTGGTGGATATTCTCGAAGGTATCCCGCAGGGCAAGGCCCTGGACATTCTCCAGGCCGGCCCGGTGGAGGGAGTCGACGTTCAGCTTACCGGCGGCAACGATTACGCGCCCACGGCGAACTCCGACATCGTGGTGTTCACCGCCGGCTTCCCCCGGAAGCCCGGCATGAGCCGCGACGACCTGTTGTGGGCCAACTACGACATCGTCAAGGTGAGCGTGGAACAGGCGGTGAAGCATTCTCCGGACGCGATCCTGATCGTGGTCACCAACCCGCTGGATGCCATGTGCCATGTGGCGTTCCATGTCAGCGGCTTCCCCAAGCACCGGGTGGTGGGGATGGCGGGCATCCTGGACACAGCCCGCTTCCGCACCTTCGTGGCGCAAGCGCTGAAGGTCTCGGCATCGGACGTGGTGGCCTTTGTGATGGGCGGCCACGGCGACACGATGGTCCCCTTGGTGCGTTACAGCAGCGTGGCGGGTATCCCGCTGGCCGATCTGATGGACGCGGACGCGCTCCAGGCGATCGTCAAGCGCACACGGGATGGCGGCGCCGAGATCGTGAAGTATCTCAAGAGCGGCAGCGCTTACTATGCGCCCTCGGCGGCCGCGGTCCAGATGGTGGAAGCCATCCTGCTGGACCGGAAGCGCGTGCTGCCCTGCTCGGCCTACCTGGAAGGCGAGTATGGCATCCAGAAGCTGTTTGTCGGCGTGCCGGTGAAGCTGGGGGCGCGGGGCATCGAGAAGATCTTCGAAGCCAAGCTGAGTGAAGACGAACTCGCGGCGCTGCACAAGAGCGCGGCGGCCGTCAAAGAACTCGTAGACGTGATGGGGCCCAAGCTGGGCGTGTAGGAACCAGCCGGCGCCGGTGGCTGGTAGCGGTCAGCCACAGCCGTGGGGCTGACCGCTTATCGATATACGCAGCGCAAGCCGCGCCGAAATTCCTCAGGTTGTTGCAAATCCCATCATCGTCTCGCAGCAGGGAACGCGTCCCGTCGCCGTGCGTGCCAAGCCGTTGATTAAAAGATAATAAGGTGTTATTATCCCTGACGACCGGGAAGACTCAGTTCACGGAAGAAGGACGCCGGTTTCTGAAGCGGTTTCGGAGACGGTAGGCGGCTTCCAGGCCGGCTCGAACGAGTCGGATCCGCCGGTCTTGCCGCGCAGGGCGCGGCCGCGCCTGTTTGGGGAGGGTGGTATGGATCAATCCCTTCAGAACGCATTGCGGAACCTGAGCCGCTACGGAAATTCCTTTGGGGCTCCGCCGAAGGCCCGTCCGAGGTGGACCGAGCGACTGAAGTTCTCGATCAAGGATGCCCGGAAGGAGCCCGTCCGTTACCTGTGGTTCGTAGGCGACTATGCCTCGTTCGATCCGCGCGTCGCACAGGCGACGTGTGCGGCCGCGCGGGTGTTTCACAAAGCCGGCCTCGACTTCGGGATCCTCTACGAGAGCGAGCAGAACTCCGGAAACGACGTGCGCCTGGCGGGCGAAGAGAGGCTCTTTGAAACCCTGCGGGAAAAGAACCTGAAGGCGTTGGGGAGGGCGCATTTCGAGACGATCATCACGACGGACGCTCACAGCTTCCACGTGTTGAAGCATGAGTACCCTTCCACGAATGGAGCGCGGCAGGTGTTGCATTCGACGGAACTCTTCCGCGATCTGATCCTCGACGGAACTCTGCCGCTGCGGCACAAGCTAAGGATGAGGGTTACCTACCACGATCCGTGCTACCTGGGGCGTTACAACGCCATTTTCAACGCTCCCCGCCGCGTGATCGCCGCTCTGGGGCTGAAACTGGTCGAGATGCCGCTGAACCGCGAGTACGCCTATTGCTGCGGGGGCGGAGGAGGCCGGATCTGGATGGAAAACCCGCCGGCGTTTCAGGGACGTCCGGCAGTGGCTCGGATGCGCGAGGCGGCGACGCTCAAAGGGGTTCACACCGTGGTGGTCGTTTGCCCGAAGGATTTAGTGATGTTCCAGGAGGCGGTCCGGACAATCGGACTGGAGGACCGGCTGGAGGTGAAGGAACTGTCGGAATTAGTCGAGCAAGCCATGGTGTAGGGATGCCGGTGCCCGCCAGTAAATGTTGGTAATTTCTACATCACGTGGAATTCCAGTGCTGCCGGAACGTGGTTTAGGGCAGAATAACGACGGATTCCAGTTGAAAAAATAGCAAACCAAGTTAATATTGTAGTTCATTCTACATTATTCGCAAATCTCTCTGAAGGGATTGTGCGCATGGATGTTGACAGCACGCCGGAGCTGATCCACGAGTTTCTGGGGAGTGCGCATATCTTCGCGTCGGCGGTGAGCGACCGATTGGAGCGGAAGCTGCTAGGCGAGGTTGCGGGCGACCGGCTGACTTTCTCGCAGTTGAAACTGCTAAAAGTGGTCTCGCTGACCGACGCCCACTCGATCGGCGATGTAGCGGCCTTTCTGGGCGTGACCAGCACCGCCGCCAGCAAAGCGGTGGACAAGCTGGTGCGGGGCATGCTGCTGCGGCGCACCGAAGGGGAAGCCGACCGGCGCTCGAGCCAACTTTCCCTAACCACGCCGGGACGCGAGCTGCTGGCGGCGTACGACGCGGTCCGCAATCAAAAGCTCCAGCAAATATTCGGCGAGTGTTCCCCGGAACAGTTGCGAGTGACGCGGGATCTGCTGGATCGTCTGTCCGCCGTCATTGTGGACCACACGGCGAAGGCCGAAGAGATCTGCCTGCAATGCGGCATTTATTTCCGCGAAAGGTGCCCCTTGCGTGAATACGTCCGGCGCACCTGTTTTTACCAACGGCACAAGGCCCGCAAGGGGGCCTCGGCCCCGTCGCCGCCCGAGGCGGCGACCTGACGAAAGGAGGCCACAAAATGGCGAACGCCAGGGTTAGCCCGGGTCCGCGCTCGGACCAGGCCCGCATTCCCGGCGCGCTGCCGGAATCCGAGCAGGCGCTGCGGAAGAAGTTTCTCGAAGAAGCCCAGCTTGTTCCCGGGGGCGACCGCATTTCACGGTGCCTGCAATGCGGCACGTGCACGGGGAGTTGTCCGGTGAGCTATGCCATGGACATTTCTCCCCGGATGGTGATTGCCTTGTTCCGCGCCGGGCAAATCGAGGAGATCCTCCGCAGCCGCACGATCTGGATCTGCGCTTCCTGCTACATGTGCACGACGCGCTGTCCCCAGGACATCAAGATCACCGACCTGCTGTACGCGCTGAAGCGGACAGCCATGGATACGGGCCTGTATCCGGACCGGCTGCCGATCTATCTGTTGTCGAAGAACTTCGTTCGTGTGGTGAACCGGTACGGCCGCAACCACGAAATGCTGCTGCTGCTGCTTTACTACCTGCGGCGCAATCCGCTGGCGCTGCTCCGCCTTTTGCCGATGGGAATCGCGATGTGGAGGAAAGGGCGGATTTCGCTGTTCCCGGCGAAGATCAAAGGCATCGAGACGATCCGGCAGATGCTGGAGGCGTCCAAGGCCCTGGAGCTTCCGCGGGAGAAGCAAGCGGTCCCCTATGTCGAGGGCGCGGTGGGATACCGGGCTGTGAGTTAAGCGAGGGAGGCGCCAATGGAATACCTTTACTATCCCGGGTGCAGCCTGGAAACTTCCGGGAAAGCTTATGACGAGAGTTTGAGGGCCGTGTTTCGGGTGCTGGGCGTGGGGCTCAAGGAACTGGAGGACTGGAACTGCTGCGGCGCCACCATGTATATGAGCGTGGACGAGGCCGTCTCACTGGCCATCAGCGCGAGGAACCTGGCGCTGGCGGAGCACAACGGGTTCCGCGGGCTCATCGCGCCGTGCAGCGCGTGTTACACGGTGCTGCTGAAGACGAACCGCTTCTTGCGGGACAGTCCCGAGCTGAAATCCAAGGTCGACCATTTTCTGGCCCAGGCGGGGCTGCGCTATAACCTGACGGTGGCCGTGCGGCACCCCCTGGATGTGCTGGTCAACGATGTCGGCGTGGAGGCCATCGCGCGGGCCGCCAAACGCAGCCTGGATGGAGTCTGTCTGGCGCCCTACTATGGTTGCCAGATTGTGCGTCCGGAGCGCGGTTTCGACGATCGCGAGTTCCCCATGACGATGGACCGGCTGTTTGAGCGGCTGGGAGCGAAGAGCGTCTATTTTCCGCTGAAGACGCGCTGCTGCGGCGGCATGCTCATGACCACATTTCCGGACGTGGCGCTGCACCTGGTGAACGAGCTTCTGGAGTGCGCCTCGCAAAACGGGGCGCACTGCGTGGTGACCACCTGCCCGCTGTGCCAGATCAACCTGGAGGCGTACCAGAAGCGCCTGGGAAAGGAACTTGGCAAGACTTACAACATTCCGGTGCTGTTTTTCAAGCAGTTGCTGGGGGTGGCGCGGGGCTGCTCGGACACGGAGCTCGGAATGCAACGGAACCTGATCGCATGGAAGGCCCCGCTCCCAGCGGCAGTGGCCTAGGAGGAAAAGGTCGATGGAGCAAAACGGGCAAGCGCGCATTGGCGTCTACATCTGCCATTGCGGACTGAACATTGCCGGAACCGTGAACGTGAGTGAAGTGCGCGAGTTCATCTCCCGCGCGCCCGGCGTGCTAGTGGCCCGGGACTACAAGTTCATGTGTTCCGATCCGGGGCAGGGGCTGATCCAGAACGATATCCAAGAACTCCGGCTCAACCGGGTGGTGGTGGCGGCCTGCTCTCCGCTGATGCACGAGCTCACCTTCCGGAATGCGGCGCGCAAGGCCGGCCTGAACCGGTACCTGGTGCAGATCGCCAACATACGGGAACACTGCTCGTGGATCCACGACGATGTGGGCATGGCGACCGAGAAGGCCAGGGCGCTGGTTTTGGCGGCCGTGCGCAGGGTGGCGCTGCACCAGCCCCTGGAGCCGATGCGCGCCCCGGTGAACCCGAACGTACTCGTCCTGGGCGCGGGCATCGCCGGCATTCAAGCCGCCCTGGAGATCGCCGAGTCCGGCAACACCGTGTACCTGGTGGAGCGGGAGGCCAGCGTGGGCGGCCGCATGGGGCAGTTTGACAAAACGTTTCCCACGCTGGACTGCGCGGCGTGTATCCTGACGCCCAAAATGGTCTCGGTGGGGCACCGGGAAAAGATCAAGCTGTTGACCATGAGCGAGGTGGTGGGGTGTTCCGGATACATCGGGAACTTCAAGATCCGTGTCCGGAGGAAAGCCCGCTTCGTGGACGAATCGAAGTGCACCGGGTGCGGGCAATGCTGGAACATCTGTCCAGCGACGCGGGTCCCGAGAAAGCGGACCATCCGGCTGGGAGACCAGATCGTTAAGCAGGTGTCCTGATGAAACTGGAAGCGGTACGGGAGATTCTGAATTGTCGCGTGATCGCTGGCGGGGACAAGCTGGACCAGGAAATCGAAGTGGGCTGCGGGGCGGACCTGATGAGCGACGTGCTGGCGTTCATCAAGCCCAACGCGCTGCTGCTGACCGGCCTGACCAACGTGCAATCGGTGCGCACGGCCAACGTGGCGGAAGTCAAGGCCATCGTATATGTGCGGGGCAAGTTCCCCGACAAGGACGTTGTGGCGCTGGCGCAGGAAGAAGGGATCGTATTGCTGGCGACGAACCTGCCTTTGTACGAATCGTGTGGCAGGCTTTATGCGCGCGGTCTCCCGGGCGGCAGCGAGCGCGCGGAAGGCTTGAGTGATGTCAAGCGAGCCGGTCTTCTGTCAACGCTTTGAGATTAGCGGAAAGGATTTTATCAATGCCGGGAAAGCCTCCATCAGAATCAAGGCGATCCTGCGGGAGATTGGGATCCAGCCGGCGTTGATCCGGCGGGCGGCCATCGCCTGTTACGAGGCGGAGATGAATGTGGTTTTGTACGCCCGAAAGGGCGCCATGGAGCTGCGGGTCACACCACGGGAGATTCGGATCCAGGTGGAAGACGAAGGTGACGGCATTCCCGATGTGGAGCTGGCCATGCAGCCGGGGTACTCGACGGCGTCGGACGAGATTCGGGAGATGGGGTTCGGGGCCGGCATGGGTCTGCCCAACATCAAGAACAACGCCGACACCTTCCAAATCCACTCGGTGGTGGGCCGGGGAACGGCATTGGAAGTCGCAATCGGACTGCAGCATGGGTGAGTATTTTCATTCGGTGCGGGTCATAGCGGAACGGTGTACGGGGCGCATGGCCTGCTTGCGGGCCTGCCCGACGGAAGCCATCCGGGTGCGGCGGGGGAAGGCGGTGATCCTGGAGGACCGCTGCATCGACTGCGGGGAGTGCGCTCGCGTGTGTCCGCGCAGCGCCATCGTCCCGCAGACGAGCTCCTTCACCGATTTTGCCCGCTTCCAATACACCATTGCGTTGATCTCCCCGGTGCTGTACGGGCAGTTCCGCAAGGACGTGCTGCCCAGGGCCATTCTGGCCGGCTTGAGGAAGATCGGCTTCGACGAAGCGTGCGACGTGGCTGGCGCCAGCGAAGCGGTCAGTATCGCGGTGGACGAGTACCTGACCAGGTATCGCGGGCCCGTGCCGCTGCTGTCGCCGTTCTGTCCCACGATCGTCCGGCTGATTCAGGCCCGCTATCCCAATCTGATCGACCAGCTCATTCCCATCGATTCCCCCATGGAGATCGCGGCGCGCGACGTCCGGCACAAGAAGATGAAGGAACTGGGGCTGCGGCGCGAGCAAATCGGGGTGATCTATCTGACGCCCTGCCCGGCGAAGATGGTTGCCATCAAGTATCCCCCGCGGAAAAGAAAATCCTATATCGACGGCGCCATCGCCATTTCCGACATCTACTACCCCCTTCTGGCGGCGACCGGCGACGTGAACAACGATCCGGGCGAAGGCATAGAGCCTGTGACCGGCAGTGGCCTGGGCTGGCCGCTGCCCGGTGGGCAAGCGGCCGCTTCTTTGGGAGCGGAGCGCAGCCTGGCGGTGGCCGGGCTGCGCGATGTGGAGAGGATTCTGGAGGAAATCGAGAACGGAAAGCTGGGCGACATCCAATACGTGGAATGTCACGCGTGCCCGCAGGGGTGCTGCGGCGGTTCGCTGATCGTGGACAACTCCTATGTGACGCGGGGCAAGATCCTGAGCCTGCTCGCCCGGTTCGGCGGGACACCGAGCCTTCGCCGGAAAACGGTGCGGGGCCTGCATCGAAGAAACTACTTCTCGCTTCCGGGCAAGATACCTTCCAGGCCGTTCGCGCCGCTGGACCAGGACATCGCGAAGGCCATCGAGAAGAGGAAGCACATCCAGGAGATTCATGGGGCGCTTCCGCAGATCGACTGCGGAGCTTGCGGCGCGCCGACCTGCCTGAGTTTCGCGGAAGACGTGGTCCTGGACCAGGCTCACCTGGAGGATTGCGTGGTTCTTATGGCGAAAGGGTCCCGGACCGCGGCCGGCTTCGGAAAGGAGCGCATGGCATGACGGTGCGCGAGGTGGCCACGAGGCTGGGGCTCGAGATGCTGGCCGGGAGCGGAGGGCTCGACCGGGAGATCACGGGAGGCTATGCCAGCGACCTGTTGAGCGACGTGATCGCCCACAGCCGGACGGGCGACCTTTGGATCACGCTGCAGACGCACCGCAACATCATCGCGGTGGCAACGTTGAAGGAGCTGGCCGCTATAGTGCTGGTGGGCGGGAGAACGCCGGACGCGGACACGTTAGCGAAAGCCGTGGAGGAAAAAGCCGTCATACTG